>Ga0315542_1000116_pt1 | contig 40941 bp, 33 predicted proteins | sample SalMarSW160120MG_FD_202541 | JGI IMG/M metagenome (GOLD analysis project Ga0315542, IMG submission 202541) | Salt marsh sediment microbial communities from the Plum Island Ecosystem LTER, Massachusetts, United States - Salt Marsh Sediment SW1601-20 ...
ATCGTCCAGACAATGTGTATGCTGCAGCTACAGTCAATGCCGCTGGAAGTGTTTTGCAAACACTGTCAGTACAGTTAGGGCCTGCTGGAGCTACTGACAAAACTATCACCGCTCTCCAAGCAGCTACCTCACCGTACATCAAATTTGTAAACGGTTCAGCCAAATGGCAGTTCAGCAATGATGGGACGACCCCACTAGATTTCGGTACCAGCAACGTAGCAAGCTGGGATGATTTATACGCGCTGGATAAAACTCTTACCATAGACGGCGCAGCACTCACCTTCACACAAACAAGCACATCTGGACAAGGGTTCACTGTCACGCGTAACCTTCCATCGGGAAGCACTGGCTTGCCAATTATGGGGGTAAGTAATCAGAATGCGGGTGACGACCAGCAAGCGCTCGCTGTAACATCGTCAGGTGGGCCAACATTTGCTGCTGCTCTTGGTGGAGCACCCACTGGTACAGTATCAATTATTAACTCAACTGCGTTGATAAGTAGTGCTCTTGGCGCATCCTCTGATGTGCGCTGCTTCGATACCGCTCTGTACCCAAATGCTGGAGATAATGCTGGGGCGTATTATCGTGGGTTTTACGCAGTTGGAAGTGCTACAGGATCGGCTATCAAATACGCCTTCAACGCCGATGCAAATTGGAATTATGGCCTCTATTCAGAATCCAAAATCAGGTTGATTCTTTCCAACGTGATCAATCCACTAGCTCAGCGTATAGACGTCACTAGTAGTGGGAATACTGTTGGTTTTGTTACACCCATTGTAGACATCAATTTCACACAGGATGCAGCAGACATCGCTACCATTAACGGTATTGATTTAGGCCTAAGTCCTGATGCCTCTGCTACTAGTGAAACCAGAGGCGTGTATGTTGATGGAAACTGGACTTACGGGCTGTATTCAGAATCTCCGATTAAAGAGAATATGCTCGGTATCACTGAAACTACGCGGATAGTTGAAGTCGTCGGCACATCAGGTGGTCTGGGTGCTACTGGTAAGAAAGTCTCCTTAGTTGATATCCAGTGGGCAGAACATGCATCGGCTGAAGTTGCATATATCTACGGAGTGAATATTGATCTTACTCCCGACGTTTCAGCATCTAATACAAAATACGGAGTGAAGATCGATAATAATTGGACCCACGGATTCCATTCTGCATCTCCTGGTCACATTAGCAGAGGCAGCCTAACCGGTTCAGATAACTGCTTCAGTGTTGTTGCAAATTCTAGTGGTCTAGGTGGCATAGGCAACGAAGTCAACCTCACCGTTCTCGATTTCACTGAGGATGCATCAGACTCAGATGTGGTAAATGGTATTAAGCTGCTATACACGAAAGCAGGTGGCGCGAACACATCGAAGGCAATCAACGTAGATACCGATTGGACCTACGGAATCTACTCGTCGTCTCCTGGTTACATCGGTCGAGCGGGACTTACTGGTTCTGACGACAGTTTCAGTGTCATCGCAACTTCTAATGACTTGGGAGGGGTAGGCAACGAGGTCAACTTAATCAATTTAAGTTTCACTGAAAATGCTGCAGACTCAGATGTGGTAAATGGGATCAAATTACAGTATACAACGGCTGGTGGTGCGAACACAACGAAAGCTGTCAATGTTAACAATTCATGGGATTATGGTCTGTCGTCGGCATCTCCAGCGCAGGTGCTCTTATCTTCAGTAACTACCACAAAAATCGCGTGTGAGTTTGGTGTTGGAACGAGTAGCTTAGGTGCGGCGCAAACTGCAACCATTTGCAGGGCCACATATACAGCCAGTGGTACCGATGATGCATCATCCATTGTACGTGGATTCCATGCGGTAGGAGACGCTGGCAGCGCATCGATCAACAAACAAGCACTCTTAATCGACGCGGCGTGGGACTATGGCGTCTACTCTCTAGCGGCCACCAACAGCTTTTATTACACATTCCCAGCTACCACGGTTAACACCACACCAATAGTAGGTGTAGTTGCAACGACACCGGGCACCGCAATGGGAGCGAGTTCGCAGATCTACGCGGTGAAGACTACGATCAACGCGAACTCTGCAGACCCAGCAACTACAGACTACTACGGTTTCCATTCTACTTTTGTTCCAAACAGCACCACATCTGGTGATATGTTTGGGTTGTACTTAACTGGATACGGGCACTACAGTAGTGGAAAAGTTGGCAAAGCAATAGTCAGTGATGGTGGTGTGAGTACACTCTACCATGCACAGGTTGATGGTTTTAGTGGAAGCGAGATTGACCTATTAAAAACTAGCATGGTATCTAGCGGAACCGGGCTGAACGCGTCGGATGTTGCATCTTGCCTAAGAGTCCGTGTTGGTGCAGATGCCGATGACGCTGGCGAATGGAATGGTGTCTACGCAGAAGGCCCCACCACAACAATTACCGGTGGTGCTACCACATATGCCTTCCAGGCGAACTCGGATTGGGATTACGGTTTCTACTCTACATCAGATGTTGCAGTAGTGGAGAGTGGCTTCACGGGTGGCGTCAATAAAGCAGTTATTGTGGGTATGACATCTGGAGGACTAACAAGTGCTCTTAGTGCTTTGACCGCTGTCAATTTAGATGTGGATGGGCACGCTAATGATACGGCAGGTACAGTTACTGCTCTTTCTATAGGTGATCACAATGCTAATGGAGGATCCCTAACTGCTACTCGCGCCATTATTACAGGACTATATTGGCAGTATGCTCTTAAAGCTGTAAGTGGCCACATAGATCAGCAGGCAACCTTTGCTTCATTATACGATACCTCTGCTGGCATGGTAAACGTGGTAGCTACCAATTCTACCGCGTTGAGTGACACTGCACGTTACTCCGTCAAATCATATGTATATGGACACGCAAGTGATGCATCTTCTGCCACTCTTTATAACTTCCATGCAAATGCTGACACTACAGGTAGTGCTGCTAAGATAGCCTATTATGCAGGTGCAAGTGGAAGTAATGGGTTGTGGTACGGATTCCGCTCACAGAACGTTCCCTACGGTCTCTACTGTGAAAATGGTCAGGCGCAGGTCACCGCGCAGTCGGGTGCTTATACTCCTACAGCTTCTACTTCAGCCCTTATATACACCAACCTAACGTCTAGTGGGTTTACCACTGGTGCAGCAACTTGGTACAACAACGCCTCCCGTTATACTTACAATGCTTCGGACACAGATGGAACTTGGTATGGCTACTTTGCTGAGACAAATGGTACCCCTGTTGCTGGGGTACAAACTATAGGGTACAAAGCACAAGCGAATCTGGATATAGGTTTCGAGTCATATGCACCTGAAAACAGATTCCAACGTGCCGATGATATCTCGTCCACTACGGCACCTACTGTGCTCATACAGAACATGGACAATGATTCGACTGGAGGAACTGCCCCTGCATTGCTGGTAGAGAATGCTTATACAGCGATTACTGGAACAGCTATTGAGATCGCTCACGCATACAATGGCGGTAACACGCAAGATACGATGCGTGCGATTGTATTGTCAAACACATCCAGGAACAGGCGTACATCTCCAATTGAGTTATGGCAACCTCGGATGGCTAATACTACTACAGCAGAATGGTATTTAACTCACGGTACGCCAGGTTCTAGTCAACCGGCTCATTATTGGTCAGTTGCTAGCAGTACCGGGGAAGACAGCATATTCGCCCCACTAGTACTTCCACATGGAAGTACCCTACAAACAGTTGTGGTTTACTTGTATTTAGCAGGTGCACCACCGTCTGCTGGCAACCGTGTTAAAGCGCACGTATACAAAAAATCATATTCACTAACAATCACCAACGCAATACTTGCCACTGGAGAAGTAAGCAGTGGAACAGGGACGCAAACTATTTCACTAACCTCAATTGCTGACACAGTAGACGCAAGAACTTACTCGTACTTTGTAGAAATAGAGGGTCCTGCTGTGTCAGGGTACACCACTGTATATGCACTAGGGCTATATTATGAATATGACATCACTGATCTCGGTGCTGCTCCTGGATATTAGGAGGAGTAGCTGTATGACAAAAATTTGTGCTAAATTGTTAATCAATCAGCAATGATGCAAAAAAGAATGTGAGTGTCATTGAGATGTCTGACGATACAGGCGGAATTCCTCTAAATAAACGAACAGTTGAAATATATAGAGATCTTCTCCAAGTTGAGGTGCGTGCACTAGTGACTCGTGTTTCTGAGCTCACACATACAGTTGGATCATTATTCGGAGAGGTAAACCTCATCGCTATCCAACTAGAAGAATCAATAAAACACATGGAGCGGCTATCTGGAAGATTGGTCTACTGTGAAGAAGAGCTTAGTACTATTAAGAAAAATTTAGCTGACTATGAAAAAATGGTGGATGATATCCACGAACTAGTATTGAATACAGAAAACATAATGGAAGCGCTGCAAAAACATATAAGTAACAGCGAATAGATACAGCTGATAGCTGCATGAATTCAAGTTATTCTATATCAGACACAAGTACCCAACACACCATTATGCGATTTTAGGGCCTTCGTCAGTGTAGCAAATAGGTCCGATGGTTTCCGGTCTTTGTCAGACCAGGAGTGAGGGCAGCTCATGGCAACGATGTTCGACCAATTCAAGGCCACGCTTGCACAGGCTGTGTCCGATGAAGACTTTCGTAGGAAAAACTATCTGTTTCAGAATCCAACCTATCTACAAGCGGTGCTAGACAGAATAGATGCCCTCACGGTGGACGTGTCAATCACCCAAGGTTTCGGAGATGTCATATCCGTTTTAGGAATGGTTGAGCAAGACACCGAGAATAGTGCGATCCGTTTTGATACCAGGGGGTTTACTACAACACTTTCCGCTTTTAGGGAGGGGCTGGTTGGGACTCCTATGAAGTTCTGGCGCAGGAACAATGCTGCTGGAGACTATGAACGATACCTTCTCGCTGATCGAACAGGAGGGGTACTTATATTAAATTCCAACGTGGAAGTTTTGCATAGATTTCCAAACTTCGGTGCCAATCTAGTTGCTGACCAATATGATGATGCCAGTGACTGCTGCACGTTTAGTGTAGGTGGAACTGAGTACGTCGCGATAACGATGAAAAGCCATCACACCTGTAACATTTACGAATATTCAGTCGACGGAACTTTCCAGGCCAGAATAGGTGTGATCGATACTTCCGGAGACATTGCTGGATATTTGAACAATCCTGTTGGAGTAGCCTGCGATGAAGCGAACAGCATCCTTTACATCCTGTGTGATGAAGGGCAACCAGCAGGAGCTACACTCAACCGAGGGTACATAACCTCGTACGACGTGTCCACCCCGTCGGCTCCAGCGTTTCTTGCTCATGATATGTACTACGTATCCACTGGTAGCTTGCTGGACGCAGAAGTAACTACAGGCACAGATATATTCTTCGATGGTAGCTTTCTGTGGATAGCAAATGGAAACAATGAGGTGGGCGCCATCGATTTGTCTGGCACTTCTCCTCGCTGTGTGAAGTACATCGAAGCAGCTGGGTACGGCTACACCCTACATGCACCAGCGCAAGTGTACGTACATGATACGCTAGGTGGATTCAAACACGTGTATGTTGCCAATGGTGCTGCTGGCCTCATCGAAACGTTTGACTACCTCACTTTGTCACATCAGAAGACCTACGGGTATCGTGCGCTCGAGGACGAGCTCAACTCGTACAACCGGATGTCGACAGCAATCTATGGAGCTATCGGGTTTGCGCAGGGAGTAGTAGCAGACCGGGTGCTACTGGATGGTGAAGAAACAGACGTGATGATTTGTGCAGACCCACTCAACAAACGTCTGCACCGATTCAATCTAAACGCATACACATCTGACAACTTCGCCAACTTTGATATGATGCAATTTGATGTCCCCATCTCTGTTGAAAGCTGGACTGTATCCGGGGACATCCCCACCGACATGGTGCGTGTCTACTACAGATACTCGGAGACTGAACAGTTCCGAGAGCTCAACTGCGTATCAGCAGGACTGCAGCCCACGTCATCTATCCAGTTCCGGGTGTCAATCCAACTGGACTCTCGGCGCTTCGTGCGCGACTGGTTCATCCGCGAATTGATTATCCATGGTAAGCAAGCATAGGAGACTTGAGAATGGTCACACGTATAGATAACCATCCTATCTCAAGCGACCTGGTTACGCTGTCTATTACCACCTCCGTAATAAACATGTCACCAGCTGCCGTGCTGGCTGTCCTGGTAACTAGACAAGTGCTCACCCCTACTGCAGTAGCATACATCGAAACACAAAACCTGGTCCCAGAAATCGTCAGTCGTGCTGGGCTGGATGAGGAGATACAATTCACCACCATCACAGAAATTTCACACACAACTGCAACTGATGGTACTCATACCTACAGAATGCAGTTGGACGCAGCTAACAGCTAACCACAAGTGCTGTGCTGATCGATGGCTATTGAAATCACCACTCAGGTGACGCAAGCGGCACGGGTGTACCAAATCCGGGTGACGCTGAAGTCGCTTGATGTAATAGTAGATCCTGATCTCTACGTGCGCGAGGATAAAACTCGCGCTCAGATATTAGCTATTGCTGGGCTCCGATCCAATACCATATTCATTTCCGCTGTGCTCCTGCAAGAAGGATACATCGGAGAAATTAAATTTTATGTTGTCCTGATTACCCTCGAAGCAGTACCACCAACAGTAACTGCACACACACACGATCACACTACTCTGTTCATGCCGCTGCGTGAGTCGTACCGCGACGGCCCGTACATCGATCTAGATCCCACCCTCGGACCTGTAGACATCTGGGCTACCAAAGGCACTGTAGGATACCTGCGTATACATGATGGCTCCGATTACTTCTTGGAAGTAAACCAAGAAGGGCAGCTACGTCTAGGTGGTCATGTAGAGTTCACCACGGACACCGTCTACGACATTGGATCACTAGACGATGGGGTGACGTTAAGAAGACCACGCGACGTGTACATCGGCAGGGATGCATGGGTAGCACGAGACGGATACTTTGGCACCTCAGCCAAGAGCCCTCTGTACAAGTTCTTTGAACAGGCAGTAAATCCGGACAGCGATCCAGCTACCCGACACATCTACTGGAACTCCGTTGATAACCTGCCGCATGGATGGGATGGGACAACTGATTTCCCGCTTGGTGGTGGTGGTCCGTCTACTGACAAAGATGGTGTAATATTCATCGAGAATCTTACACCGGACGCAGGTAATATAGACTGCACCTTTGCTGAAAATGGTACGCGTGTAGCGAGTGCAGCAGCCAGCCCAGATGTAGGAACCATCACAGTACACGTTTTCGCCTACACAGGAGAAAAGCAGGTACGGCCCAACGTAGACGTGAATGGGGTGCCAGTTAGTTGGACTACTACGCCGCAAAAAGATCCAACTGCCTACGAAGGAACAGCAGACCTTACGGGGTTTACACTTCCGTACACTATTACAGCAACCCATCAGGATGGAAACTCGTACGCAGTTATCGTCACTGAGGATGCGAAGCCCGTGATAACTACGCTCGAGTTTGTAAATGGTTATCCAGGTACGCAGACAGAATTGAAAGCTGTAGACACATTCGACATAAATATTCAAACAGACCTCAACTTTGTCGAGGTGGAAGTTGAAAACAGCGGTGCCTGTTCCGCGATGAGCTTCAGTGTGGGAGCGACCACCAATCATACGTTCGCCTCAGACATCGCAGATAGAGGAACAGTAACACAAGCGCTTCCTGCACGCGTACGAGTGAAAAGGTCTACAGGAACCTGGTCTGATTGGATCTACACAAATCAGGGTGGCGGCGCGGTCGATGGTAAGGATTTAGTGAATCTGAACAACACATATCCTTACATAGAACCGATGAACCAACTGAGTATCACATACCCAGCAACACAGCAAGCAATCAAGGATGCAGAAACAGTCACAGTAGATGCAACCTGCGCTAATTTTGACACCATCGCATACTCATCCCCAACTGGCGAGCTCTCTATCCCAAGCCCGTCTACATATGTAGCAAGCAAAGTAGGGGTGGCGCGAATATCTGGTGGTTATAACATCACTACAACAAACTACAGAATTACTGCTAACAGAGCAGCCAATGATGCAACGTCAGTAGGAAATCTTGTCGTCTATATTGCACACGACTTCGCAACAGTGCAGATGACTGAACCTGCGAGCCGACTACGCACTGGTGGCAATGATGGTACGAGCGCACAAAATCATACAATCACACTGACTGCCAACCAACGGTTGATCTCAACGCCTACAGTCGCCGCGCCACCTGCTGGTGGAGGAACTTGGCAAGGAGCTGGGTTTGCTGGTGGACCAACGGTGTGGACTCGAGCTCTACAGTGCCATGACAACGATACAGTAGGTACGTACAGCTACGGTAGCTTGATCGCAACAAATTTGGCAAACAGAGTTACTACTGCATACACCGGGGATAGCAACTATACTATCGGAGGTTTTGTCTCACGCACAGTTATCTTGACGGCATTTGCCAACGAAACAACCTTCAATGCGGCAGTGGCCGACTATAGCAAATGTACACTGCTATGGCCGATTAAGTCCCTGCCAAACAGAAGGGCGTTTAATACAACAACTACTCCTGATCCAAACAGCTGGTGTTTTGCTGGTACCGTTGGAATCAGCCCTACTACCGCACGCATCCTTGATACAGCAGCAACGGGATCTAGTTCAGACGACACAGCTGTAACGGTTGAGGAGAGCGTCTAATGCCAGATCCCGCCAGCAACTGGTTCGAAATAGAAAGACGCGTTATTACGTGGTCGCCTCTAACCACGTTGAATGACGGGATCACGCCACTTGGTTACGATGGTGATCCAAATCTAGTATCTCCCCTTGGAACTCCTGGTGAACAGTGGCTATACAACGTACCAATCGGGCAGTTTTATAAACAGAGTAATGCTACTCTGTGGTGGAAAACCGGCACCCCGAATACCTGGATAAATCTCTCTGGTGGTGGCGGTGGTGGGACCGTAGAAGGAACATTTAACGGACCGTCTGTAAACATAGCAGACGCTGTATACGTATCAGCTGCTTCAACAGTTTCTCAAGCTGATGCATCCTCGCCAATTGGGCAGAACCTTACTATAGGCATCTGCATCGCCAAGCCAACACCTACGACAGCAACCGTCCAGTTCGCAGGGGAGGCTGCAGTTTTCTCGGGAACACTTACAGCTGGAAATACATACTACTTGGATACAACTGCTGGACAAATTACTAATAGCGTTGCTGGTCATGGAACTGGTGACGCGATACAAATAGTGGGCGTCGCAAAAGACGCAAACACACTAATCATCAAAACACAGATGATAGCGACACTATAACCATGACCATGGCAAAGTGGATACTGTATAGAAACCGACGCTATATCCGAGTAGCAACGGACCTCTATGGTACGCAGTGGTTTGCTACCAACGAGATTGGGGCGCTCATGCGGATGCTCCAGAAGTGGGGAGCAGCAGACAGTCCAAAGGTGGGGCGGGTGTTTTGGCATGATGAAAAACGAAAGTATCTACTCGTACCAGGAATACCATCAGAAAAAGAGGTAGCAGAATATCTGGCCAAAGATGATCCAGAAAAGTTTGAGAAGGAGCAAAGGTATCTGCGCCCTGTAAGCTACAGCGAGATCGAGGACAAATGTCGACGTTGCATGGGTATTGATTGGCAACTGGTTAAGAACGTGTTCAAAGAGCTCGAGGATCGGAAGCGGGAAGACTAATGGCAGAAGATCTACTAAGACGTGCCATCCGCGCTGCAGGGCTCGCGCGAGCGTTCGAGGTGCTGGATCTCGAGGATTTTCTTGGTGACATCGACCGGGCGAATGCTTACGACGCATTAGCAAACGGAAGCTTCCACCGCTTCTTGGAAAGTATCGTTCGTCCCAACATCATGCCTGCTACCTGGCAGAAGCTTACAGATATGGGATGGTCCGACGATGAGGTAGCAGGCTTAGTGGATGGCGGGCTGATCACAGAAGCGCCAACCACATTGATCGCAGCAATAAACCTGGGAGCTCTATCACGAGACGAGTACGACGAATTCGCCAACTACCCCAACCAAGAGGTAGAGATATTTTACTACGCCAAACCAGCGTATCAAATCATTTCGTCTCTCCAAGGAAAAGTGATGCTTCCTAAAATAAGCAAGGATGCGTTCGCTGAGTAGGAGAATAGCGTAGTGGCTATCCGAGTAACCAGTTTGTTGATGACTAGCCCGGTTTCGTTACCGGCACCGGCTAGCTACAACTTGCGGCCACGCGAGACAAAACGATTCCCTTATGTCGAGTACGACAAGTTCATCAATGACCCGCGCATCGCTGATTATCTGCGTAAGAAAGCTATCTACATTGAGGACCTAGACGCAGGTGCAGGAGGCATCTTTGTATCTCAATGGAATCTTGAACCCAAGCTGCGGCTATTGCCTTACGTGTTCTGGGTAGATGCGCTCGGCTTCTTTCGCATGAAGAGTAGTGACCCCACTTTCGATCTGGATGGCGTAGTGATTGGTCCTGGAGCGGGCGGTCCCGTACCACCACATGGAAGTACGCACATCTTCACAGGTACCGATCCAGTACCTCAGATCGAAGTGTTGGAAGGTCTGTGGTCTTGTACAGTCACAGAGCAAGTGGGCGATGCCGTATTTGAAAACGTGGCCAATTCTGTGCGACAGTCCAACGCTAGTAGCACAGCGAACATGCCAGTGATTGGAATCATCATCAACAAACCAACACCAACTTCCTGTATCATCGCACGCTCTGGAGAGGTTGCTGTGTTTGCTGGCTTGACGGTTGGCCAAGAATACTATGCATCCACCACACCAGGGCAACTTACCGCTGTGGTTCCTACGACCAGTGGGCAGGTAGCACAGTATGTTGGGTATGCACGAAACACAACCACGCTGGTAGTCCAGCTACGAGATCCTTTGGTGAGGGCCTAAGATGCCGAACTTTAGATACGTTGGAAACGCACCAGCGTTGCCCAACGGCAACCTCAAGTACCGTGTGCGCCAGGTAGGTTTTGAAATCGAATTTCCTCGTGATGATCCATTTGAAATACCAGATGATGGGTCACCGCAGAGGGCATTCGTGTTGAAGTGTATCCGTGGTCAGACGGAATATGACTGGGGTACCAAGAGACAAATCAAAGCCTACGAAGAGATCGTGTAGCAACAAACTCGTCATGGAGAAAAGATAATGGCTAACTATCGTCGTGCAGTTGCACTAGAACCAACCGGATTCGGGAACGTAGAAGTTGCTGACTCCGACGTCCTCCTCGTTGGAAATATCAATCCATCGAGTGGTGACCTAATACTGGGAGGTGGGACTGCTGCTAATGGCGTTGTCATCGCTGCGGGCCACGACCTGGATATGTCCGGTGATGGTGTGTTCACCTTGGCGGGCACCGGAAATCTGAATATCACTGCGTCGGGTTCGCATGCCATATCTGGTGGTGACCTCGACGTGAACGTTGCCAGTGATTTCTCCAACACACTGACGATGAGCGGTGGTGCCGATATCGTTGGTACCACTGGCTCCACCATTACTGTCTTCGATGCCATCAGCACTGTAGTGGGTGGAACCATCGGTGGCATCGTCCAAGAGAGCCTGGTGGACAAGACTGCCCTCGAACTCATCACAGGGCAATGGACTTTCCAGTCTAACAACACGACCAATCCGAAAATGATCGTGAAGGCGGCTGGTGGTGAAGCTGCCAACTCTCTGCTGTTCCAGGTGCAGACCTCGGCTGGGGCGAACCTATTCTCCGTTGACGTTGAAGGTGACGTGGTAATCGCGGGTGGTGAGACCGTCGCGGGTACTACTGCCTACACAGGCGACATCACTCTGGGTGACGGTGGTAACACTGTACAGCTTGGTTCTGCTGCTACCCCAGCAGTAGGCGACAACGTCTACATCAACACCACTGGAACGGCAGACGGCAACTTCTCCATCACTACTACGAATTTCAACGTTGCTACTAATGGTAATGTAGACACCGCAGGAGACCTTACGTTCACTGCAGGTGGCACAATTGGTTCCACTGCCAATGGTGACATCGACATCACCCCGAATGGTACTGGTGAAGTCAACATCACCAATCTGGCTGCGTGTGGCTCCAACTGCAACGTCTGGAAGGTAAATCAAGACGCCGTCGTAGGGACCGCTGAGTACGCTGGAACAGTTTGGCTGGATGGTGATGGTGCAGCTAACATTGAAGGCTGGCGTTGGAGAAACGACGGTAGCACTCCTGACTTCCAACTCCAATACAAGCAGAATCCTACGGATCCGTCAGACCTCACAGAAGTTTGGACGGACATCATCACGGCGACTCCAACTACAGTCACTATAAATGCCCCGACACTCAACGCGACGACCGGTAACTTCACTACCATCACTGGTAATTTCACTGGTACCATCGCAGCTTGCGGGACTTCCTGCAACGCTTGGGAAATCAACAACGACGCAGCAGGAGGAACGGCTGAAGACGTTGGTGTGATGTTCCCTGGTGGTGACGGTGCCAATGTACAAAACTTCCAGTTCTTCAATGACACCTCCCAGCCAGCCATGGTACTGCGTTACAAGCAGAACCCAACCGATCCAGCTGACATGGCCGAAGCCGGGTACACGTCCATTCTGACGGCTACCTCAACGCAGGTAACTATCCCGGTTAATGTGGATGCCACCTCGGGGCTGGATGTAACAGGCGCAGCGTTAACAGTAGACGCCAACGGGATCGACTGCGCTGGCAACATCGATTTAAACAATACGCTCTCCTTCGATGCTGCTGGTACCATCGACACGTCGGGCAATAACAACCTGACCATCAATACTGGTACGCAGGATGTTCTGGTCACTGCGGACACTGTAGACCTGCAGACCAACGTCACTACTCTCGACGTGCCTGACCAGACTGGGTTCTCCATCGGAGGCACAGCACTCACCACTGTATTATGGACAGCGACTGCCGTTGACATTGTATTCGGCGGCCCTGCGTCCAACGCTGACGCCTACCATACTCATGCGTCTGTCGCTTCAGCAGATCAGATTATCGTTGGTGGACTCACTACGGCAGCGATGAGCCAGTACCAATCGGGGTATGTCAGCGCGAACAACACGATTACTCCTACTGATTGTTCGTCTGCCACTGGTACTTACCTGACAGCTACCTTTGCTGGTGTGTACGACGGCACCGCGAATGAGATCGTCAATGCAGGTAAGATCGTTGTGCAGTTCGACGCAGGCCTCGCGCCTGCACCGGTAGCTGGTGATCCTGCCATCCTTAGCTGGAACAATGCAGGTCAATTCCGAAATCGTCCTCCCGCAGTCGGGTCTGGAGACTTCTTCACTTGGGCAGGCATCGTTCTGGATGCGAGTACTTACGCAGGTACGCAACGCTGTACAATTCTCATTCAGCCCAGTCGTCCAGTAAAGCGCTAGTGGAGTGAATTAACTGCTAAGGAATTACCATGGCTGATCGTAGAATCATATCGCCAGACGATTCCGGCTACGGTTGGGTGGAGGTACGAACCCCTGATGTAGTAGTGGCGGATAGTCTACGTGTGCCCAACACGATCATCGCCCCGTCTGGTGTAGCATTCCCAGGAGCCCCCACTGCTGAGGAATGGTTCTGGCGTTCAGATACTACAACGCTGTATCGGCGCAACTCTACCAACACAGCGTGGGATCCCATCAGCGGCGCTGTCGCTCTTGGTGCTGCTGCTTTCTACCCACATGGATTCGTCAACCAAACAGATAGTTCTCTGACCTTCGTACCAGGCACAAGCACCCTCACGGTTACGACGGTAAGTGGCTACGACTTCTACTACCAGGGAAATCTGTTTCACAAGAGTGCCAACGATAGCATCGTAGTGGGTGTGGCCACTGGGCTGCATTTCATTTACTATGACGCTACGGGGGCACTCGTAGACAGCCTAGTTCCGTGGAATCTGCAGACTGCTGTTCCGGTAGCAACCATCTATTGGAACAACACCGTCACTGATGGGGTCTTTGGCGACGAGCGACATATGAGTAATATGTCGTGGTCGCAGCACTACTACCTACACACCACCATCGGCACCCGGTTCCGCACCGGCCTAGCTGCCAGTGGATACGCTCTAGACACGGACACCGATGCTGCTGTCACGTTTGGTCTGAGCGCAGGTGGGGTGCTAGATGAAGATATTCCAATCAACATCACACATGCAGCGGTACCTACCAACCGATTCGAGCAGTACCTAACCGACCCAGCCAAGATTCCAGTTTTCTACCGAACAGGAGCTTCTGGTGAATGGGTGTGGGATGCTCCTGTAGACTTCTATTTCAAAAACGTCGCTGGTGGTAACCAACGCGTATCTTGGAATCAATTCACACTCGGAGCATGGCAACAGACAGAAGCGGCCAGTGCCAATTATGTTGCCTACTGGATCTTCGCCACGAACCACTGGTTGAATCCAGTTATCAGTATTCAAGGTCAGCGTGAAGACAGCAATCTCACAAACGCAAGGCTAAATAATACCCTTGACACACTCAGTTTTGGATCTCTTCCTTTCCAGGAGATGAAGCTCCTGTACCGCATGATCGTCCGGACCAACAACGGATACGGTGGTACGCGGAAAGCGATGCTAAGTGATGTATCAGACTTTCGTGCTGTTAGTACTGTTGCAGGGAACTTCGTCCCGGCCAACCATGCTAGTCTTGGAGATCTAAATACCAGCGGTCACCCCGCAACTATTATTCATACCACTTCTGGTGGATGGGGTAAGAATCTAAAAACTACGGACACTGATGTTCAGCTTGCACTGCAAAGCACAGACGAGCACACGCATGCGATAAAGGCGGGTATTGTTCTCAAAGCCAGCTTCGCGGGAAATCCAAGAAAAGCGACCGTTACATTCACAACCCCATATCCTGATACCAATTATTCCATTGCACATGTTATTTACACGGATGGAAGTAGCAACGCTGCTTTCATTGCCACGGTCGAGAACAAAACAGTTAATGGTTTCGACTTGAGTTTGCATTCTGGAAATATCAACGACGTGATCGATGTTGAGTGGATCACAAAACCTGTGGGTGAGTAGATGCCATTCTTCATCGACAACCTACGGCTAGATGAGTACTCTACCGATCCGAGTAGTCCCAACGAAGGGCAAGCTTGGTACAACGTCACAGACCATCGTTTCAAGGTGTATGCTGATGGTGCTACACATGAAGTCGCACATGTAGACGACCTCGAAGCTGGCAGCATCACAGTCAACGCCACTGGGTTCAACGGTATCCTCAGTGCTACTGACACCGACGTTCAGACCGCACTGGCCACCATCGACCAACGCCTCTTCACCCAAGCCACTGTACCAGCATCTACGGCCAACGGAGCCTTGTGGTACAACACCGCGTCTGGCTGGGAAATGCTCATGGCCTACGACACCAGCCGCGCAAAGTGGCTGAGCGTAACCGAGTGGACGATGCAGTGGGGGCATGACAGCGCTGATGGGGAGCTTCTGCGTGGCTACGGTGTGAATACTCCAGCTACAGACACAGGGCTCTACATTCCAAGAGCAGCGTGTGTAAAGCGCATCAGCGTCAGAACAAGAACTGACAACAACCTCAAACGTCTCGACGTCTACGTAAATGGAAGCAGTGTGCTCAACTTCAATCTGGTCGACGGTACTAACAGCAGCTATTACAAGAATAACGCTGTGAATCTGAATCTTGCAGAGGATGACTACGTTTGGATTTACGTTGACGCCGCTGGGCTAGCCATCGCAGATGTAGCTGTATCGCTCTGGTGCGCTTGGAGATGGGCTTAAACCATGGCATTCTGGGTTAGAAACACCACTGGTGGAAATGTCACTGTAGATGATCTTGGGTGCACGCTCGCAGCAGCCGAGGAGCGCGACCTTCACGTTCATTTCCTCTTTGACATTTTGCAGATGAGTGCGGACTTAGTAACCGCGCTCGGGTCGGGGGATCTGGTTCGGATCGATGGTCCAGGCGGCTCAACTATTCCTGCAGCAGAAGCATTCGATGACGCCACTTCGGAACACAAATTAGGTGGCGCTGCACATACTAGTACTTCGTTGGCAGGGTTGAACGCGCTGCTCACAGACGCTTCCCTTGATGACTCATCTGCCCAGAGACCACCGACTGCGCACGCTTCTACCCACAAAGGTGGTGGTGCAGATCAAATAGATCTCGCCTCTCCGACAGTTGCGGGACTGTTATCATCAAGTGACAAAGCGAAGCTGAATGATCTTAGCGCTGGTGGCCTGTACCTTGCTTGCAGAAATGAGACTGGTAGTGATATACCCATTGGGAAACTGGTAGCTGCAGCAGGATGGGATCCAGTAAACGCGCTACCGCTGATCAAGATTGCAGACAAGGATACTGCAGGGGCACGTCCTGCCATCGGTTACACCGAAACAGCTATCGTCAATAATACCAATGGTCGCATCATTACAACCGGCCACGTTTTCAATATCGACACATCTACTTGGGCGGTCTCTGACCAATTGGTGCTTGGAAACACTGGTGGCTTTTTACTACCTCCTCCAGGCGTAGATCCGTTCACAGGTGACGTACAAAACGTAGCTGTAGTAGTTACATCCCACGCTACTGATGGCATTCTTTTGCTCACTCCTACTGGATCACCCCCGCTTACTTCAGCTCAAATATTTGCATTGATCGGTTCTGACGGTAGCCCCAGCAAAACGAACCCGTATGTCACAGACTCCGATGCACGTCTTGAGCTACCTGAACACAATTTCCGTGTGTCTCCTTCTGGGGGTGACTACACATCCATCAAAGATGCAATTGATGCAGCAATAACTGCTGGCGCTGCCTTAGGGAATCCGTATCAAATAACAGTATTTCCTGGTGTATATACTGAAGCCCCTATGACGATGCAGCAGGGTATTACAGTCACTACGGTCAGTCGCAGTGATGCAGTGATTGTGCAAGCTAGTGACAGCGCGGAAGATCTGTTTACTTGTACCGGCGGCAACATCACAGGTGTTACTTGTGGTGGTGTTACTGATGCAGCTAAAGCGTTGTTCCGTTGCAGTACCGCGTCTACTTTGACTGTGCTACATGGAGTGTCGGTAAGAGAGTGTTCTACTGGTATTGCCGTTTCAAATGGAGCGGCAGTAATTGGTACTGATTTCTCAGTAGATATTAACACAACTGGTATTGAAGTGGGCACTGCAATCAGTGTAACTGGTGCAGGTAGCTACTTTGCTGTAGTAGGTGGTTTCTTCAGTGTACCGTCTGCATTGCTACCTGCCTACTCTGTAAATCCGATTCAGACGGCTTTACGTGTTGCAGATCAGGCTGAAGTGTATCTTGTTGGCGTCACTGCACGCATTGCCAACAAAGACACAACCCCAGACACACTGCTGGCAGATGGTGGAAGTAAAACCACAGTCATGGCCAGTGAAATTTCCAACTGCTACAGGGCAGCAAGAATTGGATCCGCAGGCACGGGAACCACTGTAATAGTGCAGGGTGGTGCCATGTTTGGCAACACTATCAATGGCCAGTGCGACTCTGCCACGGGGGTATTCCTTGTTAATGCTGCAACGGATAGTTTCAAATGGTCTGCAGTTGCTGGGGCAGTTCTATCAGGATCTGTACAGAGCACTGATGATGACCGTACATATTTAGCGGGGCTTCTGAGCTACTGGTTCACCACTGGAAAAGTCATGACACTAGAAAAGTGGTTTCATGACCAAACTTCTACTGGTGTAGCATGGCCTTACGACACACTGGTAACCGATGGTGGTGGACTAAACGTAGATATTGCAGCGGCTGATGGTTGGGTAACACGTCATGCACCAGACCACGATAGCTTCAATGTAGAATGGGAAGCGGACACGGTTGCACTTACCGCCAGTACAACCAACTACGTTGGGTATGATTCAACCACGTCCTTGCTGGCGGCAACAACATCATACCCTGGAAACGAATTTGTGCTACTAGCCACAGTAATCACGGATGGCAGTGGCATTCGGTTTATCCACCGCACCAGAGCACTTGCGCACGACGTTCAGGCTAGAATGCAAGAGTATCTGGAGATCACACGAAAGATTCTGCTCAAGACAGGACTATCAACGGTAGCTGGATCCACTGTAGTAAAATTCGAGGTCCAGAGTGGGGAGTGGTACCGGTCGATAGACATTATCCCTTACACCGGAACAGGTACCGACGCTGCCTTCTCCTATTTCTACGGAAGCAATGGAGCGACAGAAGTAACTGGGCAGACGTCGGTAGATACTGTCTACTACGACGCTAGTGGTACGCTAACTGCAATGACAGCTAGCTACTACAGATCGGATACTGTGGTACTGACTTCGGATGGTCGCATCTCTGTTATCTATGGAACGGCTGAGTTTGCTACTGAGTTACTCGCTATTGCAACTTCTCTAGGTAGCGTGCCCACTTTCATGGAAGCTACTGGAATCACCTTGGCACGACTTATCGTGCAGCAAGGTAATGGTATCACCACTATCGTGGATGAGCGTCCAGTAGGAGAAGTAAGTGGTGGCAGTGGTCAGACAATTGCTGTGCACGCTAACTTAGCAGGACTCTCCGCAGATGATCACACTCAATATCTTTTAGCCTCTGGCACCCGTCCCATGGCAGGTGACCTGAACATGGGCAGTAACAACATTGGCACCGTGGGTACGGTCGATGGTGTTACTGTCTCTGCCCACGCAGGCAGGCACGCACCGGGTGCTGCTGATGCTCTTACTACGTATACCCCAGTAACCACACAAGTAGGAGCAACCGCAGCAGAAGGAACTGCTGCCAGCCTTGCAAGGAGTGATCACCAGCATGGTATCACTGCTGGAACTCCTGTTGCTGTAGGCACAGCAAATGCTGCAGGGTCTGCATCTTCTGCTGCTCGTGGTGACCACGTACATGCTGGTCTAACACGTGGAGCAAACGACTTTAATAGTTTCACTGTTAAAGCAGCGCCAACGTCTTCTGATATCTTGCTCATTGAAGATGCTGCTGCAGCAAACGCTAAAAAGAAAATCACAATTGGGACGTTGCCTGCTGCTGTAGACACGACGGCTATTCACAAAGCAACCAGTGCCGAAATTTCGGCAATGACGGAGAAGACCACTCCAGTTGGCGCCGACGTAGTTGTGATTGAAGATAGTGCTGCAAGCTACTCCAAGAAGAAAGTGCAGGTTACCAATCTTCTGGCGCAGAAGGTGTTTGGAAACAACTTCCAATATGGAGAATCTCTAGGCGAGAGTACGACTACCGCTGCATGGACTCAGAAGCTTCGGATGACGACTCCTTCACTCCCAGCGGGCACATATAGAATCGGCTGGTCGTGTGAGCTACGTTGTAGGTCTTCTATTTCTGCTGACGTACTTGTTCGGGTTCAAGTAGATGACTCAACAACTCTTGCCTCCGGAAATGTAGAAAGTAAAGACACCCGTACCTACTACCCGTTCGGTGGCACGTCATATTATGTGTTGGGTACTGGTGCTGCGTTAAACATAGATATGGATTTTGGATCTGAGGGTGGAAAAACAGCAGTGATTCGAAACGCCCGCTTGGAAATCTGGAGAGTTGTCTGATGGCAGCCACAAAATATACCTACAGCATTTCGCAAGACTTCCCTAACCACAAGGAAGACTCTGCAAGGCTCACTCGCGAAATACAGCAGAGCAGTATTGCCACTGCGCTAGACTACATTAACACCTCAGGTGACGACTGCGACATTTGGTTCAAAGACGCTTTGAGTGCTGGGGACAAGACTACCCTCGATGGGATTGTTGCTACTCACAGCGGAGAACCGTTGCCTGCTACAGCATCTCCAGTAACCATCGCGGGTGCGCGGTTCGACAGTGACGGCAAGCAAGTCATCGTTCCCACTCCTGCACCGTCTGGAAGCTATACCTGGTACACCTCACAAGGAGATGTGCTAGACCCTCTGGCCCGAGGCGAAGGACAACTAGCTCGTGTAACCTTTGCCGCTGCAGAGACAGGGGTTAAGACGGTAGAGCTTGTGTTCTCGGAAGCTGTGTACATCCATGATGGTGAGATCAACTGGCGTGGAATAGAAGATTTCGATGGCACCGATCACTTCTCAGTGTATGTGAAATTCGGCCAGAGCGACGACCTCACCCCAAATCCTGGCGCGGGTAACTGCAACATCTCTGCTCCGTTTATCATTCCAGCAAATGGTGACGGAGACTATGACATCGACCTCGACACGGCGTGTCCCATTCCCAGCAGTCAGGGACAGTGGATAGTAAGTGAAAAGACCGAGGTAATCACCCCATACGTTGAAGGGCAGACGATGGGGAAGTACGATCAGCGTATTGTACTAATGACCGGGTATACTCCTCCCAACATGTACCTCGTTAGAAATCTTTCCATGGGCTCGCCTCGTGGCATCTTTGAAATTGACGCTTACATGGTCGAATGGATCTCGAAGCACTGGAAGCTGGGAATGGAAGTGGATAAAGTCAAGAGCCCAACTAATCCAGTTGAGATGAGCGGCATCATCATGTTGTTCCGGTGGCACGCTACCACCGACGACAACCCGTAGGAAATGATATGAAACGCGGTTTGGTCATGTCAGGTGGCGCCTCCAAAGGTGCCTTCACACAAGGTGTCCTGGTAGAGCTAGCTCGACACGGTGAGGAGTACCAGTTTATTAGTGGCGTGAGCGTGGGAGCACTGGAAGCAGGACTCATCAGCCAATATCCAATTGGACAGTTCCAGGACGCGGTGGATGCACTTGACGACATCTGGCTTGGGCTCAATGGAGACAAGAGCATCTACAAGAGTTGGCTGCTCGGTACACTTGCTGGACTGATCAACCGAGATGGTTTTACCAACAGCAAGCCGCTGTGGAACATCATACAGAGCCACGTCAACGATCAGGCTGCTCGTGAGTCTGGTAGAGAAATCAGAATTGGTACCTGCTCCTACGGCAAAGGGTTGTACGTAGAAAAAGATCAGAACACACCGGACCTGTGGAAATGGGTTGCCGCCTCGTCAGGGTATTCACCATTCCTGCTTCCCATTTGGATCGACGGAGATCTGTGGTTCGACGGTGGCTACCGTTGCGTGACTCCGCTCAAGTCTGCAATCAAAGCGGGCTGCGAAGAGATCGATGTGGTGCTCACTGGTCCACCAAAAACTGCGGGGGAAGACCCCCGCGACAACTGGCTAGGTACGAAAATCAACGCCTACCATGTTGGGATGCGCGTTGTTGGTCTCATGGCCGACGAAGTATTTTATCGTGACGCGATGTACGCTGAAGCGATGAACCATCTCATCGATGCTGGACATCCTTCGGTTGCGGGTAAGAAAAAGATCAAGGTTCGCCTGTTCATGCCAGAGCGTATCCTACCTGGTGGCGGCCTCAGCTTCGATCCACAGCTAATCAGAGACAGACGTGACGAAGGCATACAGGTAGCACAGAAGATACTGGGAGCGTAAGGAGACGAGAGCCATGAGTGCGATCATCTGGGGAATACTAGCGGGGATGTTCATCTCGTCTATCTATGTTGCTAGTAAAATTATCAATCACAGCCCAGCGCTTGCGTCCGCCACATGGATGCAGAGAAACAAAGTCATGGTAGGGAGCGCGGTGTTACTTGTACCATTGGTTGTCGGCTTCATTCTGGTGAATGCCGTTTTCGGAAGAACCGAAGTAGTAAGAACTAAACACCTCCGCCCAGCTGCTCGCAAGGATCCCACGATACTTCCTCCGATGAAACCTGAGCCGCTGCTCAAGTTGGTTATCTCCGATGGTTCCAAGGAAACAGATATTGCTGCACTCAATCAGTGTGCGTCCGATGAAGTTACTCTCATCCAGAATGGAACCATACAATGTGTAACGCATGAGTCGCCACAAGTGAAAGCGTGGATGGAAGATCAGAAGCGGCAGGAAGCGTTGCTACTGAAAAAGTATGTCAAGTACCAAGCACGCATAGTACAGAACAAAGGCTTGAAAAACTTGCCTGCCATGCAGCCTGCTGTAATGAAGCAGGGATTTTCCTGGCTCGCGCCTGCATCGGGAGGAAGTGATGCGAAGGTGGCTGTACAAAAAGAGACTGTGCAGAAACCTTTTAAGGATCGAAACGCTGAGCTCTTCTACTTCCTGGCGCTCGTGTTTGGTGTGCTTGGAAAGTATTTTTGGGACTACTATGAGGAGCGACGTGGAGGAGCACCGGTCAAATTTGAGCCGCACCTTATCGTAATGAGCTTCATCATCGCCGCGTTGGTGTACTATTCGATTCAGCAGGGGATCGAAAAAGAAGCTGGTACGCTCAAGGTACGTGGGGTCATGTTTGCGTTCAACAATGGATTCATGTGGCAAACCATACTCACCAGTATGAACAGGTCACGAAACGATGGACAAGCTGCAGCGACAGATGAGAAGCCAGCAGCGTAGAACAAAAGGTCAGAAACCGGAACCAATCTTGTAAAATCAGGGTAAGGAGAAAAACCATGAAGAAGATTACAGCGTTGTTCGCTACTGTAGGTCTGGTAGCACTACTTGGAACCGTTAGCTACGCGCAGCCTGCGGCAGCGCCTGCAGCGATGAGTGCAGCTGCCGCCATGCCTGCTCCTGCTATGAGAGCAGCACCTATGGCACCAGCAATGCGTGCCACACTGCGCCCCCGTCCCATGGTGATGCGGACGGTGATGACTGTGGCAGCAATGGTAGCAGCGCCTGTAGCACCTGCACCTGTTGCTCCTGTGATGGCGGCTGCTGCACCCGCTGCACCGGTTATGGCGGCTGCACCTGCTGTTATGGCTCCAGAGGCAATGGCGCCAACACCCCCGACCGCACCAGCAGTAGCCAAAACAGACTCCAAAGGGAGCGTAGTCGGTGGGTGGATCCTTCAGGTGATCTTGTACCTGCTCGGAGTCTTCTTGGCAGCGTTTATTCCAGTATTTACAGCGTGGCTGTACAAGAAGTTCAAGCTCACAGACCTTCAGCACAAAGACATGATCGACACTATGGTGCTAAAGGCAGCCATGTTCGGTATCGGAAAAGCTGAAGAAGCATCCTACAAGCTCCGAGACAATCCGATGGATAGTGCAAAGAAGCTCGATCTCGCCATTGAAAATGCCAACAAGTACCTGCGTGACTCTGGCCTTCCTGAGAAGGGCGCCGCCTACCTGGCCGATGTTATCGAGTCTGCGCTGGGGCTCGAGCGTGAAGAGGGCAACGGTACGACGAAACCAGCACCGGCTCCTGCACCCAAACCCGTCGAGAAGACTGAAGAAAAGCCTGCTGAGAAGCCTGAAGAGGTACCAGCAGACGACGAAAATCCAAAGAAAAACAAGTAGCGCTATCTGATATGGGGCAGCCTGTGCTGCCCTTTTACCAAGGATATTACGATGCCAGACACACCAACCCCACCAGCGCAGCCAGAAGCAACCCCCGAAAACAAAGAGGTGGTGACCGAAACTCCCAAGGTGAGTGATGAGCTCAAGCAGGAGTTGAAGGATGCTGCTGGGTCGACGCTCAAGAAAACGCTCATATGGGTTGTGGGAATTATTGTAGCCATCGGTGCAGCGATTGCAGGTGTCTTCGGAATCCTTTACCTTCTGAAAGGGAAGGGCCCGATAGAAGGCGTCAAGGATGTGATACAGAATACTAAGAATGAGACTACTAAAGCTGACATTGCGGAAAAGATCAAGGTAGCTGAAGCGAGGGGCGCTGAGCAGGTGATCATCGATAAGCTGAAGGAGATCAAGGAGATAGATGATGAAGCGAAGCAGTTGGAAGAGCTCAACAAGCTTCTGTGAAACGACGTCTTCGTGGGTGGTTTTGCTTGGGGCGTTCGTGCTTATTTTGCTGTCTCTCAGCATTGGCACCGGTTGTGCAGCAACCGCGCTTCCTCCGGTCAAGACGTATGAGCAGGCCAAGAAGGAAGTGGAGGCTCGAGGACCGCTGGTAAGCAAGCCCATTGAAGAGCGTGAAGGCTACTCAGAGGGGACCAGTAAAGTGGTGAAGCAGGGAGACCCAGCGCCACACGCTGGCATGGTGATCGACGCAGACAAAGCGCGCTACTACATCGCAATCAAGGCAGAGCGTGACCGTCGGCGCAAGGAGCTCGAGGCTGCACGGGTGAACCTGGAGATTCAGAAGCTCATCCATCAGTCGGCACTTGAGCACATTGATGCGAAGATCAAAGCCAACAACACGTGGTGGGAGCGCAACAAGGGGCTGATGGGTCTAGCCTTTGGCACAGTCATTGGTGTTGGTTTGGTGGTTGGTGTCCTGTACGCTGTGACTAAAGGTAAAGGTGCATCTACCACCACGAACACACACTTACTTCGTTGGTAAAACAATGACTGAAGAAAACAAGTGGGCTACGTGTTGTCGAGGAAGGAAATGCCCAGAGGTCCTCGTGAAAGAAGATAGTGTCGAAATCAAAGACGATCACGAGGGAGCTGTTAAGCTGACCTTCAGGGAATTCGATCTAGTGGTAGACGTTGTCAAAAGCATGCGTGAACACCCCGAATCTGAATGACTCTCTCCTTCCTCCTATTCGTCTTCATCTCCTATGGGTTAGCCTTCCTTGCTGCTGACGCCTCCATCTTTGGTGTATCTGCCAAAGGCTTTCTAAAAGATCCGTCAGACGAGGAGTACATTCGCTCAGCGGGAGTTTTCCCTTTTCGTCGCTGGGTGCTCCAGTTCCCACTGACATTTGTCCGTAACTTCTTCCAGAAGTTGCTCAAGTGTTACTTCTGTATGGGCATCTGGAGCGGTGTGGGGGCTCACCTATTACTAAGCCTGTACTCTCATGTGAATCCAAGCTGGCGCAATAGTTACTTTCTTTGGGGTCCTATTGACCTCAAAAACCTGGTGGTTGGATCGATGGTAGCTGCGGTCATCGGTGCTGTAGGCAACTACATCCTAGATCTCTGCATAGGCTTCCTCGAGAAATACCAGGAGTAGAGTACGTATGGGCATCATCAAGCTGACCAAAGACGCGCTACAGCGTCAGATGTTCCAAGGGATGAGTATGCACGTAGTCCCGCGTGGGATAACTGTGCCCTTGGATATCTTTGCCCTGGGAGAAGTACGTTACGGCAGAAAGCTCACCGCAGTCCTACCACTGCTTGTGCCCGACAATCGTTTCCGTCTCGCTGAAGATGCCATCTATCTCATCGACAGGATCACGCTCAACCGCCCGGTCACCTGGATCGAAGCAGGTGGCTATATCTCGATAGGGCAACGAGAACTCCACGAAGTAGTAGACGTAATTGAGGACGTGATAGTTTTGAATACAGGATTGCTGGCTGACCATGCTGTACGTGAGCCTGTGTATCACTACTCCAATCCAATTAAGGTAGAAGGAGCATACTCTGCGGGTAAGAAACGAATAAACGTCGACAGCACCAGTTACATCGTTCGCGGTGACTACATTGCCATCTCGTCCACCCCTACACTAACCACAGCATTTAAAGAATACCGAGTAGTAGATTATCATTTCACTAGTTTGGTCAACGGCATCTACCAATACCAGGTGGTGCTAGATCGCGGAATACACCGAGATCTAGACGATGAAGAAATCATCCAGATACGCGCTTATTTGGCGTACAAATCAAAAATTTTACCACTACCTGTAAATACAGGTTTCATGCAACAGGTACGTGGACCGTTTCTCCTTGATTGGCGTTCAGCACCTTTTATTGCTGGTGTCACAATCCAAGAAACACAATATATACAGAAGTATGATTCGTCCTTCTCGAAAATTGGTGCTCCACTAGAAATTCAAAAGAACACTGTTTTCTTAGAAGCACCAATCAAGGCTGATCAGTTCTTGTTTTGGGACAAGGTGGATGGAGAAATAAACTACGACAAAAGCGAAGGGAAGTTTCTTGCTCTGCTTAATGATCAAGGCAAATGGTGGCTGAAGCATACATGTGCCCCCATCATTGAGATACCATTTACATATGCTTCTGGATCGATGGTTACTGTTGCTCCAGCAGGACTTGTTAACAATGATTGGTTCCGCATAAACGATGGCGAAGACACAATGCTCTTCGAGTTTAAAGTTGATGGAACCTACGTGCCAACACCCACAGCTGCAGCTACTGGCTGGATAACCGTTCATCCAAACGTAGCTGCAATACTTAACAACGACGGATTCACTTTAGACGATGGATTTGGAACAGTAATCAATTTCGAATATAAAGTTGATTATACCTTCGTACAAACCAATGGATATCGTGTAATTGATATTACTACAGCAGTGTTTGCAGTAGACGTAGCAGTTTCTACAGAAGCAGCAATAAACGCAGTGGCTGCACTGAAAATAATCGCAAGCAGAATAGGCACGCAAATAAATCTAACGAATGATGAAATAAGTACCAAAGGAAACCAGCTGATTGTAATCAGTGCAAATCTCTTAGTTGTTGGTTGGACTGGATCTCCAGTACCAGGATTTCCTCCATACGAGCTAACAGGTGGAACAGACGACCTCGAAACGATAGATATCAGTGCGTCTACTACTGCCGTTGAAGTAGCTATACTCACCAGTGCAGCAATCAATAGAGCAGAACTAAAGGTAACAGCAGAAGCACCTGGTATATTTAATTCATTCCAAATATTCAGCGAGGTTAAAGGGGTTGCTGGTAACAATCCCATCACATACAGCATTACTGACCCCAACTTCCTGATCAACGGTATGAGTGGTGGAACAGGTGGCGTCCAGTGGAGTTTCGAAATAACACCTGATCAGGACATCCTGATGCGAATCAGATTCTACCCAAACGCTTGGACAGACATCAATCTGGTAGGTGGCAGCACCACTTTGGTAAATGCTTCTCTCGCTTCTACTGATGAACCCATTGAACGAATCGACATCTTGATGAAGGGCGCCACTGCAGGCGAAGTTAAGATGGGAGACTGGAACATAGCCACGCCACGGATGTCAGCGGTCGCTCATGAGTACGTGTCGCAGATGCTGGGAGATCACACCTATGCAGCGCATGGCTTGTTCATCAAACCGCTGTTTCCGTCACTACATGATCTGGAAACAAAGCTAGGCTTATACGGCAAGCTTAATAGCGGCTACCTCCGCGTGTAACGAGGATCCAAATGGCTATTATCCCGGGAATAAACTACACCATCCGCCAGTCGCTTGATCGTCTGCAATACCAAGCGACGGTGTACAACGAAGAGTTTGTGCAACGTATTAAGTTGATGATGGGGCACCCGGATTACTTCGTTACCACTTCCTATGGTATCGTTAGTGAACCGGACCCTGGTACAGCGGTGCCCGGAACCACGAGCGTCCCGCTCACTCTATCAGTAAATAATACTGATTCAGAAACGGTGGATATCAGTCCAGGAATGGTTGTCACCAAAAGTGGGATGTGGATTCTGCTCCCTGATTATGTACGTCAAATACAGCTCGCAGATCCATCTGTTGGTATTACCAATGTCGTGTATCTACGCTATGTAGTAGATCCAGCAGACACGCAGCTGAATGACTACTATGATGCAGTTGTCCCTGTAACATACCGACCCAGTTCGCCCAATAGTTTTCTTGGTGCCGCATCACAGGTTGATGTAGACACGCTGGACGTTTTTCAAAACTACGACCAAAACGTAAAGGATGATCTGGTTCCGATAGCTATCGTGATCATGCAAAGTACGGAAGACCCACTCACCAGCACAATTACTAATCAGTTATCTATTGACCATACACGTGGTAGCTATGGATTCAATCGCCCGTGGTTCTCCGCTGTAGATAGCGCCCACAGAGCGCAGCTTGGAACTGGTGTGGCTACTGCTACCAACCCACATGCTATTTCCCAGAACGATCTAACCATTGGTGATTTCACTCCACTACAGCTAGAGCTCGACCACGGCATGATCGTGGCTGACGATAGATCCATCGCAAAGATTCCAGGAGTGCGTTGCGAAGTAGCATTTCCGTACTCGTCTATTCGTACAGACGACGCTTCGGGCACGAAGACATCCTACCCGAATGCTCAGTATGTGGAGCTCACCAACTACCCGATTCGTCTTGGCAGAACATGGCTAACAGGTGGCACTGTTGATATAGATTGGGGAGCTGAAATCGTTGAGGGAACAAACCGTGTAGTCTTTCCACGAGGAGCAGTCCCAACTACTTCCACTGTTCATATGTACTACACAAAAGTAGATGCGTGCGAGCCTCCTGTAGGTAGCAACGAGATTGTTTTTGCCACCAAAAATCCAGCGGAAGAAGAGTTGATCATTGCTGGTGGCTCTGGGTTTACGTCGCTGACAAACACACAGGAACCATTCGCAGATGCGCAGAAGTTCCCCATGCTCTACGAGATACTGGTAGATGGGGATGGTGAGATAATAAAAACACCTCAAGTGATATATTGTTACAAACGGCTCGAGCTCATTGGTACCTCAGACACCTTCGACATCGGACTGTATGGACCAGCGCGAATCATGTGCGGACTAGTAGATGCATCTGGATCTGCCACCATGGTCGTCAAACCGCACCTTTACGGAAAGGACGCCAGCGGAAACTCCATTGAGCATATCTTTGAGTTCGACTCTTCTTGGGTAGATCCTGGGCCTGTACCGAAAGAAACACTCACACCGCAAGCGTTGCAGTTTACTCCTCAGGTGTTTTCTAGCTTGGACCAGATTATTATCGATGAGAAAACGGATGCTGGGCCCAATGCGGCGATTATGATGTGGGCAGCGCTGAATCCTTACGACACCTACGACAAGTTGAAAGACGCTTGTCACGTCGCACAGATCATGTGGGACGGCTTCCGCATGGCGCAGATTAGAGATAAGCGGATCATCTCAACTACAGTACGTGAGCAACTTCTCCGTCCTGTAGGAAACGAAACGCTTAAGTATATTGCCACTGTTATGGCTGGAGGAAATTCTACCGTCATCATGGAAGATTTCCGTGCACCAAGATACCACGACATGGTGCCTAACCCCGAACGGGGTACAACGCTTCCCAACATTTTGCCAGCTAACAACATTAGCAAGTTGCGTGTGGGTGCAGAAGGCTACTACCAAACAAGAGCAATAGCTGCTAATGCCACGTCTGGAACCTATTGGAGGGTAATCCTCGTACCTATTAAAGAGACACGGTCAGAAATATATTACGTATACCAAAATCCACCACTCTTCCAATACTTTAATCCTTTCACTGGCTGGGGAGCCGCAGCAATGACAGCGGTTGCTGGCATCCCCAATACTTTTGACATCACATTACCTTTTATCCCACCAATGATTCGGGTAGCAGTTGACTGTGTCGATTACCTTGGAATGGTCGTGTTCGGGTAGGAGTTTCAAATGTCACAGACAAGATATTACAACTACGGGTCTGTTCTCGATGATGTAAGCGAAAATATTCCACATTACGCTTTGCATCCAAAGGGTGTATATCGTGGTTTTACTTTATCAGTAGACGCAAGCTACAATCTGGTGCTTGGTGAAGGACACGGATTACAGCACGACGGTGTTGTGTGGAAGGAAGATGCAGATCGTACTTTCACATTTACTGCACCATCTACAGCAACTACTTACACATTGGTAGCAACGCACACCAACCGTGAGATCCTTGGAGGGACGCCAGTAGAGTACAGTCTTGAAGAGTCTCTAATAACGAACGCTACGCTGTTCGATGGAGTGGTATTAGGATGGATAAATCATCCTGGCGGAGGAACACCACTCATCCAAGCATACGTCACAGAGGCACCGAAGCTAGCTGACAATGACTACGCATGGTTAGTTGCTGAAGCACAACCAGTGGAGCTCATACCACCGCTCTCACGTTATGCGAACTCAGCAGTGGGAACTGACATTACGTTCACCGAGCAAGCATTCGATACCACCAACTTCGTTGTCTATGAAGAAGTATCAAACGCTCCGACAGCAATACCAGCCGTGCAACAGCTGGTGCAGAACCTGTGCTTTTTCATGCAGAGCGGTCTACGCCCAGTAGCCGTTGAAGTTTACGTAGATTTTCCTTCTTCACCTAGTACGAGTGTGACGATAGAAGTGTTTGATACTAACCAGACCCCGGTAACAGTCACAGGTGGAACTATCTCTGGGTCTGGTGCTTGGACGGCGCACTACGCTAACGTCGACCAGGTTGGTGGAACATTCGATGATGATAAACCGTACACAGTGCGGATTACATTTGACGTCAACCAGGGGGAGTATATTCGTTTGGGGAGGGTTCGTGTTCACTTCTGGAAGTACTTCTAGGGAGTTATTAAACCGATGATTACGCTCGTAAAATTTATGAAAAATCGTCAAGAAGATGCACCCCCGAACAACAAGGTGATATCCAAGACGCTTGGAAAGACTGGGGTGCTCTCTTGGGAACACATAAACGGACAAGATGAAGTACCTCAAGCCGAGGAGTTCTGGTATGTTGAGATCGTGAAGGAGAAAGGATCGGGAACCTCGAGAGGGGTATTCATGCTGCGGCCTATTCAGAAGGTTCCTGAAAAGGCTAAGGATGGTGAACCCGACATCATACACATGATCCCGGGTACGTACACAACAGAGCGGCAAGAGAACACCATCCTGCTCCATCCGAAGATTTTGAACTATCCAGAAGGCCTTGGACCAAACTGGATATGCAGCTTGACCATGCGTCGGAAGATCATGAGTAAGTATAAAGAAAACGGTCAATATACGGTGAACAGCATCATCGTAGTGTTCGATGGTGCAACTGACTGGCCTAGGGAAGAGCTTCCCGGAAAATCCGCACACGATGCGGGAAGGAGCAGCCTCGACATGGCTCCTGGTTAGGTAGGAGTAAGACGATGTACAAGATTGAGGGTACCCATCTCATTGTAGACGCTTATGTACAAGATGCAGCCACACTCGGGGAAGAGAACATGCTGCTTCTCTTTGACGAGCTCGTGGAAGCATTAGACATGACCTACTTACAACGCCCTCAATGCGTAGAAGTTCCGCTGGACGAAGCGAAACTCAGCAGTGGCGAAGATGAGGGTGGCTGCTCTTACTATTGCCTCATCACCACGTCACACATCGCAGCGCACACATGGGAGCTTCGTAAAGCGGTAATGCTAGACGTATTCTCCTGCAAACCATTCGACGCAGAGAAAGCGCTGAATGTTCTTGACAACAGGCTATGCTTCACTGAACATACGAAGACAGTAATTCAACGGCTGGATCCACGTGAAGAAGTAATTGTCTCAGCCACCCTATTACAAAGGATGCATTAAATGAGCTGCTGCCGAGGACGCGCAAAACCTGCACCTGCTCAAAACGGGAAGCCACCTTGTAAAATACTAGAACAGGGTGGCGCCAACATGCGCTTCTGGGCGATGAACGTTCAAGGCCGGTACGGTCTGTACATGCGTGGTGAAACAGGCAGCTTTGTAGACGTTGCCAATTTTATTACCACCTACTCATGTGACGGGCCTGTGGCTAGAACGGTGGCCAACAACCTAGGGCGCGTGTTGTTGGCGATGAATAAAAACCCCGGGCCATTCCGCGATCAAGCCGCGACTGGCGTCTCCCTGGTAAAGCTGCTGCGCACTGCAGATGCGGTGCTCAATCCTGGGAGATCTCCAGATGGCCGACAACTTCATCCTTTCGCCCCTCGCAGAAAAAATCTGTGAAGCCAACGAAGGGTGTCCCCTTCTAGGGAACCGGTTCGTTCGCAAGCAGGTACCCACCGAAGTACATCGAGGAGGACAAAACAAACAGGGAATGGGTGTGGACGTGATGTTCATCGCGGAAGCACCTGGGCGTGTAGAGAACGACGTGGGGCGTCCAGTAGTTGGCGGTACGGGCAAGATCCTACGGCAGCTGGTGTGCAAGCTCAATGACGGAACAGAGCGGGGTGTTGCGTACGGCAACATCGTACGCTGTCGCCCGGTACAAAACGACGACCCAAGGAAAGACCGATCACCCACCCCGAAAGAAGTAGCTCACTGTCGCCAAAATATCCTGAGCGACATCATGAAAATCAAGCCCGCCTACATTGTCTTGCTGGGCGGCTCTGCTGCCATAGGGCTCGCTGTAGACAAACGTACAGGGCAGCCCATCGATCCTCACTCCAAGGTTTTTAATCTACGTGGCAAAGAGGTAGTAGTAAAAACTCCAGACGGAGAATCCTACCCAGCCATAGTCACTTTCCACTTTGCTTTTGTAAGTCGTGCGCCAGGGATGGGTGGCGTGTTCGAGGAGGACATAGCTCGAGCATTCTATCGAGCGCGCAAGATTGTTCCTGACTACAGTAGACGAGGAGAGAAAGTAGTCGTCGTAAACACAGTGGATCGGGTATTCCAACTCCTCAAGCACATGGCAACGAAGCTCACGAGCGACCAAATAGTAGCACTGGACTATGAGACAGCTTCTCTCCAACGTGTTGGCAACAAAATACTCACAGTGGGATTTGCGTACGGACCAGACAAAGCGTTCGTGATTCCCTACAAGCATCCGGGGAGCCCATGGAGTGGGAAAGAGTTCCGAGAGGTGAAGGGGCTGCTCCAAAGGTTTTTCACCACGCGAAATGCACCGTTCCGTTCATTGGTAGCGCACAACCTGAAGTTTGAGTGTGCAGTTACGCTTGATGAGTTTGGTGTCCCATTGTGGAACCTTCCGCTAGAGGACACGATGCTACGTGCTCATGCGCTGAACGAAAACAGAAAAGGGGCAGTGCAGGATGCCTTCACGCTGAAAACTCTGAGCGACGAGTGGCTGGGGTTCAAAGGGTACTACGATGAGGACATCGCACCCGTAATCAAGCTCCTCAAAACGAAGGGGCATACACTAGAGGAAGTAGACCTCGAAGCCGTCTGTGAATACAATGGGATGGACTGCTACGTCACATGGCGACTGCATGATATGCAAGAGCGCGTAGCACAGCAACAGAAGTACCGGGAGAAACTCAAACAGCTGGGGCTCAACATGCATGGGCCTGTGTCGATGTTTGCAGCGGTCTTGGAGCGCAACGGCATACGCGCCAACAAAGAGCACCTGCGTTGGCTGATGGCGAAAGATTCCCCTATCGTAGGGCGCATCGCTAAAATAGAAGAGGACCTGAAAGAGCGTGATACGGTAAAGCAGGCCAACAGGTTGCTGCTCCAACAGGTGAAGAAGACGCGTGGGATGGCAGGCATCTGGGGGTCTCAGGTGAAGGAGCCGTGGCTGTTTCACATCAACAAGCCTCCTTCGCAGAAAGCACTTTTCGTGGACGTGCTGCATCTGTCTACACAGATCACGCAAAAGACGCATCGGCCCAAGATCGACAAGGCTTTTTACAAGGAGCACAAAGGTGTTACTGAGGTTGACCTGGCAGCTGAGTGGAAAGCGTTAGACAAGTTACGTGGCACATACATCGAGTCTCCCTACAAGATGTTGCAGAACAGCCCCGAGATGCGCGATGGACGTATCCGTGCTTCCTTCCACTTTCACGTTACAGCCACAGGAAGGACGAGCTCGAGTGACCCCAACATGCAGAACATCCCGAAGGGAAAGACTGTGAACGCGTTAGCAGTGAAGCGTGTGTACACAGTGGACCCGATTCACTGGATGGTTTGTGTGGACTACAGCCAAGCAGAGGTACGCTGGCTGGCGCAGGTAACGGGCGACCCGATGCTCAAGAAAGCGTTTGAAGCTGTTGCTGCTGTGCAGAAAGCTTATCTGGAAAATCCCACAGAGGAAAACCGTATACGGATGTTGCAAGAAGGTGATTTCCACCGGCAGACGGCTTCCCAGATTTTCAACAAACCCCCACACGAGATCTCAGACGCCGAGCGTGGCGCGTCCAAGCAAATCGTGTTTGGCATAATCTATGGCATGTCTGTGTTTGGTATTTCTGAGGCGTTGCACATTTCGCTCAAGGAAGCTGAAAACTACCAAGAAAAGTTCCTCAACCAATTTCCCAGAGCACGCAAGTGGTTGTACTGGATCGAGAAGCATGGATTCGAGAAGGGGTACATCGAGTCTCCCATTGGTAGGCGTAGACATCTGGTGTCGGGCTTTGTAGCTACAGACGACAACCAATTCTTTGAGATCGATGGTAAGCGCTTCTCCTCGGATATTGGTAAGTACAGATCCTATGAAGACCGGGTCTGCCGTAACGCTCCCATCCAAGCGATTGCTTCGGACACAAACCTGATGGCGTGCATTGCAATCCAGAAATACATTGAGCTACACAAGAAGCCATGGCGCCTGTTAAATATTGTTCACGACTCAATTATTGCTGAGATACCACAAGCTGAAGTTGAGGCATACATGAAGGTGGCCAACGACATCATGGTAGACCCAGACCTCATGAAGTCCTTCGGGTTTACCATGTCGATTCCCTTCGTGGTTGATTTTTCGATTGGGCCGAACTGGGCAGATCAAATAAACGTTGACATTCAGGAGAAGTACACTGTAAAGTGTCCGGAGTGTAAAACGGAGCGGCAAGAAACAGCCTTCCCGAAAAATAAGCGGTGTGAGGAGTGCGGCTCGAAAGAGGTGGACGTGGAGCTCAAATCGGGACCGGTCAAAAAGGTGTTGAGTTATCTAGACTGGTGGCAGCGACGGCAACAGCAACAGACTACCCAAGCTACTGCGTAGGACGGCACTCGTGAGCACTAAGCACTACGACGGGGAACACATCCGTATCCTCGAGAACCTGGAACCGATCCGTCTACGGCCAGCCATGTACATCGGGGACACCGGCCCTGATGGTCTACATCATATCCTTGAGGAGGTTGTCGCCAACGCGGTAGACGAGTACATGGATGGCCACGTAACTGCCGTTGGTGTAAAAATTGACACGGAGAGCCAGGTTGCCACGGTCATCGACAATGGTCGCGGCATTCCAGTATCAAAGCACAAGAAGACAGGCTTACCACTGCTCACAGCAGTTTTAACGAAGCTACACTCCGGGGGCAAGTTCGGGCACGGCGCGTACACCAGCGCAGTAGCAGGACTACATGGGATTGGAATAAAAGCAACCAACGCATTGTCTGAGAAGCTGTCGGTCTGGACGGTGCAAAAGGGCAAGGTGTACCACCAGACGTTCGAACGTGGTGAACCCACAACGAATATCTCTACAGTAAAGAGCCCGATGAAAGCAGGCACACGCATACGCTTTCTACCCGACTCGAAAATATTCAAGGGAGCAAAATTCAATGTCGAACGAATTCGGAAACGGCTACGTTCGATCTCCTACCTTTGCCCGGGGCTTGTACTAGAGCTCAAAGTAAACGATGACCCAGCAGAACGTTTTGTGGCAGAAGGTGGTCTGCGGGACATGCTGGACGCCATGATCGATGAAGAGACAGATGGGACTCGCTCGCACGAGCCCATCGTTATCTCTGATACACTGGTGGATGCTGTCTTTGTTTGGGTAGACGATCATGGAATGAACGGTTCCAACGAATGGTGGGACTCTTTTGTGAACGTCACGCACACACCCGAACACGGTAAGCATGTGAGCGGAGCCAAGAAGGCGATACAAAAAGTACTGCAAGACCAGGCAGCCAACGGAAAGTACGGTAAGCTGAAAGGGGACGATCTCCGTGAAGGCCTGATGGGGATAGTCCACGCACACGTCCTCGAACCTGAATTCAGAGGGCAGACCAAGCGCAGCCTGCAGAACGCTGAAGTAGAGGAAGGCGTTCAGACGATAGTGGAGACTGCCTTCCGAAAATTCGTGGCAGCTAATGGCGACGTCGTCAGGGAGATACTTGAACGTGCAGTAGCTCTACGTGACTCGAAGAAGAAACTACGGGAGCAGCAGAAGGCAATCCGTGAAACGAAGGTCAAGCAAGGAGCCAAGAGCATCCTACCAGGAAAGCTGTGTGAGGCGCCTGATTGTTCTGCTGAGGAGCGAGAGCTTTTCATTGTTGAGGGCACCTCGGCTTTCGGTAGTGCCCGTGACGCTCGGGTGATACAGAAAAAGAAGCTCCACTTCCAAGAAATCTTGCCGCTACGTGGGAAGGTGAAGAACGCAGCGGAGGTGGAGATCGACAAGATCCTTGCGAACGCTGAGCTGACGAGCATCACCCAAGCCATCGGCACGGGTATCGGGCCAGCATTCGACCTGAACAAGTGTCGCTACCAGGGCATTTACCTGCTGATGGACGCCGACTCAGACGGCAAGCACATCCAAGCACTCCTACTCACGTTCTTCGCGGCGCACATGCCCCAGCTGATTGAAGACGGGCGGCTGTTCATTGTGGAGAGCCCTTTGTTCATGGGTGTTACAGCATCGCAGCGTGTCTACGGCGACACGGTAGAGGAAGTCAAGGCGCAGGTGCGGGAGAACGCAAAGATCCGCATTACACGTTTCAAGGGGCTGGGAGAGTCGGAAGCACCGGACCTACGTATCTACGCGATGGATCCAAAGACGCGGAGAGTATGTCAAGTAACATGGGGAGGCAAAAAAGATCAGGAGCTCGTGCTGGCTTACATGGGAACCGATCCACAACACAGAAAAAGGATTCTGGGCGTTGAGGAATGACAATTACGACAAGCGACATTATACGCATGGAGATTTCTCCTCGGGAGATGAACGTGATCGCTGGGCATGCAAAGCTCGCGTGCCTGGGTGGGAAGTCTCACATTCGTGGCAGTGACAGGCAGTCGACACTCAAAGAAGACCAACTCGTGGGGCAGGTTGGACAGTACGTAGGCAGCTTGTGGCTATGTGGGAGCCCCGATCCTTACCTACGGTCTCGGTGGGTGGCCAACCAGAACCCCACAGTGGGCGACGGTGGAAGCGATTTAATCGGGTCCAACGTGGACTTCAAGACCAGCTTGGTGCGGAACCCAGACCGGGACCTGCTGGCCTACCGACTGGCGGTGCGCCCTCGAGAGCGGCACAAAGATTGGATCTACGTGCTGGTGCTAGTAACCCAGATGAAGGCGCCAAAGCCGGTGGTTGCTCACCTGATAGGCTGGGCCAGTGAATCAATGCTACCTAAGCACCCCGGTAACTCTGGGGTGTTCAGCGGGGCGTTTACATTACGTGCGCAAGAGCTAAACCCTCTTCCGCCATTTCGTTGGCTATGGAGGCCACAATGAATTTCGATTACGACGGACATACCATTTTCAAAACGCTAACTGGTTCCAGAGTGTACGGCACATCGGACGAGTCATCTGATTACGACTACCGTGGTGTCTGCATTCCTCCGATACAGTATTGGTTGGGGTACGCCAGCAAGTTTGAGCAGTACACACCAACCGACGGAGATGTTGTAATCTACGGCTTGTCGAAGTTCCTGCACTTGGCAGCGCAGAACAACCCCAACGTCATTGAGCTACTGTGGATACCGGAGAGGCATTGGGTAACGAGCTCCCCGTACTGGGAGAAGCTGGCAGCCCACAGAGGTCTATTCCTCTCGAAAAAGTGCTATCACACATTCCGGGGCTACGCCCATTCCCAGCTTAGACGTATGCGAAGCCACCGGGACTGGTTGATGAAAGGTGACCTGGTTGAGCCAAAGCGAGAAGACTTTGGTCTACACGACAGAAGCGAGCTACCCACAGAGACAATCAACGCGGCACAAGAGCTGATCAGAAGACACCTCAACAAGTATCCCATCGAAGAGGAGTTATCAGGCATTCCCAAGGAGACTGCGTTGGGGGTGCGACACATGATGAACAACTTCCTCGAGCACACGTTGGCGTTGACACTACAGGAGATCGAGGGCAAGGCTTGGTTATCTGCGGGGAGAGCTCTGGGATTCAAGGACAACTTTCTGGAGCTTCTGCAGCAGGAGAAACTGTACCAACGGGCGCGTAAGGAGTACGAATCCTGGATTCACTGGAAGAAGGAACGGAACCCGCGTAGGCAGGTAGCAGAAGAAAAGCACGGCTATGATACGAAGCACGCTGTGCACTTAGTACGACTTCTTCACATGTGCAGCGAGATTCTTCTGGAGAAGACCATGTGGGTAGAGTGTCGGTTGGCACAGGAAGTGCTCATGCCGATTAAACGTGGGAAGTGGTCCTACGAAGAGTTGATGAGCTACGAGGAGCAGCTTAGCAAAGAGTTGGAGGTTCAATACAACAACTCTGAGCTACAGAGCAGCCCCAAACGAAATGAAATTGAAAAGCTCGGTATCGAACTCGTACAGTGGTTCCAAGGATGGCCCAATGCCACAGCCTGAAAAGAAAAAGACATCCGACATCGTACAGGATAATATCCTTGAGTACGGCAGCTACACGATAGAAGATCGGGCTATCGCGGATGCTCGTGACGGGCTAAAACCGGTACAACGGAGGGCCTTGTGGTCGTTGCACGAGTTGAAGCGGTACAGCAAGGACATCCCCATCAAATGCGTGACTGCGGTTGGGCACACGTTGGGGCGCTACCATCCGCACGGTGACTCAGCCTGCTACGGTGCGCTGGTCAACATGGGGTGGGCGCGGTACGAGTTGATACAGCGGCACGGAAACTTCGGTAGCAAGGAAGCGTTGCTCGAAGCACCACCCGCTGCGTACCGCTACACAGAGACACGGCTATCGAAATTTGCTGACAGAATATTTGACGACATCAAGATCATGCCGTTGGTGAAGTCGTTCACCGAGGAGCACGAGGAACCGTTCCTGCTACCCACTCGGGTACCGCTACTGCTGGTGAACGGATGTGTGGGAGTGGCGATGGCAGTGGCCACCAACATCCCACCACACAACTTGGCAGAGGTGATTAACGCTGCACTGGAAGTGCTGGAGAACCCAGACTGTACCACGGACGATCTCCTGAAGCACATCAAAGGGCCAGACTACGGAAGCGGCGTGCTGCTGTCCAAGAAAGACGACTTGCGGAAACTGTACGAGACAGGTAGAGGCAGGCTGGCATTCTCTTGCAACTACCACTTTGAAGAAGGCACAGGCGGCAGGCAGCGCTTGATCATCACGGGATTCAACCCTGGGTTCGACGCCAATAAATTTGTGCGTGTAACAGCGGAGCTCAAGGAAGCGAAGCTACTCGAGTCAGCTGCCAATGATGAGGGGTCGCTAGAGACGGGGACCAGAGTGGTGGTTGAATTTAGCGACGCGAAAGTGGTAAATGATCGAGTGCTGCCACTTCTACGGTCGTCGCTCACCTACCAATTCTACGCGCTGAACAATAAGAAGCGCCCCATCCTTTACAGCTTGAAGGAGTTGATCGAGATTTTCCTGCGCTTCCGACGCCGGGTAGAGCAGCTGGTATTGGAGGATGAACAGGTTACACTCGAGCGCAAGCGAGCGACGGAGAACGCCCGGTTGCTAGCGGTGAAGGCGCTTCCGGTGATCACGAAGATTTTGATGGAGGCCAAATCGGAGGACGAGCTTATTTCCAAGATCCGCGACACGTTCGGATTTGTCGGGGATGAGCTAGCGAAGGTCATCGCGGATACACCCGTCCGCGCGCTGATGTCCATCAACAAAAACAAGCTCGCGGCGAAGATTCGTGAATACAGTAGTAGGCTTGACGAGATCAAAAGCGATTTAGAAAATCTGGATCGGGTGGTAGCGCGGCGTCTGCGAGAGATGCTCGAGTACACAGACAAACGAGGCACACGGCTGCGTGGTGGCAACGACGACCTCGACCTGACCGCAGCGGAGACCACCTACTACGTGGGTGTAACACCGGACGCGAAGGTGGACAGTCACACTGAGCTCCCCTTGAAGAGCCGTGCAGCGTGGCCCTACGTTAACCTCATCAGCACGCCGGGTAAATTCGCTACCGTATCAGTGGACAACGTCGGCCAGTCGATCTCCCTTTCCTTCATAGAGAAGTTCGACAAGAGTGTTGGGAAAATAATCGGCCTCGCGTCGGAGACACATGACTGCATGGTTGTGATCTCCCGCAAAGGCAAGTACGTAGCGTTCCCACCAGACCAGAGACGCACACAGTTTCCCGTATTCAAGCCGCTAGGTGATGACGAACTAGTGTTTGCTGGTGGCATGAACGATGGAGACAGGTTGCTCGTGATGTGCGAGGATGACACACAATTCGATGTTGGATATGAGAAACTGAAGATCACGCGCCCGAACGTGCAACCGAAAGCTCTGCTAGGAAAGTGGAAAGTCATTATCACCTCAGCGATTGTTGTGCCAGATGGCACTCTACTAGTAGATGCAACAGGAATGGAGATTGGTAACGCAGATGTATCTGAAGCGGACCACCCACTATTTACCCTGGGTGAGCAGAACCTGGTGGTGTTGGAAAGTGGCAAGCGTCTCATAGCCACACAGGAAGAGCTGCTAGAACAGTTGCACAAACGCAGCGCAGTGCTGCAAGTGATTCCTCTTAAAGAGGAAGAAGAGTAAAAGGAGACAGACAATGGAAGCCAATGAATTGAATGAGCGCGTAAGGATGGCGGAGAAAAACCTAGCACGGAGTCTAACAGAAACTGTAGCACGCGAATATGAGGTACATAGCTCTCAAATGGGAGAAATAGAAGTTCTATTAAAGAGGTTGAAAGCACAGGTAGCGTTCCTTGGAAATCATGCAGCTGGACATAATTTTTTGAGTGAGGCTCCACCAGAAGATGTACATGCTGAAAAGAAACCAGCCAGTCTGAACATGTTCGTGGTTAGCTACATAGACATGGTTGGAAGAAGCAGAAACTACATTGGTGCTGAATTGTCGGAGCTTAGCAAGGAAATAGCAGACATTACCAACACACTCGTTGGTCCAATGGACGAAGACGCAATCAAGGCACGTGGCAGGTAAATGGCTGTCCTTCGATCACCCATCAAGATCATCGGAGGGAAGGGTGTGCTCCGAGGGAAAATCCTTCCCTACCTTCCCAAGCATCGAGTGTATGTAGAACCGTTCGGTGGTGGGGCCAGTGTGCTGCTGGCGAAGGAGCGCAGTGAAGTAGAAGTCTACAACGATATCGATCCCCGCGTCGTCATCCTCTTCCAAGTAATCGTGGACGCCAAGAAGCGC
>Ga0315542_1000117_pt1 | contig 40922 bp, 32 predicted proteins | sample SalMarSW160120MG_FD_202541 | JGI IMG/M metagenome (GOLD analysis project Ga0315542, IMG submission 202541) | Salt marsh sediment microbial communities from the Plum Island Ecosystem LTER, Massachusetts, United States - Salt Marsh Sediment SW1601-20 ...
CTTCATGCGCCTAACGGACGGATTGTTACTGTCGATGCAGACAAGCCTGGTTCAGAAAACTGGACCGATTTTATCGCCGAGACGGAAAACGTACTTCAGCCATCGACAGGCGCCGGATATTTCTTTGCAAACTATCTGAAAGATGCAATTTCATCAGTTAAACAATACGACAGGGATGGTAAGCTTGTAAGGGAAATATCGCTGCCAGGAATCGGCAACGCGTCGGGATTCAGCGGCAAGAAGAAAGACAGTGAAATCTACTATTCGTTCACGAATTATATTACTCCGGCTTCTATCTATAGGATGGACCCAAAGAGCGGGGACGCTCAGGTCTACAAAAAACCTGCAGTCTCATTTAACGGAGCAGATTATATCTCAGAACAGGTATTTTATAATTCAAAAGATGGGACCCGTGTGCCTATGATCATTACATATAAGAAAGGAACTTCTCTCAACGGAAAGAATCCAACAATACTCTATGGCTATGGTGGTTTCAATATCAGCGAAACGCCATATTTCAGCGTTCCGATTGCCGTCTGGCTTGATATGGGAGGCATCTATGCCGTCCCAAATATAAGAGGTGGTGGCGAGTATGGAGAAAAATGGCATCTGGCAGGCACCAAAATGAATAAGCAGAATGTTTTCGACGACTTTATTTCAGCCGCTGAATACCTTATTAATAATAAGTATACCTCTCCGGCTTACCTGGGGATCAGGGGAGGATCAAACGGCGGATTGCTGATCGGAGCTGTTATGACCCAGCGTCCTGAGCTCTTTAAGGTAGCGCTGCCGGCAGTGGGAGTTCTTGATATGCTCAGATACAACAAATTTACTGCCGGGGCAGGATGGGCATATGACTACGGTACCGCTGAAGAGAGCCCTGAGATGTTCCGGTACTTATTGCAATATTCTCCCGTTCAGAATGTCAGGGAAGGTACAGAATACCCTGCAACACTTATTACTACTGCCGACCATGATGACAGGGTCGTGCCGGCTCACTCATTCAAGTTTGCGGCAAATCTGCAGGCAAAACAGACCGGGAATAATCCTGTACTTATCAGAATTGAGACAAGCGCAGGGCACGGTGCAGGAACACCCGTAAGTAAATCAATAGAACAGTATGCAGATATATTCAGCTTCACGCTCTGGAACATGGGAATTAAAAACCTCAAATAATATTTTTTATTTATGGAAAAGATTATCCGTACAGGGATTGCTGGGTCCGGTTTTGCTGCAAAATTCCATTTTGAAGCTTTAAAACGTCTCTTTTCAGTAAGAATCGAGATAACAGGCAGCTACTCTCCTAATCCTGAAAGACTTGAACAATTCACTGAACCTCGCAATCTAAAAGCATTCAGCAGCATCGAAGAACTGATTGACAATTCAGATGTTGTTCATGTATGTACACCTCCTTCTTCTCATGAACCAATAGTAATAGCAGCTCTTGAAAAAAACAGGCATGTTATTGTAGAGAAACCCTTTACCGGATATTTTGGCGATGGAAGTGATGGTTTTTCTGGCGATAAATTTCCCCGTCAAAAAGGACTTGAACATGCCTTGGCCAGCATTAAAAGGATGATCGATGCTGAGAAAAAAAGCAAGGCCAGGATCATGTATGCTGAGAACTGGGTGTATGCACCTGCAGTTCAAAAAGAAAGAGAGATGCTGGAAAAGACAAAAGCTCAAATATTATGGATGCACGCTGAAGAATCTCATTCAGGTTCACATTCACTGACTTATGGCCAGTGGAAATTCTCAGGGGGCGGCTCAATGGTTGGAAAAGGGTGTCATCCACTTTCAGCAGCACTCTATTTCAAACAGGTTGAAGGCAAAACCAGGAATGGCAGAACAATCAGGCCGGTATCTGTCTCAGCAAGGACTCATTCCATAACACGCATGCCGAATTATCTGGACGAAGGCCACCTCAGAACTACCTATAAGGATATCGAAGATTTTGCGATGCTTCATGTGGTTTTTGAAGATGGTACATTTACCGACATTTTTGCCAGTGAACTGGTAATGGGTGGCGTCCATAACTGGATTGAGCTCAACACAAATAACCATCGTACAATATGTAATATAAGCCCCAATAATACAATGCAGACCTATACTCCTGATGAAAAACACTTTAAAGATGTTTACGTTGTTGAAAAGACTGAAACAAAGCAGGGGTGGTCGTCTGTTTCTCCGGATGAAGACTGGTTCACTGGTTATCAGCACGAAATGGAGGCATTCTACAGAAGTGCTGCCTTTAATGAGCCATTGGAAAGTGACAGTTCACTTGCTGCTGATACTATAGCTACAATTTATGCCGGTTACCTGTCAGCTGAACGTAAAGGAACTGAAGTACAAATTACATTAATCTGACGCTGAACTATTTGTTAATATAAATTGTTTGATCAAAATTTTTCCGTATACATTTTTATAAAATGGTTTGCCTGGCTCTGTCTCATCGTCTCAGTAGATCTGGATAATAGAATAGCGCCATTTACCAGCTGTTAACGTTGAAGTTCTTAAAGCACTCATAATTCCATGGCTGATTATAATCTTTTTTCTGAATATAAGGCCATTTTCTTAGAAACATTATTGGATAAGTGTTGTTATATGAAAAGAACAATTGAACGGGCAGATTATTAGCAATAATTATTAATTACCTAAATAATTTAACATTATGGCAGACTTAAGAACAAGATACATGGGACTGGAGTTGAAAAACCCGGTAATAGTTGGTGCCAGCAACCTGGTAACAAATTTCGACAATCTAAAAAAAATTGAGGAGGCTGGTGCAGCTGCGATTGTTTATAAATCGCTGTTTGAAGAGCAGATACAACTGGAGAATCTGGAATATTTTGAACGTCAGACTGAATATGATGAACGCCATGCTGAAATGATTACCTTGTTTCCCGGACAAAAATCAGCCACAGAGTATCCTTTACAGCATCTTTATCACTTAAAAAAAGCCAAAGAGACAGTCTCAATACCGGTTTTTGCAAGTCTTAATGCAATCAACAATGAGACATGGGTTGAATATGCAAAGAAAATTGAAGAGACCGGCGTAGATGGTATAGAACTTAACTTCTACTCCTTACCTGAAAAATTTGATAATGAGTATAAAGATATTGAGAAAAAGCAGGTACAGACTCTCATAAAAGTCAGGGAATCTGTTAAAATACCTGTAGCTGTCAAGCTCAGTTCCTTTTACAGTAATCCGTTGAGACTTTTAAAGGAGATGGAAGCTGCAGGTGCAAATGCTTTTGTTTTATTCAACCGTCTGTTTCAACCGGATATTGATACTGAAACAGAAACCCATCATTATCCATATAATCTTAGTAATGTAGAAGATAACAGGTTACCGCTACGTTTTGCCGGATTAATGTACGGTCATACAAAATCTTCAATATGTTCAAACTCAGGAATATTCAGCGGCAATGATGTTATAAAAATGTTGCTGGCCGGATCTGATTGTGTACAGGTTGTCAGCACCCTTTATTTAAATAAAATTGACGTCATTACCTCAATAATAAGTGATATTGAAAAATGGATGGATTCCAGGGGATACAAAACTATCGACAGTTTCAGGGGAAAGCTTTCGAACAGGAATTCAGAAAGCAATCACCCTTACCATCGTGCCCAATATATGGATTATATGATGAACACCTCAGAGATCCTTAAAAAGTACAAAATAATCAATTAGACAGGAAATCGATTAACATATATTGGTCTGCCTATCCTGCTTAAACAGTCTGTTTCATTTCCGGGTCAAAGTATCCTTTTTACTTTATTATAAGTGAAACCCCGGTTTTAATTGCCATAAAGTTGAAATTCCACACAAAAATTGGTAAATTTGTATAACCTAACAGTATGGTTTGAGAGTTAATAAACTTACAGGTTTGCCAGGATTTCAGTTAGCAGGCTTAATTTAAAAGAATGCCATTCACAGGCATTGCGTATCTGTAATAATTTTATTGATTCCGATTGTTGAGAATGAAGCCAGAGAAACTGGCTTTTTAGTATTATTTTGATTTTAAATCTTATAATTAATAACATCAATAAATGGCAACCAATCAATTTGACAATTTTAATATTCCTCCGCAGTGGAGGAAATATCAGCCTTATTTGAAAAAAATACTGCTTGGAATTTTTTTGATAATCTTATTATGGTCTGCTTTTTTTCAGATCGAACCCGAAGAAATAGGTGTTATCACCCGTTTCGGAAAATATGTCAGGGAAGTTGATCCAGGATTAAATTTAAAGCTCCCTCTGCTGGAGAGAGTTTACAGGGTACCTGTTGAGAGACAGCAGAAACAGGAATTCGGATTCCGTACGATAAGTGCCGGAGTGCAGTCTCAATTTACTAAAAGCGGCACCTCTGACGAATCGCTTATGCTCACGGGCGACCTTAACCTTGCTGATGTAGAGTGGGTTGTTCAATACCGTGTTGAGGATCCGTATAGTTACCTGTTCAAGGTGCGTAATCCTGTAAATTCATTACGTGATATTTCAGAAGCTGCAATGCGGCAGGTAGTTGGCGATCGTACAGTGAACGAAGTATTAACTGTTGGAAGAACGGAAATTGCCAATAAAGTGCTCGAAGAGATCCAGCGAATCTGCACAGAATATTCTATTGGGATTAAAATAGAACAGGTTGTATTGCAGGACGTTAACCCACCTGACCCGGTTAAGGATGCCTTTAATGCAGTTAATGAAGCTCAACAGGAAAAAGAGACATTGATAAACCAGGCCAAATCGGAATACAATAAGGTCATTCCCAAAGCAAGCGGACAGGCTGAGGAAACTATACAGAAAGCTGAGGGTTATGCAACAGAACGTGTAAATAATGCCCTCGGAGAAGCTGCAAGATTTAATGCGTTATACAACGAATATATAAAGGCCCCGGAAGTTACAAAACGAAGAATTTACCTTGAAACTCTTGCAGATGCCTTGCCCAGGCTTGGCCATAAAATCATCACTGACGAAAAAGGAAATAATGTGTTGCCTCTTCTTCAGATGCAGCTAAATAATAAATAAAAATAAAGAAGATCATGAATTATCGAAAAATAATTATCCAGCTGGCTATCCTTTTAGTTGCTGTAATACTGATTACTCAAAGCTTTTACATAGTTAAGGAGACTGAACAGGTTGTTGTTACCCAGTTTGGTAAACCGATCGGTAAAGCTAAAATTACACCGGGGTTGAAAATTAAAGTACCCTTCATACAAAAAACCAACTATTTTGAAAAAAGGTATATGGAGTGGGACGGAGATCCAAACCAGGTGCCGACAAAAGATAAAAAGTTTATTTTTGTTGATGCCTATGCACGCTGGCAGATAACCGACCCGCTTCAGTTTTTTAAACGACTCACAAACGAAAGAGGGGCTCAGTCAAGACTTGATGATATTCTTGATGGCGAAACACGCGATTATATTGCAAACCATAACCTGGAGGAAGCTGTGCGCACCACGAATAGAACACCTATTCCTTCGGGTTCAATTGGTGAAGAGGTTGGGGATACTCTGTACCAGATCATGACCGGAAGACAAAAAATACAGGCTCTCATACTTAAGTCAGCCAATGAAAAAGCGAGTGATCTTGGTATTGTCATACTGGATTTCAGGCTTAAACGTATTAACTATGTTGAAGATGTCAGGCAGCAGGTATATGAACGTATGAAAAGTGAACGGTTCAGGATTGCGGAGAAATTCAAATCTGAAGGACAGGGAGAAGCTTCAAAAATAAACGGTGAAAAAGAAAAAGATCTCAAAACCATTCAATCCGGAGCGTTTCGCAAAGCTGAAGAAATAAAGGGGAAAGCTGATGCAAGGGCTGCATCTATCTATGCATCTGCATATAACCAGACATCGGAAGCCAGAAATTTATATGCATTTCTAAAATCAATGGAAACGTTTCAGAAGACTTTTGATTCAACTACCACTGTTGTTATTTCCACTAAAAGTGAATTATATAAATATCTTATTAACCCGTAACTGAATAATTTGGATTTTCTGTTCTGATTTTCAAGATTGAATCTTACCCTGGCAGATAATATTGTAAGTGCATTCAGAAGAGCATTTTTAAAGCAGAATAACCAAAGAATATTGCAAAAAGGCAAAGAATGACTCCCAGGCCTCTTACAACCCAGTTAATTATATTTATGTCTATTTTCTTCCTGAATCTCACTAACAGCAATGCCAGAACAAAAAACCATAAAATACTGCCTATAGAAAGGAAGAATGCATAAAAAAGGCTGATCAGCAACATGGATACCGGATGCTTGGGATCCTCTTTAGGAAGTAAGTTTTCTTTTTTAAATATCTTCAAAGTATCCATTTGAAGATAAGATGGAATTTGAGGCTTAATTAATGCCTTACCATCAATTTTCTCTATCTGATTCAGATTCTGATCAACCACATTTTCAAGTCCGCTGGTATTGAAGCCAAGGGATGCTGCAAAAGATAAGACTATAAAAGATGAAATAAGCCAGCCAAAAAAAAGAGTTGGATTCAGAAAATTTATCATAAATCCTGTATAGAGAGCTCCACTTCGCTTTTTCACTCCAATGTCCGGAATTTTTTGTTCCTCATCTATATGGGTCAGATCAAGTTTTGTCCTGATAATCCTAATACCCATATATAAGATAAAAAATGACCCGACACCCAGAATATAAGGAATTACCTGTTTGTAATATGAAAAAAGATGCGTAATACCGTAAACTGCGACAAGTACATAAATAAAATCTGAAAAAGAGGCTCCTAATGCAAGAATATTGCAATATTTCAATTTGCCCTTAAGTGCATTGGATGTGACTAAAATACTTATTGGTCCGGCAATTGGCATTGAAAAAATGAATCCGGCAATTAAACCAATAATCGATATAGTAAGAAGACTCTGTGTCAAAAGGTTATCAAAATGAACAATTTAATCTTTAACATAATGGGTATCAGCAATAAAAAAACTATATTACTGTTTTTCCCTGAAAGAGTCTCCTATTTTCTCGACAAAGCTCTTTCCTCCTATGGCCGTAATTACAATTGCAACTGCACTTATCGTTATAAAAGTAGTTGCAAACCCGATTATTACTATTTCATGCGCCACATCAAGCTCAACAAGCGCAATTGCCGAAAAGAAAAGAAGCAGTATTATTTTAATGAATTTTGAAATAAGAGAAGCCCTGGGTATCCCCTCTCTGTATAATGATTTCAGAATAGATTTTTCAGCCCAGAAGGCCAGTAACCATCCTAATCCAAAAATTGAAGCTGCAACAATTATTTTTGGTAGAAATAAAATCCCTTTGCTTAAAAGATCGGAAAGGATCTGCAACTTCCACGCTATGAAAGCATTATCAAGAAAAAGCAAAAAGATCAAGGCGTAACCAATATTTCCTATCATATTATACAGCCCATAACGCACGTCTGCTTTCGCAAAATCTGCTTCCCACCTTGATCGTCTCAGAAAACGATCAATCCTTAACAGTATTGATAACTGTACAAGCACACGTTTAATCAGCCATCCTGCTATCCAGCCAATCAATAGTAAGATAATTCCGGCAAGCAGACTTGGCAAATAAGCGACGATATTACCAGCTAATCCTAAAAACTGATCCTGTACTTTTGTTTCCATATTTGGCCTCCATTATTTTTTTTGACTTTTAAATAGTGACAGTAAGAAAGATTCCCTTTCTTCATATTCTTTTAACCATAGAACCGGACATTCAACCTGCTCAGTAATTTCCCTGACCAATGACTTGGAGAATAGCAGTTCAATAAAATCGCCGGTTTTACCGCCCATTACTACCAGGTCTTTGCCAATCGATAATTTTATAATGCCCTGCAATATGTCTGAATCAGTAATTGATACAATTTTAGCAGTAATTTTATTTTCTTCCAATAATGTGTTTATCTGTTCAATTTTCTTCTGATGTTCAGCCATTTTCGTACCCGGACTGAATACCACTGCAAACATTATTTCAGCACCGAAAAACTCAGTTAATGCCGGAGTTATTTCTGCAGCCAGTCGTGTATGGATATCACCACCAAATGGGATCAGAATATTCTTTATTTTCCCTGGTTCAATCTCACCATGCAGGATAGCGATCTCAGTTGTTGATTTTTGAAGAACAGAGTCTATTACCGAAGAAAAAAAGCGTTCAAGAAAACTACTGCTTTTCTTTCTGTCCATTAAAATGAAATTACAATTTTCTTCAAGATAGGTATCGAAAATGCCCTTTGATGTCCGATGTGATATCTTGATTATCGATTTTGACGGTATCCCGGATTCTTCAGTAAAGCTTTGGGCCTGCTGCATTATTTCTTCAGCCTTATCTGTCAGCTTAATACCTTTTTTCAACTTCTCACCTTCCAGTAGTTCAATTACATACAGAAATATAATATTGGCTTTATGCTTCATGGCAAGAGCAAGAGCGATCTGCGTAATGCTTTTGATATGAGTGTGATCAGAGAGATAGACAAGCAAACTATATTCCTTTTTAGAAATTTGTTCGAGTGTCCGCACTTTTCTTGTATACTCAACTTCGCGTTTTGAAGCATAGAAACGGTATACCAGGAGGCCGATAGAACTCCAAATAATTGTAACTATCCATGCTAATATACTGTATTTAAACATGTAAATAGCCAGGAAAAGCAATAACAGGATGCCCACAATTGAGAGGTAAGGGAAAAGCGGCACTTTATAACCACGGTCCAGATCTTTCCTCTTTTTTCTCAGACTAATCATTGCGAGGTTAACCTGCAAAAACAGCAAAAGAAACATAATATCAGCTGCACTGGCTACAGCTTCAATAGGCAATGAAACAGCCATTATAACAATGATAACAAGTGAAACCATAATGCTCCAGTGGGGAGTGAAATTTTTCGGATGAACTTTACTGAAGAAAGTTGGGAAGTTACGGTCACGCCCCATGGCAAATGCCACCCGTGATGAAGAAAATATGGTAGCATTAAGTGCTGAGATTGTTGAAATCACACCACCTATCAGGATTAACACCCCTCCTCCAACAAAAAAGTTCTTTGCCACATTTACAAGAGCTGTCTCTTTTTGCAATGCAAGGTAATCCCAGGGTTTCATTCCTTCAGATGGTACTGTTCCAATGGCAGCTATTGCTACCAGTATATAAATTGGAACAACAATCACCAGGGAAAGGAAAACAGCCCGGGGAATATTCTTCCTGGGGTTTTTAATCTCTTCTGAACTCTGAGCTATTACTTCAAATCCCTGAAAAGCAATAAATGTCAGCCCCATAGCTTTGAATACACCGCTAAAACCGTGTGGCAAAAAAGGGCTGAACGTTGTACGCCAGTCACCCTGACGAATTATAAGTTCCACGCCAAAGCCAATAAAGATTAACAAAATAATAATTTTGGCGATAGTGACCAGATTTCCGATTTTACCTGTTTCAGAAGCTCCCCGAAAATTAATGTACGCAAATAATATAGCTATACCGGCTGCCAGAATTTTTTGAGGTGAAAAAAACCCCCACTGGGGCATTATTATTGCAAACTCGCCCAATACGTGTTCAAAGTAGGCACCAAAACCAAGCGCATACAGGCTGCATGCAACTGCATGAGCAAACCAGCTCATCCAACCCGACAAAAATCCATTCCATTTTGGCAGTCCCTCTTTTACCCAGAGATAGCCTCCTCCGGCATCATGGTAACATGAGCCAAGTTCAGCATAAGACATTGCCGTAAATAATGCAATAATCGCGTTTAAAGAGAATGAAAATAGCAAACCCGGACCTGCAACTCCAGCAGCAATTCCAATAAGGACGAAAATGCCTGCTCCAATCATGGCGCCAACGCCTATAAGAGTAGCATCCATTAAACTCATTTCACGGGCCAGACGTACCTCAGAGTCAAACTTTTTCATAAGCAATCAATATTTAAAATTTAACTCAATATCAAATTACCAGCTCGTCCCGAGAAGCTTCTGATCAAAGCCTGGGAAAACAAACATCCGATTTATTTACAAATTTTATAAAGTAAAGATAATTATTATAGATTTAAAGGTGCAAATATAATATTGACATTAATTTTAAATTATATGAATTGGAAACAAATAGTGGTCTGACAATATCCGGCCCGGTCAGATTGACCCGCTGATACAGTGGTTAATTGCAGGATGACAGGTTTATTTGATCATGTATGTATCTCTCTTTCAGGTATTTTACTTACTTTTTTATAAAATGATGATTTTAAAATAACATAAAGCATTGTAATTTCATTTGCAATAGCCTGAATAAAGATTTGCTCTTCATTGCTGATTTTCTCAACAGGGACAACACAACCGACAAGGATATTCAGATTTTGCGGATTTGAAATGATTATGGTAAAGGATAATTCGCTGTTTTCATCAATGATTGCCTTGTTACTTATATGAGGATATGTGCAGGTTGACCCAACCCTTGATTCAAAGTGCTCGCTGATAGTTTTCAGGGTATTGTTGTCAATTATTCTGAATAAAACCCATTCTGAATTAACAATTCCAAAGACACGGTTACTAAAAAAATGAAAGAATTTTTTGAAGTCATTTTTGGTTTCAGGGTATTTGTCTGAGATATTAAAAATCGATTTAATCTCCTGAATCTGGACATTTAATGTACCAATATATTTAAATGAGTCTATCAGTTTTTCTTCAGTTGTTTTTTTATCATTTTTGATTTTTTCAAGCAGCTCTTTTTGCCTTGCTTCTTCATGCTTGTATAAATTTACTATCACAACACCAAGGAAAAACATAATTCCAAGCAGAACTCCTTCAACAATCTCTTCTTCAATTATCAGATTTTCCGATAAATATAAAGAGCTGCTGATTAATTTAGGAGTAAAAACCACTAATACAAATAGAAGGGAAAAGATTATCAAATATAAGATCTGCAACAATGAAGGCCGGAAGTTTAATTTTTTCATATAAAAGTTTATAAATTCTTTGTTGAAATTACGTATCAAAGGATTTAATAACGATTTATATATAGCCTTATTACAATGTACATGTTAAAGTTCGAAACTGAATAGTTAAAATTGATTTAATATCATTAAAATCAAGAATGATAATTTTAATATTACTACAATTATTTTTAAACAGGATTCTTAAAAAATCTGAAGCTAATATCATTTACTTGTCTGATTCAGAATCGTTTATTATCTCCTGTACAATCCTTGTTACACTCCTGAAATCTATCTTTCCGGTACTCATCATCGGTAAATCCTTGATTACAATGAACTGTTTCGGAAGCGCAATATTTGGAAGTTCATTCCCCATCTTCTTTAGGATTTCTGCCTTGTTCACCTCAATTGATACAGTTGCTATTATCGCTGCACCTCTTATTTCATCTGATACTTCAACAACACAACAAGAGACACCCATTGGAAGGTGTTTCTCAAGTGTATTTTCCACCTTTACCAGGGAGACCATTTCTCCACCAATCTTTGCAAATCTCTTGAACCTGCCTGCATGCCATAAATAATCCTCTTCATCGAAGTAACCCATATCACCAGTGTTATACCAGCCATTAACCATGGCTTCCGCAGTAAGTTCAGGATCATCGTAATAACCTTTCATTACCAGGTCACCTTTTACCAGGATCTTGCCAACTTCTCCTGTCTTACATTTTTCGCCGGTCTCAAAATTCTCAATCCTGACCTGTACATTAGGGATAACTTTCCCGGTACTTCCGGGTCTGTTAAATTCTTGTGAATTGACTGATATAACCGGAGAGGTCTCAGTAGCTCCATAACCCTCCAGCAGCGTAACCCCATGTTTTTTAAGATATCCTTCCCTCAGAGCATCAGGACATTTATCGGCACCTGCTACCATTAACCTGAGAGTCTTAAAATCTCCGGGGTCAGATTTATGAAGATAACCCCAGAAGAAACTTGGAGTACCAACCATTATTGTCGGCTTCTCGTCACGTGCAATTTTGCTAATAGTCTGAAAGTCAAGAGGATTAGCGTAAGAGACCATTGTCATTCCATAATAAAATGATACCCAGAGGTTTGCTGTTAATCCAAAAACATGGAAGAAAACAAGATTGGCCAGTAAAATATCTGATTCACTTATTTTAATATAATCCCCGAAATTCTGAATATTCGAAGCAATATTTCGATGGGTCAACTGAACTGCTTTTGGATCTTTTTCACTTCCGCTGGTAAATAATATTGCAACAGTGTCATCTTCATCTCCTTTATAAATAATGTTAAGGATACTGTTTACAGGAAGTTTTGTTATCAGTGCAGCCCTGAGTTTATCAAAGATTGTGACACCTTCCATTATGTCTTCAATAAGGACCATCCCCTCAATAACCGGACATTCGATTTTTTCGAGCAGAGCCCTGGATGTAATAATAGTCCTGAATTTACATTTATTCTGTGCATACCTTGCATTGCCTTCAGCTCCTGTCGAATAGTTTATCATTACCGGTATTCTTCCGCTCATTAATGCCCCAACCGTTGCCAGTGCACAACCGGCAGATGTTGGAATCATTATTCCAATGAATCCTTCATCATACTTTTTAAATTTTGAGCAGAGGATCAGTGCCCCGATCAAAGCCGTGGAATAGGTAACATTTTTCTCTGTTGTCTTATCAATGACGGCGAGTTTTCTGGCATGTTTCTTTGCCATCCGTACGAATTGCTGATGAAGTAACATAAAAACAGAGATAAGTTAAAACTAAAATTTCCAGGCTGGTAATATAATAATTTATTTCAAATTACAGTATCCTCAGCATTAACACATGAAATTTAATTATAAGTTTATTTAGATCAGCGATGAACATTTTGATTTCAAACCGTATGGTAAAATTACCCATGAAAGTGATCCATATCAATTTCGTTCGTGAATTAAGCCCTTTTATTACCTTTGGCCTGATTTATTTATTAACTGAGGGAATTATTAATGAAGCTGCTTTTTAAAAATTCTTTCTTCTTAACATTTCTTTTATTAACTCCCCTGGTTAATATGAATTCTTTTCCCCAGAAGCCCGGAAAAACTGTTGTACAGGGAATTGTTACTGATGCTTTAACAGGTGATCCTATTCCATTTGCATCAGTTATTTTCAAAGGGACAACTGTTGGAACCCTGACAGATAATTCAGGGAAGTACTATCTTGATACAAACCTGCCGGCAACGATTATTTCGTTTTCATTTTTGGGCTACCAGCCCGAATCCAGAACTATAACTGCCGGGGTCAGCCAGACACTAAATATCAGTTTAAGAATAAATTCAATTTCACTGGACGAGGTGATAATAAAACCGGCGAGACAAAACTACAAAAACAAAAACAACCCTGCGGTTGAACTTATTGACAATGTGATCCGTAATAAAGAAAGAAACAGGCAGGAAGCATACAATTTTCTGCAATATAAGAAATACGAGAAGGTACAGTTTGCTCTAAGCAACATATCAGAAAAATTCAAACAGCATAATCCATTTGAAAAATTCAGTTTTATCTTTGATAACATAGATACCACAAAGCGTGTCGGAAATAATATTCTTCCGGTGTTCATTAAAGAATCACTCTCTTCTCATTATTACAGAAAAGATCCGGAAGCTAATAAAGATGTGATTCTTGCCGAGAAATCGATCAATCTTGATGAATACCTTAACAATAAAGGCGCTGCTGCATATCTTAATTATTTATACCAGAATATAAATATTTATGATAACGAAATTTTGTTCCTGACAAACAAATTTCTTAGTCCTATTGCAGTAACTGCTCCTGCTTTCTACCGGTATTATATTATCGATACATTATCTGTTGACAATATCAATTGTATAAGATTATTCTTTGAACCACGCAACAAAGCAGACTTTCTTTTCCTTGGTAATCTTTACATTACCATGGATAGCAGTTATGCTGTCAGGAAAATTGACATGGGGATAAATAGGGATATTAATATTGACTGGGTACAGAATATCGCTATCACCCAGGATTTTGAAAAGTACGGGGAAAATGGATGGCTGCTGTCAAAAGACGAAATCTCAATAGATTTTGGGATTGTTAAAAACTCATTGGGATTATTCGGCGAAAGAACTATCTCGTACAAAGATTATAAAATTAATGAACCTGTAAGTCAAAAGATATTCAAAGGACCCGAGAAAACTGAAGAAATTAATCCGGCTGCGAATAATGAAGAGTTCTGGGATTCCCACAGATCTGTTCCACTGACTAAATCAGAAAAGAGAATTTATACAACAATTGACAGCCTGAGGCAGATACCTGCATTCAGAAGACGGATGGATCTGGCAATACTTCTGACCGCCGGAGTTCTCAATCTTGGTAAAATAGAGATAGAGCCTTTCGGCAGCTTCTATAGTTACAATCCTGTGGAAGGTTCCAGGCTAAGATTCGGAGGAAGGACAACCACTGGCTTCAGTAAAAAAATAACTCTTGACGGTTATGTTGCCTACGGATCTAATGACAAAGATTTTAAATACAACGCTGGTATCATATATTCGTTAACACCGAGGACAATTTACCAGTTCCCTGTGAAATCGATCAGTGTAAGTTATCAGAAAGATATAATAATCCCTGGTCAGGAACTTCAATTCTATCAGAATGATGACATATTTCTTTCCTTTAAAAGAGGTGTGAATGACAAGATGTTGCTAAACAATACATTTCAGATCGAATATCTCAATGAATTTAATAATCATTTCTCTTTTACTGCCGGATTCAGTTTCACCAGGCAGCTGCCTGTCGGGAATCTTTATTTCAATACTGATGAATATGGGGCTTCGACGGGCAAAATCAGTTATATAAATATCTCTGAGCCATACCTCAACCTGCGCTATGCTCCAAATGAATCATTTTATCAGGGGAAAATATACAGAACTTCGTTCTCAAGCAAATATCCTGTAATTCAGTTAAAAATTGCAGGCGGATCAAAATCAATACATAACGATTTTGATTATATGAGGTTTCAGATGAATATAAGCAGAAGATATTACATTTCTATTCTCGGATATACTGATATCTCGATTGAAGCAGGGAAAATTCTGGGAAAAGTACCATACCCTTTATTGTTCATTCACAGAGCAAACCAGACCTATGCTTATGACAGGGATTCATATAATCTGATGAATTTCCTTGAATTTGTCAGTGATCGTTATGTTTCACTTAATGTTGATCATAGCTTTAATGGATTTATCTTGAATAAAATACCGTTGATAAAAAAGCTTAAGCTAAGGGAAGTGGTTACCTGTAAAGTTTTATGCGGAAGGCTGAGCAACAGTAATAACCCGGATTTTCAGATTGATCTCTTTAAATTTCCGACCAGCAGTCAGGGAGTTCCTCTAACTTATACGCTTGAAAATAAGCCATATATCGAGGGGAGTGTAGGACTTTCAAATATTCTGAGAATATTTAGGGTTGATCTGATTAAGCGTTTTACCTACCTGGATAATCCCAATATATCTGAAACCGGGATACGAGTTCAGTTCAGACTTGATATCTGAGAAATCCCTTGAAATAATCATTGGCCATAAAGATTATACTTTAAAAATTTCTATTCTGTAGAAAATCTATTTTATATCGTACCTTTATTAAATGAAAAAGCTGATACACAAGGGAAAATTCAGAATATGAAACCATGCACACATCCGTGGCATTGCATCGAACCGGGAAAAGATGCACCTGCTTTTGTAAAAAGCGTTATTGAAATTCCAAAGGGATCAAAAGGTAAATATGAAATGGATAAAGCTACGGGATTGCTGAAACTCGACAGGGTACTATTCTCATCCGTTCATTATCCGGCAAATTATGGCTTCATACCTAAGACTTATTGCGACGATCACGATCCGCTCGATATTCTTGTGATATGTTCAATCGACGTTTATCCAATGTGCATTGTTGAGGCAAAAGTTATTGGTGCAATGCGGATGGTTGACGGCAAAGAACGTGATGATAAAATAATTTCTGTTGCAAGTAAAGACATGTCAGTCAATTACATAAATACTCTTTCAGAACTCCCGCCTCATACTCTTGTTGAACTTAAGAGATTTTTTGAAGATTATAAGATGCTGGAACATAAAAATGTTATGGTGGAGCAATTTATGAGCAGGGAAAAAGCTTATAAGATAATTCAGGAAAGCATAAAGCTTTACCAGGAGAAGAAAGCAACCCTGATTCAATCTTAATAGCAAGACACTTCAGAGCAATAATTAATTATGTGAGCTTATAAGGCTTCAATATCTGCCCGATATGGAATATGGTCTTTTTTGTAAAGTTTAAGGTGTTGTTTACCGGAATACAGATATTGGAATCATATCCAAGGTTTAAAGCAAAAACTTTCATCTTGGAGTTACCTGAGGCGTGAAGAACACAAGGTCTGGAACCCGAAGAAGTATTAATAATTCTGCTGTCATAAAACTTGATATCCCTGAGGTCGGGGCGGCGGGTTATAAAATCCTTAAAAAGCAGATTATGAAAAATCTGGCATTCCCAGTCGATATCTATTTTAAACGAATTATGAATATATATTCCCGTTAATATTCGTTGATCCATAGAAGTTTCCGTCATATGATATTTATCAACAAGTTCATCAAAAAGGGAACCTGCATAGCCGGCCCTGGATATCCATGTGCCTGTATTCAGAAATCTGTAATTTGTTGGTGTATTTTTAAGCTTCTTCCCTGTCTTGTTGAACTCATAGTTATAGATTGCACCATTAAACTTACCCAAATTCAGAGCCCCGCACAGAAAAGAAGCTGGCAGATTATTAAACTTGTTTTCTATTTCTTCAAGCCCTGATAAAAAAATTACATCGAACGGATCGACAGAAATTATAATTTCATCCTCAGGCAAACTTCTGATATACTCACGTATGATCATGGTTTTTTTTCCAAAACCGACCCATTTTTCATCCCATCCTAAAATGACAGGGTTAATATTATAACGCTTGCAAGATTCTATGAATAAATCATAATATGCCTGCTTATTTGTTCCAAATGCAATTACACTGGCCATAATAGTTTCCCCTGAAATCTTTCCGTGTTAAACTTAACTCTTAATAAATGGGTAACAAAAAGACGAAATAAACAATTAAGCTGATTTGATATACTTTATTACTTGCTTTTTTTATTTATAATGCTTTTCAATACTGAGCACACCTGTTTCACATCTGTCTCCTCCATCTCAAAATAATATGGCAGCCTTAAAAGACAATCCGAATAATTATCTGAATAAGGAAGTTGTCTGCCATCATGCCTGTCTCTGTAAAAAGTGCTTTTATGAAGACTCTGGAAATGAAAAACTGCATGGATATCATGTTTTTTTAGCTCTTCTATTAAGTTTGATCTCTGGTCAGTATTGTTGCAAACAATATAAAACATATGTCCGTTGTTTGATGCATAAGAAGGTACTTCTGGCAATTTGATACTATTCTTCTTACACCAGTCGGATAATTCCAGATAATATAAGTTCCATATATGTTTTCGTCTTTCCTGTATCTTATCGATATTTTCAAACTGTGCCCAAAGATATGCTGAGATGATCTCTGAAGGAAGGAAAGAAGATCCAATATCGACCCATCCATATTTATTAACTTCCCCTCTTAGAAATTCCATACGATTAGTCCCTTTTTCCCAGATGATTTCCGAACGTTTAGTGAACTGGTCATCATTTATCACGAGTAACCCTCCCTCGCCTGAACTTATATTCTTTGACTCGTGGAAAGAGAAGGCTGCCATGTGCCCTATGCTTCCGAGTGGTTTCTCCTTGTAATACGAATCAATCGAATGAGCTGCGTCTTCAATTACAAGAAGCCTATACTTTTCAGAAAGCACCATAATCTTATCCATATCACAAGCAACTCCGGCATAGTGTACCGGGACTATTGCCTTTGTGGCTGGTGTTATCAGGGCCTCTATCTTATCTTCATCAATCCCGGGATGATCCTTCCGGCTGTCAGCGAAAACTATCTTTGCGCCCTGCCTGACGAAAGCCAGCACTGTGGAGACAAAAGTAAAGGATGGGACTATTACTTCATCTCCGGGATTCAGATTGGCCAGAATTGCACACATCTCCAGTGCATCAGTACAGGAAGTGGTAAGCAGGCATTTTTTAAAACCATATCTGTTTTCAAGAAAAGAATGACATTTTCTGGTGAATATTCCATTTCCGGATATTTTCCCAGATCTGACAGCATCCAGGATGTATTCTATCTCTTTACCTGTAAGACAGGGCTTATTAAAAGGGATCATTGCAGTGCTCTTTTCATGCGTTAAATATATAATAACATTCTGAATTAGAAAAATTTAAGTAAGCTTTGATTTTTCTTTCTGATATTTGCTAATTTAGTGACTCAATTAACCGGAATGATATAGATATGGCAGAAAAATTATCGATGAGAGAAAAAGTAGGCTTTAGTCCGGGTGACAGTGTCGCTAATTTCATTTTCCAGACAATTATTCTTTCAGAGTTGAGTTTTTACTAACTTCTGCGATTTGGTAAAATTCTTATTATAAACACTGACAATGTACATGCCACCGGCTAGTGCACTTATATCTATCGTTGTCTGGAACTGGCACCGTGTCAGTTCTCTCACTAAGTAGGAAGAGTTTCCGGGCTGACTTTCGTCTTAACTACGCAGGTAGTCACTTTTTGTGAGAACAGTGAAACCGGTATAATGAAAAGGAGACAGACGAAAAAGATATTCTTCATGAAAAAATATCAAACCTTTTTACTTTACTGATCTACTGAAATCAACATGATCAATAAAATTAATATGTCCTGAGTTATTATGACTTTCAACTTTATCTGATGAAACGGATGAACTGTATTTGATATTTAATTATTCATAAATTTGGGTTGTATTCCGGCAAAAATTATATTGTAATGTAATACTTTTTTGCTGAGCCTATATTTTAAAAGCATGGGTATGTACTATAAAAGAGGAGGAAACAATGGCTTTTAAAACAGTTTTTATCGCACACGCACCTGATGCAGATTTTAAAAAACATAATAATCTGATAGACACAGGCAAATACAAACTTTATACTTATGTTGTGAAATCACAAAATGAAGCTATAAAAGTTTGCAAAGATCTTTATGCAAAGGAAAAGATCGATTCGGTACTGCTTTGTCCCGGTTTCACACATAAAGATGTAGCCGAAATTTTCGAGGCTCTTGAAAATAAAGTTGCCGTTTGTGTTTCCAGAGGTGATGGTCCCAGCAGTAAAATTACCGGCCCAGTTTTGCAAAAGGAGTTTTTTAGTTTATAATCTGCTAGATAAATTTGGTCTTAAGGTATGGTGTTCTATTCCCGGACAGGACTATTTGTTTCATAATGAATGATTTCTACGTTTTCTATCCGTAATCTAAACAATTTATCGTATTTTTACGTATAACAGATTATAAACTAAACTTTTAATTCAATGAAACAGATTTCAAGAATTTCCTGCCTGCTCTTTGGTATACTTATCCTGATTACTGCAAACAGTTGTAAAAAGTATAGTGATGAAGAGCTTCTGACTAATCACATCTGGAAGTGGGATAGAATGACGACAAATTCTGCAAATGAAGATGTTCAGAACATGGTTACTTTATTAAATGTCTTTATGACCGGGGCAACTATGGAGTTCAGGGCTGACGGTACTTATACAGCCACCATTCTTAATAATCCTGAGGATGGAACCTGGGAATTGCCTGATGATAATACTTTGATTACAGATGCTGATCAAATGACTATTATAAAGCTGACAGAAAGTGAACTTGTTCTGGAAGGAGAACAGGTGGATGATGACCTTGGAGCTTATACAGTTGTAATGTACTGGAAAAAATAGGCTGTCAATATCAGTCTCCGTTCAAAAGCAGCATCAGGCAGATTAAAGAATTTCTGCCCAGGAAGCGATTAATCTTCGGTGTTTATCAGGAATGCAATAAACATTGCTACTGCAGGACCAGGTCATTTATTGCCGGTTATTATAATTTGTATAATTCTATAGTATAAACACGTTCAAGATTCCAGGCCATGAAAAGAGATCTTAAACGCTGCAATTTTATTAACACGTGCTTTTAAAGCCGGTACTACATGCTGTGCTTTCACCTATCCCCATAAAATCATGTACAGTTCGCTCATGTTTAATCGAAAAAGGCTATGATCGCTGTATTCAATGTAACGACCTGATTACGTGCGATAAAGAGTTATGGACATCATTTCCATAATTCCGGTCCACCTCGTATTCTCCCAGTTAGCAGGTCACATAACAATTAACTTAAGTGCTTTATTTCAAAACTGACTTTAGTATCAAAAAGCATTTCCATCGGCAGTGAAAACCTCAAATTTTATCCCACAGTAACCTCAATTCACTTGTAGGATCATTCTCTACCCTGCACTCGATGTTGAATATCATTGTAGCTCTTGATTCAGTGTTATATGGTGACCAGTTTGGAATTTTATCACAGTTTGGATTCCCGGTTTTACCGAATGCGACAATTGTCGAACCTACAATTTCAGCCATCTTACGGGCCACGAAAGTATTTCCTGCAATTAAGTCACGCGGGTTGCCCAACACTAATCCCAGGTCAACACCATGAACAGCGCCATATCTGCCTTCAAAAGCCGGGGATGGCCATTCCATAACAGATACTGTTGCTATTATAAACGCAATAAACCCTGTCACAACAAGAATCAACCAGCTGAAAGCAGACTGATAGGCAAATCCATGAATCCATTTGCGCATGACTTTTCAGTCGACAGGCAATTATTATTCTGACTACCAATAACTTTCTATGTTTACCCAACCTTCTTTAAAATTGGACAGTATATTACATTAAATACAAAATACTATATATTCATGAAACAAATCATTTATTTACTGGTGGGAATAGCAATATTCCTAAACTCTTGTAGCGGATCAGGATCCCGGGCGGCTAAAGAGGGTAAAAATGCTTCTGTATTAATTGATAGATCAGTAACAGTAAGAAATTTCGTAATGCAGTATACGGTCCCTATTCTCGGACAAAAACTGAAAATCTAAAAGGCTAAAATAAATAGAAAAAATTCTAATAAAATAATGAGCATTTCTATAGCCTTTAGTTCTGTAATGCCTCCACAGTGCATAACGTCGGGTTGGAGGATTGATGCAGCACCCACTGTCAGCAAATCACGGAACTGCCATTTTGTAAGCATACGTTCACTTGTGGCAAATGGGATAACCGTTTTCTTTGCCATTTCCGCCATCAATGGCAGGTTCTGAAACTGGATAGACTCTTCAACAACCAGGGCTGGAAAGGTTTGCCGGAAAGTTGCTCGACTGTTAAAAGCCCGGCCATCCCGACTCTCATGTTCTTAAGCCAGTTTCTTCTTCACAGATTCCTTTTCATTTGCATATATTTTATATTTGTTTTCATAATTTGTGAATGTGAAATTCAAATCGTCTTTTAAGTTACAAAATAAATTACTAATACCCGAATTCAGCCAATCTAAAATATTAGTTATTTCATGGAATATATTTACTTTTACAGTGACAGAATACATAATATATTTCTCAACAACTTAAGATTGAAAAACCGGATTTAAAAACAGAAAAGTCAATTATGAATCAAATGAGACTTAAGGTTCTATTTTCCATATTATTATCTCTTACTCTTTCAGTAAGTTTTACGACTGCACAAAAGAATAGTAAGAAAATAACTGTGTCCGGGTATGTTTTTGACACTGCTTACAATCCTGTTGTCGGGGCAATGATCTTTGTTGACAATGAGAATACACTGGTTCTTACTGACAACAGTGGCCATTATAAAATAAGAGTACGACCGGATGCTATGGTTATCTCAGTACTATATCAGAACAAGCAGGTTAACGCGGAATTAGTCGGGGGACAGACAGCAATTAATTTTACACTGGGGGAAATTACTGATTCGAATAAACGCATGCAGCAGGGAGGCGAATCCGTAGAATCAGCAGATATAGGCAATGGAAGGATAAATACTAATAATGGTGTTCCTTTAGGCAAATTGGATGTTGTAACCCTTCCGGCTGATGAAAATTCAAATTATCTGAATATATATGAGATGATTCAGAGTAAAGTCCCGGGGGTAGATGTCAATGGTCAGAAGATACGTATCCGTGGTATTAATACTTTTAAGGAAAATAATGAACCAACGTTTGTTGTTGATGGAACGCCAGTTAATTCCATTGACTATATTGTGCCAAGTACTGTTCAATCCATCACTGTGCTGAGAGGACCAGCTGCAGCGATGTACGGATCAAGAGGAACTAACGGAGTTATTGTAATTACCCTTAAAAAGAGTACCCGCAAGTAGTGTTCGGTTCTTCACTCTCCTCCTCGCCTTCGCGTAGCTTCAGCGGAGCAAGGTGGGGCCGGGGTAAACTCCGGCGAGTTCGGCGAAGCCAATCCGCATTCCGCAATAAAGTACTTTATTAAACTGTCATAAATATTTAACTATAATTTGTCAAAGTACAATTAACATGACACTAGATTAAACTGTACTTTTATGTTAATAGCTAGAGAACTTCAAAAACGGACACCCCAGGAAAAAGAAAAGACCCTGCAATCAATTGATCTACAGATGTCAGCGATTTAAGGATCTGGCGCCACTTGCTGTTTTTGCCTTTTAATCATAAGGATAGCGATTGTTGTCAGGTAGATATAAGTATTTAATAAATTCAACCGTTGCCATAATCCTTTATTTATTGTAAAAAAATTATCCACATTTGTCAGGAATCTGAATAAAAAAATCAGGTAAGTAACTATTCCGGTTATAAATACAATTTTTGACATACGATGAAACCAATGCATTTCATTTTTATGAATCACCTTTTGCATAATTAGTGGAAGTATTAATATTGCTGTTATGCCAATACCTCCAAGTACATTATGGATAATGGCAGAAGTTGTCATTCCGTCGACCAGACGATCCGCTTTAAACAAACCTGATCCAATTTCTTCTCCAAAGCCGTAAAGGATGATCAGCCATGAAGCATATTTCGCATATACTCCTTTTCCAGAAAATTCCTTTTTAACACCTGTAGCAAAGAAAATAAAAAGTACTCCTAATAGGACCCATAATAAGGAAATTTCATCAGATACCGGACTAATAGATGAACCCAGTGAACTCATCGTATCTTTCAGCTGGTTGTAACCAGGGAAAAATGTTCCAAAAACAAAAATGGACACTAAATCTCCTGTACAAGCAATTATACAGGCAATAGCTGAAATGAAAATATATATAGAGGGTTTTTTCATCGTATCAGAACTGAGTAATGTTTGCAAGTTCGATCAACATCTGATGTAAATCAGAATCATTCTGGTAAGCTGCCCTTATTATTTCATGACGCTTAGTTTTTTTGCCTCCTCAATCCATATTGAATTTTGGACTGTTAACAACCTCGTCTTTTCTGATAAATAGTTATTTTTTATGCAGAGTCTATCATTCAGGATTAAATATAGGTATATATTGAATATAAAAGCCGGCAGAAAAAAAGTTTTTTGAATGTTAATAAAATAGTGTTACTTGCGATACCAGATACAATTATGCCTGCCCCAATATATTTTAGCTTTCGGGCCGGGAAACAGCGCGGCGGAATATAAGCTTGCATGCACATCCAATGTAGCCATAAATGCAACATTTAAGTTATCAGGCTAGTAATAAATTTACTTGAAAATAAATATTCTAATTTATTCTTAGTCTATATATTATATTTGTACTCTAATTATAACTCACAAATTCCGGCTATGCAAGTTACAGTGACCAGAAAGGATACCAAATTTTTCCCTGATCCCAGCAGGGTAATCGCTCGTTTCCTTTATACTTCCGATGATAGAAGTAAAGATATTATCCGGAATGTGATGGCCATGTCTGATGATGAGGTGAATATAGCATTAAGTCAGGTGCTGAGAGGGTATGCCAGACGTCATAGAAATATTTCATTAATATTTGAAACATATTTTAAAAAATTGGATAACCTGTTCAAAGAGCTGAAAATAAATCAAACCAATAATAATAAATCACGGAAAACGCTTATAGGTTCATATTTCACAATGGAATATTCTATTGAATCGGCAGCTTTTTTTAATCCATCAGTTGTAGAAGATCCCGATCAGTCGGAATTAGGGCTGGATGAAAAAAGACTGATCTTTAGTTTCAGGGCAACAGGTGAAGGGCATATTTCATCAATTGTTTTTCGTTCGGCTGTTATTGATAAGAACAGTAATCTGATTATTGAACCTGTGGGTAAAATGCTGGCAGAAGCAGAGCGAATAAAAAGGCATATTTACAATAAAAAATCTTTTATAAAGAAACTGGATGAAATGCGTGATTTCGACAATAAAATTTCTCCGGTTTTTGTATTAGAGAAATTGGGTGACAGTTTTACATATGGCGAATTGAAGAGAGCTGTAGAAGAAACCAGAAAAACACATGACCTTTCTGCAAATAAAGAATTACTCATTGGTCAAATGATGTGGCTGGCAAAATCTCATTACGAACTTGACTTTTCACTTGATTCAGCAATCTCCGAGAGAGTTATTTTTCCTACCTCCGAAGCTGAAAGAAATGGCATTGAAGATGCCCGTTTTGTTAAATTCACCGATGATAACGGTGAAGTAACTTACTATGCTACCTATACTGCTTATGACGGCATAACCATATTGCCAAAGTTACTTGAAACCAAAAATTTTTACCACTTCAAAGCATTAACCATTAATGGTGAAATTGCAAGGAATAAAGGTATGGCATTATTCCCGAGGAAAATCAAGGGTAAATATGCCATGCTGTGCCGGATAGATGGAGTGAATAATTATATAGCTTATTCTGATAATATAAATATCTGGCGTGAAGCCAAACTAATTCAGACTCCAAAATTTCCCTGGGAGCTGGTACAGGTTGGAAATTGTGGCTCACCTATCGAGACAAAAGAAGGCTGGTTAGTAATTACACACGGAGTTGGCCCCATGAGAGAATATGTAATAGGAGCATCATTATATGAACTTGATGATCCTGAAAAAGAGATTGGCAGACTAAAGACACCATTATTGACCCCCAACACTGAAGAAAGGGAAGGATATGTGCCCAATGTTGTTTACTCTTGCGGTTCTATTGTCCACAATGGTAATCTGATTGTCCCTTATGGCATGTCAGACTATGCATCAACTTATGCTTCTATTAATCTAAGTGAACTCCTGGATGAACTTAAAAACTCAAAATAGAAGCAACAATGTACAGCGAAAATTCAAAATCAGTTGCAGTTATTGTTGCTCACCCTGATGATGAAACATTATGGGCAGGTGGAACTATACTGAGTAACCCGTCATGGAATTGTTTTATCGTTTGTCTATGCAGGGGAAACGATAATGATCGTGCCCCTAAGTTCTTTAAAACATTACAAATTTTAGGGTCTGAAGGAATAATGGGGGATTTAGATGATGGTCCTGAACAAAAACCTGTGGATGAGATTGAGTTGGAGCATGCAATACTTAAGCTATTGCCTTCTAATCATTTCGATTTGATTATTTCACATAATCCTAACGGTGAATATACAAGACATATCAGACATGAGGAAACAGGTAAATCGGTAATTAAGCTATGGCTTGCAGGCAAGATATCTGCAGATGAGCTTTGGATTTTTTCTTATGAAGATGGTGGAAAGGAATACTATCCAAGGCCTATAAAAACTGCTTCAGTCTGCCATGTACTTACTGAAGCGATATGGCTGAAAAAATATTGTATAATAACTGAAACATATGGATTTGAAAAAACAAGTTTTGAAGCAGAAACAACACCACATGCTGAAGCATTCTGGCAATTTAAAAATCCTGTTGATCTCCAAAACTGGCTAAATAATGGAGGAGTTTTACTATGAAAGTATTATTATTATATGACTACCCTGCATCCCCGGGAGGTCTGGCAACCCAGGGAGACTTGTTATACAAGGGACTAATTAAAATGGGAATTGATGCTCATGCGGTTAATTTCGAGTCGGCACAGGAGAAGGAATGGTATTATCGCTGGTTTGAGCCGGATGTTGTTATTGGAGTAGGATATTGGGGACATACACCTCATCTGGTACTCCATCCGCAACGATATGGAGTTCAGGCAGTACCCTGGCTGGTTGCTGATGGATATATTGCAAACTACCAGGAGGTACTTAATGCTCTTCCTCTTATTATGGTAACATCGAATTGGGTAAAAGAAATGTATGTTCGCGATGGAATAGACAGTGATATTATTGAGGTGTTACCGGTTGGATGCGATACAGATGCTTTTATCCCTTTTAAAAAAGACGACCCGAAAATTTCGACCGTACGCGAATCGCTGGGGGTTTCCCCGGATCAGATAATGATTCTGACTGTGGGCGGTGATGCTGCATCAAAAGGTTCACAGGAGGTTATGCAGGCCCTTTCCATAATTGATACTAAAGCACCTGATTGGAAATATGTTTGTAAAGTATGGCCCCAGCCAAGAACTAAACTTCAGAATCTGGCTGACCTGGAATTGGCAACACACCTGGGCATCGATAAAAATGTCATATTTACAACAAATATAATTTCACGTAATTTCATGCCTTACCTGATAGGTGCGTGTGATATATATGCAGCACCTTCGCGGCTTGAGGGTTTTGGAATGCCACAAGTTGAAGCAGGTGCTTGCGAAAAACCGGTAATAAGTATAAATGCTATGGGAATGCTCGATACTCTTGTTCATGGAGAAACTGCATTCCTGGCAAATGTAGCGCAGAAAATCGATGTTAAAGAAGTGATCCTTGGCGATGAATCTGGTTTTGAAGAGCACCACAGAGTTGTGTTCAATAAACCACGAACAGTAGATTACCGTGCCAGTGTTCATGATATTGCCAATTACCTGATGGATCTCTTGACCAATGAGGAATTACGTATAAAAATGGGCAAAGCAGGAAGGAAGAGAGTCGTCGAGAATTTTGACTATCGTGTTGTAGCGCAACGTTTTGTTCAAATCATGAACGATAAACTGGGAATAACCTAATCCACCAAATCAATGCAAATTACAGACCGGGAGGAAATAAGAGCTGCAAAAAATGCAGCTCTTGAAGTGCTTCTTCATAATGCTCACGGACCATACCATGGACTTCCTCGTACGGCAGGCTGGGGTTATCCGGAGCCGTATACACGGGATATCATGTTTTCCATCCTGGGAATTGCTGTTTCTGAGAATCATAAGCTGATAATGAGCATCCGCAGAGTACTGGAAACTCTGGCAGAAAATCAGACGCAACATGGTCATATCCCTTCACTGGTACATGACAAGGAAGATCGTGGTTCAAGTGATTCAACTCCTTTGTTTTTAATGGGTGCTGCCATTTTCAGAGAATTATCAGGTGAGCATGATTTTCTTCATGGCGCTGTCAATAAAGCCCTGACATGGATGACGTATCAAAGCCCGGCAGATCGATACCTGGTTGCCCAGCAGCCTACAAGTGATTGGCGCGATGAACAATGGGTCATGGGATATGGCTTGTTTGTGAACACACTGGTTTACAGCTATCTGCAACTCCTAGGTCAGAACAAAGAAGCAAACATGGTACGCCACGAAATGAGCAGGTTCACCATTACCGGAGGAAGCATGCACCATCATGTCCACGAAGGCCTTGTGGTAAAACATAAACCCTACTATGCTTTATGGTCTTATAAAATCTACAGCAGCGAACGCTTTGATCTGCTTGGTAATAGCCTGGCCATTTTGTCGGGCATAGCATCACCCTCCCGTGCTGAAGAAATGATTTCCTGGATCGAAGAAGAATGTGCAGAAATGAGAAAAAGAGGAGAGCTGGCAGTTGATCTGCCACCTAATTTCTTCCCTTTTATTAAACCTGAAGATCCTGACTGGCGTGCACGATATTCAATATATAACAATCCGGGTGAATACCATAATGGAGGTATATGGCCATTTATTTGTGGCCTTTACGTGGCAGTTTTAGTCGCGGCTAAAAGATACATACTTGCCGAGAAAAAGCTCATAGCACTTACCCGGCTTATTAAAACCTCAAATAACAGAAATATTGATTTCGGGTTTAATGAATGGTTAAAAGCCCAGGACGGCAAAGCTATGGGACAGAACTGGCAAACGTGGTCTGCCGCGCTTTATCTTTACGCTGTAAAATGCGTTGAAGAAAAAAGAACCCCATTCTTTGATAAGATACGAAATTGTCAGGATGGATAGACATTTAAGTAACATTGGAAACAGCTATCGATTTGACTTCTGATTATGTGTTTTTAAAACATCCTTATAAACTTCCAGGTATCCTTCAATCATTTTTTGACAACTGAATTTTGAGACAGCATAATCCCTGCAATATCTTCTGTCAATAGAATTAATATTATTTACCGCTTCCACTGCATCATTTAAAGTGTTAACCAAAAATCCGGTCTTCCTGTCAAAGATTAATTCCGGCATAGCACCTTTGTTAAACGCGATAACGGGTGTTCCACAAAGCATTGATTCTGCGACACTTAATCCGAAAGGCTCCTCAAAACTGATCGGGTGCAACAGTGCAAAAGCTTCACCCATGAGTTTATCTCTTTCATACGGTCCTGAATTACCAACATATACAATGTCATCATCATTAATGAATGGTTTAATCTTACTGTCAAAATATTCCTGATGCTGAATTAAACCGGAAATGATAAGTTTCCTCCCGGATAGTTTGGCTATCTGGATGGATTCAGAGGTACCCTTTTCGGGATGGATCCTGCCGAAAAACAGCAGATAATCTTTTGGTTCAGCACAGAACGTAAATTCATCGGGATTAATTCCATTGTAAACTGTTGCAATGTAATCAAGCTCAGGGCTTCGGTCAGAATTACTTATAGAAACGTAATAGCTGATATTATTATACTTTTTATAAACCGGCAATATTTTCTGAGAAGAAAAGCCATGAATGGTAGTTACCATGGGTGTTCTTATCAAACGGGAATAAGTTAGTGGAAGAAAATCGAAATTATTATGAATCAAATCAAACTTATCGGCCTGCTCCATTAAGTTGCTTATATGAAGACACTCACAGACTTTCGGGTCAACATCATGGTATTCTGACCAGGAATGATCACATGCAGATTCCAGTTTGCCTTTTGTAATAGAATCAGCGGTAGCAAATAAAGTAACATCAATTCCATTTTCAATGAGGCCTTCAGCAATATTCGAAGCAACCTGTTCCCATGGTCCATACTTTCTTGGGGGAGTCCGCCATGCAACAGATGCTAATACGGCTATCTTCATATAAAAGACATAATAACTTTCAACTTTATAACTTTATAACTTTTAACTTTCGTACTATATCGCCTTTCTTGAGTTATTCAAACAATGATCAACAAGATCTTCAATATTTGCTGTACCCACACACATCACCTTGTCGGCGCCACCCCAATAGATTTTAATGCTTCCATCTTTCTCGGGAACAGCACCACAGGTGAACACTACGTTATGCACATAACCCGTTATTTCATAAACTTCTTCCGGTTGCAAAATCCATTCATCACCTACAGCAATTATTTGAGAAGGATCTTCAAGATTATGTAAAGCAACACCCAATCTGTAAACGCATCCGTCCATGGTAGGAAATACACCGTGATAAATGCATAACCATCCACGTGCAGTTTTAACCGGAGGCGCTCCCGGGCCTATTTTCATTTCATCCCAGTGATACTGAACCGGTTTCATTATTAATTTTGATTCGCCCCAATACATGAGGTCGGGAGAATAGGAAATCCAGATTGACCATGGCGATATTTCAGAATGAGGACGGTCGAGTCGTGCGTATAAACCGTTAAATTTTTCAGGAAAGATTACAACATTACGGTAATCAGCCTCTGTGATAAGAGAGAACCGTTCAACGGAATTAAAATCTTTTGTTTTTGCAAGACCAACGCGTACGCCATATCTTGAATAGGCACTGTAAGTTATAAGATATTCACCGTCGAGAATAATAATCCGGGGGTCTTCAACACCGTACTCTTCATACTCTTTAAATATCCCTTCGGCAGCAGGAACCATGAAAGGTTCTTTATCAACTTTAAAATTATATCCGTCATCACTTTCTGCTTTACCCAATATACTTCTTCCGTTAAGTTTATGAGACCGGAAAATCATTATATACCTGTTGTTGTATTTAATAACACCTGCATTATGCACTGTAGCCACCGGATAAGGCACATCATCCTTTGTAAGGATCGGGTTATTATTATATCTGTTTATTAACACAATTTATAGTATAATTTCCATTTCAATTGCTGGTGCCATCCTCTTAATATTATATTTCGAACTCTTCAAATGCCTGAAGAACTGTTAAGTGAGAAATCAGATAGGCAAGGGAACTTTCTGCACCCTGGTTTCGATTTACCCCATAACTCTCAAAACCATCGCAACACCCTTTGGTTTCAAAATCGAACAAACTCATCCTGAGATCATTTTCTCCCAGGAACCACATGAAGCAGGCAAATAATTTATTAAGATATTCCTTATCCTTTGTCAGATGAAAAGCCTGATGGTACATTAAGACCATTGCCATGGCATCTATTGGCTGCTGGGCAAACATAGAACGTTCACCATCTTTTTTATACCATTTTTCATTACCAATGATCGATAAATAACCATCCTTAATTGTATGTTCTGTTAAAAAGTCCATAGACTCCAAAGCAGTCTCGGTTATTTTATCGTCTTTTAGTATTTGTGCCGAATGTAAAAGAGCAAGGGGTAATACCCCATTATCATAAGCCATTAATGATTCAAACCATTTCCAGTCAGAAGATCTGTTTTCATCATAATGTTTAATTAACTTAAAACTGAGATTCTTTAATATTTGAGTCATTGAGTCATCCGACGCATTACTCCGGAGATAATAACTGATACCTACCATGGCATTAGCAATACCCCTTATAGACTGAAGTTCTTCAAAATTTGGAGATGCATCAAAAAAAACTAATCTGCCGGCCTGAAAATAAGCATCGTTAGGGGCATTACCAATAAGGTATCCAAGAGCCCAAATGGTTCTTCCGAAAGAATCTTCTGAACCTATCTTATCGAGAAAGTTCCGGTTGAAACTGAGAAAATTCCTGAAAGTCCCGTCTGTATTTTGCATATAGTTGATATAGCTTAAATATATGGGAGCTAATTTCAGGGCTTCAGGATCCTTTTTTTGCCTGTATGCCATTAGTACCATAAGTAAGGCTCTTGCATTATCGTCAAGGCAGTAGCCTTCCTTTAAATTTGGAATACCGAATTTTGCATGTTGAATAATCCCCGTATCATCTGTTAACCGTAAAATATGAACAAGTGAAAATGAAGGCAGGATATTCAGATCAAGAATAGTTTCTTTTTTAATTATTACTTCAGACTTACTGGAAAGAATTTTTTCAGCAACTGAGCAATATTTTTCTCCGGTTTTAGGCCATGTTATTTCTTTGCCGTAATTATATGCCTTTTGCTGGAGCATTTTCAATACGTCCGGGTTATCAAACAATTCCAGTAAAATATCTGAAAGTCCATCTGAATCATTAAAATTAAAAAGCCTTCCCCTTCCTTCCGCCAATAATTCTTCTGCATGCCAGTAAGGTGTAGAAACAACAGCTGAACCAACACCTATAGCATAAGAAAGTGTACCACTGGTAATCTGGGCTTCATTGAGGTATGGTGTAACATAAATATCTGATGCTGATAAATATTTAAACAATTCCTTTTGATTAAGAAACTCATTCAGGAAAAAAACATGTTCACTCAGCTTAAGGTTTTTAACTAACTGTTGAAGATAGATACGGTATTCTTGGCCGGAATACCTAAAAACATTCGGATGCGTTTTCCCCAAAACCATATATAAAACATCAGGATACTTTTTAATAACTTTCGGCAAAGCTTTTATTACTGTCTCAATCCCTTTATTCCGGCTGATAAAACCAAAGGTAAGCAGGACCTTTTTATTTTCGAGATTGAATTCCTTTTTGGAACGTTGCTGGTTATATTGAATATCCGGCACACCATGCTCAATATATACAATCTTCCTTTTATCTATGTTGTAGATTGTTGTAAGAAACTCGATGGCTTTATGGCTCATAACAACAACTTTTGTAGCCATTTTACATATTTCCACCAATACAGCTTTTTCGTCGTACGAAGGACTTTTAATAATTGTGTGAAGTGTGACGACCAGTGGAATTTCAAGTCGGTGAAGCAAAGGAAGAATATAAACGCCATTTTGCCCGCCAAATATTCCAAATTCATGTTCGAGTATACAAAGGTCAGCACCGCTGAGATTAATGAATTTTGCTGCCGTTAAATAATCTCTTTGATGTTCCTGCCGGATTGTTAGTTTAACTTCCTCAGGATAATCGTAGGTCAGCTCATGATCGTTCAGGGCTATAATGAATCCTTCTCTTGATTCTCTCGTTGTTCCATTATTTATTATCATGGAATTGTAGAGGTTCCTGGTAAAAGTCCCAATTCCACATTCCCGTGGAGGATATGTTCCTATATATGCAAGTTTCATATTGTCAAAGATACAACTAATAAACTATCTCTCAGCACATCTGACAAAGTATCAAACCCAACACAATTGTTGATTATAGGCCCGTTTGCATGTAAAAAAGCAGATCGAACTCTCAGGAATAGGTCCGAAATCAACACAAAACTGATTTTATAAGAATAAATTTATATTTAATTGGTTATGAGTTCAATATTATCTTTGCTTTATTATCGAGGGCATCTGTCATAAATGGTATTCCTGTTATTGCTTCTGTTTCCCGATTCGCAGTTATCAAATCATTTCTGCTAAGTTGAGAAATATTAAACTTTCTTACTCCTGCCATAAATTGCTGTAATCCACAAGCGAGCTTATCGGCGTAACCGCATAAAGCAACTGCCCCGACTGGAATTTTTTCCATCTCGTCGGTGCCTACCTTATTCTTAATAGTTTCCCACATAGCGAATATTTCTTCAGGATATTTACCATATTCTGTAACTGAAGGAGGCAGTACATCCCAATGACCATTAAGGATGGCTTTTCTTTCGGGATGAAATACTCCTTCTATGTTGCTTCCAAGAAAGCCTGCAATCATAGGAGCCCTTCCAAGACAAATTAACCTGGCATAAGGAGATACTAATGAAAGAGCTTTAAATAAATGATCTTCACGTGCCAATCCGCCTGCTAATGAAATGTCAGGTACTTTTATTCCTTTTTTATCAAGAATGCTGCAATATTCATAAGTTTTTGCATGTAAAGCCAGAGAAGGAATTCCCCAGTTTTGCATCATATTCCACGGGCTCATCCCTGTTCCGCCACCGGCTCCGTCAATTGTGAGTAAATCAAGTTTTGCATCAGCCGAATACCTGATAGCCATTGCAAGATTCTCCATACCGTAAGCTCCGGTTTTAAGGCTTATTCTATTAAATCCGATTTTCCTGAGGTAATCTATGCTTTCAAAAAAACTATCACGTGTCTCCCCCGGTGAATGCTTATCTGTTGCTCCTAACCGGCTATGACGGGCAAACGATATAATAGCTCTGTTTTTATATGCTTCAATTACTATCGGGTCCGTCGGATCGGGATCAATTATATATCCGCGTCCTTTAAGGAATTGAGCATAATCCAGATCAGTAACCTGAATTTCACCTCCGATATCTTTCGCTCCCTGACCCCATTTAAGTTCAATTATTACTTCATTTCCATATTTTCCGATTATGTACTCAGCAACACCATTCTTTGTATCTTCAACGTTCATCTGGACAATAATAGCCCCATATCCATCATAATACCGTTTAAAATATTCTATCCTTCTTTCCATTTCAGGGGATTTTACAACTTTCCCGTTCTTTATAACTGAGTCTTTGTCGACTCCTACGACATTCTCACCGATAACGATCGGAAAACCAGCTAATGCTGCACCGGCTGCGAATGATGGCCAATAACGCTCGGCAATAAAGGTCGATCCCAAAGCTCCTGTCATTATCGGAATCCTGCATTTGGTCTTAACTTCGTTACCAAATTCCGTTTCGATATTCACGTTCGGAAAAATACAATCATCCGGATCATCTGAAAGGTTTTTGTCAAGACCAGAAGAGCCGTAGGCATAACCCTGAATACGAATTGCATGGTATCCTATTCCAAGAGAAGTGATGTTGTCTCCTCCGGCTGTTGAATATCCAAACTTACGAGGATATAACATTTTTCTTCCTTCCATACAGGAAAGCCATGTCTCACATTTTCCTTTGCAAGCCGAATCACATAATGTGCATAGCCCTGATTCACAAGGTACACCCCGGTTAACTGCCCCAAGAGCATCATTATTCTTATTTCTGTCGAACATAATTTATTGAATTAATAGTTTTTAATTAAAATTATTTATGTTTTTATCTAAATTATTGAAATATACAAGAAATATTTATTTATAAGTTAATGAAATATCAGAAAATACAGAAATATGTTGACAATATTCACATGAGCCTTTTCATTTTAATAAGGGATCTCTAAATAAATTGATTCTCTGCTGAAAATATAAATCCCGTAGGTCGTTGGCCTTTAGGGTTTTACGATTTATAGATGTGGAGGCACCAGGAATTAAAGGTACAAAGGTGTAAAGGAACATCTTTATCATTGCTGGCTACAGGAGCCGTAGGCCCGTCACCGCACGCTTTGAAGCTGGCAACATTTACGGAGTGTTGGGATACCAGGGTAACCTATATTCAAATATGCCAACTTAAATAGAATAATTGTTATTATGCAATTGATTATGTGCACGTTACTAAATTAGTCACCAATTCCGTCACCAAGAAATTTAAAGACACCAGCAAATTATTGATCTACAGGGGTCTGCGATTTAAGGTTGTGGTACAAACCGGCCTTCTAGCGAACTTATTGAAGCAAGATTTGCTTAGATTGGCAAAACTTCATTTTCAAATCTGGATGCGACAGAATCCTTTGTAAGAATTTAAAGTAATATCCAGGTTCTAACAATGGTTAATCGCCTATCTGTTCTCATTTACCATCAGTATTTTTGTGCTAATCAAAATTACTACCATTTTTGACAGCCTTTCTGCAATCAATTCAGTCTAATTGAAAAGAGACAATGATAGTTTTCAATTTTAATATCAGTTAAATGTCAGTAAAGAAACTACAAATATTACCTTCGAAACGCACACCTGAGATTATTCTTAACCCCAATGGGATTTTTAAAATAATAGGTCATTCAATGATTGAAAATGTAACTGAATTCTTTAAAAAAATAGAAGATTGGGTTGATAAATACATTCTTGATCCTGCTGACCTTACTTGCGTTGATTTTTATCTAGATTATCTTAACACAAACAATATTAAATTCTACATTTCTCTGCTTAAGAAAATTGAAACTATTAAATTGAAGAATAAAAAGCTTATGATCAATTGGTATTATGAAGAAGGTGATGAAGATATCCTTGAGAAGGGAGAAAATATTTCCTCAGTTCTGAATGTCACCTTTAATTTTATAATGATACCTAACCACAGTGATATCTGATTGAGATCCTTAGTTATGGGAATTGGCTCAAAGAATATGAATTCTGACAATATTTATCAATCTATCCAAATATAACTATTATCTATTAACCCACATACAAACTTTGACAAGATTATTAGCGACGGTTTTTACGCAATTTACTGTCTGTAATGCATTGACAACGTGATCGTTGAAAAAACCAGCACCAAATCCGTCAACAGGAAATTTATAAACCCTTGAGAGGAAGAGCGAGAGTGTGAAAAAAGAGTAAGAGTCTTCGTTCGAGCTAACTCGCTTCCGCAACGCGGAACTTCGTCACTTCGTTCCTTGTCTCACTCACACTCTCACTCTTTTTTAAGTGGTGCCACCGGGAATCGAACCAGGGACACACGGATTTTCAGTCCGTTGCTCTACCGACTGAGCTATGGCACCTCCTTTTCGGATTGCAAATATATATTTCAATTTTGAGTAAGCAAAACATTGTGTTAAAAAAATCAATTTGCTTTCATTTTACCGAATAGGTACATTTGCAGCCTGACTATAACGCAATTATGCATATTCTTCACCATACACTCGATAATGGCATACGACTTGTCCATCACAGAACAGAAGGAATGGTAGCCCACTGCGGACTGATTATCAACACAGGTTCCCGTGATGAAAAAGAAAACGAACATGGTATGGCTCATTTCATAGAGCATATGCTGTTTAAAGGGACAAAAAAACATAAAGCATATCATATACTCAGCCGCCTCGACAGCCTGGGCGGAGAGCTTAATGCATATACCACAAAGGAAGAGACAGCAGTCCATGCTTCAGTGCTGGTTGAAGATTTTGAAAAAGCTCTAGATACAATAAGCGATATAGCTTTCAATTCATCATTCCCTGAAAAAGAGATCGAAAAGGAGAAAGATGTGGTAATTGATGAGATCAATTCATATCTCGATAATCCTGCTGAACTTATTTTCGACGATTTTGAGGAGATGGTTTTTTCAGATCAGCCTCTTGGCCGCAATATACTTGGTACTCCTGCTTCGGTTAAGTCATTCGCCAGGCAAAGTTTATATGACTTTATATCAAGCAATTATAACACACATCAGATGGTCGTTTGTTCTGTCGGTAATGTCCGTGACGAAAAAATAATTAAACTCTTCACTAAGTACTTCGGATCCGTTTCTATTACAAAAGACAAATCAAGGAAGGAAGGCTTTTCAATTTATAAGCCTGCAACGGTGATAAAAAAGAAAGAGACCTGGCAGAATCATTGTATTATCGGGAATGTTGCCTATAACCTGAAAGACAGAAAGCGCATGGGGATGTTCCTTCTCAACAATATCCTGGGAGGACAGGGATTAAATTCAAGACTTAATCTTTCGCTTCGGGAAAAAAACGGCCTGGCTTATAATGTTGAATCAAGCTACAATGCATATTGCGATACAGGAGTCTTCTCAATATATTTCGGGACTGATGCCAGAAACCTTGAAAAAAGTCTGTCAATAGCATCTTCCGAGCTCAACAAGCTTCGCAAATCAAAACTTGGTTCAATACAACTTACCAGGGCAAAGAACCAGATCAAAGGATATCTTGCACGCGGATATGAAAACCATGAGAACCTGATGTTAAGCCTGGGGAAAAGCCTTCTGGTATTCAATAAGATAGATACGCTCGAAGAAATATGTCTTAAAATTGACAACCTTACTTCATCTGAATTACTTGAAATTGCAAATGAGATCTTTGAGCCTTCCGGAATGTCAACACTGATTTATAAATAAGCATGGATCAGAAGCTTGAAAAGTATATCACGGAGCATTCTTCACCGGAAGATCCTGTTCTTAAAGAACTGTACAGGGAAACTCATATCAGGTTTGTAAATCCGAATATGGTAAGTGGTCATCTCCAGGGTAAAATGCTGGAGTTTATTTCAATGATGATCAAGCCCGAAAAGATACTCGAGATAGGCACTTTTACAGGCTATTCTGCAATCTGCCTGGCAAAAGGCCTTAAGCCCGGAGGCAAGCTTTTTACTGTCGAGTTTAATGACGAAATAAGTGAATTCAGCCAGTCATATTTTCGAAAGGCAGGAGTCTCTTCAAAGATCATTCAGCTTACAGGCAGGGCCCAGGATGTCGTTCCTGAACTAGACCTTGAATTCGATCTTGCCTTTATTGATGGCGACAAGCGTGAATATACAGAGTACTATAATATGATTATACGTAAGATCAGACCCGGAGGTTTCATAATTGCCGATAATGTGCTCTGGGGGGATAAAGTACTTGATCCTTTCACCATGGATCAGCAAACAAGGGGAATAATTGATTTCAATGAAATGATAAGCGTTCAGAAGGATATTGAAAAAGTTATTCTTCCTGTAAGAGACGGGTTAATGCTGATCACAAAAAAATCTTAAAGGTCTGTTGTTTCTTCTTTATGGTACAATTTTTGCTCATTTAAGGAAAAACTCAATATGAAGAAATCTATTATTGCGTCGTTTTTCCTGCTTTCTGTATGCATGATTCATGCACAGGATAACAGGACAACAATATTGCAGGATCTGGAAAGTAATAATTCCTCAAATCAGGATGTGACCCTTACAGCTACTACAACATCGGCTACCCGGCTCTTTGGGGAGAAGGATGATCTGACATCTGTAATTTTGATCATCCCATCCGATACAATTGTTGATGTCATTGGTTCCGACAGCACATATCTGCATGTAGTTTTTGAGGATTATGAAGGTTATATCTTCAGGCGTCATGCCAGGTTGAATGAACCTGAGATAGTTATGGCACCCGTTGTTCAGAAACAGGAGAACATCCAGGAACCACAGGAGCAGGCTCCGCAACAGGTAAGCCGCTTTACTTACCTCGAGAACAAATACGGTTCAAATATGGCTGCACGGCTTATTTCCGGAAAGATATGGAAAGGAATGTCGTCTGATATGGTCAGGGACAGCTGGGGAAAGCCACAAACGATAAAGAGGACCATTAGCGGCAATACCATCGAGGAAGAATGGTTTTATAAAAACACCTGGCTCTATATCGAAAACAATATACTCACTGACTGGGGACCGATAAAATGATTTAGATCCTAAAAAGTCCCTAATGCCTGGATTGTCCCTGGCCTCTTCGGCTCAGAATATAAATTTAGGTGCTAACACGATTTATATAGCAATTCAACTTTTCTTCAAGCCACATTAGTGGCGCGATATGAATAACCCCCGGTGCAACCGGGGGCGAAAGGCTGTAAAAGATAATCCAGGCCCCGGAGGGGCGCAATAAAAATTTGCCATTAAGAATGGACGGGATTGCCCCTCGCAAGCTCGGGGCGGACCCGAATTGGAGTCGCTATCAAACAAAAAAGCCACTACGTGGCACTTTTTATTATTTACTCATTTCTCCAACATGTAAACATGTTGTCGCCATTCGTAAATAATAAAAGGCTGCTTGCGCAGCCTTTTTTGTTTGAGCGGGAGACGGGACTCGAACCCGCGACCCCGACCTTGGCAAGGTCGTGCTCTACCAACTGAGCTACTCCCGCAATTACAGGGGCAAAAATAAGAATTTTTTTTTATCTGCAAAAAACAGGCCCTGAGATTCGAAACTCTAAGAAGCCTCCTGGATATGTTAAATACCATGACCACGTATGACCTACCAGCCGAACAAAAGTCATTATTATTATATCGGCAAGAAAAAAGTTCTTAAATTTATATGAATAAATGACCCTGCCCTATGTTTATTAAATTCATCGATCATCAAAATAAATGTATGAATAGAAGCATTCCCAGGCTAATTATGATTTCATTACTGGTATTATCAAGTATCTCGTGCAGGAAAAATGATGAGGCTGATATAATTTATTATGTAATCATCGGTCAGCAGGCTGATGTTGAATTATCTGTATATGAATTTAAGATCAATATAACTTTCCCAGAAACCCTGACAAATGCTGAAGATATTGTTGCCGGATTCCTCTTATCTGAAGGTGCTGTGGCAACTGTAAACGGAAGACTACAAGTCAGTGAAAAAACAAGGAATAATTATGAGCCTCCTTTCTCCTATCTCGTAAGGTCAGAAGATAAATCAAATATTATTGAATGGAAAGTATCTGCTACCAATAATTTATATACGCTTTCCTGGGGACTTGGAGGATTCCTCAAGTACACTTATGCAAACAACAAGGATTACGAATGGTATCTCGACCAGAAAAATACTGGTGTTTACTCATATAATAATTGTGGCCCTACCTCAACAACAATGTCTGCAAAATGGTCGAATCCCTCTTTTCCCAAAACTCCCCAAGATGCAAGGGCAGCTTATCGTCCGGCAGGTGGCTGGTGGTACACAAGTGATATTGACCAATATCTGACTGATAACAGCATCCCACACTATTTTGTTAATCTTTCATCGACGGCTACCGGATCTCAACAGGTTATCACTACAAAACTTAACGAGGGAAATATTATAATTCTTTGCCTTGATATGTATTACATAAGGCCGGAGGCCTCTCCTGCACAGAGGATTGACAAATTCTATGTAGCGAATACTGTTGGCTGGGGACACTTTATCGTTGTCAAAGGTTACAGGATAGTTGATGATCAGGTTTATTTTGAAGTATATGACCCATACTGCTTTGGCAAAACCTATACTGATGGAACCTTAAAGGGTAAAAACAGGTACTACAGGATTAATGATATTTTTAAAGCAACATCTCAATGGTGGAATTATGCAATTGTTGTTACAAAGGCAGGCGATGTGAAGTCCATAAAGACAGGGCTTGATCCGTCAACAATCCCACATATGTGGGGAAGATAACCAGTGCCGGCTTCTTATATCAGCAGAACAGGAATTCTTATATATTTGCCGAACCAGATGGGTGCTAGCTTTAGGTGCGAGGTGCAGGGTGAAAAGGGCTCAGGGTAAGGAAGACTATATTATGGCAAGACCTTCGAGATCTACAAGACTATATTTCATCCGGATGGTTGGGACGATCATAAAGGAAACACGCGATAGGTGTTTTTAGGAGCCTACCTGCAAGGATGAACATTCCATCATCTCTTTGTATATATCGAAAACTTACTAAATTTGTAGTCGTATTAATAGTCTACCTAATTTAATATTTTGCCCGGATGGTAGGGGCAAGCGTAATTAAAACACCCGCTGGGTGTTTTTAGCGAGCAGCCAGACTGCAGGGGAGGGCATTCCACCATCCCTCTCAGATAGTCAAATGCTTTGAAAAAGTAAGGGAAGTACGAATATTGATCAAGACAATATATAGCCCGGATGGTGGAATGGTAGACACGCAGGACTTAAAATCCTGTGGCCATTACGGCTGTGCGGGTTCAAGTCCCGCTCCGGGTACTGAAAAAGAGCGAGAGTGAGAGTGAGACAAGGAACGAAGTGACGAAGTTCCGCGTTGCGGAAGCGAGTAAGCTCGAATGAACACTCTCGATCTTTTTCCTC
>Ga0315542_1000119_pt1 | contig 40899 bp, 31 predicted proteins | sample SalMarSW160120MG_FD_202541 | JGI IMG/M metagenome (GOLD analysis project Ga0315542, IMG submission 202541) | Salt marsh sediment microbial communities from the Plum Island Ecosystem LTER, Massachusetts, United States - Salt Marsh Sediment SW1601-20 ...
CTTGCACGTGCAGCAGGTCAGCAACCTGCCGCCCGAGTTCCTGACGTCCGACAAGTGGTTCTGCACCACCGCCGCCGGTCCACACTGGCCGGAAGATACCGGCTCGCCCAGCGACATGTACGTGAGTCGCTTCCCCTGCAATTCCCAGAGCGACCTCGAGCGAATGGTCGACAAGGTGATCGCCTGCGAGAACGTGCAGGCGGGACAGGCCTGGCGCAAGAAGGCGGTCTTCTGGGCAGACGACGCCTGGTCTTACGATACGCTGGACCAGGTGGGCTCGACCATGACCTACGATCCAGCCGAGGAGATATTCGAGAACAGCGAGGAGCAGATGGCCGGCTGGTGGGGCGAGCTGAGCGACGTGGGCCTGGTGCCGGTGCGCTTCTTCATGTCGGACCTGCTCGATCACGCCGTGCCGATTGACACGCTGCCGGACGGCACGCGACAGCGCAACTCGCGGCTGACCATCGACACCTGCGAGGAGGTGGTCCTGCCCGTCCTGCTGGGAACCCTCAACAGCGGCGCTCTCCTGGTCACTTACCAGGGCCACGCCAACATGAAGCTCCTGGCCCACGAGCAGATCCTCTACGATGCGAACAACAACCGCCGCGACGTGAGCCTGCTGCAGAACGCGGGCAAGCCGTGGATCTTCGTCGGCCTGGGCTGTCACATCTCCGACTGGGCCCAGAACACGGTCAAGGGCCTTTCCGTGGTCGAGCAGTCGCTCGGCGAGAAGCTCCTGCTGCGCGGCGACCTGTCGGGCGCCTCGGCGGTCTACGCCAGCCCCGGCTACGAGTACCTGTCGGAGAACGCCACCTTCGGCCAGGTGCTGCTGGACAGGATCGTGCACCAGCCGCCCGTCGAGAGCGTGGACGGCCGAAACGTGCGCTCGCGCTGGCTCCTGGGCGAGCTGCTGTGGGCGGCCGAGGGCGATTTGCTCGTCCCTGGGGGCTGGGACCAGGTGCACCGGGAGATGGTGGCCCAGTACGAGCTGCTGGGCGATCCCCTGATGGTGCTGGACTGCGGCCCGCCCGTCGTGACTGCCTATCTCGCCGACGCGCAGGGCGATACCCTGAGCGGCGAGCGCGAGCTGGAGGCCCTCGATGCGACGAACGTGCGCGCGATCGAGTTCGCGGCGGCCGACGAGGCCGGCATCGACCGCCTGGTCGTGCACGGGCCCGATTCCTACGACTACGCGGCGCACGTGACCGAGACGCTCCCGCCCGGCGCCACCTCCCAGCAGCGAACCACCTACCGCCTCGAGCTGCCGGTGCGGCCCTTCGATCACGACGTCACGGTCCAGATCTACGACACCGCTCAGCCGGCCGGCGCCGCGGCGGGATTCCAGCTCGTGCTGCACCTGCGGCAGACGGCGGCTTTCTACCTGGCTGGCGAGCCGGTCGTGGCGGGGCAGGTGCCCTTCCAGACGGGGGTGCCGCTGGACCTGACGGCCGCCGTGCACACGGCGGCCTGGCTCGACGAGAACTGGCCGCTGCAGCTGACTGGCGACAACCTCGAGCTGACCAACGTGCAGGTCGATCGCGTGGACGAGCACACGCTGAACCTGAACTTCACGGCCACGGCGCCCACGAACGCCGACGTGGATCGTTCGGTGGTCCTGAACATCAACGGCCTGCCCAGCACCTACGTGCTGGGGCAGGCCAGTCCGGTACCGGGTCGGCTGCAGGCGGTCTACGCCTTTCCCAACCCCATGAGCGATCAGACGCGCTTCCTCTTCCGCACCGACGTGCCCAGTTCCGCGGGGGGTCGCATCCGGATCTTCTCGGTATCGGGTCGTCCCGTGGCCACGCTGCGCGTGCGCCCGGAGAACTTCCAGGGGAACGACGCCGTCGTGCCGTGGGATGGCCGCGACGGCCAGGGCGATCGCCTGGCCAACGGGGTCTACCTCTACCGCGTGGAGCTGAACAGCCCCGCGGGCGAGCTGCGCAGCGGCATGCAGCGGCTCGTCATGATGCGCTAGGTCGCAAACCGGTCGTGACGGAGCCGACCGGGCTCGCTATCCTGAGGCTCCCCCGCCGCGCAAGCGGCGGTCGAGGCAAGGAGGCGAACGGAGGAGTACGATGGCGGCGTGCCGGCGCCTGGGCGCTCGACGGTGGCTGCAACTGCTGATCCTGCTGCTGGCGGTCCTGCTGATCGTGCTGGGTTGCGGCGGGCGGAAGCGCCCGCTGCCGGGGGCCCACGAAGCGGGCGAGCGAGTACCGGACGGCGGCTCCGCCCCGGTCCCGCGTCCGGCGGCGCCGCTCCTGATCCGCGTCGGGCTCGTTGCCGGCGAGGAGCGGCTGGTCCTGCAGACTTCGGGCCCGTGCCGGCTCCTGCAGGGATCGCAGCGGCGGCCCGCCGGCCGGCTCGCGGGAGCGGTTCACATCACCCTGCGAGCCGCCGGTCGGCGGCTGCTCTGGAGCGCCGACGGGCAGGGCGGCGAATCGTCGCTGCTGATCGTCCAGCCGCTGGATCCCCGCCACCTCCTGTCCTGGTCGAACACCCCTTACCGTGGCGAGCTGCTGATCCAGCCGGTGGACGACCGCCTGGTCCTGATCAACGTCGTGGAGCTGGAAAGCTACCTGCGGGGCGTCCTGCCCTGGGAGATGGGGCGGCAAGCACCCGAGGTGCAGGCGGCGCTCGCCGCGCAGGCCGTGGCGGCCCGCACGTACACCGTCTCGCACCTGGCGGAGCGTGCGGAGCTGGGCTTCGACGTGTGGGCGGACGTCCGCGACCAGGTCTACCGCGGTGCGGCCGGCGAGGATTCGCTGTGCGACGAGGCCGTGGCGCGCACCGCCGGCCAGGTGCTTCGCCACGAGGGCCAGGAGATCGAGGCCTACTACTGCTCCACCTGCGGCGGGGTCACCAGCAGCGTGGAGGAGGTCTGGCCCCGGCCGCCTCGTCCCTATCTCAGGAGCCATCCGGACGCCATCGGCGGCGCCGAACCGTTCTGCGCCGGTTCGCGGCGATACGCCTGGGAGGTGACCTGGGACGGCGAGCAGCTGGAGCGCATCCTGCAGCGCACCCTGCCGGAGTACCTGGAGTACATGGGCACCGGGAGCCGCGCCGCCTGGGCCGGCGAGCGCTTCACGCCCCGCCACGGCGGTGCGGATCGCCGGCGACCAGGACGGCTGCGAGGGTTGACCGTGGCCGCCCGGACCACCAGCGGGCGGGTGGCCAGGCTCGACGTGGCCATGGACGCGGGTGTCTACCACGTGCGGGGGGATCGCGTGCGCTGGGTCCTGGTGCCGCCGGACGGCGGTCCCGACATCCTCTGGAGCGCGCTGTTCTCGCTCGACGTCGTGCCGGGCGCCGACGGCCGGCCGGCACGCGTGACGGCCCGGGGGCGCGGCTTCGGTCACGGGGTGGGCCTCTGTCAGAACGGGGCCCTGGCGATGGCCGGCCGGGGCTACGATTTTCGCGCCATCCTGGCCCATTACTACCCGGGCGCCAGGCTGGAGCCGCTGGCGGGGAAAGGCGGCTGAGCCATGCCCGGCGATTCTCTGGCCCGGCGTCTGGTGATCGGTCTGGGGGGCCCGCAGCCGACGGCGGCCGAGATCCGCTGGATCGCCCATCAACGGCCGGCCGGCGTCATCCTCTTCTCCCGCAACGTCACCGGCTACGAACCCCTGCGGCGCTTGACCCGGGACCTGCGCCGGGTCCTGCCGCCCGACGCGGAGATCATGGCCGACCACGAGGGCGGTCCGATCTCGGTCCTGGCGGCGGCCCTGGGCTGTCCGCCGGCACCCTGGGCCCTGGGTCAGCTGGATGATCCGGACCTGACCCGGGCGGTCCACCGCGAGACCGGACAGCGGTTGCACGAGGTCGGCATCCAGCGGGTCCTGGCTCCCGTGGCCGATGTCCTGGTGGAGCCGCGCAACCCGGTGATCGGTGCGCGCGCCTTCGGGGCTGATCCCGGCAGGGTCGCGCGGCACGTGGCGGCAGCCGTGAAGGGACTGGGCGAGGGGGGCGTGGCGGTCTGTGCCAAGCACTGGCCGGGCCACGGTGGCACGGCCGCCGACAGTCACGCGGGCGTGGCGCCGCCGGGCCGGGGCCTGCTCGCGGAGCCCTTCCAGGCGGCCCTGGCCGCCGGCGCCGACGCTTTGATGATGGGCCACCTGAGCGACCCGACGGCGGCGGACGGCTTGCCGGCGACCCTGAGCCCGGCGGCGGCCGCGCGGGCGCGCGCCCTGGCGGCCGGGCGCGCGCTGCTCCTGCTGTCCGACGATGTCACCATGGGAGCCCTGCGGTCCCCGCTGGCGGCGGCCGGGGTCCTGCCGCCCGGTGATCCCGGAGTCGGTCTGCTGGACCCGGCTCGATTGCCCCGGGCCTGGTTCGAGGCTCTCGCCGGGGGAAGCTGCGACCGCTGGCTCTGCCGGGGCATTCCCTGGGCGGCGTTTCCCGGGCCCGGTGGGGAACTCCCGGCTGCAGGATCAGGGCTCGCCGAGGAGGGCAAGCGCTGGCCGGGCGCTGCGCCGCTCAAAAGCGATGCCGGGCCGTACGCGCAGGTCCGGCAGCTGCTGGCCCACCAGGCCTCCCTGGGACCTTTTCCCCCGGTGGACGGCGCCCTGCTCTGGCTGGACGGGACGATCGGGGACAGCTGGGGGGAGGCCGCTGATCTGCTCCCGCTCCTGGAAGCCTGCTCGGGTCGGCTGGCGAGGCTGCGTCCGGGAGAAGCACCATCCCGGAGCGGCTGGCAGGCCGTGCTCGTGACCTCGCACCGTCCGCTGGCCGGGGAGGATCTGCGGCGCTCGCTGCCGCGGGCTTCCCTCGCCGCCGGCGGGCAGGCCCTGGTCCTGGGGCATCCCTCGCTCGCGGCCGACGTGCAATCGGTGCTGCCGGAGGGCTGGAGAACCGGCGCGGCCTTCGACGTTCGCCCGGATGATCTGCGGCCGTTCCTGCCCCCACACCGCGCCGACGCGCCGCCCCTGCACTCTGGTTGACACTTCCCGGCAGGCGGACTATATTCCTGCTCCGCTCCGCGGAGCGCAGGCAGGGGCGGGGGCGTAGTTCAGTTTGGTTAGAACGCCGGCCTGTCAAGCCGGAGGTCGCGAGTTCAAGTCTCGTCGCTCCCGCCAGCTCCTCTTCGGGCCCGCGACTCGCTGTTGCGGGCTTCTTCATGAGCGGGCTCCTCTCGGCGCTGGAAACTCCGCGCATTTTCTTGTATGCTGGTAGTATGGAGGTCGTAGATGATGGGCCGCCGATCCGGCAATGTCCATCGTTTCCGAGCCTACGGACCTCGAGACCTGCCTCGCATCCCTCAACTGAAGCGGCTCCCCGCGAGCGACAGGCTCGACCTGCAGGCTGTCGCCGCGGTCTTGCCGTTCCGCGTCAACGATCACGTGCTCGAGGAGCTGATCTCCTGGGCCGACGTGCCCGACGATCCCATCTACCAGCTCACCTTTCCCCAGCCCGGCATGCTCTCCGCAGCGGATCTGGAGCGGATGCGGTCGCTGATCCGGCGGCGGGCCGGGCCGGTCCGACTGCGCCAGGCCGCCTGGCAGGTGCAGCGGCGCCTCAACCCGCACCCCGCCGGCCAGAGGGAGTGGAACGTGCCGCGCTGGCACGGCCGTCCCCTGGCCGGCCTGCAGCACAAGTATCGCGAGACCGTGCTGGTCTTCCCGCGGCAGGGTCAGACCTGTCATGCCTACTGCACCTACTGCTTCCGCTGGCCCCAGTTCGTGGGCATCGATGAGCTGAAGTTCGCGGTGCGGGAGGCGGAGCGACTGGCGCAGTACCTTCGTGGACACGAAGAGGTCACCGACGTTCTCTTCACGGGGGGCGATCCGCTGATCATGAGCGCCGCGGTGCTGCGGCGGTACATCGAGCCGCTGCTCGGTCCCGGGTACGACCACCTCGCCAGCGTCCGGATCGGCACGAAGGCCCTCAGCTTCTGGCCTCATCGCTTCCTCACCGATCCCGACGCGGACGACCTGCTGCGGCTCTTCGGCGACGTGCGGCGATCCGGTCGTCAGCTCGCGCTCATGGCCCACGTCAGCCATCCGCGTGAGCTGGAGCCGGCCGCCACCCTCGAGGCGCTCCAGCGGATCCGGGACGCCGGAGCCGTGGTTCGCTGCCAGGCTCCCCTGGCCCGCCACGTCAACGACGACGCGCGCGTCTGGGCGGAGATGTGGCGGCGGCAGGTGCGTCTGGGAGCCGTGCCCTACTACATGTTCGTGGCCCGCGACACGGGCCCCAGTCACTACTTCGAGGTGCCCCTGCATGCGGCCTTCAGGATCTTCCGCAGGGCCCACAGCAGCGTTTCGGGCCTGGCCCGGACCGTCCGCGGCCCTTCCATGTCGGCGACTCCGGGCAAGGTGCTGATCCAGGGCGTGGCCGAGGTGGAGGGTGAATGGGTCTTCGTGCTCAGCTTCGAGCAGGCGCGCGACCCGGACTGGGTCCGGCGCCCGTTCTTCGCCCGCTACGACCCGCAGGCCACCTGGCTGAGCCAGCTGCGGCCCGCCTTCGGGCGCGAGGAGTTCTTCTACACGCGGGCTCTCCGGGCCATGCAGCGGACGCCCTGCCCGCCGGTTCGGGGCGAGCGGCCGGTGCGCCGGACGGGCTCCGCGATGTTCGGCCGTGGGGAGCGGGAGTGAATGCGCAGCGGAATTGTGCTCTAATATCGGCTTTTACAGTTTTTGTTGATTTTCCCAGGAAATGGCGGTAAAGTCTCAGCTGGAATTCAAGGGTTGATATGTGATGCTTTATGTCCGACCTGCGCGTCCGGCCGCAGGCGCTTCGGAGGGGGGATGCCGGGATTCCTTCGATTCAGGGGGTGGCCTCCCCGTTTCACCAGGTTTTTGCTCACGATGTGACTCATCCCGATCGAAAGTGAGGGCGTGATGAAGAAGTGCTATGGCATCCTCCTCCTCGTGGCTTTGCCTCTGTTGTCCGTTTCCGTGATGGCGCAACCGCCGGCTTTGCCGTCGCTGGGCATCTACTTTGATCAGGAGGGCACCCAGGTCACCGGCACCTTCAACGGCGGCATCGACGAGACGTACAAGGCCTATGTGATCTGCTTCTTCGAGGCATTCGTCGGTGGGGCCTCCTACAGCGTGGAAATCGATCCGCGGCTGACCTTGGTCAATGTCGAGTATCCGCTGCCGGGCATTCAGATCGGCCACCCGACGGACGGCTGTGGAGTCGAGGTCGGCCTGACCGACTTCCAGTTCGGCTTTTACCACACGCCGGTGGTCTTCAGCATCCTGACGCTGTTCAGCGGGGATCAGATCATCTACGATGGACTGATCTGCGTGCGGCCGCACTGCCATTACGATGCAGCGATCGTGGCCGACAGCGAGGCCCAGCTGTATGCCGCCTGTGCCGGCTGCGGTTTCGTCACAATTCCGGTGGGGATGGAGACTGACACTTGGGGGATGGTCAAGCACCTGTACGAATAGGCGCCTGGTCGTCGGTATCGCAAGCCTCATGAACCGGTGAAGCCGGGCTCCGAGGGGTCCGGCTCCACCGGCCTCCCCCGGTGCTCGTCCGGAGGCCCTTGTCCGGCGATCCGGCTTAACATACCTTCATGCAATAACTTATGGCGCTAGATCGACGCCGCCCAGGCCCGCAGCGGCTTGGGGAACTGGCTGTTGATTTAGAAGTGCAAATGTGATAACATTTTCTAAAGAAAACCGGGTTTCGTGTGGTTTTGTCGGCGAATGGCAAATTGCTCTCCGTGAATGGCTGAGCCGAGTGCCAGCAGCTGGAGGTGGTCGCGGGCTCGACATCCTGGGGTTTGCTCCCCCGCACCTGTCCTATCTCTCGGTAGTGCTCCAACACTTCTCAACGGAAGAGAGGGATGATCATGAAGAAGGGTACGATTGGGATTGCTCTGGTGCTCGTGCTGGCGGCCACGCCTCTACTGGCCCAGGTCGCCACCGTGGGCGTCTACTTCGACGCCGCGGGAACGCAGGTTTCCGGGACCTTCAACGGTGGCGTGGACGAGTTCCACAAGGCCTACGTGGTCGTCTTCTGGGAGGCCTTCGTCGGTGGTGCCTCCTACCAGCTGAACGTGGATCCCAGGGTTTCCATCACGGAAAAGACCTACCCGCTCATGGGCATCCAGATCGGTGATCCGCTGGATGGCTGCGGCGTGGAGATCGGTCTGACCCAGCCCGCTTTCGGGTTCTACTCGACCCCGGTGGTCATCACCGAGCTGACCTTCTGGACCGGCAACCAGATCCTCTACGACGCCATGATCTGCGTGGAACCCCACTGCAACTACGACACCGTGGTTGTGGCGGATCGGGACGCCCAGATCTACGAGGCGGAGGGTCTGTGTGCTTTCCTGTCGGTTCCGGTGGCCAGCGAGGCGGACTCCTGGGGAGCGGTCAAGAACCTCTACAAGTAATCGAGCAATCGGCGACCCGCACGGGGCGGCCGGATCGCAAAGGTCCGGCCGCCTTTCCACAGCAGCCGGCCCACAGGGGCCGGCTCTTGTCGTCCTTCCGACCTCGGTGCTAGACTGTCGCCTCGATCGCTCCGGATGAGCAACGGAGCGAGCTGCGGACCATCCGAGGCAAGGAGAGTGATGATGACGAACAAGTCTGCCGGCATGGCTGCGGCCCTGGCCGTCCTGGTCCTGAGCTGCGCGCTTCCGGGCTGTGGCGGGGGAGGCGACGGCGCCGGGGGAGAGGAGCAGGCAACGGGCGAGGAGCCCGTTCCCGTGGCCCAGGACTGCAGCTGGGTAGGGACGGGCGAACTCAGCGTCCGGGACGACGTGGCCCAGCGGCTGGCCGCCTACGCCGAGACGCCGATCACGGCGAGTCTCGAGGGCCTGAGCGAGCGCGAGCGAGAGGTGCTGGACAAGCTCGTGGCGGCATCCCGGATCATGAACGCGCTGTTCTGGGAGCAGGCCTGCCCCTGCCACGAGGCCATCGCAACGCGGGTCGGGGACTACGCTGGCCCGCAGGCCGAAGCCCTGCGCGCCTACTTCGCCCTCAACTTCGGCCCCTGGGATCGCCGCTTCGACTGGGAGCCGTTCTGCGGCGGCTGGCCCCATCCGCCCGGGGCCAACTTCTATCCGCTGAACCTGAGCGACGCGGAGCGCGAACGTCTCGGGGGGGCACGGGGTCCGCTGGCCGCTCTCTACACCATGGTGCGTCGCGATGCCGCGGGTGAGCTGATAGCGGTGCCGTACTCGTCCTTCTTCCACCAGCAGCTCGCGGACGCGGCGAAGCTGCTGCGCGAGGCCGCGGTCCTGAGCGACAACGAGAGCCTGCGTCACTTTCTCACCGCCCGCGCCGACGCCTTCCTGAACGACGACTACTACGAGTCGGACATGCTCTGGATGGATATCGACAGCCCCGTCGAGGTCACCATCGGCCCCTACGAGACCTACGAGGACGGCCTCTTCGGCTACAAGGCGTCCTTCGAGGCGTTCGTGACCGTGGCCGACTCGGCCGAATCGGCCCGCCTGGCACGCTACAAGGGCGAGCTGCCCTGGCTCGAGGCTCACCTGCCGATCCCGGAGTCGTACAAGAATCCCAACCGCGGCACCGAGTCGCCCATCCGGGTGGCGGACGAGTACTACACGTCGGGCGAGAGCCGGGCCGGCATCCAGACCCTCGCCTTCAACCTGCCCAACGACGAGCGCGTGCGCGAAGCCAAGGGCAGCAAGAAGGTCCTGCTGCGCAACGTCATGAACGCCAAGTTCAGCCAGATCCTGATGCCCATCGGGCAGGAGCTGCTGGTCCGGAGTCAGCGGAAGGACCTGACGGCGGAGTCGTTCTTCCTGCACACCCTCTTCCACGAGATGAGCCATGGCCTCGGTCCGGGGAAGATCGTCGTCGACGGTCGGGCGACGGAGGTGCGGCTGGAGCTGAAGGAACACTACTCGACCCTGGAGGAGGCCAAGGCCGACGTGATGGGCGAGTGGGCCATCTTCATGCTCCAGGAGAAGGGGCTCTTCCCCGCGAGCATTCTTCCGCAGCAGGCGACGACGTACCTGGCGGGACTCTTCCGGTCGGTGCGTTTCGGCATCGCCGAGGCCCACGGACAGGCCAACGCCATCCAGTTCAACTGGCTGCTCGAGAAGAAGGCGCTGATCTACGACGATGCGCAGGCCGGCTTCCGCGTGGACGTGGCAGTCTTCCGCGACGCCATCGAGGACCTGGTGCGCACGATCTGCATGATCCAGGCCGAGGGGAACTACACCTCCGCCGGCAAACTCAGCAAGCACTACGCCACGATGCCGCCGGTCCTGTCCCGGGCTCTCGCGCGCCTGGACCACATTCCCGTGGACATCAGGCCGGTGTTCGCCGTCGACTGAGCGGGATGACGGAGACGGGAGCAGGGGGGGGCCGCCCGGCGGCTCCCCCCTGCCGTCTCAGTGGCTGGCCGGCAGGATGGCCAGCAGGCGCGGGAAGAGATCCTCCGGGAAGGGCGGCAGCAGCTCCAGCTCCGCGGGGAAGCCCTCGGGTATGGGGCCCGCGGCGACGATGCGCTTCAGCAGGGCCGCCTCCTGGTAGGCCTCGAGGAAGCCCCGGGGATCCCCGACGGTCTGCTGCAACCTGGCCTCGCCCAGGCGGGCGGCGATCAGCATGGCCATGGCGTAGCCGGTGGCCTCGTAGCTGCTGCCCCCCCGCAGCAGGTCGTCGATGATCCTGCCCTGTTCGCGCATCTGCTGCTCGTCGCCCAGGACGACCTGCAGGTACTTGTCCATGTTCTCGAGGACGCGCGGACAGCTCGGGATGGCCTCGCGGCGCAGCGGAGGGGGGCTGGCCAGCTGGGGATGGCTGGGATCGAAAGTGAGGTCGCCGAAGGACTCCAGGTAGGCCGCGATGCCCTGAAAGGCGAGCTGCTCGAACGTGGCGCGCATGGCGGCGAGTCCGGACAGGTCGCTGGGCTTGGGAGTTTCCGGGGCCTGAATGTCCCGGTAGAGCACCGAGGCCATGATGTGCGCCAGCTGATCGGGACCGGCGGCCAGGGCGAGCCCCATGTCCACCAGGAGCTGGTCGTCCAGGTAGCGGATCTCGGGTCGCACGGCCAGGAAGACCAGGGTGATGTGCCGGGGCATCTTCTCGGCAGGGATGAAGCCCTTCAGCAGGTCGAAGACCTGACATCCGGCCTGTGTGTTGCGAAACTGGACCAGGAAGCGCTGCAGCTCCTCCCGGTGGTCGCGCAGGTAGGTGAAGCTCTCGACCAGGTCCTGACGCTTCGGGGAGCGCACGTGCTCGCCGGTGCCCGCCTTGGCGGCGGCGGTGCTGTCCTGGAAGACGTGGCGCAGGACGTTGTCGAAGACCCGGGCATTCAGCCCGGACTCGCCGCCCGACTCGAGAAACAGGGTGTAGGCCGGCATGGCGAGGAGGGCCGCGGTGTCCTGGGACGGAACCGAATCGCCGCCGGCCATCCGCGCTCCGAGGTCCTCGAAGGCCTGGATGACGCTCAGATCCAGCTCGAGCGGGCAGGGAGCCGCAGCGGCCGGGAGCGCGATCCCGCCGAGAAGCACGGTCAGCAGGACGGCCGTGGCCGCTTGACCACCTGCGACGTTCCACCGATGCAGGGCGCCCCGATTGTGGCCGCGCCCGCGTTGCATTATGTTTCTCACCGTCGTGGACTCCTTGTTGGGGCATCTGTCGTGCCGATTCAACCTACAGCACTGTCGCTGTCGCGGCCAATCTTTGCCGGGATGCTCCTCCAAGATGGAGGCTGAATGCTGCTTGTCAACGAGGTCTATCGCACCATCCTGGGGGAGTCGCGGGACGCCGGCCTGCCCTGCGTCATCGTGCGCCTGACCGGTTGCCATCGCCGTTGTCGCTACTGTGACACCTCCTACGCTTTCCAGGGGGGCCGTCGCCTCCAGGTGGAGGAGGTTCTGGACGAGGTGGCATCGCTCGGCTGCCGCACCGTGCTGGTGACCGGGGGCGAACCCCTGCTCCAGCAGGAGGCGCTCCCCCTTCTGGAGCGGCTGCTGGCCCGCGGCCATCACGTGGTTCTCGAGACCAGCGGCACCCTGGGGGCCCGGTCCCTGGCGGCCGTGCCGCCGGGGGTGCGAAGGGTCGTGGACGTGAAAACACCGGGCAGTGGATTAGATTCCGCCGAAATCGACTGGGACGGAATCCTCGGGCTGGGCCCCGCCGACGAGCTGAAGTTCGTCTGCTGCGACCGGCGCGACTACGAGTGGGCGCGCGAGCTGGTCCGCGACGGCCGGCGCCTGCCGCCGCGCACCCCGTGCAGCTTCTCGCCGGCCCACGGGCAGCTTTCTCCGGCCCGGCTCGCGGCCTGGATTCTCGAGGACGGCCTGGAGGTGCGGCTGCAGATCCAGCTCCACAAGGCCATCTGGCCGGAGCGGGATCGGGGCATCTGAGGCGGCGGTTCGGACCTGGAGAGGGAGGGAACGCCTTGACGCGGGATCGTGCTACTCGGCGACCGGAGGCGGACAAGCCGCTGGCCGTGGTCCTGCTCAGCGGGGGGCTGGACTCCTGCGTGAGCCTGGCCCTGGCGCGGCGGGAGTACCAGCCGGCCGTGCTGCACCTCAATTACGGCCAGCGCACCGAGGCCCGGGAGCTGCAGGCCTTCAACGCGATCGCCGGCCATTACGGCCTCGACCGCCGCCTGGTGGTGGACGTCTCCTACCTGAAGCAGATCGGGGGCTCCAGCCTGACCGACCCCTCCCGGCCCGTGGAGGTGGGGCTGCCCGCGCCGGGAAGCGTCCCCGGGACCTACGTGCCCTTCCGCAACGCGCACCTGCTGTCCCTGGGCGTCTCCTGGGCCGAGGTGCTGGGCGCCGCGGCGCTCTTCATCGGGGCGGTGGAGGAGGACAGCAGCGGTTATCCCGATTGCACCGAGGAGTTCTTCCGCCGCTTCGAGGCGGCCATCGCCGCCGGCACCCGCCCGGAAACGCACCTGGTCGTCCACACTCCCCTGATCCACCGGAGCAAGGCCGACATCGTGCGCTGCGGGAGCGAGCTGGCGGCGCCTCTCCACCTGACCTGGTCCTGCTACACGGAGAACGAGCGGGCGTGCGGGGTCTGCGAGAGCTGCCGGCTGCGCCGGCGCGGCTTCGCGGCCGCCGGGGTGCCGGATCCCCTGCCCTACGCCTGAGACGCGGTCTCGTCACGCCTGGCGAAGCGCGCGAAGTCGTACTTCTGGTAGGCGTTGCAGCGCGAGCAGAGGTGGATGAGATCCCGGCGTCCGTCGTCCAGGAGCGCGCGCAGCTGGCGGGCTGCGTGGCCGCGCCAGATCTCCAGCACCGATTGCTCGTGGACGTTGCCGATGACGGCCCGCTCGTGCACATCCCAGCAGCAGAGCGTGGCGTTTCCGTTGCTGTAGAAGAACATCTCGTCGAGGATCTTCAGGCACGGCTTGAGCACCACGTCCTCGCGCCGCTGGCCGGTCCAGGGCCACTGGTACATCTCGGTGATCACCACTTCGGTGCAGCGCGGCCCCCAGAACTCGCGATAGGCCGCGATCTCGTGCCGGTTCTCCGGCACCTCGATCATGCGCACCTCGGTGAAGATGCGGTCGCGGTATCCTTCCCGGTCCCAGATCTCCAGGAAGCGCGGCACCCGCTCGTAGACCCTGTCGTAGCTGACCCCCACACGCGAGGGTTCGTAGGTCTCTCGGCTCAGGCCGTCGATCGAGAAGCGCATGATGTCCACGCCAGCCGCGAGCAACGCGCGTCCCAGCTCCTCGGTCAGGAGTTCGCCGTTGGTGTTGTACTCCACGCGGGCGGTCGAATCGTGCTCCTTGATGTAGCGCACGATCTCCGGCTGTCGCTTGTCGACGAACGGCTCGTTCGTCAAAAAGGGGCGGTACGTGATGCCCAGGCCCCGGGTATCGTCCACGATCTTCCGCCAGGTGGCGTCGGGCATGCGCGGGGGATCGCGCTTGATCTCGTTCTGGGGGCAGAAGGGGCACTTGGCGTTGCAGACCGTGACGGTCTCGAGCTGGATGTTGCGCGGCATGGCGGCGTAGGGCATGCGCCAGCGCGGTCCCGGTCCGCCGGCCGGCAGAGCGATCGCCGCCAGGGGGGTGAGCTGATCGGCCTGCTGCGGTCGCATGCGGTCGCTCCTCGGGGATGAAAGACAACCGCCGGCCCGGAGCCGGCAGGAGAGGTCGCGTTCCCGGGGGCAAGTTACAGATAGGGCTCGAGCACGGCCAGGCTTTTTTCGGTGGCGCCGCGCTGGGCCAGCACCACCTGGCGCGCGGCGGCGCCGCTGCGCGCCAGGTTCGTGCGGTCGCCGAGCAGGGCCCGGGCCCGGGCGGCTGCCTCCGCCGGCTGGTGCACCACGAAACCGCCGCCCTGCTCCCGCAGGACGGCGGCTTCCATGGCGTTCTGGATCACCGGTCCGAAGAGAACCGGCAGCCCGCAGATGGCCGGCTCCATGGTGTTGTGGACCCCGCTGGTGAAGCTCCCGCCCACGTAGGCCAGCGTCCCCGCGCGGTAGATCTCGGCCAGCACGCCCACCGAGTCCACGAGCACGCAGCGGGCCTCCGGACCCTGCTCCTCGCCGGCCAGCAGCTGCGAGAGGCGGATGCTGGCGATGCCGCGGCCGTCGAGGTCCCGCGCGAGATGGGACAGCCGCGCGGGGAGCGGCTCGTGGGGGACCAGCACCACGCGCAGGTCGGCGAATTCCGCCAGCAGCTCCGGCAGGACCGGCAGCCAGAGCCGTTCGTCCCGCGGCCAGGTGCTGCCCAGCACGAGCAGGGTGGATGCCCAGGCGCGCAGGCGGGAGGCCACCGTGCCGTCCGCCGCCGCCTCGTAGCGCAGGATGACCTGCTCGGCCCGGGTGTCGCCGGTCACCGTCACCGGGCAGTGCACGCCGAGTCCGGACACGAAGCGCTCCCGATCCTCGGCGGTGCAGACGCCGAGCTGCGCGAAGCGATCGAAGAGATCGCGGAAGAAGGCGCGCACCCCCGGCCACAGCCGGGCCGAGCCGGGCTGGAGCGTGCCGGCCAGCAGGACCACCGGCACGCCGGCCTCCCGCGCGGCCAGGATCTGGTTGGGCCAGCAGTCGAACTTGAAGAAGACCAGGAGGCGCGGGCGCCAGGCCGCCACCAGGCGGCGCATGGCGGCGGGCTCGTCGAAGGGCAGGTAGTCGTGATAGTCCCCGGCCGGCCGGCGCGCTGCGTACTCGTAACCGCTGGGGGAGAAGTGCGTGACCGCCACGGGCAGCGGTCGCGTTCCGGCCCGCGCCTGGAGCGCGGCGATGACCGGGCGCGCCTGCTCGTACTCGCCCACCGAGGCGGCATGAACCCAGATGCCGCCCCGCACCCTCGCGGCCGCCGCGTCCAGCCGGTCCGCCAAGTGGCGTCGCCCCGCCAGGCCCGCCCGCAACTTGGCCGACCAGGGAGCGACGACCGGCAGGATGCGGTGGGCCAGAGGGGAGAGGGCGCGATAGCCGCGCAGGGCCAGATCGGCTTCAGACATCGCCGCCACCTCCCGGGCTGCCGGCTCCGCTCCAGGCGGGGAGGGCCAGGAGCTCCTCCAGGACCCGGGCGGGCGGTATCTCCGCCAGGCAGGCCTGGTCCTGCCGCCAGCAGGGTCGCTTGCCATTGCGGGAGCAGGGCCGGCAGTCCAGCGGACGCTGCAGCACCCAGCTCCGCGGCAGGCCGGGGAAGTAGCCGAACTCCTCGACAGTGGGGCCGAAGAGGGCCAGGACCGGCGTGCCCACGGCCTCGGCCAGATGCAGGAGGCCGCTGTCGTTGGTCAGCAGAACGGTGCATCCGCCCAGGGCCGCGGCCACCTCCCGCAGGGAGCCGCTGCGCACGACCTCCACGTCGGCCAGCTCCGCGGCGGCCCTGGCCAGGGAGCTATCGTCGAACCAGGACTCCTCCTGGGGGCCCAGGAAGATGCGAACCGGTGCGCGATCGGTCCCGCGGAAGCGTCGCAGGAAATCTGCGAACAGCGGCGCGGGCCAGCGCTTGGCGTCCCAGCGCGCCCCGGGCGCCAGGCCCAGCCGCCGGACGGGAGCGGCGCCCGAGCGGGCGATCCCGGCCAGGGGCGGCGGCGGCGGCGGCGCGGGGTCGTTGGCCGGCAGATCGAACAGCTCGTCGAAGCGGTCGTGCATGCTACGCGCCAGCGACGCTCCGCGGCGGCGGAGAAAGAGCAGCTCGAGCCTGGCCACGGTGTCCTTGGCCAGCCGCCGGTCCGGACGCCGGCCCAGCAGGGCCAGCAGGAGGCCGCTGCGCAGGCTGCCGTGAGCGTCGATGATGGCGGCGGGCCGCTCGCCGCGGAGGTGCCGGGCCAGGTGCAGCAGATCACGGAGGCGGGATCCGGTCAGGGCGTGCACGGTGCCGATCCCCGGCACGCAGGACATGAGCTCCGCGTAGCGGGCCTTGGTGACCAGCGCCAGGGGAGCGTCAGCGTGATCCCCACCGGCCCCGTGCTCCCGGGCGTACGCCGCCAGGGACCAGGCCAGCAGGCACAGATCACCCAGCGCGCCGAATCGGATGACGAGGGTGCTGGACACGGGGAGTCCTTTCGGCGGCGGCCCGGCAGCCGGAGAGCGCGGGCGGCGCGATCTTAGGGGCGCTCTTGCAGGGTGTCAAGTGAACGGCTATCCTCCCCGCGAATGTCCCGGTCACCGATCCGCAAGGGAGCGAGCCACCGCCCGTGGATCTCATCCTGCTCATGGTCCTGCTGGCCCTCTCGGCCTTCTTCTCCGGGAGCGAGACGGCCTATTTCTCCCTGCGTCCATCCCAGCTGGCGCGACTCGCCGCGACCCCCGGCGCGGGACAGCGCGTGGCGGCCCTGGTGCACAAGGCCCCGACCCTGCTGTCGGCCGTCCTGATCGGGAACCTGCTCGTGAACACGGCGGCCACCGTGGTGGCCACCTCCCTCTGCGTCGCCTGGCTGGGGCAGAGGGGCCTGGCCGTGGCCGTCCCCGCCCTGACGGTGCTGCTGCTCCTGGTGGGGGAGATCACCCCCAAGCTGCTGGCCTTGCGCTACCGGGAACGACTGGCCGTCCTGGCCCAGCGACCCCTCATGATCTGGGTCGCGGTGATCCGGCCGATGCTCGCGTTTCTCACGGTGATCATCGAGCACCTGCTGCGGCTCCTGCCCCTGGAGCGCACCGGCGGCCGCTCCCTCAGCTCCTTCGAGCTGGAGACCGCCTGTGATCTGGCGGTGGAGGACGGCACGCTGACCGAGACCGACGGCCGCTTCCTGGCACGGCTGCTCATGCTGCAGCAGCTGGAAGTGCGCCAGATCATGACCCCCCGGCCCGACGTCGTGACCATGGATGCGGGCATGACCCGGGCGGAGATCCTGATCACGGCCCGCCGGGCGGGCTTCAACCGCTATCCCGTCACGCGGAGCGAGGGCGCCCAGCCGGTCGGTTTCTTCCATCTCAAGGATCTGCTCGCGCGCGACCGAACCCGTCCCCTGGCTGCGGATCTGCGACCGCTGCTCTTCGTGCCGGAGAGCAAGGACGTGGCCGCCCTGATCTCGGAGCTGCGCACCGGCGGCAGCCACCTGGCCGCCGTGGTGGACGAGCACGGGGACTTCACCGGCATCGTGACCCTGGCCAGCTGCCTGCAGGCCCTGCTGGGGCCCATCGGGGACAGCGGGCGGCATGCCGAACGCGAAGTGGTGTCTCTCGGACCGCGCAGCTGGGTCCTGGGAGGCCGGCTGGATCTGCGCCGCCTGCAGGAGACGTGCGGTATCGCCCTGCCCACCTCGCGGGATTACACGACCCTGGCGGGCTTCCTCATGGCGCGGCTCGGGCGCATTCCCCGCCCGGGCGATCGCTGGGAGGAGGCGGGCGCCCGCTTCAGCGTCCTGGACATGGAGGGTCACAAGGTCGTGCAGGTGCAGGTGGATCTGCTGCCGGTGGCGGCGCGGGAGGGACCATCGTGATCGTCCTCGGCCTCGCCGCCCCGCCTCTCTCCTGGAGCCTGACCATCGGCGTGGTGGCCGGCTGCCTGGCGGCATCGGGCTTCTTCTCGGGCTGCGAGACGGGCCTGATGAGCACCAGCCGCATCCGGCTGCGCTCTCTGCTGGCGCGGCGCGGGGATCCGCGCGGACCCGGCCTCCTGCGGCTCCTGGAAGGGCTGGAGGAACCGGTCCTGACCTGCCTGGTCGGCACCAACCTGTTCAACGTGCTCGGCAGCGCCGTGATGACCCTGGCCCTGACCGCACGCTACGGCCAGCGGGGCGAGCTGCTGACCCTGATCATCATGTCGGTGCTCAGCATCCTCTTCGCCGAGATCCTGCCCAAGATCCTCTTCCGGGAGTACCCCGAACGCCTGACGCTGACCGCGGCGCCGCTGATCCGGGGCTCCATGATCGCCAGCTATCCCGTCCTGCTCCTGCTGAGGGGCTACACGCTGCTGTGGCGCCATCTGCTGCCCGCGCCGGGCGGCGAGGCCCCGGGCGTCCTGACCCGCCGCACGCTTTCGGCCCTGCTGCTGGCGTATCTGCCCGGTGGCGGCGAGGATCGGCGCTTCCAGGCCTCGCTGCAGCGTTTCCTGGATCTGGCCGACCAGGATCTGCGCGGCCTGATGCGTCCCTTCGCGAGCTGGACCACCGTTCCGAGCACCGCCACCGTGGGAGGCTGCCTCGCGACGGCGCGTGCCTCCGGCTTCAGCCGCCTGCCCGTGGTGGACGGTGACCGGCTGCGCGGGTACGTCCTGGTGCGGGATCTGCTGCTCCTGCCGCCGGAGATCCGGCCGGAGATGCCGCTGCCGCTCAGCGTCCTGCGAACATGCTTGCTCGTGGACGTGGGGCTCTCGCCCCACGAGCTCTTCGAGGAGCTGCATGCCCAGCGGAGCCAGCTGGCCGTGGTCGTCGACGGGGAAGGCCTGCCCCTCGGGCTCGTGACGCTCGAGGATCTGATCGAGTCGATCGTGGGATCCATCCAGGACGAGTTCGATGCCGCGGCGGCTGGAACCCCCCTCCCGCATGCGGGTTCCAGAGCAACGGCGCTCGAGGAAGCGGAGGATCCGTGACGTACCATCAGCCCCAAGGAGTCGAAGATGAGCCAGAACGGCGTCTCCAAGCACGACCAGATCCTGGTCGGACTGGTCTGGTCCCTGCAGGCGGCGACCCTGCAGCAGCTCGGGAAGATCAAGAATCCGCTCACCGACGCCGTGGAGCGGGACCTGATGGGCGCGCGCGGCAGCATCGACATCCTGGAGATGCTCCGGGCGAAGTGCCGCCAGGACACGGCTCCCGAGGTGCTGCGCCTGCTCGACACCACGGTGATGGAGCTGCAGATGAACTACCTGGACGAGTTGAAGAAGGAGCGGCAGGAGCGGAAGGCAGGGGCCGAGGGCGGCCCTCCCGCGCCGGACGCCGGGGACGCGGCCACGGCCGCGGACAGCGGGAGCGAGACGAAGAACGACGACAGCGGAACCGGGGACGTGGAGTGAATCCAGCCGCCGTTCGGCCCCGGACACGACCGGTCCTGCTGCCGGCCTTGCTGGCGGCGATGCTGCTGCTGGCCCCGGCGGTGCGGGGCGGCCCGTCCAGCGTCCAGGAATCGATCCAGCTGGGGAGCACTACGCCCGGCCTGCTGCCTCCCGACGGGCTGCTGCGCGCGGAGCTGGCCGCGCAGGTCTACGGGATCAACTACCCGTCCACCAGAACGCGGCCTCTGGTCGATTTTCGCGACCTGATCCTGCAGGTCGAGTACGGGCTGCGGCCCGGGCTGCATTTGCTGGCGGAGCTGCCCTATCGCGCTTGGAGCAACGGGTTCGGCACGATCCCCCCCTCGGGATCCGGGCTGGCGGACGCGCGGGTTCTGGCCGTGGCCGCCCTGCCGAGTCCGAGCGACCGCCTGGGCTGGGCATTGCGGCTCGGCACCTCGCTGCCCACCGGGAGGGAGAGCGCCGGCCTGAGCGAGGCGGCCCTTTCCCCCGAGGCCTTGCTGGCCGTGAGCCTCCGGTTCTGGTCGAATTCGCAGCTCCCCGAGCTGCGCCTGCACCTGAACGGGGGATACCGCTGGAACCGGGCGGAGGAGACGGGCCACGGGACTTCGCCGGCGGAATTCGAACCCTGGTCGCCCCTCTACCCCGCCGTGTCCGCCGGGGGGCGGGCCAGCGACAACGACTTCCTGCTCTGGTCGGCGGCCCTGGAGTTCCGCCAGGCCGCGACCAGCCTCTGGCTCGAGTACAGCGAAGCCCGCCTGCCCTGGGCGGACGGGGTGGCGGCCAAGGAGCAGCAGCGCTTCGTCACCGCCGGCCTGACCTGGGGGCGGACCGCAGGGCTGGCCGTCCGGCTGGCCTACGAGGTCTCGCTGAATCGCGAGGATTACGGCACCGATTTCGTGGCCGCCTATCCCGACCTGGTGACGCGCCTGGGTGTCTCCTACCAGCTTCCCCTCGGGGGACGCGACAGCGACGGCGACGGCATCCCCGACCGCGACGACCTCTGCCCGGACCGGCCCGAGGATCACGACGGCTTCGCCGACAAGGACGGCTGCCCCGATCTCGACAACGACGAGGACGGAGTGCCCGACGCCCTGGACGGGGCGCCGAACGTGGCGGAGGATCTGGACGGGTTCCAGGACGAGGACGGGGTGCCCGACTTCGACAACGACGGCGACGGCATCCCCGACCTGCAGGACGCCTGTCCCGACCTGGCCGAGGATATGGATGGCCACCGGGACGGCGACGGTTGCCCCGAGGAATTCCTGGACGCGGACGGCGATGGGATCGAGGACGCCGAGGATCGCTGCCCCACCCGCGCCGAAGATCTCGACGGCTTCGAGGACGACGACGGCTGCCCGGAGCTGGACAACGACCTGGACGGGATCGAGGACCGGAACGACGCCTGTCCGGATCAGCCGGAGGATTACGACGGGGTGGAGGACGACGACGGCTGCCCAGACCCACCGGGGCCGCCGGCCGGCGGCGCGGGGGGCACCTAGCCGCCGTCCTGCTCGGCCTGCGCGGAGCGCTCTTCGGCCTTGGCGGCCTGCCAGGCGGACTCCAGCTCCTCCAGCGAGGCCTGTCGCAGCCGCTCGCGCGATCCGCCGAATCTGCTCTCCAGCCGCCGGAACCGCCGGCGGAAGCGGCGATTGGCCTTGCGGAGAGCGACGTCGGGCCTGATCTCCAGCCGGCGGGCCAGGTTCACCACCGCGAACAGCAGGTCGCCCACCTCGTGCTCCACGGCCGCGGGATCACCACCGGCGGAGGCCTGCGTGAGCTCCGCCATCTCTTCCCGCACCTTGTCCCAGACGCCCGCCAGGTCCGGCCAGTCGAAGCCAACCTCGGCGGCGTCCTTCTGGTACTGTCGCGCCTGGTGGAGGGGTGCGGCGGCGGCGGGAAGATCCTTGAGCAGGGACTCGTGCTCGGCGGGCAGCCCGCGCTCCAGCCGCTCGGCGGCCTTGACCTCGTTCCAGCGCTGCTGGCTCTCGGCCGTGTCCTCGGCGCGGCGATCGCCGAAGACGTGGGGGTGACGGCGGACGAGCTTGGCGTTGCCGAGGCGGGCGATCTCCGCGAAGTCCACCGGATGTTCCTCGTGCAGGATCTCGATGCAGAAGCAGACCATGAACAGCAGGTCTGCCAGCTCCTCGGCCGCGTGGCCGCCGTCTCCCTCGTGGGTGGCTTCCAGCAGCTCCGCCGCCTCGTCCAGCAGGTGATGCGCGGCGCTGGTCAAGGTCTGCCGGTGATCCCAGGGGCAGCCGCCGGGGGATCGCAGGATGTGAATGGTCTGGAGCAGGTCCTGGAGGGAGGACGACATGGAGCTTCCTTTGCGGTTGCCGTGTCATGCTACGCGCAGAGCGGAGGGATCGCCGGTGTACCGGTGCCCGACCCGAGAGCGACTCCAAGGGTAATTCTCTTTTGCGGCCCGCGAAAGGTTGTTATTCTTTTCGTTTCGCCCGGGAACGGCCCGAGCGGCGCCGGTTGCCGCCGGCCGGTCCGCACGGGATGGAGCGCGACCGGAGGAGGGGCATGCCCGACTGGATCCGCATCCGCGGGGCCCGCCAGCACAACCTGAAGGGCTGCGACGTGGACATCCCCCGCGGCCGGCTCACCGCCGTCTCGGGCGTCTCCGGCTCCGGCAAGTCCTCGCTGGTCTTCGACACGCTCTATGCCGAGGGGCAGCGCTGCTACGTCGAATCGCTGTCCACCTACGCCCGGCAGTTCCTCGAGCGCCTGCCCAAGCCCGATGTGGAGTGGATCGACGGCATCAGCCCGGCCATCGCCATCCAGCAGCGCAACGCCGTGCGCAGCGGCCGCAGCACTGTGGGCACCGTCACCGAGATCAACGACTACCTGCGCGTGCTGTTCGCCCGGGCCGGCCGCATCGTCTGCCCCGACTGCAAGCGGACCGTGGTGCGCGAGACGCCCGCCTCCGTCTGGCGCCGGATCGGCCGGACCTGGGAAAGCGGGACCATGCTGCTGATCGGCTATCCGCTCACCGTCAGCGCCGCCGCGGCGCGGTCCGGCTGGGCGGAATCGCTCCTGGCCCAGGGCTTCCAGCGGGCGGTCGTCGCCGGGCGCGTGGTGCGCCTGGACGAGGCCGACCGTCCCGGCGCGCCGGAACCCGGCGGCGGCCAGAGCATCGACGTGCTGGTGGACCGCCTGAAGCTGGGTCCCCGCGTCCGCTCCCGCTTCGTGGAGGCGGTGGAGCTGGCCTTCCGCCAGGCGGAAGGTTGGGCGATGGTCTGCGACGCCGATCTCCAGCGGCGCGAGGTCTTCACGACCGCCCTGCGCTGCGACGGGTGCAACCGGCTGTTCCTGGAGCCCACCCCGCAGCTGCTCTCCTTCAACTCGCCCCGGGGAGCCTGCCCCGCCTGCAACGGCTTCGGCAACCGTCTGGAGTTCGACGAGGCTAAGATCGTTCCCGACGCCGGACTCTCGCTGCGCGACGGCGCGATCAAGCCCTGGCGCACCGAGACCTTCGCGCGCGCCCAGGCCGCCCTGCTCCGCTTCTGCCAGCGCGAGGGGATCTCCGTGAAGGTGCCCTTCCGCAAGCTGTCCCGCGCCCAGCAGCGACGCGTGCTCGAGGCCCGCGAGCGGACCTACACGGGAGTGATCCCCTTCCTCGAGGACATGCGGCAGAAGATGGAGAAGGAGCATCACCGCTTCTTCACCCGGCGCTTCATGGGTGACACGACCTGCCGCGCCTGCGGGGGAACGCGCCTGCGGTCCGAGGCGCTGGCGGTCAAGATCGGCAGCCTCGACATCGGCCTGGCCGCGCAGTCGACCATCGCCGAGGCCGTGCAGCGGTTTGCAGGCCTGCGCCTGAGCCGGACCGCCGAGTCGGTGGCCGGCGAGGTGCGCCAGGAGATCGTGCACCGCCTGCGCTTCCTGGAAAGGGTGGGGCTGGGCTACCTGACCCTCGACCGGTTGACCCGCACCCTCAGCGGCGGCGAGGCCCAGCGCATTCACCTGGCCAACGCGCTCGGCTCGCGCCTGGTGGACACGCTCTACGTCCTGGACGAGCCGACGACGGGTCTGCACGCGGAGGACATTCAGCGGCTCCTGGAAGCCCTGCGGGATCTGGTCGCCGCCGGCAACACGGTGGTGGTGGTGGAGCACGATCTCGCCGTGCTGGGCGGGGCGGAGTACTTCATCGAGCTGGGGCCGGGCGCGGGCCGGCTGGGCGGCGAGGTGGTCTTCCAGGGCCCGCTGGCCGACCTCCTGGCGGACCAGCAGACGCTGACCGCCCAGTACCTGCGCGGCGAGAAGAGCCTGCAGACGGCGCGTCGCCGGCGCGATGCGGCGAACGGGCAGCTGAGGGTGCGCGGCGCACGGATACACAACCTGCGCGAGCTGGACGTGCGGATCCCTCTGCAGAGGTTCGTCTGCCTCACGGGCGTCTCGGGCTCGGGCAAGAGCAGCCTGCTGAACGGCTGCCTGTACGACGGCCTGACCCGCAAGGTAACCGGGGGCGAGGGGCGTGCCCATCCCTTCACCGCGATCCACGGGGCCGAGTCCCTGGGCAAGGTGGTGCGGGTGGATCAGGCCCCCATCGGCAAGACCAGCCGTTCCAATCCCGCCACCTACCTGCAGGTGCTGGCCCCCATCCGCGAGCTGTTCGCCGCCACCGGCGAGGCCCTCGCCCGTGGCTATCCCCCCGGCCGCTTCAGCTTCAACACCGCCGGGGGGCGCTGTCCGGCCTGCCAGGGTCTCGGCGAGCACCGCGTCGAGATGCACTTCATGGCGGACATCAGCGTGCCGTGCGAGGAGTGCGGCGGCAGCCGCTTCAATCCCTCCACCCTGGAGATCCGCTACCGCGGCCTGAACATCGCCGAGGTGCTGAACCTGACCGTGGAGGAGGCCCTCGCCTTCTTCGCGGGCCACGCGGCCGTCACGCAGCGCCTGTGGCTCCTCAAGAAGGTCGGGCTGGGCTACCTGACCCTGGGGCAGCCGGCGCCGACGCTGTCGGGAGGCGAGAGCCAGCGATTGAAGATCGCCCGGGAGTTGGCGGTTCCCTCCGGGCGGCACAACCTCTATCTTCTGGACGAGCCGACCACGGGGCTTCACGTGGACGACGTCGGCGCCCTGGTGCGGGTGTTGCACGAGCTTGTGGAGCAGGGTCACACCGTGCTGGTCATCGAGCACAACCTCGACCTCATCGCCCAGGCCGACTGGATCCTCGATCTGGGCCCGGGCGGTGGCGAGGCCGGCGGACGCATCGTGGCGCAGGGAACGCCGGAGGCCGTCGCCGCCTGCCAGGAATCCCTCACCGGCCGTCACCTCGCGGCGCGCTGGCGTCGCGCTCCCGGACAGGGAAAGGCGGAGTCATGAGAGTGCTGGTCACCGGAGCGGCGGGATACATCGGCAGCGTGACGGCACGGCTGCTGCTGTCGCGCGGGCACGAGATCGAGATCCTCGACGACCTGAGCACGGGTCACCGGGGGGCGCTGCCCAGCGGGATCGTCTGGCATCACGGCCGCCTGCAGGACCGCAACCTGCTGGAGAAGATCTTCGCCCGGCCCTTCGACGCCGTCCTGCACTTCGCGGCCTTCAGTCTCGTGGCGGAGTCGATGGTCGACCCGCTCAGGTACTACCGCAACAACGTGGCGGGCACCCTGCAGCTCATCGAGCGGGTGGTGGCGGGCGGGGCCCGGCGCGTCGTCTTCTCCTCCTCCGCCGCGGTCTACGGGGAGCCGGCGGCGGTTCCGATCCGCGAGGACGCTCCCCTGCAGCCGGTGAACACCTACGGCCGCACGAAGCTGGCCATGGAATGGGCCCTGGCCGACGCGGCCCGCACGGCCGGGTTCGCCGCCGTGGCGCTCCGCTACTTCAACGCGGCGGGAGCCGATGGCGACCTGGGCGAGGACCACCGGCCCGAGACTCATCTCGTCCCGCGGCTGCTGCGCTCCCTGCTGGATCCCTCGGAGGAGTTCGCGGTGTTCGGAAACGACTACCCCACCCCCGACGGCACCTGCATCCGCGACTACATTCACGTGAGCGATCTGGCCGAAGCCCATCTCCTGGCTCTCCTCTGGGCCGAGGAACCCGGCTTCACCGCCCTGAACCTGGGAACCGAGCGGGGCCATTCCGTGCAGGAGATCGTGACCGTCGCCGCGCGGATCACCGGTCAGGCCCTCTCACCTCCGGTCAGGGGCCGCCGGACCGGGGATCCCGCCCGCCTGGTCGCCTCGTCCGAGCAGGCCCGGCGGCTCCTGGGCTGGCAGCCCCGGCGCAGCGATCTGGAGAGCCTGCTCGCGGATGCCTGGCGCTGGCATCGCACACATCCCCGCGGCTACACCGCCTGACAACCCCTGGCACGTGGCTTGCAACTTCGCCCCTGCGGGCGTGGCCGCGCGCGGTGCTGTTTGCCCAGCTTACGACAAATCAATGAGTTAGCTCGGCACCGGAGAGTCGCCCCTACCGCAGGGTGAAAATAATGCCCACCGTCTTTCGTAGATTCTTCAGCGGGAGCGGCGATCCAGCGGGTCGGGGCAGGGATCAGCATGCGCTGCGCGCCTTGCTGGCGATCCTGCGCCAGCCCACGGAGCGGCGGCGTGCGCTGCTGGCCACGCGGCTGCTGGCGCGCGGGCCCTTCCGCATCGCGCTGCTCACGGAGATGCCGGACGGAGGATCGGTGCCGCCCCGGAGCATCATCAGCGCCGGCGTGGCGCGGGGTCTGGATCTGGTGGCCGTGGGCGAGACGATGCGCTCGCGCATCAGCCCACTGCTCGGGCTGGGCCGGGACGCCCCGCGCTGGCTGGATCTGAAGGACGACCCCTTCAATCCCGGAGCGGCCTTCCTGCGCAAGTTCGATCTGGCCTGCGCGCTGCTTCTGCCCATACATCCGGCATCGACCGGGGAGCGGGTTCCGGTCCTGCTGCTGGCCTCACGCAGGCCGCTGTCCCTGGAGGACGAACCGGTGCAGGAGATCCTCCTGGGCTGGTCCATCTTCCGGCTGATGCGCGAGCTGGAGGGGCAAGGGCGGCAGGCGGCCCGGGACGCCTCCCAGGAGGGCAGCTGGCCCGGCCAGACGGCCTGGACGGGCGCCCCGGCCGGACTGGCCCTGGTCCGGGGCGACGAGGTCCTGGCGGTCAACGAGGCGGCTCACGAGCTGCTGCGGGCCAGCGTGGGCAAGGACGGTCATTCCTGGCAGATCTGGCTCGCGGCCGCCGTCCGGCGCCTGGAGGCCGGCAGCCGCCTCAGGGAGAAGCTGCTGGCTTCCCGCCAGCGCCACCGCACCCTCGAAGTGGCGCTCGGCCCCACCCTGGCGGGTGGCGAGACCAGGGTCGTCGCGATCCGGGACTCCACCGCCGAGGTGACCGCCGACAGCCGGCACGCCGAGACCATCAGCACCCTCAGCCACGAGCTCCGCACCCCGCTGACCTCCATGAAGAACTCGGTCAGCCTGGTCCTGCGCGGCGAGGCCGGACCCCTGAGCGACGCGCAGCAGCGCTTTCTCTCCCTGACCATGCGCAACATCGATCGCCTCGACCGCCTGATCGGCGACCTGCTGGACGTCTCCAGCGCCGCAGCGGGCAAGTTGGCGCTGCGGCGTCAGGTGGTGGATCTCGGCGGCGTGCTGCACGAGGCGCTCGAGATGCTGTCCGCCACCGCCCGGGAGCGCAACGTGACCCTCGACTACTCCGGGTTGCCGGCGGCCTTCCCGGCCCACGTGGATGGCGACAAGATCGTGCAGATGCTGCACAACACGGTCGGCAATGCGCTGAAGTACACGGAGGAGGGGGGCTTCGTGAGGGTCTGGCTGAGGGCCGAGCATGGCGAGCTGCCCCCGCTGACGGAGTTCCTGGCCGAGCACTATTTCCTCCCGCTGCGCGTCTTCACGCTGGTGGTCGAGGACAACGGCATCGGGATGAGCGAGGAGATCCTGCGCAGCCTTTTCCATCCCTTCCGGCGCGGCAACGCAGCGCAGGTCAGCCGCGCTCCCGGCAGCGGGCTCGGCCTCCACATCACCCGCGCGCTGGTGGAGGCCCACGGTGGCAGCATCGACCTGACGAGCAAGCCCGACGTGGGCACCACGGTCTGGATCACCCTGCCCCGGGATCCCGAGTCGGAGCGCGTGCTGGTGGGGGCCCGCCGTCTGGCGGGCATCCTCGCGATGATCGGGACCCGAGCCCGCCTGGCCATCCTGGATGCCCGGCGTCCCGACCGAGAGACCGACGAGGACCTGCTGAACAAGGCCGCGGCCGTCGTCGACCAGTTCCTGGCGCGTCTGATCGAGGACACGGAGGCTCCGGTGGCCTCGGTCCTGGGCCTCGGGGGGGAGTCGGCGCCCGGAGCCGTCGAGCCGGGTGGAACGGCCAGGGCGGTGGCCCTGGCCGACGGTCTCTGGGCTGCGGTCGTGGAGGACTGGTCGCGCCTGCAGCCGGCCTGGGAGGTCGAGCGCGCCAGACCGGGGACTCCGGCGCCCCTGGAAGAGGTGCAGTGGCAGGTCCTCGAGGCACCATCGGATCCGGCGGGGCCGCGGCGGGGCGGCGGCAAGGTGCCGGACGAGATGCAGGGTAATCCTGCGAAACCGAGCAGGGGCGAGCAGGCCCCTTAACCGGAGGGATGCGGATGGAGCGGCCCGTGAAGGTGCTCGTCGTCGATGACGAGCGGGACATCCTGGACACCCTGGATTACAGCCTCCAGCTGCGCGGCTTCGAGGTCGTGACGGCCGCCGACGGCCTGGAAGCGCTGGAAATGGCCAAGCTGAATCCGCCGGATGTCATGATCCTCGACGTCATGCTGCCGGGCTGCAACGGGTACGAGGTGAGCCGTCTGCTCAAGGAGTGGATGGACGCCAATCCCCAGCGCCGGTTCGCCATCCTGCTGCTGACGGCCCGCAAGGTGGACACGCCGGAGCGCGAGAAGTTCATCGCCACCTGGTCGCGGGCGGACGCCTGCCTCTACAAGCCCTTCGAGATGGACGAGCTGCTGGCCCGGATCGAGGAGCTCACGGCCCCGGTCGCCTAAGGCGGCGGCCGGTCCGCGCGGCCCGTCGCGGCGGCTAGCCACGTGCCTGGGGTCCACTTGACAGCGAGCCGGAGATCGTGTTTTATTCGCTCTCCGCCGCCGGCGCCGCCGCCGGTTCGGCCCGGTGCCTGGGTAGCTCAGTTGGTAGAGCACATGACTGAAAATCATGGTGTCGGTGGTTCGATTCCGCCCCCAGGCACCATCCACTGCGGACGACCCTGGAGCTGGTGTAGCTCAGCTGGTAGAGCAGCTCACTCGTAATGAGCAGGTCCACGGTTCGAGTCCGTGCACCAGCTCCATCGCTCCGTCTCATTTGCTGGTGAACTTCCGGATCGACGCTACACTGTGGGACCGGTGCCGCCGCAGCCGGGGGCGGCCCCTGTCGAGGATGGCTCGCCGGCCGGGGAAGGAGAACCCTCATGCCCTTGCGAGTGAGCGTCTCGGGCGTTCGCGGGGTGATCGGCGATGGTCTGGACGCCGTGGTCGCGGCGCGCTGGGCCGCCGCCTTCGGGGCCTGGTTGCCGCCGGGCCCCGTGGTCGTGGGTCGCGATACGCGGCCCTCCGGTCCGGTGATCCTGCAGGCCGCGACCGCAGCGCTCTGCTCCACGGGGCACGACGTCTGGGACCTCGGCATCGCGACGACCCCCACCACCGAGCTGGAGGTTCAGGGCAGCGAGGCCGTGGGCGGCGTCATCATCACGGCCAGCCACAACCCGCAGTCCTGGAACGCCCTGAAGTTCCTGCGGAGCGACGGCACTTTCCTGACGGCGGGCCAGAACCGCGAGCTGCAGGGTTGCTACGAGGATGGCGGCGGACACGTGGCCTGGGATCGTCTGGGGCGTCGCATGACCCGGGAGGGGGCCGACGAGCGGCATCTGGCGGCCATCCTGGATCTCGGCTGGCTGGATGTCCATCAGGTGCGGGCGGCCGGGCTGCACGCCGTCGTGGACGCCGTGGAGGGAGCCGGGGGGGCCGTGGTGCCCGCCTTGCTCGAGGCGCTGGGTGTCCGTTGCACGCGGCTGCACTGCGGCCTGAGCGGCCGGTTTCCCCACGATCCCGAACCGACGCCCTCCCATCTCCAGGAGCTGGCCGCCACCGTGAAGCGCAGCGGAGCCGACCTGGGCTGCGCCGTGGATCCGGACGGGGATCGGCTGGCGCTGGTGGACGGCAACGGCCGGGCGCTCAGCGAGGAGCTGACGCTGGTCCTGGCGGTGGATTTCCTCCTCGGGCGCGAACCCGGGACCGTGGCCGTCAACCTCTCGACCACGCGGTTGATCGAGGAAGTGGCCGGCCGCCACGGTGTTCAGGTCCTGCGGGCCCCCGTGGGGGAGGCCAACGTGGTGGAGGCCCTGCTGGAGGCCGGGGGTGTCATCGGCGGCGAGGGGAACGGGGGTGTCATCTACCCCGCCTTGCATCCCGGCCGGGACGCGCTGGTCGGCCTCGCCATGCTGCTGCAGGCCCTGGCCGCCGGCGGATGCAGCCTGGCGGAGCTGGCCGATGCCCTGCCCGCCCTGAGCATGGTCAAGGAGAAGATCTCGGGGGTGAACCTGCCGGCCGGCCAGGATCTTGCATCCCTTGCAAAAAAGCTGGGTCCTGGTAAGATCGACACGCGGGACGGCCTGCGTTGGGATGGTCCCGCCGGCTGGGTTCATGTCCGACCGTCCAACACGGAGCCGATCGTCCGGGCCATTGCCGAGGCCGCGGACGAGCCGGCGGCCAGGCGCCTGATCGCGAGCATCCGGGAGGCGATCGGCAGCGGCAGGGCTGCCCAGGAGGATTGATCATGTGCGGTATCGTGGGCATTACAGGAGATCAAAACGCCGCGCCTCTATTGCTGGAAGGCTTGCGTCGCCTCGAGTATCGCGGCTACGACAGTGCGGGTCTGGCCGTGGCCCAGGACGGCCGCATCCTCGTCCACAAGCAGGAGGGGAAGATCGTCGACCTGGAGCGCGACCTGCCCCTCGACGCCTTCACGGGGACCTGCGGCATCGCACACACCCGCTGGGCCACGCACGGGGAGCCCAACACCATCAACGCGCACCCGCACATGAGCAGCCACGGCGACGTGGCCATCGTTCACAACGGCATCATCGAGAACTTCAAGGTGCTGCGGCTGAGCCTCGAGAAGCAGGGGCACGTGTTCCTGTCCGACACCGACTCGGAGGTCCTGGCCCACCTGATCAGCGACCAGTACGAGGGCAACCTGGAGGAGGCCGTCCAGCGGGCTCTCAAGCTGGTGGTCGGGACCTACGGCATCGCGGTCCTCCACGCGGCCGAGCCGCACAAGATCGTCGGCGCGCGCCGCGGATCCCCCCTGGTGGTCGGCGTGGGCAAGGGCAGCAACTACCTCGCCAGCGACGTGGCCGCCATCCTGGGGCACACCCGCCAGGTGATGTACCTGGACGACTGGGAAATGGTGGTGCTGACCCCCGACAACGTGGTCACCATGAACATCGACAACGAGGCCGTCACCAAGCAGGTGGAGGAGATCACCTGGGATCTGGAGCAGATCCAGAAGGGCGGCTTCCCCCACTACATGATCAAGGAGATCTTCGAGCAGCCGGAAACCGTGCGCAACGCCTTCCGCGGGCGCATCCTGCCGGATTCCGGGGACGTCAGGCTGGGTGGCATCCAGCTCACCGACTGGGAGCTGCGCAACATCCGGCGCATCATCATCCTGGCCTGCGGTACCTCCTTCCACGCCGGGATGGTGGGGGAGTACATGCTGGAGGAGCACGCCCACATCCCGGTGGAGGTGGAGTACGCGTCGGAGTTCCGCTACCGCTCCCCGATCATCGAACCGGGCACCATCTGTCTCGTTGTCAGCCAGAGCGGCGAGACCATCGACACCCTGGAGGCCATGCGCGAGGCCAAGCGCAAGGGGGCCAAGGTGCTGGGCATCACCAACGTGGTGGGCTCGACCATCGCCCGGGAGTCGGAGTGCGGGGTCTACATCCATGCCGGACCCGAGATCGGCGTGGCCTCGACCAAGGCCTTCACCAGTCAGGTGACCATCCTCGTGCTGCTGACCATCCTGCTGGGCCGGCGCAACTACATCAGCAGCGAGACGGGCATGCGCGTGCTGCAGGAGCTGCAGGCGCTGCCCGGCAAGATCCAACGCATCCTGGACAAGTCCGACGAGATCCTGCGCATCGCGGAGGCCTACCAGGAGCACAGCAACTTCCTCTTCCTGGGGCGCGGGTACAACTACCCCATCGCCCTGGAGGGCGCCCTCAAGCTCAAGGAGATCAGCTACATCCACGCCGAGGGCTACCCCGCGGCCGAGATGAAGCACGGACCCATCGCCCTGATCGACGCCAACATGCCCGTGGTCGTCCTCAGCACGCACGACGGCAGCTACGAGAAGATCAAGGGCAACGTGCAGGAGGTGCGGGCCCGTCACGGCAAGATCATCAGCGTGGTCACCGAGGGGGACGAGGAGATCGCCCAGCTGAGCGACCACGTCATCACCATTCCGCCGACCCTCAACATGCTGACCCCGCTGTTGACGGTCATTCCCCTGCAGCTGCTGGCCTATCACATGGCCGTGCTGCGCGGCGAGGACGTGGACCAGCCGCGGAACCTGGCCAAGGCGGTCACCGTGGAATAGGCCGGGGCGGGCCGGCGAGGAGGCCCCATGCTGCAGTCGCGGGTCGGCACGGAACGGGCCTGCGCCCAGAGCGGCGCTTGATCTCCGGGCGGGAGTGGATGGGTCCTGGTGGGCCCCGGGGACTTCAAATCCTTTCGTCGGGCGCGTTTACCGTCCGAGGTGGGTTCGATTCCCACACATTCCCGCCAAGCCCCGCCGCTGGGAGCGGCGAGCCGGCTCGCGGCGCCGGGCGCAGCTGCGCCCTCATCCTCAACCCCACCGCCGGAGCTCCACGCTGGCGCCTGACCGCCGCGGACGGGGCGGACCTGCTGCAGCGTCAGGGGCTGTCCGTGGAGGTGCTGTCCACCTCGCGGCCGGGGGAGGCCAGCGAGCTGGCGGCGCGGGCGGCCGAGCGGCATCCGGTCGTGGCGGCCATGGGTGGGGACGGGACGGTCCACGAGGTGGCCGTCGGTCTGCTGGCGGGCCCGACGGGCCCGGCCGGTCCGGCCGCGCTGGCGGTGCTGCCCACGGGCAGCGGCAACGACTTCGCCACCGGACTCGGGCTGACTACCCCGGCGGCGGGTGCCGCCGCGGCGGGGGCGGGACGAGTGCGCCTGCTGGATGTGGGCTACTTCGCCGGCCGGCCCTTCGTCAACTCGGTGGGCTTGTTCCTGAGCGGGCTCGTCTCCCTGCGGGCCGCCCGGCTGGGCCGGCGCTTGGGCCGGTTGCGTTACATCCTGGCCTCCCTGCGCTCGCTGCCCTTCTACCGGCCCCAGCCCGCGCTCTGGGAGCTGGCGGGGGAACTCGCACCCCGCAGAGGGCGTTGGCTGCTGGCAGAGGTCGCCAACGGCCCGCAGACGGGCGGCGGCTTCCGGCTGACGCCGGATGCCGATTACAGCGACGGCCGCCTGGATTTCTGCCTGATCGCACCGCTGAAGCTCGGCACCCTGCTGCGGCTCTTCCCGGCCGCGGCCCGGGGAGAGCGAATCGAGCACGCCGGCGTCGTGCGACCACGTGCGGCCGGGGCCGCGGTGCGGCTGCCGGAGGCCACCGCCATGCACCTGGACGGGGAGCCGGAAGTCCTGCCCCCTGGGGAGTACGCCGTCGCGCTGGCCCCCGGTCGCCTGCGGGTGCTGGCGCCCGCGGCACCCGGCAAGGGCCCCGCCGCGGGCCGACAGGAGGATGTGCAGACATGAGATGTCGCGGTGCGGTCCTGGCCATGCTGAGCGGTCTATTCCTCGCGCTGGGCGCGGCTCCGGTGGCGGTCCACGCGCAGCAGCCGGCCGTCCTGCAGCGGCCCGTTCCGGCTCCGGCGGACAGCGGCTCGGCGCCGGTGCCGGTCTGGCAGGACCCGGTGAGCCCGACCGTGGCCGTGGTCTTCAGCCCTTTCTTCCCGGGGTGGGGGCAGCTCTACAGCCGGAACAGCTGGCGAGCGGCCCTGGCCTTCGGGGCCGAGATGTTCTACTGGAGCCGGCTGCTGATGAACGACCGCAAGGCGGAGCGGGTGCAGGACTTCTCCGAGACCCTCGCTCCCGGGCCCGCTCGCGACCAGCTGGGCCTGCAGGTCGAGGAGTACCGCCAGCGGGTGCGCGACTTCGCCTGGTGGTCCATGGGCGCCATGCTGATCATCGCCCTGGATGCCTACGTGGACGCCCACCTCTTCGAGTTCGACCAGGATCCCGTGCCCGTGCCCCACCGCTGGGAGCTGAGCCTGGGCGCCGGCGACATGCGCCCGGACGCCGCCGCCGCCCCCCAGCTCGTCGTTTTCCAGTGGCGCACCACGTTTTGAGCATTACGTTTCCAGCTCGTCCGAGCGGTCCTCACGCGAAACCGCGGCCGGCCGGGATCATCGACGGGACAGGAGCATGAACGCCGTCCGCAACTTCTGCATCATCGCCCACATCGACCATGGCAAGTCCACCCTGGCGGATCGGCTGCTGGAGCTCACCGGTACGCTCGGCGGCAAGGAGCTGCGCAACCAGGTGCTGGACTCCATGGACCTGGAGCAGGAGCGGGGCATCACCATCAAGAGCCACCCCATCCGCATGAGCTACGCCGCCGCCGACGGCCGGAAGCTCGTCCTCAACCTGATCGACACGCCCGGGCACGTGGACTTCCACTACGAGGTGAGCCGCAGCTTGGCCGCCTGCGAGGGCGCGTTGCTGGTGGTGGATGCCGTGCAGGGAGTGCAGGCCCAGACCATCAACAACCTGTACCTGGCCCTCGAGCACGACCTGACCATCCTGCCGGTCATCAACAAGATCGACCTGCCGGCGGCGAGGACGGAGTTCGTCACGGAGCAGTTCGTCGATCTGCTCGGTTGCGACCCCGGCGAGATCCTGCTGGTCAGCGCCAAGACGGGCCAGGGCGTCCACGAGCTGCTCGAGGCCATCGTGCGGCGCGTCCCGGCGCCCCGGGGCGATCCGGCGGCGCCCGCCAAGGCCCTCATCTTCGACTCGATGTTCGACGCCTACGTGGGCGCGGTGGCCTACGTGCGCCTGTTCGACGGACGCCTGCAGCGCGGCGACCGCATCCGCCTGGTCCGGCGCGAGGGGATCTTCGAGATCGGGGAGCTGGGCTGGTTCCGGTTGAACCGCGTGCCGCAGCGCGCACTGGAGGCGGGCGAGGTAGGCTACGTGGCCACCGGCGCCAAGGACGTGCGGGACGTCCGCGTGGGCGACACCATTACGCTCGCCGCAGCGCCCTGCGCGGCCCCCTGCCCCGGCTACGCGGAGGCCAAGCCCATGGTCTTCAGCGGCTTCTATCCCACGGATACCGCCGGCTACGACGGTCTGAAGGACGCCTTGCAGAAGCTGCAGATGAACGATGCGGCGTTGACCTTCGAGCCCGAGACCAGCGCCGCGCTCGGCTTCGGCTTCCGCTGCGGCTTCCTGGGGCTGCTCCACATGGAGATCCTCCAGGAGCGCCTGGAGCGGGAATACGACCTGAGCCTCATCGCCACCCTGCCGAACGTGGAGTACGAGGTCGTGCTCCGGAGCGGCGAGGTGCAGCTCGTCGAGAACCCGGCCCTGCTGCCGGCGTCGCAGCTGGTGAGCGAGGTCCGGGAACCGGTCGTTCGGGCCGTGGTCATCACCCCCAAGGAGTTCGTGGGCAACGTGCTGCAGATCTCGTTGGAACGGCGCGGCGTGCAGCGCAAGATGGAGTATCTGGACACCGAGCGGCTGAGCCTGACGTTCGACATTCCCCTTTCGGAGCTGGTGGTGGACTACTACGACAGGCTGAAGTCCGTCACCCGGGGCTACGCCTCGCTGGACTACGAGTACCTCGAGCACCGGCGCGACGATCTCGTGCGCCTGGACATCCTCATCAACGGCGAGCCCGTGGATGCCCTGACCTGCATCGTGCACCGGGACAAGGCCTACCAATGGGGACTGAAGCTCTGCCAGAAGTTGAAGGAGCTGATCCCGCGGCAGATGTTCGCCGTGGCCATCCAGGCCGCCATCGGCTCGCGGGTGATCGCCCGCACGAGCGTCAAGGCCTTTCGCAAGAACGTGACGGCCAAGTGCTACGGCGGCGACATCACGCGCAAGCGCAAGCTCCTGGAGAAGCAGAAGGAGGGCAAGCGCCGCATGAAGCAGGTGGGGTCGGTCGAGATTCCCCAGGAGGCTTTCCTGGCAGTCTTGAAGGTGGAGCGCTAGAATCGAGGGGGGAACCCTCGGGTCCCCACGACGTATCACAGCGAGCGCGCCGGGCCCGGCCGGGCGGCGTGCCGGAGCGAGACGGAGTCGAACATGTCCGATGCAGCGAGCGACACCAAGGTCAAGGCGCAGGAGAAGAAGCGGGGCGTGCCCCAGCGCCGGACCTGGCGCGTCGCTCTGGAGTACACGAGAGCCATCGGCATGGCGGTCCTACTGGCCCTGGTCATCCGCCAGCTGGTCGTCCAGGCCTTCCGCATTCCCACCGGCTCGATGGAGCGGACCCTGCTGGTGGGGGACTTCCTGTTCGTCAACAAGTTCATTTACGGGGCCAAGACGCCCGACAGGATCCGCGTCTTCGGGCACACCCTGGTGGAGGGCCTGCCGGTGCTGAAGCTGCCCGCGCTGCGCCAGCCGCGCCAGGGGGACATCATCGTCTTCGAGTACCCGCAGGATCGCAACCTCGACTACATCAAGCGCTGCGTGGCCGTGGCGGGCGACACGGTGCAGGTGCGCGACGGCCTGCTCTACGTCAACGGCCAGCGCTACGAGTCGAACTTCGGGGATCGCGACGGGGACCATTCCTGTGTCCAGGACTGGCGATCGCCGGACGCCTGTCCCCGGCCGCGCGCCTATCACGACATGGCCGCCTTCCAGCGGGGAGCCAAGCTCAACCGCAGCTTCGGCCCCTACGTGGTGCCCGAGGGCGAGATCTTCATGATGGGGGACAACCGTTACAACAGCGCCGACAGCCGCTACTGGGGACCCTTGCCGGTGGACCTGATCAAGGGCAAGGCGATGTTCATCTACTGGTCCTGGGACAGGACCAAGATGCAACCGCGCTTCTCGCGGATCGGCGACCTCATCCGCTGAGTCGCCCTCCGGACGGGCGAGCGGGCTCATGCACTCACGACCAGCGCATCCGGGGCGTCGCGCGCGCCCGTCGCAGCCTGCCGGAGCCGTGCGCAGCGGCGGCCTCTACATCCACGTGCCGTTCTGCCGCGCCCTCTGCGCTTACTGTCACTTCGCGCGTACGGCCGACCACGACGCCGGGCTGCGGCGGCGCGTGGTGGAGGGCATCCTCGCGGAGTTCGCCCTGCGGCGGGAACGCTGCCGCAGCCTGCGCGAGGGGCGCTGGCGGCTGGCCACGGTCTACGTGGGGGGCGGCACGCCCTCGGTCCTGGAACCCGAGCTGCTCGGACGCCTGCTGGCCGGCACGGCGGGCCGGCTGCCGGCGCTGGCGGACCTCGAGATCACGGTCGAGGCCAATCCCGAGGGGTTGACGGCGGAGCGGGCGGCGGCCTGGCGCGGGTGCGGCGTGGAGCGGCTCAGCCTGGGCGTGCAGAGCCTGGACGACGAGGTGCTGGCCGCTCTCGGGCGGTCCTGCGACGCGGCTACGGCACGCCGGGCCCTGCGCCTGGCCTGCGAGAGCTTTCCCCGGGTGGCGGCGGATTTCATGCTGGGGCCCGGTCTGCGGCGGGAACGCTTGCTGGCGGATCTGGACGAGGCGATCGCGGCCGGCGTCGAGCACGTCTCGCTCTACGTGCTGGAGCTGCGTCCGGGGACGCCGCTGGCGGCGGCCGTGCGCGCGGGACTCAGGCACCTGCCGCCGCAGGCGGAGGTGGAGCGCTGCTACCTGGCCGCGGTGGACATGCTCCGGGAACGGGGCCTGCGCCAGTACGAGGTGGCCAACTTCGCGCGGCCCGGCCGGGAGTCCCGCCACAATCGCAACTACTGGCGGCGCGTACCCTACCTCGGTCTGGGGCCGGGCGCCCATGGCTTCGGGGGCCGGCGCCGCTACGCCAACCTGGCCGAGCCCGCGGCCTACCTGGCGGCCGTGGGGGCGGACCAGCTGCCCGAAGCGCAGGCCGAGCGCCTGGATGGCGCGGCCCGAAACCTGGAGCGGGCCATCCTCCCCCTGCGCACCGTGGAGGGGGTCGCGCTCGCTCGCCTCCCCTTGCCGGAGGCATTCCTGGCCCGAGGCGAGGCCGCCGGTCTCTGGCGGCGCGCCGCCGGAAGGCTGCGCCTGACCTCCCGGGGCTTCCTGCGGATCGACGATCTGGAGGATCGTCTGGCGCGGGCTCTCGCCGGCGGCAGGCCGCGGGAGCGCGCGAGCACGGGTTGACACTCCGGAAAAAGCTAGCTTACCTTGTTCGCGGCGATCTTGCGGACTCGAGGCCGCGAACTGACGGGAACGTGTCCAGAGCGGCTGCCGGGCCCCGGCACCAACCAGATCCGGCGTGACGACCATGCGAAAGCTCGCTGCCAGAAGCTACGAGGTGCTGGACGCCAGCGTGCACCTCTACATCGAAACCGGCCGTCCCGTGAGTTCGGGCCTGGTCGCACGGGCCCTGCGCAGGGCCTATTCCCCAGCCACCATCCGCGCCGTGATGGCCGGGCTGGAGGACGCGGAGCTGCTGCTCAAGCCTCACGCGGCCGCCGGCAGGGTGCCCACGGACCGCGGCTACCGCGTCTTCGTGGACCGGCTGCTCGCCCGCTGGCCCCTGCAGCCCTGGGACCTGACGCGCCAGGAACAGCGCATGGTCGAGGACGACCTGCAGCGGACCGCCGGCACGCTGGCCATGATCCGGGTCCTCGCCTCGCTGCTGAGCCGTCTGACGGCGAACATCGGCATCATCCTCGGGCCGGCCTGGGAGAACGTCCGGGCCCTGCGCCTGGAGCTGTACCGCAAGGAGGGACGGCGGATCCTGCTGGTCCTGGTCCTGGAGAACGCTCTCGTGCGCACCCTGCAGGTGCGGCTGGACGCGGACTATCCTCCGCTCGTCGTGGAGGAGGCGGCCCGCATCCTCTCCGAGCGCATCTCGGGGCGGAGCGTGGCGGAGATCCGGCGCAGCATCCTCACGTCCTTCGAGGCGGCGACGGCGGCCGACCGCTGTGCCACCGAGGTAGCGGCCCGGGGTCGCGAGATCTTCGGCGACGTGGAGGAGGGAGAGGTCGAGCTGGAGGGTGTCGCCAACGTGCTGCGGGCCCCCGAGTTCTCCGATCCGGGCAGCCTGAAGGCCCTGATCCGTTTCCTGGAGTCGCCGCGTTCCATCCGCGAGGCCCTGCAGAGATTGACCCGGAAGGGGGAGGGCGAGCTGAGCGTCTGGATCGGGGAGGAGAATCCGATCGGCGAACTGCGGTCTTTCTCGCTGCTCTCCTCACCGTTCGCCCTGGACGGCCGCCAGGGCATCCTGGCCGTGCTGGGACCGCGCCGGATGCCCTATCCGCGGGCCTTCTCGAGCATCGATGCCGTGTGCCGCACCTTGCAGGTGCTCGGCTGAGCCGGTCGGCCGATCGCTTCCCGGTTCTGCGAGCGGGGAAGCGTCCTCATCTCCCGGGGAGGTTTCCTGGCGATGACGAGCAAGAAGAAGCGCGCGCCTGACGAGCTGGCGGCCGCGGAAGAGAACGCGGCATCCGGCGACGAGAGCGAGCCGGTCACGACGGACGTTCCGCAGGAGGAGGCCGCGGGTGCCGCGGATCCGCAGGAGAGCCCCGCAGCCGCCGAGGCCGAGCTTCCCCGCGAGGAGCAGCTCAGCCGCGAACGCGACGAGTACAGGGACCGCTGGCTGCGGGCCGTGGCGGAGCTGGACAACTACCGCAAGCGCAGCCGCCGCGAGCTGGAGGACGTGCGCCGCTTCGCGGTGGCGGACTTCCTGCGCTCCCTGCTCGAGGTGCTGGACAACTTCGAGCGGGCGCTGCAAGCTCTGGACGGACAGGTGATGGCCGAGGGAAACGCGGAGGGTGTGCGCCAGGGCGTGGAGCTGATCCACCAGCGCTTCCAGGAGATCCTGCGCGACGGCGGGCTGAGCCGGATCGAGGCCGAAGGGGTCGAGTTCGATCCCGCGCTGCACGAGGCCATCCAGCAGGTGGAGCAGGAAGGGGTCTCGGCGGGCACCATCGTCCGCGTGGTCCAGCCCGGCTACAAGCTGCACGATCTGGTGCTGCGGCCCAGCCGCGTGATCGTGGCCCGGTGAATCGCCGGCGCGCGGGGCGGGGGTGGAGATGACGGGCAAGCGCGACTACTACGAGGTGCTCGGCGTGCCGCGGGATGCCCCGGAGGCCGAGATCAAGCGGGCGTACCGCAAGCTGGCGGTCAAGTTCCACCCGGACCGCAACCCCGACGATCCTTCCGCCGCCGAGAAGTTCCGCGAGGCCACCGAGGCCTACGAGGTGCTGAAGGACTCGCAGAAGCGCGCGCGGTACGATCGCTTCGGTCACGAGGCAGAGACCGGCTTCCCGGGCTTCGGCGGGGCGGGCGGTTTCGGCTTCGACCTCAACGACGCTCTCGAGTCCTTCCTGCGCAACTTCGGCGGCTTCGGGGACATCTTCGGCGAGCGCGGCGGCGGCCCGGGCGGGGGGATCAACCGCGGGCGCAGTCTCCAGATCACGGTGAAGCTCTCCCTGCAGGAGGCGGCCCGCGGGGTCAGCAAGAAGATCAAGCTGAAGAAACAGGTCGCCTGTTCCACCTGCGGCGGCTCCGGCGCCGCCCGCGGCAGCAAGCCGGTCCCCTGCCGGCGATGCGGAGGCCGGGGTCGCGTGCGGCAGGTCCGCCAGTCCATCCTCGGACAGATGGTGACCGAGTCCACCTGCCCCGTCTGCCACGGGCGCGGCCAGGTCATCGACAATCCCTGCCCCGCTTGCCGGGGCACGGGAACCGTGCGCGGCGAGGAGTCGCTCGAGATCAAGATCCCGCCGGGCGTGACGACGGGCAACTACATGGAGATCTCGGGCAAGGGCGATCTCGGGGAGCGCGGCGGACCGGCCGGCGATCTGCGCGTGGTGATGGAGGTGGCGGAGGACGAGGTCCTCGAGCGCCACGGGGACGACCTGCTCATCGACCTGCCCGTCTCGCCGGTGGATCTCATCCTGGGCGTGAAAGTCGAGGTGCCCACCCTGGACGGCAAGGTCGCGCTCAAGATCCCCCCCGGCACCCAGTCCCACAAGATCTTCCGCATGCGAGGCAAGGGCATGCCGCACCTGCACCGCCCGGGCCACGGCGACCAGCTGGTGCGCGTGATCGCCTGGACGCCTCACGAGCTCACGGCCGATCAGAAGAAGCGGCTGCGGGAGCTGCAGGCGGACCTGGCGCGCCATGTCCCGCCGCCCGGCCGTCACCTGTTCGACTGAGGCCGGGAGGGGAGCGTGCATCAGTTCCTGCTCGACCGTGATCCCCGGCGAGCGCCTCCGGTCGCCGGCGACACGATTCTCCTCTCCGCCGCGGAATCCCATCACCTGACGCAGGTCCTGCGGGCGGTCCGGGGGCGGCCCTTGCGCCTGACCGACGGCCGCGGACGCCTCTTCGCGGGCGAGTACGCGGGCCAGGCGGGCCACCGGGCGCGCGTCGTGCTGCAGGCGGCC
>Ga0315542_1000121_pt1 | contig 40866 bp, 34 predicted proteins | sample SalMarSW160120MG_FD_202541 | JGI IMG/M metagenome (GOLD analysis project Ga0315542, IMG submission 202541) | Salt marsh sediment microbial communities from the Plum Island Ecosystem LTER, Massachusetts, United States - Salt Marsh Sediment SW1601-20 ...
CTGAAAACCCCTCTTATTTTGTGCTGGCTGAATCGTATCACAAATTTTCAGCCAGGGTAGCCGAAGGCATTGCCTTCGGCTACCCAAAATTTTTAAGCCCCGCAGGATTGACAGGCCGTCTGGCCTTTGGTATCATATTTTCGCTTACTGACCGGTCGGTAAGCACCGGGGAAGATAATTTTTGCGGAACTGACAGCCTGTTGCCATAAGATTGAATATCACTGCATGGAACGATCTGAAATCAGGAGGAGATGCAAATGCCAGAAGATGTCCGCATGTGGGTAGAGATCTCGTTCAATATCGCCTATCTGATCGTGGTATGGGGCCTGGTCGCGACTATGCTGCGCAAACGCTCGAATGTGGCGGTTGACGATCAGCGCGCCGCCCGACTGGTGATCTGGGCTTTTGGCCTGCTGGCCCTGGGGGATACTGGCCATGTCGGATTCCGGGTTTGGGCCTATGCCCTTGGGAGCCTGGAAAGCAGCCTGCCAGTATTTGGCCAGCCGGTTGGCCTGGTCGGTGTAGGCGCCCTGGCGACTGCGGTCACGGTGACCATCTTCTATGTGCTGGTGTTGGAGCTATGGCGGGTTCGATTCCATAAACAGTACGGCCCATTTGAAATGCTGCTTCTGGCTGCCGCGCTGGTCCGCCTGGTTCTGATGGCTTTCCCGGTGAATGAATGGAGCAGCGTCGTCCCACCGCAACCCTGGTCGACCATCCGCAACTTGCCTTTGATCGTGCAGGGGTTGGGCGTGGCATATTTGATCTTGCGCGATGCCCGGCGCACAGGCGATCGGACCTTTCAATGGATCGGCGCCAGTATCCTGGTGTCCTATGCCTGTTATATGCCGGTGATTTTCTTTGTGCAGCAGGCGCCGCTGGTAGGGATGCTGATGGTCCCTAAGACACTGGCTTACGTCGCCATTGGGTTCCTGGCGTATTTCGATCTTTTCCGTCCGGCTAAGGCGGGTGCCCGGAATGTGTTAGAACGTTCGGCCATCTAAATGATTTCGGAATGAATAGAAGGAGGAGATAAATCAAATGTACGATGTGGTATTAGCACTTCATAATGTGGTTCGTTGGATTGTTTTGATTTTCGGCGTGCTGGCGATTGTCAGCGCTTATCGGGGTTGGTTTGGCAGTCGGGCATGGACAGAATTGGATCGCAGATTTGGCGTCTTCTTTGGATCGGCAATGGACACTCAGCTTCTTTTGGGGCTGATTCTGTACATTTTTCTCAGCCCGTTGACCACAGCCATGCTGCGCAACTTTGCCCTGGCGCAGAGTAATCCACAAACCCGTTTCTTCGGTATTGAGCACATTTTGTTGATGCTGGTTGCGGTCGTGTTGGTGCACGTGGGCAGCGTAATGTCCCGCAAGCCAGCGGACGATGTCGCCAAACACCGCACGGCCGCGATCTATTATTCGCTGGCTGTGGTGGTCATCCTGATCGCGATCCCCTGGTGGCGACCCTTGTTCCCGGGATTGGGAGGTTTTTGATTCCAATAAGGGGTCCGAAAATGATGGCTGGCTCAGAAACCGACGATCTGCACGACCAGATCCTGTCTGCGGCAAAGGAGCTGTTTTCTACCCAGGGCTACCACGGGTTGTCCATGCGCCAGATTGCCGAGTCGGTTGGGGTTTCGAAGGCCGCGCTGTATTATCATTTCAAAAACAAAGAGCAGCTCTTTCTGGCAATCCTGGATGCTTACCTGGATGAGATGGAGGCTATGATCGATCAGGTCCGCGCCCAGGAGCCCAGTGCGCGTGGACGCATTCAAAGGCTGGTTGAAAATATCCTCTCCCAACCGGTGGCGCAGCGTTCGGTAATCCGCCTGGGCAGCCAGGAGTTAGCGCAGTTGAGCCCCGAAACCAAAGACGCTTTCGACCTGGCTTATGATAAAAAATTCACCGGCAAAATCGATGCAATCATGCAGGAAGGCATGGCCAATGGGGAGCTGCGCCCATTAAGCCCGAACCTGGCGACCTGGTCGCTCTTAGGCATGATGTTCCCTTATTTTTATCCGGCGCATTTGAGCCATTTGCATCCCCCCGTGGGCCTTGTTGAACAACTGCTGACGATCTATCTGGATGGCGCGGCCAACCCGGAGGCTTGATCATGATCTTCAGTGCTAATCATTACTGGAGTAACTTCTTGCTCCAGCCGATCGCCCAACTCATCTTTGGCAATTTCCAGATCGTACAGTGCCTGAAGGTTGAGCCAGAACTCAGGAGTCGTGTTGGTTGCGCGCCCTAACCGGAGAGCAGTATCGCCGCTAATGCCGCGCCGGCCGCGCACGATCTCATTCAATCGGGTTGCTGTTATTCCCATATGTTTGGCCAGCCGGTTCTGACTGATCCCCCAGGGCTTAATAAACTCTTCAAGTAGTACCTCGCCGGGATGAACCGGCGCTATCTTCTGTTCCATCCATACCTCCTATGAGTGGTAATCCACAATTTCCACCAGATAAGCATCTCCATCCAGCCATTCAAAACATATACGCCAACGATCATTTATCCGGATTGAATATTGCCAATTTCGGTCGCCTTTAAGTTTCTCCAGTCGATTACCTGGAGTAGACCTCAGATCATTCAGCCTCCTTGCAGAGTGCAACATGGCAAGTTTCCGGTAAGCAACATTTTGAATATTTGTTGGGAAATGAGTAGATAATCGACGTTGGAATATTCTTTCCGTCTCATTATCTTTGAATGACCTGATCATAGTTGGATTATATCCTGTATATCGATATGCGACAAGCAATTTGTGAAGAATTAACATATGGTCTGGGTTCTTAAACATATATGACAGACGATAAGTTATGTATAATTGCTGAGTAATGACTACAAACCAAGGACCTCACCAGGATTATTTTTCTGATTTTTTCAGCGGGGAAACTATTTCCCGAACAACGGAGTAGTCACTTGAGTCGCAGCACCTGGATCGCCGTTTTCGAAGCCACTTTTGCTGTGCTAACCTGGGGAGCATCTTTTATCGCCACAAAAGTTGCCCTGGCGGAAATTTCACCTGTCACCGTGGTCTGGCTGCGTTTTGCCATGGGGGTGCTCATCCTGGGGGTGGCGGTGGTGGCGCGTGGCCAATTTGCGCTGCCGGGCTGGAAAGACCTGGGCTATTTCGCGGTTTTAGGTTTTCTGGGGATCACCTTCCACCAATGGCTGCAGTCCACCGGCTTGGTCACAGCCCAGGCTTCGACGACCGCCTGGATCGTTGCCACCACGCCGGTTTTCATGGCTTTACTGGGCTGGCTGATGCTGCACGAAAAATTGGGCTGGTTCAGGCTTCTCGGAATCGGTCTGGCTGCCATAGGGGTTTTGTTGGTGGTGACCCAGGGCGATCTGGCCAGCCTGGCCGGAGGACATTTTGGGGCACCCGGCGATCTTTTGATCTTGATCAGCGCCCCGAACTGGGCTTTCTTTTCGGTGCTTTCCCGCCCTGGGCTGCAGTGCCATCCTGCCACGCGCATGATGTTTTACGTCATGACGATGGGCTGGTTGTTTACCTCGCTGCTCCTTTTCCAAGGGCCGGGTATCGCTCAGATCGGGCAGCTCACACGCAGCGGCTGGCTTGGGGTTGGGTTCTTGGGTATTTTCTGTTCGGGGATCGCCTATATCTTTTGGTATGATGCCTTGAAAGCGCTGCCTGCTTCCCAATTAGGTGTCTTTCTGTACATCGAGCCGCTGGTAGCGGTCGTCGTGGCGGCAGTTGTGCTTGGAGAGCCAATTCTACTGGCCTCACTATTGGGCGGTGCGATCATCCTGTGGGGTGTGTGGATCGTCAACCGGCCGGCTCGCAGGCGGGGTATAATTTGAACAGGGGCGTGGTGTAAAGCAATTGAGGGCAAGTGTTCTATCTTTTGAGACGCTCAAATTTGCAATACGCACGGCCGGTTATCCAAGAGATCGATGACCAGGTGACTACTGCTGAGGGTAGGTCGCATAACCACAGTTCATCTTTAGGATAGCATCAAGTTGTCGGACTGATCAGGTGTTCTAAGCATTCAGGTGCGACTTTCGCATCTGGTTTTAGCAGTTATTTCGGAGAGTTACTTTATGCCAACCATTGGACAATCTGTAAGACGCATCGACGCTGAAGGCAAGGTTACAGGAAAAACACTTTATCCTGGGGACATTAATTTGCCAAACCAGGCTTATATGAAAATCCTCTTCGCTCATCGCCCGCATGCGGTCATCCGTAAGCTGGATACCAGCCAGGCGGAAGCGCTTCCGGGTGTGATCGCGATTTTTACAGCCAGGGATGTTCCGGTTAATGAATACGGGCTGATCATGCCTGACCAACCTGTGCTTTGTGGTCCTGGCTCTTCCAAACCCTATGCCGATCGCGTCCGTTTTGTCGGCGACCAGGTCGCTGCGATCGTGGCCGAGAGTGAGGAGATTGCAACTCAGGCGCGTGACCTGATTGAGGTGGTATACGAAGACCTTCCGGTATTGGGTGATCCCGAGCAAGCCATGCACGACGATGTAAATTTGCTCCACCCCGACCAGGGCTCGAATGTTTTTTGTCACTACCGGATTCGTAAAGGCGATGTGGAGTCAGCCCTGGCGCGCGCCGACGTGGTAGTGGAGGGCGAGTACCGGACGCCTGCCCAGGAGCATGCTTTCTTGCAGCCGGAAGCGGGAGTCAGCTATATCGATGAGGACGGGCGTATTACGGTTGAAGTGGCCGGGCAATGGACCCACGAGGATCAGGGGCAGATCGCCCACGCCCTTGGCCTGCCGCATGAGAAAATCCGCGTGATCTATCCGGCAATCGGCGGCGCTTTTGGGGGGCGCGAAGATATGTCGATCCAGATCGTGCTCGCCCTGGCAGCCTGGCGGCTGCACCAGCGCGGCATTGATCGCCCGGTGAAGATCATCTGGAGCCGCGAGGAATCGATGATCGGCCATCATAAGCGCCATCCTTACCTCATTCGGGCCCGCTGGGGCGCGACCAAAGATGGTAAGCTGGTTGCTGCGGATGTGGATGTCATCGGGGATGGTGGTGCCTATGCTTATACCTCCACCAAGGTTCTTGGAAATGCCACATTGATGTGCACCGGTCCCTATGAGATTCCCAATGTGCGCGTGGATTCATACGCCGTTTATACCAATAATATCCCCGGTGGGGCTTTCCGAGGTTTCGGTGGTCCGCAGGGTGCTTTCGCAGCTGAGACTCAGATCAACCGCCTGGCAGAAGCTTTGAATATGGATCCGGTCGAGATTCGCTTGCGCAATGTCCTGCGAGAAGGTTCCTTGCTCTCGGTCGGCACCCCGCTCCCCAAAGGAGTCAGTTTGCCCCAGGTGATCGAGCAATGCGCCCGGGCCGCAGGCTGGCGGGATACGGTGACCGGGGTCTGGGAACGCGGCGCGGCAGCTGACCTCGCCCAGTTTGCAGACTTCAAGCTTGAACCTCCCAAGGAACCTCATCTGCTGCGCGGCATTGGCTTCGGCTGTGCCTTCAAGAACGTTGGCTTCTCTTTCGGCGCTCCAGAGCAAAGCTGGGCAACCGTCGAACTGCATGGCGGCGCCAAAATCGAGCGCGTCGTCCTGCATCATGCTGGAGCGGACGTGGGTCAGGGAGCGCACACCGTATTCGCTCAGATGGCGGCGGAGGCCCTGGATGTGCCTGTGGAGAAGGTGGAATTGATCGTTTCGGATACCGCCCAAACGGGAGATTCCGGAAGTTCTTCTGCCTCGCGCATGACCTTTATGGCCGGTAACTCGATCAAAGGGGCTTGTGAGGCTGCGCTCAAGAAATGGCACGCCGAAGAGCGCCCGGCTGTGGCGACTTACCAGTACCGGCCGCCTGCCACCACGCCCTACGATCCTCAGACCGGCAAATCCGAACCCAATTTCGCTTATGGCTATGTCGCCCAGGCGGTCATCGTTGAGGTAGATATCGAGACCGGCAACGTTCATCTTCTGGATGTAATCTCCACCAACGATGTCGGTCGGGCAGTCAATCCTCAGCAAGTACAGGGCCAGATCGAGGGCGCCGTTGTTCAGGCCGCAGGTTATACTATTCTCGAAAATTTTGTTCAGAAAGACGGCCTGGTTCAAACGCAACACCTTTCGACCTACCTGATCCCAACCGTTCTGGATGTGCCGGACCGGGTGCATGGCATGATCCTTGAATATCCGGATCCTATCGGACCTTGGGGAGCGCGTGGCATGGCGGAGATGCCGTTCCTGCCACTGGCGCCGGCCATCACTTCGGCGATCCATGATGCAACCGGGATCTGGATTTATGAATTCCCGCTCACTCCCGAACGAGTCTTGAAGAGCCTGGGAAAGCTCTGATTGAGCGGCATGATCTCGTTGCTGAGCGGCCGATTGCAAGAATTCCTGTATGCTCCCGAGCTCAACCGATATTGATATGGATCTTTCAACAACCATCCATCTATTAGGGGATATCCTGGGGCAGGTGATTTCTGAACAAGAGTCCCCGGAGATATTTTCTTTGGAAGAGCGCATTCGCAACTTCGCCAAAACTCGCCGGACGGGGGAAGAGAAGGCAGGGGAAAACCTGGCTGCTGAGGTCAAGGCGCTGTCGCCTGATGAAGGGCGGGCTGTGGCGGCTGCATTCAGTCTGTATTTCGATCTGGTAAACCTGGCAGAAGAACACTACCGGGTAAGCGTTCTGCGCATGCATGAGCGTGAGAAATTTCCGGATCCAATCCATGATTCGATTGGCAGTGCGATTGCGCATTTAAAGGAAAGTGGGGTTACACGCCAGCAAATATCCGCCTTGCTGGGTGCCTTATCGATCGAGCTGGTGCTGACTGCTCATCCGACGGAGGCAAAACGGCGGACGATTCTTTCAAAGTTGCGCCGTGTGGCCGACATCCTGGGCGAACTGGACCACCCGGATTTGCTTCCCGGGGAAATCAAAAGTTATACGGCTGATCTGCACGCCGAGGTGACCTCTTTCTGGTTGACCGATCGCTCTCGTACCGCCCGCCCGGCAGTGACCGATGAAGTCCGCACAGGCCTATATTTTGTGGATGAGATCTTCTGGGAAGTCCTGCCGCGCATTTACGCCGACCTGGATGAAGCGCTGGCGCTAAATTATCCAGGACTCGCGACCGAGCACCCCTGGCTGCGCATCGCTTCGTGGATTGGCGGAGATCGCGATGGAAATCCCAATGTCACTGCGGAAGTAACCGCCGAAACGCTGCGTTTGCACCGCGGCCTGGCAGTTGAAAAACACCGCCGCGCGCTGCAGGAACTTGCTCGCCGTTTGAGTATCAGCATCAACCGTGTGCCACCACCGGATGAACTGCAAAATTGGTTCGAGAGCCGCCGTCCCCTGCCGCCACACGTAGCCTATTTGGATGAACGTTATTCGAATGAGCCTTACCGCCTGGTGCTTTCTTTGTTGGCGGAAGATCTCGCCGAAGCCTCGAAAGACGATATGAAGGCACGTTTGCTTTCGCGCCAACCACATACACCCCGTGCGATGTTGGAAGATTTCATGAATCCGTTGCAGATCATCTGTGATGCGATCCCAGGGACGATTGTTCAAAGCAGTCCGCGCACCGTACAACGCCAATTAGAAATCTTCGGTTTGCAGGCTGCCCGGCTGGATTTGCGCGAGGATTCTTCGCGTTTGAACGCCGCATTGGGCGAACTCTTGCGCGCCTTGAATATCACCGAGACTTTTGAGAATTTAAACTCTGCCGAACGGGTGACCTTATTGAACCGTTTGCTCAACGAACCTGTTCCGGACCTGGCGCCTCATCCTGGCGTCACCCCACAAACGGCAGAGACCCTGGCGTTGTTTCAATTGATCGCCCGCACGTGTACGGTTTATGGGCAAGAACTTCTCGGGCCTTTCATCATTTCCATGACCCGCGACGCCGCTGACATTTTGACCGTTCTGCTACTGGCGCGCTGGACGGGCTGTGCCGGTGGTATGCAGATCGTCCCGCTTTTCGAGACCATCGCCGACCTGCGTTCGGCTCCCCAGGTACTCGAGCATCTCTTTTCGTTGGATGCCTACCGGGCTCATCTGATGACCTGTGGTGATCGCCAGATGGTGATGATCGGTTATTCGGACAGTAATAAGGATGGGGGCTACCTGGCAGCCAACTGGGCGCTCTATCAGGCGCAGGAGAATATTGCCAGAGTCTGCCGTGAACAGCATATCGACCTGACATTATTCCATGGACGGGGTGGGACTGTGGCGCGGGGTGGTGGACCGGCAAATCGCGGCATTCGCGCCCAACCGCCGGGTACCATTAATGCCCACTTTCGTTTGACTGAACAGGGTGAAATCATCACCTCGCGCTATGCCGATCCGAATCTTGCTCACCGCCATTTGGAGCAGATCGTCAACGCTGTCCTGCTGGCCTCTGTGCCTCTGGATGAGATCGCCATCCATGGTTTACCCGCAGCCTGGCGCAAAGCCCTGGACAGTATGTCGAACACAGCTCGCCGGGCTTACCGGACCCTGGTTTACGAAACCCCTGGTTTTCTGGATTTCTGGCAGGCTGCTACCCCCCTGGACGAGATCAAGCGCCTGGCAATCGGCTCGCGTCCAGCAGCCCGCCAGCCAGGCAGCGATGCGGTGATTAAAATCCGGGCTATACCCTGGGTCTTTTCCTGGATGCAGAGTCGCTTTAATCTGCCCGGATGGTATGGCCTGGGGTCAGGACTGCGCGCCACCCGCGCGATGCCGCTATCCCTTTTGCAGGAGATGTATCAAACCTGGCCATTTTTCTCAGCCCTGCTTGATAACGCAGAAATGTCTTTACTTAAGGCTGATATGGGCATCGCCTCACTGTACGCCGGATTGGTGCCGGATCGTAAGTTTGCAGATCACATCTTTTCAATGATCATGGACGAGTACCAGCAAACTCGCGCTGCGCTCCTGGCAATCTCCGGGCACCAGGAACTGATGGATGCCGAACCGGTTATCCAAAGATCGGTGCATTTGCGCAATCCCTACGTTGACCCCCTCAATTATATTCAAGTTGAGATGCTGCGTCGCTTGCGCGCTTTACCCGATCCCGAGAGCGCCAGCGCGGACGCATTACGGGAGGTGATCATCTTGACAGTCAATGGAATCGCCTCCGGCCTACGAAATACAGGTTAGAGATATGGCATCAATGATTCTTATCCGCGGCGGTGGAGATCTCGCCAGTGGCGTGGCATTACGCCTGTACCGGGCGGGTCTTCGCTTGTTGATCACCGAACTGCCGCAGCCGCTGGTGGTTCGGCGCATGGTATCCTTCGCCGAAGCTGTTTATAGCGGCCAGGCAAATGTGGAAGGTGTTCGGGCCCGGCTGGTCCGGAATTTCAAGCAGGCATTGGAAGTGATCGAAATGGGAGATGTGCCGGTCCTGGTGGATCCGGGCGCTCAGGCACTGCACGCTTTCCAATCAAACGGAACAGGCCCTCACCTGGAGGTTTTGATAGACGCCCGGATGACCAAACGTCCACCAGAGATTGAAATGGATGCGGCTCCTCTGTTTATTGGCCTGGGGCCCGGGTTCGTGGCCGGTGAAAACTGCCATGCCGTGATCGAAACCAACCGCGGGCACCTGTTGGGGCGCGTGATATGGCAGGGAGCGCCGGAATCTGATACGGGTGTTCCTGAGAGTGTAGCGCAACACCGCTCCGATCGTGTTTTGCGCTCGCCGGCAGCGGGTGCCCTCCAGGCACTGGCCGAGATTGGCGAACATCTGCTTCCAGGTCAAGTGGTCGCAACTGTGAACGGGCAGAAGGTTCTGGCTCCGTTTCAGGGCGTATTGCGGGGCATCGTTCATTCCGGCCTGAACGTTCAGCCTGGGGCAAAGATCGGGGACGTAGATCCACGCGATGACCCTCGCTACTGCACCCTGGTGTCGGATAAATCATTGGCCGTCGGCGGTGGCGTACTCGAGGCGATTCTGTCGCGCCCTGAAATGCGCAACTTGCTTTGGGATTGATATGCTCTTGATGCAGGCGCTCCGTTTGGGTGATAATCCTCGCCTGGCATTGACAGGTGCAGGTGGAAAAACGAGCGCCATGTTCCAAATTGCACGGGAACTGGCTCGTACGGCGCCTGAAAATACCGTCAAATCTGTATTGCTAACGGCAACAACCCACCTGGCGACTGAACAACTCACTCAGGCTGATCAGCATTATTTCATCACGAGTTCGGATGATATTGCCGCTCTGGAAGCGCAGACGCCGTCTGGGATTACTTTGTTTACCGGGCCGGAGGCGGATGCCGGACGCACTGCCGGGTTGGATGAAGCACTGATGATGTGCGTGCTGGAACTGGCTGACTCGCAGCGACTCCCACTTTTGATCGAAGCCGATGGTTCCCGGCGGCTGCCTTTGAAGGCGCCGGCAGAGCACGAGCCGGTTGTTCCGGAATGGGTGGATACGGTGTTGGTCGTTGCCGGGCTTTCCGCAATGGGGCAGCCGCTTTCGGAAGAGTGGGTGCACCGCCCAGAGCGTTTTGCCGAACTCTCGGGTTTACAAATGGGGGCTGAGATCACACCGGACGCCCTGGAGAAGGTGCTCAGCCATCCGCTGGGGGGCTTGAAGGGCATCCCGAATCGTTCCCGGCGACTGCTGCTGCTGAACCAGGCTGACACGCCTGAGCTGCAAGCTGTGGCTCAACGATTGGCCGAACGCTTACAGGCTCATTATGCCGTGGTGATTATCGCAGCCCTGGGATCACATCCGCAGGGGGCAAATGTGTTTGTCGTTCGAGAGCGATGTGCCGGCATCGTCCTGGCCGCCGGGGGCTCGAGCCGCCTGGGACAGCCCAAGCAGCTTCTTGATTGGCAGGGAAAGCCGTTGGTCTGGCACGCAGCTTGCAAGGCATTGAACAGTGGGCTTTCACCTGTCATCGTAGCTACCGGTTCCCACGCGGCCGAGGTCGAGGCTGCGCTGCAAGGATTGCCTGTGATCATTGCCCGTAACCCGGATTGGCAGGCCGGTCAAAGCACGTCCGTAGTCTGCGGGGTGAGCAAGTTACCACCGGAGACAGGCTCAGTGATCTTCTTGCTGGCAGACCAGCCTCAAGTCTCTGAGATGATCCTTCATGGCTTGAATAAATTACACCAACAGACTCTCTCGCCAATTATTGCCCCCCTGATTGGAGGCAAGCGGGCTAACCCGGTCCTGTTTGATCGGGTTACCTTCCCGGATCTATCAGCCCTGCATGGGGACACAGGCGGGCGGGCCCTTTTTTCCCGCTACCACCTTGAGTGGATGCCCTGGTACGATGAGGCCCTGCTGCTGGACGTCGATACTCCCGATGATTACCGGCGTTTGTTGGAGATGAACTCGTAGATAATGCACAGCCATTGCCTGTCCTGTACTGCAATGCAAATAACTTATCGCTGCTTCAAATCAGGTGAGAGATGATCGCGGCAGTCGTTTTAGCTGCCGGCCTATCCAGGCGCATGGGCCGTCCCAAGATGACGCTTCCCTGGGGTGGAAGGACGGTCATTGGCCAGGTCGTGCAGGTATTGGATCAGGCTGGCGTGGATGAAATTGTGGTCGTTACCGGTGGCGCCCATGAGCAGGTGGAATCGGCTCTGACGGGTTTGCCGGCGCGCATCTCGTTCAACCCCCGGTTCACAGACGATGAAATGGTTTTTTCGCTAAAAACAGGTTTGTCTGAACTGGGTACCCATATTGAGGCCGCCTTGGTTGCATTGGGAGATCAGCCCCAGGTTCAACCACAGGTAGTAAAATCGATTCTGGAAACCTTCAAGCAGACCACGGCTCCCTTGATTATCCCCAGCTACCACTTGCGGCGCGGACATCCCTGGTTGATGGCGCGCCTGCTCTGGTCCTCGGTCCTCGACCTGGAGCCTGGAAAGACGATGCGCGATGTCATCAATCAACACGCTGATCAGATCTATTATTTGAATGTGGAGACACCCAGCGTGCTGCGCGATCTGGATACGCCGGAGGATTACCGTCGGGAACGACCGTAATTCAAGGAACTGTACTCTTTGCGGGACAGATTCATGATTTTAGTGCCATTAACCCATTGCCTTCTGAAAAAAATTGTGCTATTTTCTATTAGTAAGCAGGCATGTGATTTATTCTACAGATCAAATCTCGCTCCAACCCACTCATTGGAACAGGTGCCCGCTCCAGGAGGAACTTGTAATGTCGTCTGAACAAAAAACCATCATCGTTGTCGAAGACGAACCAGATACCGCCGAGATGTTTGGTGAGATGATGCATTTAATCGGCTATCGAGTCCTCAAAGCTTACGGCGGCGCATCGGCGATAGGCCTGTTATCTCAAGAGACGCCCCATGCGGTGGTTTTGGATTTGATGATGCCAGACCTGTCTGGATTGGAGGTGCTGGCCTATATCCGCCAGGATGAACGCTTGAAAGATGTACCGGTGATCATCGTCTCAGCCAAAAGCCTGCCGACGGATATAAAAATTGGCCTGGAGGCAGGCGCGACGGTTTATCTGACCAAGCCGGTAGCTTATCTGGATTTAAAGGATGCGGTCGAGCGGGCGATTCAATCCAGGCTGTAAACAAGAGGTTAAATTATTCCAAAGTTCGCTTGCCAGGCTTAAGAATGGAAGTGGATTTCGATGGCTGTCATACGTGCATTTATTGCCATAGACCTTTCTACTGAGATCATCCAGCGACTTGAAGAAGTGGCCGGACAGCTCAAACAACGATTAACGGGAATGCAAATTCGTTGGGTTCCGGTGGAGAATATCCATCTGACCCTTAAATTCCTTGGGGATGTCTCAATGACCAATCTGGAGGTATTGAAGAAGATCCTGTTGTCAGAATCCAGTAATCATCCCACCTTCGAAATGAGCGTGGGTGAATTAGGCGCATTTCCTTCGTTGCGCCGGCCGCGCGTGATTTGGGTAGGCGTAACTGCGCCTTCTGAATTGAATGCCCTTCAACATGGGATTGAGACAGAAACAGCCCGCCTGGGGTACCAGCATGAGAACCGTGATTTTTCACCTCATCTCACTTTAGGACGGGTTTCACGCAATGCTTCTTCACAGGAAGCACACCAGATTGGCCAGGTGCTGGACAGTTTCAAAGTGGGATTCTTGGGCGCCACTCGCGTTCGTGAGGTATATCTTTATCGCAGTGATCTTCGCCCGGGCGGTGCGGTGTATACGCGGCTGATGACCGCGCTATTGCAATCTTAATCCTTTGGTATATACCTGAGAACTGTAAGTAAATGAATCCGGCTGACCAACTAAACCGCCTATGGGCGGTTTTTATATTGGGAGGTCGAGATGTTCGCCAAATCATCACGCACGGCCCGCTTCATTGGGATGCCGATCCGGTAAGCCGCCGCGCTAATCGTGTGAGATGTCACCGGGCCGGTTACCATCAGCATTACGATCAAGACTAGCGCTTTTCCGAATCCCAATAAACCCAGATTAACCGCCGCGATTAGCAGCAGTACAACACCAAATACACCAACTTTCCCGGTTGCATGCAGCCGGGTGTAAACATCTGGAAAACGGATATACCCCAGAACGCCAAGAACGGAGAATGCCGTACCGATGATCACTGCGATCAGGGCTATGAGTTGTAAGATTTGTTCCATCGACTGTCCTTTCTATGCGCCAATTTCAAAATACGGATTGGTCGACGATATATTTTGCCAGCGAAATTGTGCCGATAAAACTGAGCGCTGCCAGTCCCAAGGCCACATCCAGATAAATGCTGTTAACCAGGATCAGGGCAACTATGACCAATATCGCCAGGGTCAGCGTGCTGAGCAGGTCGGCACCAATCAAGCGGTCGATGGCATTTTCTCCCCGCCAAACGCGCCAGGCGCAAACGGCGATCATCAGGATATGAATGGCGAGTGAGGCTTCCAGTATAAAAATGAGAAGGTTTTGCATAAGCAGATCTCCGGAAAATTCAGTCCGCGATATTTTTTAGCAGCTTCTGGCGTAATTCCTGCGCTTCAAGTATATATTCCTCCGCATGAGTGGCATCCAGGCAGTGAGTGTACATGATGCCTTGTTGGTCAATTTCCACAACCATCTCACCGGGGGTTAATGTCAAAGCATGAGCGTTCAGGGCGACTGCCCAATCGCCGCGCACCTCGGTTGGGATAGCAACGATCCCTGGGCGAATTGGCAGCGAGGGGGAGAGCACGATCCTGGCGACGATGATACCGCTTTTGACCAAATCGAAAGCCAGTATAGCCAGGTACTGGAGCAAGGACCACAAGAAATTAATCGTCCGGCGGATATTTATAGTGCCAGGTTCGGGACGAACAAGGGCAGTAATCCCGCCTGCAATTAAGCTTCCCAGGATAAGGTTAGCTAGTTCAAAATTGGCTGTCAGACCCAGGTATGCCAGTAAAGTTGGCGTGAAGATCAATAAGGGGTGCATTAAAAACTCCTTTAGCTTGTCTCGTTTCTCATGCGTCCGCGCCTCATACACCAAATACCAATTGAAGATAGTTGACCGGCGTGTTGAGCCAGATGGCGGTATCTTGCGCCAAGCGAACAAGTGGCTCTCCCCATAGACCGATCAGCAGAGAAAGCGCAATTAGGATTGCCGGTGCAGTCAAATGGTCACCACCGGGTTTGGCATACACGCCTTCAACTGGTGTCTGCCACCAGATTTGTTGAAAAGCTCGAATAACGTAAATCAATGTTAGAGTGCTGGCTACAGCAATGAACGACAGGGAAGCGAACTCTCCCGCCTCGATTCCACTGCGGAATAGTGCCAGTTTATTGAGAAAACCGTTTGTAGGGGGAATGCCCACCAGAGCCAATCCACCAACCAGGAACAATGCCCCCGCAAAAGGAAGCTGTTTTCCTATGCCGCGCAGCATATTAAAGGCGGTTGATTTAATCGCTGCTCGGCTGGCGACAAAGCCTGATAGCATAAGCATGGCGGATTTAATCAGGCTATGGTTGAAGGTGAATATCACTGCTGCCGCGAGTGCGGCTGGCGTGCCCCAACCGATCGCTACCAGGATAAAACCAACCTGCCCAACTGTGGAATAGGCCAACATGCGCTTGACATTATTTGTTCCGATGGCCGACAGACCTCCAAAAAGCACACCAAACGCTCCCAACAAGATGAGTACCAGCTCGATTGTGTCCCGGTAGGGCAGGAAAATGAGAGTCGTCATGCGGATAAAGCCATAAACGCCCAGCTTGACAACCACCGAAGAAAGCATGGCGCTTACCGGAGTCGCGGAGGTGGTATGGAAGTCGGGCTGCCAGAAGTGAAACGGGAAAACAGCGCCTTTAATCATGAAGGTCACCATTAAGAGCACCATGGCCAGGGCGGTTAAAGGGCGATCTGGATTGGCGCTGATGCGTTGCGCAAGATCGGCCATGTTGAGTGTCCCGTAGGATGCGTATAGACTTCCGCTGGCGATCAAGAGGCAGATGGAGGCCAGCAGGCTGATGTAAAAATACTTGTAAGCCGCTTCTGTTCCGTACTTGTCATCCGATATCGCCGTCAAAACCGTTCCGGAGATCACTAACAGTTCGGCAAATACAAACAGATTGAATAGATCGCCGCTAAGCAAAGCGCCGGTCAGGCCAGCTGCCAACCCAAGAAACAGGGGATAAAAGCCAGGATATTGCACAACTTTATCGCGGCTGCCCAGTGCGTATAGGAAGCCAGAGGTTAGCACAAATTGAGCCATGAAAGCCAACGTGGCCGAAAGCATATCTCCCACAATCGAAATTCCAATAGGAGCAGGCCAGGCACCTAATTGATAGACCACAGCCTGGTTGCGTAACCATACCTGGTAGAGCAGCCCGGTGCTGGTCGCCGCGGAAAGGAAAATTGTCCCAAAGGACCAGGCAGCCTGCAAACGCGGACGCTTGTAAAGCAGCAGGGAAGCAGCCGCACCGAAAAGAGGGATCAGTATCGGCAGTAAAACGATCGTTGATGATATTTGGGCCATGGATTGCCTCTAGAAGCGAAGTCTATTGATTTCGTCCACATCGCTGGTTTTATAGCGCACGGAGAGGATATACAGCATGGACATGACCAAAGCGAAACCACCCATGCTGATCACGATGGCTGTCAGGATAAGCGCCTGTGGCAAAGCGTCGCTGGGCTGACCGGCAAGGGTTGTATAAGCGATGATTACGCCCTGATAGGCTCCAGAAGACAGCAGGAAGAGGTTCACTGCGTTGGAGAGAATGAACAGACCGATAGCTGAACGAATCACGTTTCGGCGCAGTAGTTGAAAAACTCCTGCAGCGAACATCAGGCCAATGGCAGCAGCTGTGAGAATTTCCATTATTCAATCTCCTCTAATAGTGGCTTGCTTTCCGATTTATCATCGCTGGGATGGCCCAAAGCATCCAGGATTGCGAAAATACCGCCGGTCACGCTCAGGCAGATGGCGACCTCAAAAATAAAGGCTGTGCTGATATGGAAGCCGGCAGGAAGTGGCAGGCCAATTCGTTCACCATAATCCAATGGAGAGAAGATAGACTGGCCCAATAAGGCAGGTATACTGAGATTTATCAACGCCAGCAGCAGGCCGGTCCCGATCAAGCCGAAGGGGTTGATCCATTTCAAGCGCTGTTTTGTCTCATCGTATCCGAAAACCACGTACCATAATCCGACTGCCAGGCTGATGATCACGCCTGCGGTAAAGCCATCTCCAGGCTGGTCATGTCCATACATCATGTGAACAGCGGCGATGATCAGAGACAGCGGTAATGAGATGTAAGCCAGCGCAGCAATAAATGGTGAATCGCTTCCGCCACCAATCCCGGCCGAAGGTAATCGCTTGCTACGCGGAGAGGGTGGCGCATGTTCATGATCGCCAGCTTTGCGGGAGGCAAAGCGCAGCAGTGTGTAAACGCCGAGCCCTGCCATGGCAAAAACGGTGATCTCAACCAATGTATCGAATCCTCGAAAATCAGTGATGATTGCTCCAACGATGTCTTTTGCTCCGGCTAGCGGTTTGGCGTTGGCTTCGTAGAAAGGCGTTACCTGACTGAGGCGCGGCCGCGACGTCAGGGCATTCAGGGTAATCACAGCCATCACCAAGCCGGCACCCAGCGCGATCAACCCGTCACGGGCCAGACCAGGCCAGCTTTGCCGGAAGGTGAACTCCCAGGCGCGATCGCGCTGCTGGCGTGGCAGACGAGAGAGCGCCAGGATCAAAATCACGGTCAGCAGGATGTCAACCACGATTTGTACCAATGCCACATCCGGAGCAGGTTCCAGGATCATCAGAACCGTAATGCTCAGTCCTGAAGCGCCCAATGCCAGTATGGCAAATAAATCTCGGCGCAGGAGAATGGTCGCTGCTGCGGATGCTGCACTTAGCAGCAGCGCAAAAAGGCGCAGGACAGCCAGTCCGCTGTTCAAATCCACTTCCAGGGAATAGGAGTTCTGCCAGGAGATAGGCATACGCCCAATCAACAGGATTAAAACACCTGTGCTCACCAGCATGATCGCCAGGTAGCGGCGCAGCAACCCGCTTTGCAGCCGGGTTACCAGTTGAGCTGAGCGGTCTATCAGGTTTATCACGCCGTTATATAACAAATTGAGCGTTAACCATTCACCAGTCTGCGATTGTGATCTGCGCACCCGCTGGCGATAAATAAAGAGAACTGATCCCAGGGTCACTGCCACAATGCTGAGAAGCAGTGGCACGGTTAAGCCCGTCCACAAGGCCAACGAGACTTTTACCTTCGCCCCATAGGCGCTGGCAGCTGCGCCAGCCAGAAAGGAGGCCAGCGGCTCGGGCTCTGGCAGCAAGGAAAAAACGAGCGACAGGATCGCGGGAATCCCCGCAGCCATCCACATCCCCCATGGAGCTTCGTGAACCTGGCGTTCGATTTTGGTTTTGCCCAGGAAAGTATCGGCGATGTACATGCCTGCCTGAGCGAGAAGGAATGCTCCGCTGAATACCACTGCACCCGTGAAGATCCAGTCGATAAATTCTGGCACTGAAGGGTGAGTTACCGTGGCGAGGAGGGTTTCTTTTGCTAGGAACCCAAACATCGGGGGCAGACCCGCCATGGAAAGCGCTGCCAGGCTTGCGATCAGGAACGTCGCCGGCAGGGCCCGTCGCAACCCGCCCAGTCTGCGCAAGTCACGCGTACCGCTTTCATGATCAATGATCCCGGCGGTCAAAAACAGGGCGCTTTTATACAATGCATGTGCGATCACCCCAACTACCAAAGCTTTGAAGGCGATCTCGGTATTCTGGCCGATCAGCATGACAAAGACGCCTAACTGGCTGATCGTGGAGTATGCCAGCAGCGCCTTTAGATCGTTTTGTTTCAAACCCAAATAGGCCCCAGCGACCATGGTCAGCATCCCGCAGATGCTTAGCAGCCAGAACCACAGATCTGTGTTGCCTAAAACTGGGTTCAGGCGGGCTAGCAGGTAAATGCCGGCTTTAACCATCGTGGCGGAGTGTAGAAAAGTGGAGGCCGGGGTCGGAGCACTCATTGCCTCTGGCAGCCAGATATGGAAGGGCATCTGGGCACTCTTCGTGAAAGCGCCCAGGGCGATTAATCCCAAGATCATTGGGTACCAGGCGCTTTGCCGCAGACTTTCCCCACTTGTCAGTAAACTAACGAAATCTGCACTGCCTGCTGTTGACCAGATCAAAAGTACTCCGGCCAGCAGAGCGATACCGCCGCCTGCGGTGATCAGAAGTGCTTTAAAAGCGCCTCGTCGGGCAGTTTCATCCTTGTATTTATAAGCAACCAGCAAGAAGGATGTGACGCTGGTGCCTTCCCAGAACACGAACAGGGTGATTAAATCCCCTGCCAGTACCAGGCCCAACATGGCGCTGGTGAACAACAAGATATACGCCAGGAAACGCCAGGCAGATGGATCACCTTTGAAGTAATAACCAGCATATAGGATAACCAGGGTGCCGATGCCGGTCACCAGCAACGCAAAGAGGGCGCTCAGGCTGTCCAGGTACAACCAGGCATCCAGGTTGAAAGATGGCAGCCAGGTGAATCGCTGGGCGATCGCTTGTCCACCACTCAATCCAGGCAGCAATGTGAGCAAGATTGTAAAACCGCTCAAGGGCACCAGGGCCAGGATCCAACTCAATCGGGTAATCGAAAGCCGAAATTTGAGCGAAGAGATTCCATAAAGTAAAGCTGCCAAAGATCCGGCAAAGCCTGTAATAATCGGAAGTGTGAGCGTCAAGTTTTCCATAATAGTCTCTCCGGCGGCTTTTCGATATCAAGTGCTTCAATCTTCTATTTCAGGTGGGCATCTGAGGGCTGATAGGAGTCTTGTCCTGACTGGCGGCACCTTTGAAGGCTGGGCGTCTGCGGACCCATTTCTCGAATTCGATAACCAGGAACGAAACTAACCCAACCGCCAGAATACGCAGCCATGCATCTGCGCTGATCGGTGCGCTGGCGAGAATTTTATTCATGAAGGGGATATAGGTGAATGCGAGCTGAAGGACAGCCATCATAATAAAACCCAACCACACCCATTGATTTGAAAACAATCCCTGGCGAAAGACAGATTGAACCAATGAGCGGCAGTTGAGCAAGTAAAATGTCGCGATCGTGATAACAGCGTTAACTGCCACAGTTCGGGATTGGGCCAGACTGGCTCCGTGTGTAAGCTCCCATTCGAAAAGTCCGAAAGCGCCCGCCAGAATGAGAAATCCGACCAGCAAAATACGCCAGATTAATTCGGGCGTTAGAATAGGCGCTTTTGGATCGCGAGGTGGGCGCCCCATGATACCCGTTTCTTTCGGCTCAAGTGCCAGCACAATTCCCAGGATGCCTACAGAGGTCATGTTGATCCACAGGATCTGGATCGGCAAGATTGGGAGCACTACACCGCTGATTAGAGCCAGCAGGATCACCAGGCCTTCTCCGATATTGGTGGGTAAAGTCCAGGCGATGATTTTGGTCAGGTTGTCAAAAATCCCGCGCCCTTCTTCGATCGCAGCTTGAATGGAAGCGAAATTATCGTCTGCCAATACCATGTCAGCAGCTTCTTTGGCTACTTCCGTGCCGCTGATTCCCATGGCGATACCGATATCGGCTTGTTTCAGAGCCGGACCATCGTTGACACCATCGCCGGTCATGGCAACGGTGTTTCCCTGTGCTTGCAGAGCTTCAACCAGACGCAGCTTTTGTTCTGGACTGACCCGGGCAAAGACCGCTATCTGCTCAGCCATCTCGATTAATTCCTTATCGGACATAGCAGCCATCTCCTTTCCGGTCAGAACAGGCGGTGAGTGTATGTCTTTTTGTTGTAAAACATCCAACCCAATCTGCCTGGCAATGGCTGCAGCGGTCAGTGCGTGGTCGCCCGTAATCATCTTAACCTCGATTCCGGCATCCTGGCAGGCTTGAACAGCGGCGATTGCTTCAGGACGAGGTGGGTCGATCATTCCTTGGAGACCCAGGAAGGTCAACTTTCCCAAGATATCTGCATGGCATAAGTGTCCTGGTGTGTCAAGCTGGTCTGGACGCAGTTGTCGACGGGCAAACGCCAGAACACGTAAACCACCTCTTGCAAGTTCACCGGCATTATTCAAAATCGTGCTGGGGTTCAAGGGAATGATATGACCACCTGAATCTAGCGCCTCTTTGCATGCCTCCAGGATCGTTTCCACACTACCCTTGACATAAATCGAGTGGATGTTGTCCTGCGCTGTGCTGTGCAGGGTGGCCATGTATTGGTGCTCAGATTCGAAGGGTATGGCATCCACACGTGGGTGCTTAGCATAGATCTCTTCTGGCTTCAGGCCATTTTTCCAAGCAGAAGCAATCAAAGCCACTTCGGTGGGATCGCCATGAGCAATCCACTCTTCCCCCTGTTGTTCCAGTGCACTATCGTTGCATAATAGGCCGGCGCGCAATGTTTCGCGCAAGTTGATCGTTTCTTTTACTTCGGGTTGATCTAGAGCAGGTAGGATCTCACCATACGGTTCAAATCCAACTCCGGATACAGAATAGCGCCCACCTGGGACGATGATTTGCTGGACGGTCATTTGGTTTTGTGTCAATGTGCCAGTCTTATCGGTGCAAATGACGGTTGTGCTGCCCAGAGCTTCCACAGCGGGCAACCGGCGAATGATCGCCCGGTGGCGTGCCATGCGAGAAACACCAATTGCAAGGGTCACGGTTAAAGCAGCCGGAAGCCCTTCCGGGATCATGGCTACTGCCAAAGCAATGGCCGCGGTGAACGTGTCGATCACTGCCTGGCCACGCAGAACACCGATCAGGAAGGTGATGGACGCCAGAGCTAGCACTGCATAAAGAATGAGTTGGCTGAACTGCGAGATTTTACGAGTTAAAGGTGTTGCCAGCTCGCGGGTTGATGAGATCAGCTGTGAGATTCTTCCGATCTCAGTATTATCTCCCGTGGCGGTAACGACTCCAGCGCCTTGCCCATATTTGACCAGTGTTGATGCATAGGCCATGTTCCGGCGCTCTGCCAGAATGGTGTCCTCTGTGAGTTCAAATTTGGCCGATTTTTTCACAGGTAGCGACTCGCCCGTCAGAGCCGCTTCCTCGATCTCCAAATCACGAGTACGGATTAAGCGTAAGTCTGCAGGAACCCGGTCGCCTGATTTCAACAAAATTAAATCCCCTGGAACTAGCTCTGCTGCATCGACACGTTGTGTTTTGCCTGAGCGAATCACTGTTGCTTCGCTGTTCAAGGAATTTGCCAGAGCGGCGATAGCTTTTTCCGCCCGGGCCTCTTGGATGAACCCTATAATGGCATTGATCACGACCACACCAAAGATGATCAGGGCATCCAGGATATCCTTGAAATAAGCAGTAATCAGGCTGGCTGCAAGCAGAATAAAAACCAACGGATTGTTAAATTGTATCAGGAATTTTATGAACGGGTTCCTGCGCTTTTTTGGCGTGATGGAATTTCGACCAAAACGTGCCTGGCGGTGTTGGATTTCGAGGATGTCCAGGCCCTGCTGAGAATCGCTCTCGAGGATCTGCAGGATATCTTTGGACGGTAGGTGATGCCAGTGGTTTCCTAGCAGTGTCTGCATAAATCACAATCCCAGAGCAATTTGTGAAGTCTAGATACCCAGTTCAGAACGTGTACGCATATAGTGAACAATCTGTTCGCGCGAGAGTACACCAACCAGCTCGTTGTCCTCTACGACAGGGATCTGAGCGATGTTGTTGCTGTCCATCAACTTTAAGGCGCTCAGCAGGTCTGTTTCTGGCCTGACAGTGGCAAGTCGGTTAATGGGTACCATAGCATTGCGAGTGGTGGTAAAGCGCCACTTTTGTTGGGGAATAGCACTGATATCCCTCAAGGTGAGCAGCCCTTCAAAAGAGCCGTTATCCGCCACGAAAAAGCAGCGCTGCCCGCTTCCCAATACTTGATCCTCTACCAACTGGTTGAGTGAGACTAAACTGGGGACTTTTACACAATCTCGTGTCATAACCTGTCCGACGGTGATCCCGCGCAAAGATTGCTGCATATTGGTTTGGGCGTATGTAGAGGCGGCTGCATTCTGCAGGAACCAGCCAATGAATACCAACCATAAGCCATTGAAGAACTGCCCACTGAAAATGTCGAAGACGCCGAAACCGATAAACCCAAAGGCAATCACCTGTCCAGTAAAAGATGCAACCCGGGTCGAACGTTGAAAATTTCCGCTGACTTTCCATATGATCGCTCGCAGTACACGCCCGCCATCCAGTGGAAAGCCCGGGATCATATTGAAAAGGCCCAGGATCAGATTGATGCGCAGTAAGTAATTGCTTGGCGCGGCCAGAAGAGGTATATTGCTATCCAGAATCCACAAAACATAAAACAGCAGAGCCAGGCTCAGGCTGACGATCGGACCGGCGATCGCAATGCGGAACTCCGCACCAGGGGAACGCGGCTCCTCACCAATTTGGGCTACACCTCCAAAGATGAACAGGGTGATGGAACGTACGGGAATTTTGTTGCGCAGAGCCAGAAAAGCGTGCCCGAGTTCATGAGCCAGTACGGATAAAAAGAACAGCAGACTGGTGATCAGCCCCATCAGCCAATGAGCTGAAGTGGATAGCTGCGGGTATTCCGCCGGGAAATAGCCGCTTGCAAGCGACCAGGTCAGCAGTCCAAAGATCAAAAACCAGCTTGTGTGCAGCCCAACTGGGATATTCCAAATTCGTCCAAGTTTTAAACTTGCTTCCATCGTGAACCTCCATAAGTAACAGATACTTCATATGATCCGCGATTCGGGCGAAAAAATTTCCTTTGGTTAAGATCATCTTGTCTAAACAGCTTTACTGACGATATTATAGCTAACTTGGCTATCTTTGTCAATGTATTGTATAGTTATTGTTCAGTTAAGCCGTGGAATCGAAGGGGATTGCTGTGTAGACAGGTTATAGAGATATGGTATAAAATTCGCAGGTGTTTCGGGGTTGGAATTAGAAACTCGTGCTTGAATTTCGGTTGGTCCCCAGATTTATCCTCGCGTTGAAGAGCACGAGAAACCCGAAATAGGGTAAACTTGGAAAAAAGCCGATTCACATTGATCTATTTGAAGAGAGGTGACTTCTGGATACTATGCAGCTTGCACGCGAAATCGTTGACGTATTAGAAAATAAAAAGGGAGAAGATATTGTTCTGTTAGACATTCACGACATCAGCGATTTTGCAGATTATTTCGTGATTTGTTCGGGGACCAGCGATCGTATGTTAACGGCATTGGCAGACGGGGTGATCGAAGACGTGCGCGACCAGCATCATTTTCGGGGGCGTGTCGAGGGAGAACCACACGATGGCTGGCTATTAGTCGATTTCGGCGATGTAATTCTGCATCTGTTCTCTCCCGATCGTCGCGATTATTACCGCCTGGAAGAATTATGGTCACGGGGTAAATTATTACTCCGCTTGCAGTAAAGGTCTGAAAGCGTCTTTTTACGATCCCGAGGCGTTCAACTCAAAATCAAGCGCTGAAGAACCGGTAATTTTCCCTAATCTACGGAATTCTGGTTCGCCTGGTGGTGATAGACATCCGCGTTTCTGATGGTCATCCAGGCACCCGGGCGTTCAGTCGTTTTAAAGCCGCATTTTGCGTATAATCCATGCGCGTCTTGCGTGGATAACAGCCAGGACCTCAAGTTTTGCAACTCAGGATGGCTGAGTACACAATGAACCAGCCATTTGCCAAGCCCGCGACCGCGGTAAGGTTTCAGGATGAAGACATCACACAGCCAGGCAAAAGTGGCCTGGTCACTGATGACCCTGGCAAAGCCGATTTGCTTCTCCTGCTCATACAAGCCAAAGCAGAGAGAGTTTTCGATGGATTTCTTTACGATGGCCAGGGGGATTCCGGAAGCCCAATACGACTCGTTGGCCAGGTAAGCGTGAATTGTATCGATATCCAGTCTGGATGGATCGGTGCTGATTGTATAACCGTCCTGCTGGAATTCAACGAATGCTGTTGGCATATTTCTCAGCTGTCCTGATTTTTATCAATTCCCTATGTTCGTTCATTTGAACCGAAAAGTATCTTTCGTGTCTTGGGGTAGTCAATGATTGTGATCTTCCGGGATATACAATTCTGGATTCGTAAAAGGCACCAGCGCCAGAACGACCGCATGTTGGTATAGCTTTGTTCGGTCGATGATATTGCCGGTCAGGATGCCGATCGCGCCGTCCTTTTGTTTTGAGTTGGAGCGCCCGAAGACGATATCATCCGCATCACCTAATTCCTTGCCCTGGCGGACAAGCTCGGCAACTTCTGAAGGTAAGAAGAAAGTGCCGGTCTGGCTTTTTCCTGTCCTTTGGGGCGAGAGCACAAAAATCCAGGCGAATGCGGCCATCTCCCCATTGATCTGCTCGATACCACCTTCTATGCCCACCCAATAATCTGCCTGCGGAATCGCCTGGCGAGCATTGTATGCCCGGTTCTGGGCTCCCTTCAGCGTCTCCGGACTGGACATGGGTTGGTGCCCGACGCCCGAAGTCACAGATGCACTGTGGATTTCAAAGCTTTCTCCGGGAAACATGGTTTCGAAGCCGGAGCGAGCCGCCTCGATCTTGACCGGATTCTGGGATGCAATCACGATGGTTTTCATGCTTATCTATAATGTCCCTTTGTACATCCCGCCATCGACGCTCAGCATCACACCGGTGATATATGAGGCCGCCGGCGAGACTAAAAATACTGCCGCGTTGGCGAATTCCTCGGGCTTTGCCATCCTCCCGAACGGGCTTTCTTTGGCCTGTTTGCTGGTCTCCTCTTCGATGCTCGTCCCATTTGCATGGGCGCGGAATATCATCAATTCCTGAACGCGTTCCGTCTCCGTCCAGGCGGGAAGGATGGAGTTGAAACGGATGCCCTCCGCGCCCAGCTCGAGTGCCAGGGTCTTGGTCAGGCCAACAGTGGCGGCGCGCACACTGTTCGAAAGCACCAGATTCGGGATCGGTTGTTTGACTGAATATGAAGTGATTGTCAGCACGCTCGCAGCAGAGGATTGCACCAGGTGGGGAAGAGCGGCACGGATCAGGCGTACGTGGCTCATTAAAGAAAGCTCGATCGCCCTCTGCCAGGTATCGTCATCGAAGCTCGTGAATTTTCCCGAAGGAGGCCCCCCGGAATTGGTGATTAATATATCCAGCCCTCCCAGGCTGTGGACACTCTCCTCAATCAGCTTCTTGACCGTGGTAGAACTGGTCACATCCCCACTGATCCCGAATACTTCACTGCCCGTCTCGCTGGCGATCGTTTTGGCTGCTGACTGGATTGCCGCCTCATCTCGGCTGTTGATCGCCAGGCGAACGCCTTCTTTGGCCAGGCCATAAGCGGTCGCATATCCCAACCCTCGGCTGGCGCCGGTTACCAATGCACGTTTTCCATTTAATTGTAGATCCATTGTTTTCTTCCTGTTGGTAAAAAACTATATGATTTAGTATTTATTGTGAAATCAGCAGACTGACATATTCTATTCAAATGATTTCCAGATGCTCGTTGGTGATGGTTACATCCGGCCAGGATGTTTCGATCCAGTGAATGATTTGCTGCAATGCCCGCTGGGTATGGCCATTGTCATTGCTGACCAGGGCGCAGGCGATCACCGCGCTCTGCCAAATATCCTGGAGTTCGATCTCGGCGACAGAAATATTGAACTCCCGGTGCAGCCGGGTCAGCAGCGGTTTCAACCGTCGTCGCTTTTCCTTGAGCGAACTGCATCCCGGGATATAAATTTCGATCGTCAATAGCCCTATTGCCATGAGTCAACCTCTACCCTGTGCATAGTATAATCAAAGCCATGGATAATAAAAAGGCCTGGGTGCTTGCGATCGGTATTTTGCTTATCTTTGCCGCTTCGGCGATTACCATTGTTTTCGTTGTAAGGGACACCATTCAGCGCACGGTTTCGCCGGTTCAAGCCGCTACGGGAAACCTTGGCACCCGGGTCGCTGAAGTGTTGAATCCAACGCCGACTGTGTTGCCGGACCCGGTTACCATTATTCACGGCGTACGTGGTCTTTCCCGGTTAGAAACGATCCAGTATACCGTTGAAAAGGTCATTACTGCAGAGACCGGACAGGGGCCGTTCGGTTTTCTGTTCGGAGATCGCCTGATTTTCGTCGCTCATGGGATCGTGTTGGCCGGGGTGGATATGGAAAAGATGCAGCCTGAGGATTTATCTGTCAAGGATCAGGTCTTATATGTGCGCTTACCTGCTTCAGAAATTTTTCTGACTACCCTGGATAATGATAAATCCTACGTCTACCATCGCGACACCGGCGCTTTGACGCATGGCAGCCCGAACCTGGAGACCAATGCTCGCCAGGCGGCAGAGGCTGAGATTGAGAAAGCCGCCCTCGAAGATGGTATTTTGAAAATGGCTCAACAGAACGCCGAGAGCTACCTGGATAGCTTTTTCCGCAGCCTTGGTTATCCCGAGGTAATTTTCATTGAGGCAACCCCTGTGCCTTGAACCCTCCTGGGCTATATAAAATTGTTATACTCGTTCCGTCCACTGTGAATGGGCGTATTTCGATTCTTGCAGCTCTGCAGCCTCTGCCTGCTCCCTGGGAGTCAGCTCCCCAGGCTGTAAATCCAGGTTGAGAGTCAGGCCAAAAGCTTTTTCGAAAGCGTCCGCAGCAGTCTCCCAGGCTAACGGTTGGCCGAGCACGGCTTCCGCGGTTGTGGCCCGCGCCAGCAGGCGTTCGGCTGCCAGCGCGCGGCTGGAGGCATCTGGAAAGACCAGGGCCTGGATGATGCGGGTTAGATCGCCATACAGCGGTAGGGAACCATGCTGCAGCACCCCCTGTTTGCGCCGGGCTTGAGCACTGCCTACCAGTTTTTTGCCGTGGATCGTGATCTCATAATTCGACGGAACCTCAAAACAAACCGGATTGATGCCCGCGCTATCCTCGCTTCCATTTGCCAGGTTGGCATTTAGTGCCAGCGGTTTCTCCACCGCCTGGGCAGGGATACCCAGCAGGTGTAAAGCCTGCAGCAGTGCTTGCGACAATGTGCGATAGCTTTCCAGCACGCTGCCAGCCAGGCGTGGCTCATTTTGTGGGCCGGTTACGGAATAAGTTAATTCATCTATGTGCAGAATGGCGCGCCCGCCGGTCGGGCGGCGTACCAGGTCCCAGCCACGTTGTCTCAATGAAGTCAAATCCACATCGCCAAATGGCTGCGCATAGCCGAGAGAAAGACAGGCTGGCTGCCAGGTATACAATCGCAGCGTGGTAGGCACTTCGCCGCGTCCGATAGCCTGCAAAATCGCTTCATCGACGGCCATGTTCCAGGGTCCACGCCCTGGTTCGGAACGGATCACGCGCCAGGTGGCTCGTGGAAGATGATCCAGGTTGGAAAGTGGGTTGGTTTCTCTCATGGGTAAGGTGTCGGACTTTCCGGTGTCGGACTTTCCGGTGTTGAAGTCTCCGGCGTCAGAGTTGTCGTAGGTTCTTCTGTGGGAACGCTGGTTGGCAGTGTGCCGCTGGCCGGTGGAGTGGGCGTGGATGGCGGCGTGGGAGTGAATGTAACAGGCGGTGTTTCTGTGATGAACGTGGCACCGGTCACCAGTTTAAGACGCGACATGGTGGTGAAAGGACTCTTCGAATAGTTCCACCACAGATACAGGTACGCGCTGACGGCCTGGCGTTCTTCGCCTGCCAGTTCGCTGGATAAGCCTAGCAGATAATAGTAAGGATCACATGTCCAATAAGGTGCGCAAAGTAGTCCGGGATTTTCCTGTAGATTCAGCAGATCATTAGCCACCTGAGACGGGTCCGCACCGCTAAACAGCGCTTTTTCAGCAGCCTGCAGGCCATCCAGGTAACGGTTCGGCCAGACATACTGCAAGGGATAATAGGTGAGGTAAGGGACCAGTGTGTCCGGGTCTCTTTGCAGGCTGAAAGCGACGGTTGAATCCAACCAGGTAACTGTAGGTTGGGTTTCGGGCTGTAGACTCAGGTCCGGACGGGTTGAATCGATGCTGGCAACAAGCAGGGCATGAACCTGCGTTTTGGAAGGGGTCAGGATCCAGAATTCCAGTTTCTCACCGGGATGAGGGCGAACGGTGAACCAGCGTTCGGTTTCGCCATCCTGGTCGAAATCGAAATAACCAGACGCGCCCAGTGTCACCCCGGATTGCCACAAATATTGATAAGCATCCGGATATTGCTCTGCAGATAAGGTACCAATCAGATAGCGGATCGCATCAGCCGGGTTGCACAGCTCCGTCTGCATACAGGCTTTATAGATATCCTCCGGTTTTTGGTAGAAATCCAGGAATTTTTTCGCCGGGATCACCCAATTGCTGTCCACGGAGGTGGGGTTATCGAAAACGGATTGCAGAGTTTGGACCGCACTTTGCTCGTTGCCACTCAAGGCCTGGTAGATGCCCAGGCGGTAGCGCCACTCGTCACGCGCATCCGGCGGCAGAGGCTTACCCTGCTCGTCCACGGCCGGCGGCCATTCCGGGAGCAGCGTTTCCATGATCTGGCTGGCAGCCTCAGGCCCCCAGAAATTGGCTGCATGGTCGACGATCGCCTGGCAGTAGCCAAGTGTATCGGCAGCTGGTGGCGTGACTTCAAACTGCTTATCCGTCCGCTCAAAGGCTTCGCCATTCCAGTGAAATGTCTGCATTAATGTAACCGGACAGGCTGGAAAAGCGTTGCCTCGAAATTGAAGATCGTTTCCCCCATCGGTATTTTGGATCACCGCCCAATAATTAACATAATCCGTACCGATGTTGAATGTTGCCTGGCTGGGCATGAAATTCAGCTCTCTGGCAGGCACCTGGGCCAGACTGAATACGCGCGGAGGGATCATGGTGGTCGTTCCGGGCGAGCTGGCATGATAGATGGCAACTTCTTCATTGCCATCCCCGGTCAGGTCGCTGAAAATCGAATATGCTTTGGGCGCTTTTACGAAGTCAAAATCGCTGGTCAACACGTGTGTTTGAAAGGCGCCGGTTGTTTCCAGCAGCCAGATAAAAGCGCTGCCTTCCCCGCGCACCTGCAATAAATAACTGCTCAAGTAGCCAGAAATTGGTTTCATTTCGATGACATTCAGGCCCAGCCGCGGCTCCTGAGTCTGGAACCATGTGTCGAGCTGTCTGATGTTGACCTCTCCCCGGTTCAACGCCTGGGCGATCAAGTCCGCGTATTGCTTGCCGGCGCTGGAATCGCCGGTACGTGCCAGGTCATATGCCAGCCCCCAGCGCCATTGATTTGCCTGGGGAGCATCCGGAAAGCGCAGCAAGGCCTCTTGCTGCGCGATCACCGCATAAGAAAAGGCAGCATAATAGGCCGCATTGTCATCCCCGCGTGCTTTTTGGGAAAGCGTGTTGGGATAATATTCCATTAAATCGACCAGGTGAGCGGCATCATCCGCCGTCCAGGTATTCAAGCGATAACGTTCTTCCCCAAGCTGTGGAGTGGCTGGCGTCAGCGTGGCAGGGCCAGTGGCAGTCACGGTGGGCGTTGGGGTGAGTGTCTTCGTAGGTGTGGGGGTAATGGTGGGGGTCAGGGTCGGTCGCGGGGTGCGGGTGGCGGTGGGTGTAGGCGTGATGGTCGCTGTGGGAACTGTGGGAGAAGCTGTGAATGTGGGCAGTTGGGTCGGTGTGGTTGTGGATGTCGCAGTTGGTTCCGGCGCCAGAAGAGTCGGATAAGATACGACCAGGATGACCAGGGTCAGTATGAAGATCAAGACGATGACCAGGTTCGTGATCAGGAAGCGTGTCCGCTTGATGTTGTTAGGTGTCTCTGACTGGGACATGCGCTGATTATACTGGATTTATTCATCCTGCCAGGCGCAGCAAGCCAGATTCTCTTTTGGTTGAACCGCGGCAGGTGTATTAACAGGGAGAGGCGTAGTTAATGTTAAATCAATGTACAAATTCTGTAAATAAGTTAATTAACTTGACAAAAGATAAGCGCAGTGTTATATAATAATTAGAATTCTGTAAAACATACGCTAAGTTTAGGTTTTCTTGAAAACTTTTTTACCAGGCGGTTGCTGATTAAGTTTATTGTATTTACAAAGTTTGATTTAGAGGTTCTTCGATAATTTCCGGGGCAAGAAATAAGGGGTTTCCGCAGGCCATTCGAGAGTTTTTCCCCATTTTTTCATTTTGCAGCGACGGGATGTTTTTGTGAACGGACGAATTTTTGTAGATAGTCTCGCAAATACGAAGAACTTTAACAAACATGCCATTCTGGATTTAATCCGTTTTACGTCTGGCGGTATTTCCCGGGCCGAATTAGCCCGCAGAATGGGACTAAGTCGGGCGGCGGTCACCGCGATTGTCAACGATCTGTTGGGAATAAATATTGTTCGAGAGACGCAAGCGACGACAACCACCAGTGGCCGGCGTCCGATCATGTTGGAAATCGAACCCAAACACGGCTATGTACTGGGTGTGGATATTGGGGTGACCCACCTCTCCCTCATTTTGGCCGATTTATCTGCACGTGTGGTGAGCGAAACTGAGTTGCCATTTGAATTATCCAGCGAGCCGGAGAATTGCCTGGATGAAGTGGACCGGAGCGTTCGAGCGCTGCTGGCCCAGGCAGGATTATCCCTGCAGGATATATTATCCACAGGAGTAGCAGTGCCTGGACCGATTGCCGGGGATGGTGGTATTGTCATCGCCCCACCCATTATGCCAGGCTGGGATAATTACCCAATCCGCTCAGATTTGCATAAGCGCTGGGGCTGCCCGGTATCTCTGAACAATGATGCTGAGCTTGGCGCACTGGGTGAGTGGGCGTATGGGGCCGGGCGCGAGGAGAGTAACCTGATCTATGTAAAAGTCGGTTCCGGTGTGGGTGCTGGTTTGTTGCTGGACAATCATATTTATCGCGGTACAAGCGGGACGGCTGGCGAGATCGGGCATATGACCATAGAGAATGATGGTCCGATGTGTGATTGTGGCAATCGCGGTTGCCTGGAGGTGTTAGCGGGCGGAAGAGCGATTGCCCAACAGGCAAGGCGAGCAGTTCTTTCTCACCAGAGGACGCAACTGGCCCTGGTGGAGCCGTTGGATAAAATCACGGCCAAAGACGTTGCCCTGGCAGCCGGAAGAGGTGACCTGATCGCTCAACAAATTTTGAGCGAAGCCGGGGAGTATTTGGGCACGGCAATCGCTGGCTTGATAAACCTCCTCAATCCTGGTATAGTTGTAATAGGTGGTGGTATAGCCCAGGCAGGAGACTTACTTTTAGAACCTATCCGTCAAGTAGTTCAATCTCGTAGTTTAAAAGCCGCAGTACAGGTGGTTCGCATAACATCTGCGGTTCTCGGGCGCCGTTCTACAAGCATGGGCGCCGTTGTTCAAGCCTTATCTATTTATCTTCACCAACTAGCTGAAAAATGAGTTGATGATTTCGTCTCTACATAGCAGCCTTCACTGATCTTGTTGATCATTTCAAACATATCTTTGAAAAGTTCGTTTCATTCCCGGGAACTCGTTTTCATTTCCATAATAATGAACTTATTGGAAAACGGGTTCCGGGGGAGCTTTTCTAATAGATAACAAGGAGGTGACTAAAGGAGCTGAGGATTATTTAATTACTGGGTTCCGAAATACTTTCGCCGCTATTTCATCGAAGATGCAGCCCGTCTAAATCAATATAGTTGGCGTATTCCATACGCCGGCTAAAGCGATACGGAAAACTATATAACTTTTTTCTTTTGGAGGAGAAAATGAATCGCAAGTTCTGGTATTTGATCAGCTTTTTGCTGATCGCCTCGATGTTATTGGCAGCCTGTGCACAACAGGCTACTCCCACATCTGCTCCTGCGCCTACCCAGCCTCCGGCGGTTGAACCGACTCAACCACCTGCGGAGCAGCCTACCACAGCGCCGGCGCCTACTGAAGCTGCAACGACCGCACCTGCGGAAGCCCCGACGACAGCACCTACAGAAGCTTCTACTGCATCCATGGGTACCTTCACACCGCAGATCTCTAAAGCTCCGGATTGCTCCTCGGGCCAGACCTACAATATCACCATCTGGCACCAATGGGATGGCGCTTATTTGGATGCTATCCAACAGGCTTTCACAGATTACTCCACGATGTATCCCTGCGTTACCATTGACCTGACCAAGCCGGATGACGTTCAGAGCGCCTTGAAAACGGCTGTGCCAGCCGGCGAAGGCCCTGATATCATCGGTTGGGCAAACGACCACATCGGTGATTTGGGCTTGCTCGGCGTGATCGTCGATCTGGACCAGTTTGGCGTCACCCAGGATTTCCTGAACAGCGTCTACGAACCCGCTGCGGTGAAAGGCGTTGTCTGGACGGATAAGATCTGGGCGCTGCCAGAAACTCAAGAAGGTATCGCCCTGGTTTACAATAAAGATATCGTCGATGATCAATATCTCCCGACGGATCCGAAGAATTTTGACGACCTGCTGGCCAAAGCCACCCAATTCCAGACGGATAAGGGTTTCCCACTGGTCTGCAACCAGGGCTTAGGCGGTTCGGACGCCTACCATGCCGCCCCGGTTTACTTCGGCTTCGGCGTTCCTTCCTACGTGGATGACCAGGGCAACGCCTATATGAACACTCCGGAAGCTTATGCGGCTGGCGACTGGCTGGTGAAGTTCTCCAAAGTTTCTTACGCTGAGACCTCCGACCAGATCTGCACCGCTAACTTCCAGGATGGCAAAGTTGGCATGCGCTGGACCGGCCCCTGGGCGATCAAGGGCATCGAGGACGCCAATATCAACTTCGGCATCGTGCCGATGGGTAGCCCATTCGTGGGTATCAAGACCGTCATGCTTTCCAAGAACGCAGTCGATCGTGGTAACCAGGACATCGCTCTGAACATTATGGAGTATTACACCAGCGCCGATGTTCAGAAGAAACTGGCGACCATCAACAAGACAATTCCGGCCCAGACAGCTGCCTTGCAAGATCCGGCAGTTGCTGCAGACCCGGTGATCGCTGCCTTCGGCCAGTCACTTAACCTGGGCGTGCCAATGGCCAACACCCCGTACGCTTCTGCGCAATGGACGCCGGTGGGCGATGCGACCCTGTCTATCTGGCAGGGGAAGCAAGACCCGAAGACTGCCCTGGATGCGGCTCAAGCCGCCATCGAACAAGCCATTGCTGGGATGAAGTAGTTTTAAGCTAATCAGTGGAGGGAGCCAGGTGCTCCCTCCATGTTTTTCCCGAATTGCGAGGGATTGAGGTTGCTTTCCATCTAAGGGAAGGCCTCTGGGTGGTTACTAGAACAAGGGCAGCCTCAGAAAGGAGTGTCAGATCATGGTTGGTTGGTCCGGTCGTCGCAAAACCCTTCTAATTTTGTTGTTTACGGGCCCCACGCTTCTGGGGCTGCTGGTTTTCAATGTCTACCCTAATATTCTTAATACCTACACCTCATTCACCAACAGTAATAAATTTCACCCCTATCCGGACTGTACTCTGACTTTGAACAGCATCATGGTGCCGAATTGTTGGCCGGTTTTTAAAAACCAGCCCATCGGCCTCGGCCAACCGTTTAAGATTACTGAACCTCTGTTTCAAAATTACATAACCGTGTTGGGTAAGGTGTTCACTGTGCCGGGATTGTTGTCCATCCTGACGATCGCGCTCTGCCTGGTGCCGTTGATGGGGGTATATTGGATCGATAGACGATTGGACAAAGGGCTGGAACGCAGCGCACCTTCTTGGGTCTTATGGTTGGTTGGAATCCTGGTTTCATTGCTGCTGCTCGTGTTTCTAGGGGTTACCGCCTGGAATAATTTGATCTCCAGCGGTGACTTTATGGCGGTGGTAGCCCGCACGGTTTTATTTGTCATTCTGCGCGTGCCGATCTCCTTTGCTGTCGGCCTGATTTTGGCGCTTATCGTTACCAGTCCGGGATTGCCCGGGAAAGCACTCTGGCGGGTTATCTTGTTCATCCCTTGGGCGGCTTCCTCAGTAGCCATACTGACCTCCCTGGTCTGGCAGTTTTTCTTCCGCGAACAAGGGACGGTTAACCAGCTCCTGAACCTGGCTTTTGGTTTAAAAGGTCCGATCTGGCTGAATGATCCAATTTATGCTTTTGCCATCATCATATTAGTAGATGTCTGGTATTCCTATCCTTTCTTTATGGTGACGATCCTGGGAGCCCTGGCATCCATTTCGGATGATGTCTACGAAGCGGCTGAATTGGATGGGGCCACTTATATGCAGCAGTTGACCAGCATTACCCTGCCGCTCATTCGGGTTGCGATTCTGCCGGCAATTGTGTTGACCTCAATCACTGCTTTCCAGATGTTCGGTACGGTGTGGGCCATCACGCAGGGGGGGCCAACTGCCGGTGCGGGTGTGCCTGGTGGGACCGAGTTCGTGATGGTCTACGCTTATAAGCAGATTTTCCAGGTGCAAAATTACAATACTGCCACCGCCTTCGCCACGATCATCTTTATTTTCCTGTTTTCTGCCACAATGTACAGCCTGCGTTTCAGCCAGATTACGAAAGGAGCCACAGCATGATTCGCAAACCCTCTCGACCTGCGCGTATCCTTCAGTATGTAATTCTGATCCTGATGTCAATTCTGGCTTTGTACCCAATTTATTTCGCCATCTTGGCCTCGGGTCGACCAGGACAAAGCCTGTACACTATTAACATCGCCGGTATGTTCGCTCCCATTCAATGGACCTGGGAAAATTACCGGACGATGTTACTTCAGAGTGATTTCCTTATCTGGGTCAAAAACAGCCTGATTGTTGCTGCGGCAACGACAGCTCTGTCCATGGTGGTGGTCACTTCTGCCGCCTTTGCCTTCTCGCGCTTCAAGTTCCGATTTCGTGAATTTGGTTTGATTCTGATGTTGGGCTTGCAAGCCTATCCGGGTTTGCTCTCACTGTCAGCCATTACCCTGATCCTGACGGCGTTTGGCTTATATGGAAAGCACCTGGGCTTGATATTGGCTTATACCACCGGCACGTTAGTGTTCTCCACCCTGAACTTGAAAGGCTATTTTGACACGATCCCGATTGATCTGGAAGAGGCCGCCATGATCGACGGCTGCGGCCCGGTGCAATCCTTCCTCCTGATCGCCTTACCATTGGCTCGCCCAGCCCTGGCAATCACCGCCTTGTTGGGTTTCTTAGGCGGGTGGAGCGATTACGTCTTAGCCAGCGCCCTGGTTCCGGCTCCTTCGAATATGAAGCTGGCCGTGCCAGCTCTATATGGCCTGACAACCAGTCTTTCAACTCCCTGGGGGCAGTTTGCTGCCGGGTTTGTGATCGTCGTAATTCCTACGATTATTCTGTTCCTGTACTTGCAGCGTTATCTGGAGGCTGGTCTGACGTTGGGCGGCGTGAAAGGCTAGGTTTTTCCTGATTGTACAAGTTCAATTTGGTGGTTTGTGAGCCGTTAGCGTGTTCTCAAGCCACCAAATTCGTTTCTATGGAGAAAGCATGGAAGATTTTATCTTTGGTACGTTGGCGACTGAAGAACTGCGCCGAAAGCACCGCCATGTTTTGCTGAATGGCGTGACGCATCGCTCGCGGCGCTTCCCCCGCGACCCACAACCCGGCCAGGCGGTGCAGCTTGAACTGATCGTTGGTACCCACTGGCCCTGCAAGCAAGCCTGGGTTTACTGGACCGCGGATGGTCGCGATCCACTTGGCGCACATGGTTCGGCCGCCATGGGACAGGCTTTGGCAATGCAGCCAAGCGGGGTCGATTGGGATGTGCTCGAGTGGGGTTATATCAGCGCATTCCGGGTCAGCCTGCCTGCCCAGCCTGCTGGGACCATCGTACGCTACCGGCTATCGGCGGTCGATCCGGCCGGCATCGAAACCTTTGCCGATCAAGGTGCATTTTTCGCATATTTTGTCTCGGAAGATCCACTGCCCGAGTGGGCGCGCGACGCCGTCATCTATGAGATTTTTGTGGATCGTTTTTCTCCATCCCCGGGCAAAGCCTGGCTGACACCCGAAACGCCGGCCGGCTTTTATGGCGGCACTTTGCTGGGGATCGCCGATAAACTGGATTACCTGTCTGACCTGGGGGTGGACACTTTATGGCTGACGCCTGTCTTTCCCAGCCCGTCTCATCACGGGTATGATGCGACGGATTATTTCGATATCGAACCTCGCCTGGGGAGTAAGTCTGATCTACGCCACTTGCTGGATGAGGCGCACAGCAAAGGCTTGCGGATTCTGCTGGATTTCGTGCCCAACCATTGGTCGCAAGCCCATCCCACATTTCAGGCTGCCCTTCAGGATCACAACAGCCCGTATGTGAACTGGTACAACTTCACCCGCTGGCCGGACCAATACGAGACATTTTTTGGCGTGAAATCTTTGCCTCAAATCAACTTGCGCAACCCGCAAGCGCGCCAGCACCTCTTGGATGCAGCCGCCTATTGGCTGGAATTCGGTGTGGATGGCTACCGCCTGGATTATGCGAGTGGTCCTACCCCGGATTTTTGGGCCGATTTCCGGCGTGTTACCCGCCAGACAAAACCGGATTGCTGGACCTTTGGCGAGGTGGTTGAACCTTCGGACGCTCAGGTTGCCTTTCATGGCTTGTTGGATGGTTGCCTGGACTTTATGCTTTTGGAAGCCTTACGCCAGACTTTTGCATTTGGACGTTGGGATGCCCAACGCTTTGCGGCGTTTTTGGACCGGCACGAAGCTTTTTTCCCCGAGGATTTTTCACGCCCATCTTTTCTGGATAATCATGATATGAATCGTTACCTCTGGTCGGTAGGAGACGATCAGCGCCGCTTGAAACTGGCAGCACTGTGTCAATTCACGCTGGCTGCTCCTCCGGTAATTTATTATGGCACGGAGGTGGGCCTTTCGCAGGAACGCGATGTGCGCCAGGGTCAGCGCGGTTTGCCGGAAGAATCACGCCTGCCGATGTTGTGGGGAGATCGCCAGGACAGTGTTTTGCTGGACTTTTATCGCCAGCTTATTCGCTTAAGACGTCAGGAATCGGCTCTAAGAATAGGCAATCGTCATACTCTGATAGCTGAAGGCCCGTTGCTTGCTTATACCCTTTATCACCGCTCGGTTGAGCTGGCGGCTGTGTTCAACCTGGATGAAAAACCGGCAAACATCCATATGCCAGGGAATTGGGATGCTATCTTGTTGGCGACTGACCCAGCTTTGCACCTGATGCCGGCTGTGGATGCAACGAGCTTAGAATTACCGCCTTTTGCAGGTGTTTTGCTGAAGAAAGCGATCAAGGAATAAAAATGATGAGGCGTTTCCTGTCAATTATTTTCTGCCTGACGATCTTGCTGTCCAGTCCCCTGGCGGCATGCACTGTTACTCCGCAGACATCGACTCCGCTCGCTGCTACAGCAGCCCTGACACAACCAACCTCACCACCGCCCACTGCCACACCGGCGCCCAGCCCAACTCCTGTTCAACCGGTCCCGGTTGGTGCAGTCCAGGGGCTGCCTGCCGGGAGTGAAGGATTCCCCTGGTGGGACGATTCGACCTTTTACGAGATCTTTGTGCGTTCTTTTTTCGACAGCAATGGCGATGGTATTGGCGATTTGCAGGGGATCATCCAAAAATTGGATTACTTGAATGACGGTGACCCTTCTACGCACACGGATATGGGCATTACCGGCATTTGGTTGATGCCCATCTTCCCTTCCCCTTCTTACCATGGCTATGACGTGACCGATTATATGAACGTGAATCAGGATTACGGCACCCTGGATGATTTGAAGCAATTATTGCAGGCAGCTCATCAGCGCGGCATACGTATCATCTTGGACATGCCTTTGAATCACACCTCAACGGCAAATGCCTGGTTCCAGCAATCCCTGGATCCGAACTCGCCTTACCGCAACTGGTATATCTGGTCGGATAGTGATCCGGGATACCTCGGCCCATGGGGTGAAAAAGTCTGGCATCCCAGCCCATCCGGAAAAGGTTATTATTATGGCGTCTTCGATAGCAGCATGCCAGACCTCAATTATAAAAACCCGCAGGTTGTGACTGCCATCCAGGATGTCATGAAATTCTGGCTTCAAGACGTCGGTGTGGATGGATTTCGCTTTGATGGCGCCCGCTATTTGATCGAAGACGGCAATACGATGGCCGACGCACCCGATAACCACAACTGGTTTACACAGACTCGCCAGTTTATCAAAGGCATCAATCCTCAGGCACTGCTTTTAGGGGAAGTGTGGACGGATGATTTCACCGTTTCCACGTATATGAAAGGCGACCAATTAGACCTGGCATTTGATTTTGATCTGGCCAGCGCGATGATGACCAGCGCCAATTCGGGCACGGCGGACAAAGTTGATAACCAATTAACCTTCTCCACAAAAACCTTCCCGGAGGGTAGCTCGGCGCCTTTCCTGACAAACCACGACATGGATCGAGTCATGTCTCAACTCGCTGGGAATGTAGACAAGGCGAAAAACGCGGCCGTGATGCTGCTCACCTCACAGGGCGTTCCGTTCGTTTATTACGGCGAAGAAATTGGAATGCAGGGTAAGCGCGGCAGCGAGAAAACGGATATCAACCGCCGCCTGCCGATGCAGTGGACGGCTGCCGATAACGCTGGTTTTACCAGCGCTGCACCCTGGGCCGCGGTTTATCCTTTCCATTCCGGGACAAATGTGGATTTTGAGAACTCAAAACCTGATTCGCTACTGAATTTGTACCGCACACTCATCCAACTGCGCACCGAGCATGTTGCCCTGCGAGTGGGACAAACATATAAGGTAAGCAGGAGTGACAAGCCCGTGTATGCCATATTGCGCGCCAGCCAGGAGGAGCAGGTGCTGGTTATCCTCAATTTAGGCACTGAACCCCTGGACAATATTGCCTTGACTTTGAATTCTGGCCCATTGACCGGTCAGTACCACGTTGTACCGCTCTTAGGGGCAGGATCATTTCCGGACTTAACCGCTAATGCGACTGGAGGCTTTGCTGCTTACCAACCATTCGCATCGCTACCACCAAACGCCCGGTTGATCCTTCAATTACAGCCCGTGAAATAAGGTACAATAAAACCGAACTCTTGTTTGCTGTATGAAGAAGATATTTACTTCACGAATTGGCCTGATTGCATCTATAGTATTGTTGGGTTTCGTGCTGCGTTTTTGGGCAGCATTTCAGCTTCCTATCGACGCAGATGAGCCTGTCTACATGCAAGCGGCTTATGATTACAGCCAGATGGTCCGTGCGGGGGATTGGAAAGCGATCATTGAATATCGCCAGAACATGGAACACCCGCCTCTGGTCAAATTACTCTATAGCTTACCTGTATTGGCTTTGCCTTCTTATGCAGGCTGGGCTGATGGCTTGTTATGGGCGCGCTTGATATCTGCCTTTTTTGGAGCCCTGGCTGTCCTGGTATTGGCCTTGTTTGACCCTCTGGCAGGAGGCTTGTTGGCGATTCAAACGATGACTGTGAAATATACCGCCCAGGCTTACCTGGAGGCGGTTCCTCTGTTTGCCGCACTGCTGGCGATCGTCGCGATTTTACGCTCGCGAAAATCGCGCGATCCACTTTTTTGGATCTCGGCGCTTGCTTTAGGGATCATCCCGGCTGCCAAGTATAGTTACTTCCCCATATTCTTCGTCATCGTTTATTTATTCATCATTGAAAAGAAGTATCCCTGGCGAGATTTGTTCATTTATTTAGCACTGGCCGTTGGAGTGTTCTTTGTCCTGGATCCGGCTTTGTGGTTGAATCCTGTTGGCAACCTGATTGCCTCGGTTGTTTTTCATTCCCAATATGCCCAATCCGCTCACGTGGAGGAGGTTGGCTATCCCTGGTACCAGCCCTTGTTATGGGTCTCGAGGTCCTGGCCGAATTTCTGGCATCCGCAGGTATTTTTCTTTTTCAGCGCTGATGGCGTTATCTTCATCCTGGCCCTGGTTGGAGGTATGCTGGAATGGGGGAGGCGTCGCTGGGTGGTTGTTTGGGCAGTCAGCGCGCTGATATTCTTACTGGCCTGGCCAACCAAATGGCCCCAATATACCCTGGTCCTGGTTCCGGCGTTGTGTCTTTCCGCTGCAACGGCGCTGCGCTGGATTGCGAAGTGGGTCGCAGAACAAGAGGATTATTGGGGTTGGTTTTCTGTCATGATTCCCAATCCAACCAGGATCCTGGTTATCGCTGTCGCCGGGGTTTTTGCGCTTTTGGTAGTTTTCTTTGTTTTCAACGCTGTGAGCATCACGCTGAATCATCGCGGCTGGTCACATTTGACTGCTGAAACGGGTAGTTTGCCCAATAATTCGGTCAATGCAATACTATCAGATGGTGGCGGTAAAATGTTCATCGGCACGGACAAAGGGGCTCTGGTTTGGGAAGCCAATCCTGTTAATCCTTTGGCCAACCGCTGGAGCGTGATTGATAGCGAGAACTCGGAATTGTCCGCTGATGAGGTTTTGAGCCTGGCATTGGATTCGCATGGAACGCTTTGGATCGGCACGTCTGCAGGCTTGGTGCGCGATCAACAG
>Ga0315542_1000122_pt1 | contig 40693 bp, 57 predicted proteins | sample SalMarSW160120MG_FD_202541 | JGI IMG/M metagenome (GOLD analysis project Ga0315542, IMG submission 202541) | Salt marsh sediment microbial communities from the Plum Island Ecosystem LTER, Massachusetts, United States - Salt Marsh Sediment SW1601-20 ...
TGGCCCAACTGGACCACTTCGTTGCCTGCGGGGCCAGGAAGGCGAGTTAGAATACTGCCCTCCTCTACGATGTTAGCGGCTGGGGCCACTTCGAATTGGCGTTTCCACTCGAAGCGCGACCGCGTAATATCGTATTTGGTCTTTACAGACGCGTTTGGAAGAAGCGGCATTTTCTATCCTCCATGAATACGTTTTACCGCTGTTGACATTCGCGACGTTCCACACTGTGACTTCTCGTTCTCAGAGAGGGCACGAGTGCGCCACATTTATCACGGGGGTAATGCTGCCGCTTCGTCCGCTGAGATTCTAAAGTAATGTTGCCCAGAAAGTAATTTTACGTGAATCTCGACAAAGCACTCGTGCCCGCGTTGTGATGCGTCACGTCGCACGATTTTCAATAATGTTGGTGATGCTGAGCGGTTGGAATAATGTTGCTAGCTCAGTTGCTCATCATATAGTAAGTAGTTTCACGTTCCGTAAACACAAAACGCAACTACTTATTGCTGGGACGATCTGATCGTTTTTTACCCTTTCCAGAGGACCAGTAACGATTGATCATGAAAACCTTGTAGCGTTTCGCTTCCTCCTCGGTTTTGTACCGAGCACGAAGATTTCCGTGGCTGTCGAACACACACCACACCTGATCCCCCTTAGGCTTCTTGTCAGTCTGGTCCTTTGGTGTGCAGGTTGTTACACCCTTCATCTTGCCTGGAGGCAGATGGTAAGCCTCGCGCACGTTCTCTTCAGAAGGCACGAGCTCGTACAGCGCACCACGGAAAGTGACGAAACGAGAAACTTTTGTTGAAGCAGCCACGGGAAGCTCCAAGGATTCTAGTAGCTCAGTGAGCGCTCCAGGATTGGAGCCGCTATCTGTGCCGTAGATGAACTCTCTAGACCTTTTGCGATCTGTTAGAAAGTAGCGGATCGCCATCTTGAGGTTGCTGTTGGGAAGCTCGCAAACATCTAGCAGCTCAGCAGCCTGTTCAAGTGCGACAATTCCAGCGTCTTTACCATGCCCGAAGTCCACCGACTTAATGAGGTTGACTGCTTTTTGAAGGCACCAGGAGGCTGGATAAGGAGGAGGTGCTGCCGTGACTACAGAAGCTGCTTTGCCAATCTGCTCTTCTACCTCTTGTGCCGCTTCTGAAATCTCTTTAGCCATCGCTGCGTCCTCATTTGTTTCTTCAGCGGGCTCTGGGCTCTCGGTATCCTTTTTCGGAAAGCGTTTTCGTAAGTCTTCCAGGTCTGCACTCGAGGCGTGAAAAATCAAGCCGAACTTCAGACCATCTCGCCCAGCAGCATACTCAGCGCCACCTACCTTAGTGATTCCACTTTTACGGTTGAGCGCCTTGATGTCACCATTGTTAAGCGCTTCTTCGATATCGTAGAAAACATCATCTACGTGATCGTAGCGTTCCTCGAGGGTAGCAGGATCACCAAGCTCATCTTCAAGATCGAAGTTGTGGATTATTTCCTTGGCAGTCTCAAAAGTAATCATGGGAGCCCACTCATCCAAAAATAGCAGCATCCCATCATAATCTGCAGCATCCCAAGCATCGTGGATGCGTTTAAGCACTGCAACGTCGAGATCTGTAACGGCGAATGTACGCCCCGCTATTTTCAGAGTAGCAGGCATCGATACTAGATGAGGGTGGGATTATCCCCGTGGTTGACTTTGTTGTGACAGTAGGAAAACAGGATTGCCTGTCGTCCGCGCAGGAAATCAAGGAGGCTCTGAATTTCTGCTACTCCTTTGTCACCGTTGCGCTTGTTCCAGTTCCAGCCTCCGGTAGCACTGAGGTAGTACAGTGGAGGGCTGGGTCTGACGCTTAGCATCTTCTCGATGCGGCTAAGAACAGCATTACCATTACTATCGTCCTCGATCATTTTGAGAACGTCTTTGGGAATGCTAGTTAGTTTTTCTATCCGTTTGATGCTGAAGTTACGTCTGCGCACGCCGCCAGCAGCGTTCTCGAGGCCGGGGATACCAGATCCGTCGTAGCTGTGCACCAGTGCTTTGACAATAAACGTTACACCTTCACCCGTGCACTCATCGATGCGAACTCGAGCAGCACCTGTTGATTTCTTGGGTGCTGGTGCTTCTTCCTCGGCTTCATCACCTTCTGCAGCCTCTGTCTCTTCCTCATCTTCTTTTTCAGCGAGTACGTACCGGTGTCCCATATAAAGGACGGTCTCAGGCTGCGTGGTGTAAATCGACTTCATGCGACGTTTCATTGTTGACCCCTACTTAGCACGGAGGCAGCGGCGCTCCACAGGCCCTGCAGTTCACTTCATCACTGGAAGCGTGCGTACCACAGTATAGACAAGTACACCTGGTCTCACGCTCAAGAATTATGGGCAGGTGCTTCGTGTCCAGCGTGACGTCCATTTTTAGTGCTGTCTTGCCGCGTAACCTGCGTACAGTGTTGACACGCATGGTGGTGTCCACGTTGTTTATGGTAATAGGAAGCATTATTCCAGGACGCATCTTCAAGGCGGACCGCATGGTGGGGCGTCCCTTCTCGAAAAAGTTCTGGTACTTCCAGGGAACAGAGCGTAGGCCAGCAATACGCTCACCCACTTCTTTTAGCTGCTCCCGACCTATCTCTGTGTTCACACAGATGTAATCATCCGCTCCACCAACCGCTACATGTCGTTGACGACTTGCCAAGGAAAGCTTGAGCACTTTCGTCTGGTTGGTCTGATTCCACTCTCCATTAACAGGCCAAAGCGATAGAAGCTCTGGCAGGAGGTAGCTGAAATCAGCTCTGGAAAAGATAAGGTCCATCAGAGATTTCTAAGTTGAGATAGCACAGAAGCACGACGGTACAGTTTACCCTTAAAGCGGACTAGTACAGGAGGCAGTATTCCGCTAGCAGGGACCATCTTGTTAATCTTCTCGTCACTTATGTGACTAACCATATCCTTCGCCTCTTCTGGATCCATCTTCCTTTCTTTAACAAGAAGCATCTCAAGCTTTTTACGCTTGTCACTGGGCGCCATCAGTTGGTCTGCGGGTAGCTTTTTAGCGGGCTGAACGTTCTGCGCAAACGTGTTCAGCGCCGAGTGTAGCTTGTTGAACGATTGGTACGCTTGAGTACCAGAATCCATGATGGCTTTGTCAAGAGCCATCCAAGCGTTGCCACCTGCTTGCAGCTGCTGCATAGCATTTTCAAACCCTTTGGGGTTTTTCTTGTAGAAAGAATTTACCAGGTTGGCGAGCTCTAGCACCTGCTCCCTCTGCTCGTGAAAACCATCGCGTGTCTTCTTGGCAACCAGCGCAAGCGCACCTGCTACCTGTGCTGCCTCTGGCATAAACTGCAGAACAGCACGTTGAGCCTGCTCCACCTTCTCTTGAGAAGGCTTGCGAGCATCCTGCGGAATTGGGGGTGGTGCTCCTTCTACCAATGACTTAGACATTACGCCTCCAGGTCTGCGAGGTGAACAGCCGCTGCTCGAAGCAACTCTGCACGAGTTTGCCCCTGTGCCTGAATACGACGCTTCGAACGTGTGGAGCGTAAACGACGTCTGAACTCACCTAGCGTACCCGCAGCAGTCTCCACCTTGGCCTCCCCACCACCAGCTTCTTTACCTTCCAAAATGGCAGTAAGATCCTCGTCGGTTACTTCTTCTGCCTTCTCTTTTTCTGGCTCCTCTTTAGAAGGAGTGGCAGCAGGCTTAGGAGCCTCTACTTCTAGAAGTGCCTCTCCCTCATCAGTAGTCTCACCCTCTTCCCCAGGAGACTCTCGGTACTGCACTGAAAACTCGCTGGCAAGGTTGCCCAACGAGTCAGCAAGACCTGGAACACCCTTGATCTGCAGATCGCTAACAATCCCACGCAACCAATCATGGATGAAGCGCTTCGATTTCTCGAAACCCTGGCGCCCGGTCTCCTCAGTAACGGTAGACTGTAGCGTCTGGATACCTTCACCGAAATTGCGTTTCACGCTCTCGGTTATCTCCGACATCGTCTTGTCGTAGAGGTCTTCTCCCACACGAGAAAACTCGCGAGCAAGGACATCAGGAATTCTGTTGACCAGATCGGGTTGAAGGGAACCCGGTCGACGGTCAATATCGTTGGACCGTCGTGCAGTAATCATCTTGTGTACTGCGCCTTTGGACTTGATTACTATCTTCGCCATTGCTAAGACTCCTGTTGTCCCTGCTTGTACTCTCGGTAGTAGTCACGCCACAAATCCATCGCGAGCATGTTGACCTTTGCGTCGTAACCTTTTACCGGAACGTTCAATTTGTTCAGTACTATTGGATGCCCACAATGAGGATCGGGCTCATCTACTACCTGCGTGTCCACTATCGCACCAGGGAACATCTGCATAAGCTCAACGTGGAGATCTTGCGAAAACTTCTCTACGAGGTCGCGTGGTGCATCCTTGTAAGGAATATCACCTACTGAGAAGCCCTTGGCTGGGGTACACAAACGGAAGATCACACGAGCAACTTCTTCATCTGGACGTACACGTAGCAATTTTTCGCCCTCCCAGCGTAAGAGGATTGCCACGCGTTTGGTAGCTGCGGTTAGCTGCTTCTGTTGCTTTGGCGCCAGCCCTTTGGTCACTTGTTCCACAGGACCAGGCACGTCACCGTCTGTTACTAGCCTCTTGTACTCCTCACTCAACACTCCACCATCGCGAGACAGAGCCAAAAAGATTAATGGAGCATCATCAGCATCAAGAGTAACTGGGAATGATGCCTCTACCCCAGGAGCAAAATTCCACTTTAGCGTGATCTCAAGAACAAAAGCTCCCCCAGAGTAGAGGAGCTCTCGCGTCTCAGTTGGATAATCCTTGCGGATGATCGAGAAGTTCTTGTCTGCACCAGTAGTACCTAAACCATCTGCACTGCGCAGACGGTACAAGGAACCCCTATACTTGACCTCGAACGGAACGGTACCAGATTCCATCTCTCTCGTTCCTTTCTAGCCCCAAATCTTGTCTGACAAAGCTACGACGTACGCTGGATCTTCTACGCTCGAACTTTCCACAAAATAGAAGTCCAACATGTTCTCGTAGACGAGATGGTTGTTGATGACCTCTGCTTTTCCAGCTCCATTGCGGATATGGTCACACGTGATCCGTCCGTCGCTGTGGAAGCCGCACCATGGCAACGAGCAGACCGTGCGCTCTACCAACGCACCCATGCTGTGGCCTATGCGGTTCTTGTGTTGCACAAGCTGCGCCAGGCGCTGATCTTTCGAGCGGTCAAACCCCTTCAGGATTTTGACGTGCCAGCGGTTGCGAAATTTGACCATCGTCGCGTCGAAGATGACACCTTTGGCGCGAGTGTCATCCAGATTATCGTGGTCTTGGTGAACGGGCTTTCCGATGAACGTCTGGAAGGCCACCCGACCAATGGGGGTACGCCACTCTGTGAGCTCCCCATAGGTGAACGCGTCCATGTTGCGGTTGGGAAAATCTGCAACAACTATCGGCACATCCACCAGCACGTAGTCTGCGATGTGGGGGCTGATGTGGTAGCGTTGAGCGCAGAAGGGAAGCCAGGAGATGTCCATGAAACCGCAGGCACAGTTCCCTACCTTCTCGAGCTCAGAACCAGCTATGCGAAGGTTGGTTCCAGACTTGTGCACCTCAAGCGTGCGCCCCTCGATAATCGCTGGTTCATCGACAAACTTGTTGCCGTCGAAACGGCGCGAAAGGAAGGGCTCTCCAATGTGGAGACCGGGGCCAGCTTGAACAATCTGTGTGGTTGGTGTTATGTACATTTTTCCACAGTATGGGGATGAGTTGAATGCCCTCCAAAGGAGGCAGGAAGTTGCCCTCCTGCCTCCGTGTGCAGAGCACACAAGTTGAACTAGCGGGTACGGTTTGCGAGAGACTTCTGCACGAGCAGACCGTGCAGGTTGAGCTCACGCTTCATCTGCTCCCTGTCGTAACCGCCCTGCGGAGTGGGGCGCGTGGAAGCGATGGTGCGCAGTGGAACGTTGGTGGGGACAGCCGACGCCTCGATCATCGGAGCCTCTTCCATCGGAATTTCCTCACCCATTTCCTGAGAGTAGTATCCGGGGTGACGGTAATTCATCTGGGAGATTTCCTTAACGTGGTGCTCGAGCACCTCGTTGGGAGCGCCGATCCACTCTTCCGCCTTCTTGAAGATGGTGCGGAAGAAGTCGCTGCCCTTCTCACGGAAGGCTGCTTCTACGATGTCGAGCGCAGCGCGCTCGTCCACGTTGACCGACTTCAGCTTACGCACCAGGGAATCGCGGAGCGGGTTGTCGGTGATGTAGTTTTTGAGGGAACCCTCGAGCACGATGTTAGCGGTGTTGAGCAGCTGGTCCTTCATTTCCGCCAAACGCTGACGATGCTCACCTTCGAGGTCGTGCGTGGCAGCGGTACGCATCTGCTGAGCCACTTCACCCTGGAATGCACTGGCCACGTAGTACTTGGCGTTAACGTGCTGCAACGTTTCCTTCAGTCCGAAGGTGTCCACGCTCTCCAACACGAACTTCGGGTAGTCGTCGTCCATGAACAGGTCATGGTCAGCGGTCAAGCTCTCGGGTTGATCACTGAGGGCTACCTTCGCAACGGGGTCACCATCGACCATGACCACGTACTGCGGGTTGTCGGTATCCTCTCTGGTGCGGATGAGATCTACGCGCTCAGCACCAACATCTGCCAGCGCTTCAATTGTCCCCAGCGTCTCGTACACCGGTTGGTCAACTGCATCAGTAGTTGGAGTAGCGACTGCGTCAGTTTCTGCGGTCACTTCCTCACCAGGCTCCTCGTCCTCTTCCACTGCAGCTTCCTTGGGCTCATCGAGGAAAGTCACCTCGTCATCACCCACCTCAACAATGCCCTCATCTCCAGCGGGAGGCGCTTCTTCCGTAGTCACGGGTTGGCATCCAGCGGGGCACGGACCCTCAGTAGCTGGTGCTTCTTCCGTGGCTACTTCTTCACCAAGGTCGGCAACCATGGCATCTTCTGCGGGTTCCATTGCCATGCGCAGACGCTCAGCAAAGCTTCCCTCGGAACGCTTCATCATCGTGGCCTCTTTTTCACCCTGCATGGGACCGCATCCTTCCGCTTTCCCTTCCTCATCCTCTTCCTCGTAGGGCTCTGCTTCTACAGGGGCCTCATCGCCGTAGTATGCCTCTTCGATGTCCCCGTCTTTTACTTCCATGCCCTCTTCGTAGTCCATGTCGCGCTCCTCTTCCTCGTCATCTTCCTTTTCAGTTTCGTTTCCTTCAGGGCCCTCCTCGTAGGGAGTGCCTTCGTATGCTTCGTACGCCACCTCTTCCACTTCCTCTACACGAGGAGGAGCTTGATCGGTGACGACCTCTACGTCTCCAGGGTCTACTTCTTCCGCTACATCGAAGCCACCACCACCTTCTTCTACATTCAGGTAGCCCTCCTCGAGAGCTCTGTCGGCATCGAATTGATCGCCTGGTATGCGATCATACTGGCGCACGCGAGACTTTTGAGTCGTACGACTCTTTAAGTCCCGGTACGTCCTCGTCGCTTCCTTCTTCATTTCCATTCTCCTGATGTTGCTGGCAAAAACCTGCCGTGGTTAAAGAGGTAATGTTGACAGGCGTAATTTATCTACTGGAGACCCAGTAGTTTGAAGTACTCTTTGAGCTCGAACCACACGCCACGTGCTTGCTCTTTTTTGTTGTGGTCCTCAGCGTCGCCATCGGAAGCGAGTTCAAACAAAGTTTTTAGGCGAGGGGCAACTTTGTTTTTCCAGATGTTTCCTTCATCTGTAATCGCTACACGATTGTACTGACGTCCCTTATATCTTAACTTCGCTGGTGGCGCTTTTTTGTTTGCTGTTGTCATGTTTTTACGCTAGCGGAGTGAGTATGCAAGCCAGTCAAGAAGGTCTGCTAGACTACTAAAGGAAGCGTTGCCTGTGCTGGCGCCTTTGGTGTAGCTGCCTACCACAGGAAAATCACCGTTGGTGTTCGTAAAACGAATTGTCGCAGAGGCAGTTGTTTTGCTGTTGATACGTATATCTAGCGTATAGTTGGCAAGTGAATTACTTTTAACGATGATGTTGTTTGCTGGGATGGCGCTCTTCAATGCCTGGGCAAGCTCAGTCATCGCTTGTCCGAGCGTTTGAATATGTAGAGGGAAATCGTTTAGAACGTTTCCTTCTTTACTTGCAGGAGGGTTCAGAGGATTGTAGCAACTAGATGGACAGCCATCACCGCTGCTAGTTCCAACCAAGCCAACTCCTCCTGTACCCCATACGAAACTCCAATATGCCATGCAATTAACCCGTTTGGTCTACCTTGTTCTCATCACTATATACTAACCTCAAAGGTGGTACACATTACGGTTTACATGAAAAGTTGGCATATACGGGGTGCTCAGCGTAGGATAAACCAAATCAACATCACCAAGAGAACCGTCTGGCGTAATGGCTGCGTCAAAACGCAAAGGCTCCCCTTGTAGTTCAACAGCTATATCCTCAGGGACATCTTCTAGGAAATGCACAATACCCACAATATGAAATCCTAATGAAGTATCATTATCAAGCCCAATAGTGTAGCTGTTGTGCAACTCAATGGGTACCTTCAGCTTCGTATCTTTGATGATTTTAAGGATGGGCCGTAGGTATTTTTTCCACTGTACTCCAGGGCTGTTCTCGATTTCGTCAAGCATCTCCTCTTCAGAGGGGCCAGTTTCTTTGGGCTCTTCGTCAGTAGGTTCATCAGCTGGTGCATCTTCTGCAGGTGCCACTTCATCAGTTTTTTCTTCAGGGTCTTGCGCTTCCACTTGAATAGCAGTAGGCAAATCATAAGGGGAAGGAGCAGCATACTGCAGCGCAATCCCTCCCTCAGACAGGGTTTCTTTTTCCGACATGCTACCACCTCGAAGTGGCTAGGATTTCAAGAACGGGTTTGAATCGATGACACCAGTGAGAACGCGATTGTCTGATAGGTGTCCCTCGTAACGAGGGATAATACCCACTGGGTCAACGAATTTAGCAAGCTTGCTGTTGCCGCGACGACCACCAGCTTCAGCTATCTTGGACAGCATAACTATCTCGTTGCTCACCGATTTGGTGAGCCCATTGCCATCCATACGTGAAACGATGAACTTGCGTAGACGGTCGAAGGACTCTTCTGGAATCTGTACGGGCGGGATAAATCCTAAACGGATAGCTAGATACTGCACCATGGTGGCTTGCATGGAATCCAGCCCCTCTTTGCGGCGCAGTTCTTGTGGAAGGTTGGTTGCCAGCTTTTGTCGGTGCTTGTGTTCTGGGTTCGTGTGGTCAATGCGATCTAGAATCTTCGCCACCCGACGCTGAGTCAACCCGAAAAGAGCACCATCAGCATCCCATACAGGAATAGCCTCTAGGTCTTTAACGATATCGTTTGCTACCTTGAGTCGCTGAGCAATTACTTTCCTCGTGGGGATAGTAGGTTTCAGTGGGAAACGAGCTTTTGCCAGATCGGCACCAAAGCCTTCACCAGCACCTGGGGTAGGTGCTGCAGGTGGCAGCTCTGCTGCTCCACCCCCACCAGCTTCTCCACCAGCTGCACCAGCCTCTTCGCCACCTCCCAACCCAGCCAGTCCTACTTCCTCGCCCGTAGGGAGCTCGCCCTCTTCGCCTAGTGGAAGCTCACCAGGAAGACCACCGCCAAGCTCACCTCCAAGCTCTCCACCTAAACCACCAAGCTCTCCACCTTTAAAAGCTCCTTCCTCATCGAAACCATATTGTTGGCTGAGTTGTGCGATAGCACGACGATGTTCGAGAAGCTTCTTTCGCGTTTCCAAATCACTGTCAAAAGAATCAAGCGCTTTATCGATATCGAAGCCAGCCACCTGCGCTATCATTCTAATGGGCATAGGAAGCCCAGCTTCTTCAAGCGACTTCAAGATATCGAGGTAATCTCTATCTGCTATGGGAGAAAGCGGCTTGTCCCACTCGATTGTTGGAAGTTGATACTCTGGATTGGAGCGTTTGCTAATCTTTCGGCTAGTACGTATCCTGTGTGCAAGGTCTGCTTCGGACCGCTTAACAAAACCATGCATCTGCGCCAACTGCAAAAACATCTTCTCCAGCATGATTTTGCGGGTGAAGTATGCACGTACAGCGCGGATCTTCTCGAGGAATGCAGACAGCACCATGTCCATGCTGTTATAGTTCGCCTCACCGCTTAAGAAGGTCGTAGAGACTCCTAATGCGTGCATCTTGGCTTCGCTGAGGAACGCCCACTCGTCAGACAGTTTCCAGAAGTCTGCTCCTCCACCACCAACAGGAACAACCTCCACACCCTCACGAGTAACCACCTTGCCACCAATAGGGTCTTCTTCGGCTGCAAAAAACAAATCGAGAACTTCAGACATCTCGACATCGGTAGCATCAGGCCAAACTTTGATGTGCCAAAGCGGGCCTGCTCGTCTACGTGCGCCAGCGATGCTGGCATCGAGTAGGGCCTTCTCGTAGATTTTGAACGGCATGATACGAGTGAGATACGAAGTGCCGTAGTAGTCGGTAGAGAAGACGCGGCGAGGCAGGAACATCGTATTCTCTGGCGCCAGAGGAATTGGACGTCCAGCGGCCATGAGGCTTACAAGGATTGGATCTATTCCACGTCTCTGAGCAACTATACGTTCATCGGAGGAGATCGCCCATTCACGCATATCCTGTGTAGGTTGGATATCGATGATGGGGTCTAAGCTGGGGATGGGCGAGACTTTGATGGAAACGTAATCCAGATCGTGTGGAATAGTCTCTGTCCAGTAGCCCATCTTCGTGTCCATGATCATATGGAACACGAACTTGCCGAACGTCAAGTAGTCGCTCAGCAAGACAGGCATGATGGGGATGATGCCAGAAGCTTCGATTGCGTCCTGGTAAAATTGGATAATTTCTCCGTCCTCAATCCCACTGAGAATCACATTTGAACTGAACGCGAGGTCACGGTAGTATTCAGTAGCGGGCCCCGCGATGGGGTCAAACATAATCAGGTTGCGGAAGATTTTATGCTGGGTCTGGGGATCTGCTGGCATGAAGTCTTCAGCGATGGTCGGATCTTCCGCTCGCTCGAAGACTGGAGAATAACGCTGAGACATGTCCGCACCTGCTTGAGCAGGTGCAGTCACATTGGTCATTGAGCCCACCGCATGACGACGCTTGTACGCAGGAGCTCCACCTGTGGTAGCAGTTCCGTAACGACGACGGGCATTTGGAGAGGAGCTATGCGGACGCATTACCGCTGCAGTGCGGTTGGCAACGCGTCTATAGCGCCCCTCTGTCATGTCGAATTTTACCTTGAACATGCGTACCTCAACAGCTTCGTCAGCTGCTGTAAACTTTTACACTGTACTACTGATGATCCATCCAAAGAACAACCTTGCACCTCTTGCAGAACTTGGCTGGTTCATACGTCGCCAGTTTTACCTGCTCCATATTACTTTTACAGCGTGGGCACTTGTTTTTACTACGTAACGACTCGATTTCTTCAAAACGAGCTGTCGATGAAATAGGGGCTACCACTCCAGCTGTACGCAGGTTGGGAGCATCCAACTTACTAATACGATTGGAGATAATCTGTTTAGCCAATCCAGCTTGACGTGCGTCGAGCCTATCCTCGAAGCCAGCTGCTCGAAGGGTTCCGACCAAACGCTGTATGCCACTTGTGCTGATGGCTACGTCTGCGTCCGAACAAACGCTCTGTACCAGTGTGTAGATGTTCATTGTTATCGTCCTCTGAAAAGTCGCGTTGACCTGTTGTGAGAGATTCCTACGGAACGCTCACTGGAACGTGTTCCAGCGAACTCACCGCCACTGTATATTGAACCTACTGCGCTCATGCCACGGCTACTTGCGCCGCGAAAGACACCAGCAGTTTGGATACCAGGCAGGCGCCGACCGTGGCCGTAACTGCGTTTTACGTAGATGTCTTGGTTGCGTCTAATCTGGCTATGGCACAAGGCAGCTACACGGAACAAGTCGTCCGTTCCACCATCAGGTTTGTACAGCTTTCGCCCAAACTGTTCCACGGTCGTCAACTGCAGTTGGAAGTGCGCTCGAGGATAGGCGGACCGCATAGCCACCGTCCGCATCTTAATGAGCTCATCGGGATCTATCTCGGGCTTGGGGAAGTGCGCCTTCATGTCCTGCAAGTCGTGCTTGAAGTCCTCGAAGTCTTTCCACTTCAACGTATACCGCTGGGCGGCGTCTTGCCCGTAGGTGTCACGCAGATCGAGCACTTGCATTGCGCTGTTCCAGCGGTCGAAAACTACATGTACAAACTGGAATGTCCGCATCAACGGAACGATGAGCTCGTTGTAGCACCACAGTAGATCTACGTGGAAGCCTTTATACGGAGCCACCTCAAGAAACTCCTCGTAGATCACGGTGTCTGTAGGAGGATCGTACTTGGCAACGCACAAGGCAAACGAGTCGTTGACTTCACCGTTATCGATTGCCAACACACGAGCGCTGTAAATATCAGGCTGCATGCTCTTCAGCACAGGACGAAGGAGCGCCAAGCTATCTGTACGATGCTCTTTCTCGATAGAGTAGGTGAAGAGGGGCTCCACTTCACCTTCGGTAGATGACACTAGTTGCTTCACCAAATCGTAGTTTGGGAAGAATGGGCTGAGAGCGCGTGGTGGGATCGCATAGAAGTCTCGCATCAGAGACTCGGGGTCACCACGCTTCTGCTCCTTGATGGTTTCCTCGTCTTCGTCTGGGTTGGCTTCCCATGTCGCATAGTGCGTGTAGAACATTCGTGGGCTTTTGTTGGCCACGGCTGCTCGCTGCATAATTGGATCTGAGATGGATGTTGGGCTTGAGATGTTGAACATATACGCATCAAGCGTATTGTAGTCACCTTGGTCCCGGCGCCGACGGTTTGCCTGTGTACGGATAGTCTGAAGGCTGTTTTCCAATGCGTTGAAAACCTCAGTACCATCCTTCACGCCCGTGCGTCGTTTGCCATCCTGGTTCGTGTTAAACCAGCCCATTTCGTCCATCGCGGCAAAGATGCGTGTTGCACCACGAAGGGTGATGGAGCTTGCCGCTTGCATGTAGATGGCAATGCGTTTGCCTGGGTAAAATATGAAACGCTTGGCAGCCTCATACAGAGAAACACCTAAACGTTTACCTTCTTCGATGTTGTGCTTTTTGACTGCTCTAAACCAGGGTGAGTTTTCATATATCTGTCTAAAGGACTTCCATAGGTTGTCCTCTGCCTGATAGATGGTAGGTGCCACAAATGACGCTTGAAGAATAGAGTTGCTCGCCTGCTCAAAGTATCGTGTTGGGTTGGGAAGTGCCAGGTAGCGATGCAACACATAGGGTGCGGCAAAAGTGGCTACCGTATATGATTTACCAGACCTCTGCCCCCACACACCAACGAGTTCGTTGGGAGGAACTGGGCGTATGGGCGTGCCGTCTTCGTAGCTATTGTAGTCTGCGAAGCGGGGATCTCTGATCCAGTCTGAAAGCATCTCTGTGCGGTTACGGCGGCACTTGGGGCAGATGCCGTGCTCGAGGAGCACGAAGCGATCTAGCATATTCCCTAGACTGTCATCGACGGGAACCGTATGCACGTAGTGTGTATCGGAGCACAGGTAGCAGACATCGGCAAAGAATTGCGCCAACACCTGGAACTGACGTGGGCGTAGCTCACCAGAAAAGCCAAGAAAGTTGGCGTCTCGGCACCACTCGATGATGTTAGCAGCTACGGGGAAACTTCGTTCAGTGAAGATGGAGGGATCGAGGTCTGCAGAGATAGCGAGCCGCATGAGCTCGCGTGGGCTGGGAAGTCCATCAGCCTCGATGTCATCTGCTTCTGAAGCGGCATCCAGAGCGGCGTAGATGTCTCCAAACGGTTCTGGGGAGTCATCTGGGGCTTGTGGAGATGGTGGGGGTGGTGCAGCTACAAGTTCTACACGCTCTTCCGCAGGTTCTTCGTTTTTCTTTTTCTTACGCTTTTTTGATCCACGACGCTCATCTCCCAGACCCCCGAAAGCTTCAATCGGACGCTTCTTCAACTTCAGTAGACTTTTGGGTTTCTTGGGAGACATACGAATTTTGTTGGTGTTTAAATGTCGTCACCAGCAGGCTTACGCGGCTTGACGGTGGGATATGTTCCAGTGGCTTTGCGGTGGAGTGTACGTAGAAGCTTAAGGAGATCTTCCGCCCGTTTGGTAGTTTCTATCACGCTTTTCTCTGCACTATGAAGTTCTTCAACTAGTGCCGCCATCTCTGGCCGTCCTCTTGCACGCATGATTCTAATTACCCCCGTGGTAGTGCGCGGAAGCTCCTCTTGAGGACTGCTTTGTTCTAATTCTTTTTCAGCAGGATCCTTTTGAGGCATGACCTCCTTTGGCATGAAAATCATGGATTCTCCCTCTTGCTCACTGTGTCCATTATCCCAACCATCCTGGGCACACATAGTTGCCTACTCCCCTACGACAATGACTTGACCAGCTGCGTCACCAACGTTTGCTGCTGCACCATGATCTGATTCAGGGTGTCGATGGTGCCCTTCATAGACGCAACATGGCTGCTCTGCGTTTCCATATCTTGTCTGTACGTGTCCCTGCTAACGTACGTAACCCCACAAGTTGTCTGATGCCGCAAATGCTCGCTTATCGTCTCGTTGATTTTCTTGAGTGCTTCATCGGCGTCATACTGCACCCGCTTAATCGATTCCTTGATTTCCTGTATCTGTTGCTTGCGTAACTCGTTCTCTGCTTCTTGTTTTTTGCGGAGTAGATAAAAGAATGCACCTAGGAGAAGTGGTATCACAATCCCAGCCAAGCTGGTCACATCACGCCAATTGAAGCCGCCAGAACTCTGAGCAGCCTTTTCTGCAGCACTCAGCACAAGGAAAAACAAACTATAGAAAAAATTGGTCATCGTTCAGTCCACATAATTACTGCGAGTTAAAATCTCTCTGAGTTGTTAACTCCACAAAATCTACCAGATGCTTCAGAACTGAGGCGTCAGGAATGATAGGACTCTTGCGCAGGAATTTGGAGATCGCAAATAGGAAATCCTTGTCTACTTCCGTGTCTGGGTTGGGTGCCCCTTTCTTGGCTTCTCGATCTGCAATCTCAGGAAGCGCATAGCCAAGCATTGCTCCCAACGCAGCTGCTAAGCTGGGCAACTCCCCCTCCAGCACCTCACCATTGCGAAGGACCGTGTACGTCATCCCATCGTAGTTGGCGATGTCGAAAGCTACGTCGCCTATAGTAACTGAAACTGGGAATGAGTTATCAGAAGGAATAGGTGCACCCTCACCAATCTCCTCAGGAGGCTCTCCTTCTTCTAAAGGCTCCTCAACCTCCGTGGCTACCACCTCAAGACGATTGTTCCCGTTATCTGTGTAGGAAAGGATGGGTTGCCCAACAGCTACATTGGGGTAGCGGGGAGACAGTGTGTCAATGATATTTTCGATTACTACAGGAATGTGGCTATTGTCGGAAGTAGCGTACTCGAGCAGTAACGATGGCTGCTCAGATGCTACGTCGGCTACCACAGCAGGTAGCCGACTGGAAGATACACGCAGCAGGAGCAGATCCCGCAATTCATCTACAAAATGCGCTGCAGAAGTGACAGACATACTGAACCTCTTGGAATGCCCAGGTCAGCTCAAACCAATATTAGCAACGTCAAATTTTGCTGACACAGGCTCTTCTAGGGCTTTCTACACCCTAGTAGACAGTAACTTCAATTTGTTGAAATTTGTAGCGAAGTGCTACTTGCGGGAGGGCTTGCCGAAAAGGAAGGAAGTGAATGCTGTATCGGTTTGAGGCGGCGCGTAAAATACAGTCCTGATCTTCGTCAAGCTGTAGCAACGACGACAGCTTCGCTTAGAACGAAGGTTCTGACGAGCGCCATACTCGAAACAGGTAACCTTCTTCCAGTAGGCTGCTTTGTGACGGCAACTGTTGCGCCGTTTCTTGCAGTCCAGAAGTGCTAAACGGTAGGCCTCCTTGCCATCGAAACGCTTAGGGCTTATCCAGCATCTCGAGCACTGCTCTGAACGCCGATAGAAGGTTCCCTGGTTATATCTGTTCAAGACACAGCGACGTGTAGGAAGATTGCGCTTTATGCGCTTTGAGTCAGTACAGAAAGCAATGTGACGTGAAAGCTCCTCCGCGCTCTTTAGAAACGACAGCTTGGGAGAACGTGCCAGCTTCTTGCACATGCTCTGTACGTACTTCATACTGCCACGCACGTGGTGCTGTGTCATACCACAGTCGGCATAGCAGTTGTAGTTACGTAGCTTGTACTTGCAGGCAGTGTTGATGAGGATGAGGTTACGGAAATCGCTTTCCATCCGACCAACAGCAATCAAGAACGTGGCGTCTACACCTACCTTCTCCTGTGCGTTCAGGGCCGCCTCAGCAACAATGTAGCGCCGCTTGACCCACCAGGCGTCATACTTGTAGCAACGCTTCCACTTACGCAGGCAGAGCTTGTAGCGGTATGCCTTGCCACTCTTACGTGGGTCTGCATCCGTCTTGAACTTGTCGCAGCGCTTCTTCCAACGCTCGTCACACTGCTTGCGATCAATGGGCTTCCCACCCCTGTCCTCAATTGCAGCCACAGCCTTCGCAAGCTTATCAAGATGCTGCTTACGAAGCTCGGGTGTGGCAAAGGTGATCTTGTTCAAGGACAGTATTGGATCAGTGATCTCGGCTTCTTTCTTGACCTTACCTTCTTTCTTTTGTGGTTGTTCTGTAGTCGTGGGCTTGACTACTTTCTGCTCAACTGTCACCCCATTGTGAGTGGCTGGAGGAGAATCCGCAACTGCAATGGCAGCGCAGAGAATAATCCCCACCAATGTACTGAAAAATAGCGTTCTCTTCATAATCTTCAACTCCTTTCGTGCAACTCCGCAAAAGCGTGTGCCTTGTTGCATACTACTAATTTACAAGGCGTGGGCAACTTTTTGGAAAATAATCCGAAAAAATTGCAATGGAGCTGCACTTGTGACCGCAGTTTTTTCTCGACTTACGTCGACCATCTCAAAATCCTTGTAGAAATAGGAAGGGCTAGTGGATACTAGGATCCTGCGAAGAATTCGCGTCGGCGGGTTTTTTGGCTGCTTTACGCTGCCGGGTTGGAGAAGCTAGCAATTGCTGAAGACGCTCTACCAGAGTCTCAGTCTCAGTTTCTAAACGAGTACCGAAACGGTCTAGCATGCGTTTAACCGCGTTATCCGCAGAGCGATACTGCGAGTGGTCAACAAGGGTTGCTAACTCCTCACGAAGCTTTTTGGCCTCCTCAGATATTAGCAGTATCGTTTGACGGATAAGGGGTGAAAGAATCTTTTCAACGATGTCTTGTGTGAGCTCTTCCGATGGACGGATGCGCTCCATCGCTACAACAAGCTCACGTGCCTCACGCATCAGGTTGACGTAGTGAGTCATCGCAGAGTTGTTGGCATCGGGATCGAAGTCGTACTGTACCTTTCGATCCTCAGCTACTATCCGAATCTCCCGTAGTAGGTCGTTCAGAAGCTCATGCCCCACATTGTTCAACGCACCCACACACTTCTGAATGTGGTCGTTGAGCATCGGTACGCTGACGTAGTGCTTCTCTGCAAGCTCCGCTACAGACATCTCTCCACGCTCGATATCATCATTGAGCTGACGAAGCGCCCGCGTGGGGAAATTATTGCACAGGTCACATCCCATGTTATATCTGACTCGGTAGCTGGCTTGGGGTTGGGTTTGGTGTCTCGTCTACCTGAACAGTGTCATCAGGGATACCGTGGCTATCGCTGTTCGGAAGCTGTAGTGTCGAGAGCTCGGAGACTGGAAGGATCATGTCCACCTTCTCAAAGTCTTCCTCGGTAGCGGGGCGCAGCCCATACTGAGCAGCTTCTCGAGAGGTGACAGTCTGCCTGACTGGCATAGCGTGATCTGGACTGTAGAACTCGAGATCGAGAACCTGATCCTCGTCACCGTTGTTACCTGTCTTTTCGATGTGCACATCGCGCACTACGATGAAGGGATAGGTCTCCTCGAGGTTCTCAGCGAAGTACCACTTACCTTCTTCCAGGCTCAGCTTGAACGCCTTACGGGTTTGCGCCTTTTCACGGTGGATGAACATCTTCTTCCCGTAGGCACCTACTACCCGAAGGGCGTGTGCTTGCGCGATGGAGCCTACATTTTCCATCGAGGATTCGCGCACGTCTCGAAGCAAGATGGAGTTTTGTCCAACGGTGTCTACCGTCAATCCTGCCAGCTTGAGAGAAGCCTGAGCATCCTGCAGGTTGGCACTGGGGCCTTCGAGAGAGACCGCTGCGAAGCCTGGTATCTGCTTGGTTATATACATCGTGCGCTCCTTACGCGTCTTTCATGTGCCGGTAGTATTTTTTGTAAAGCCGCATCACTATCTGACGGCGGCGAAGCCCTGAGTTTATATAGCGGCTATGGTCAAGCACACGTTCAACAATGCGGAACATCGTTTCCAGTGCGTTACCATAACCACCGTTTTGCAAGATGACAAGGTCTACGAGATCTGCAAGGCGCCGCCACAGGAACTCTGAGGCACCTTTACCTGCTTGTCGACGTTTGGAAGTTCTCTTGGTGCTAGCGACGGATTGAAGCTGTACACCACGTCCTAGTGACTGCACGTTGCTCAACTCATTCAGCTGCTCATCGACATCTTCGATTTCAGCAAGAACGTCTTGATAACGCAACACGTTGAACATCGCCAAGACGATAGGAGAGGGAACTCGGTTAGCGTCGATAAAATCACGAATGTCGTCTTCGTAAGAATCAGCGTCAATGAGCTCTTGAAGAGCTGAAGCAGTGCGCCAGACAGACGCTTCCTTGTAGCTCGCTAGCACATCCCCAATATTGTTCTTCAACCTAGAGATGACTTCTCTGAGGGAGTCCTTCAGATGTTGCCGTCCATCGGGAGAAAGATGTCGTACTGCTTCAGTGACCACATCCCAATCGTAGGGGAAGAGCTCGTCATCGTACTCTTTAACTTTGTACAGGCGCCACTTGATTCGCTGCAACAGTGCGTCTGGGCGGATCATCTCTGTGTTGCCAGTAACACGCTTACCAAACCAACGATCCATCTCGATGTCGAAGATGGGGCCGAACTTCTCTGCCAGAAGCTCCGGTCTGATGGAATCAGCAATGATGTAAAAGTAAACACCATGTTCAGTGCCGCTCAACAGGTAACCATTCACCACCTGAGCTTCTCTGCGATATTGTTCTACTTTATCAGCTGGAGCGGCGACGATGAGATCGAGCGGAGAGATTTCGTCGTAGTAATGACCGGCCAAGTCGCCTGCTAAGTACACTCGACTCGCTCGTGGAAAACGTGCCCTTAACTGTGTACGTATTTGATTGCGTACACGAGGTGCTGGACGTAGCTCGTCTGTTTTCCAAACAGTGGGGCTAAGTACCCGTCGATGATAGTTGAAGATGCTCATTAGAGTACCTTCGTAGTTTCCTTGCGGCTAGGTAGCTCAACCTTAGTAACCGACTCGGGAGCGGGTTGCTTGCCAGGATTTGTACCAGATGGCGCCTGCGAAACAGGTGGTGTATCACCACGCTGCAGATTACTGTAGAAGCGATCCTTCCAATCAATACCTCTACCCACGTCTTCGAACCACTTCATCGCATTTTCATGGATGGCTGTATCCAACGCAGCAGAGACAACGTCGCCTACGTTGTTGCGCGCTGGATTCATCTTCTTGAGCAGTGGGTCTATCTTGGATAGCGCAAGCAGCGGAGACTTCTTGAGCAGACCAAGCTTCTCACCTGGCTGTAGATCTTGCGTACGCGGGCCATTGCGGATCATGAATGAGTGAAGTTCATCAGGAACAAGCTGCTGCACAGAAGGTGTGTTCTTAGCCCAATCCTCAATCACCTTGTCGAGGTATTGAAATGTGTATGAGTTCAATCCCTCAAAGGGCCACTTCCTCATCCTACCAAAGTCAATAGGGGAGAGCGCGTGAAATACCTGGCCTTCCATACCACCCATTGCTGCAGCGCGTTGAAGCGCTTGTTCTATCTCCTTTTGAGAGGAGTTCAGAACAATGCGTACCACAATGGAATCAATAGCATCTGCCAGCAACCCGGTAACTGTATTGTGGCTAGCAGAGACATGCATAAGCTTTCCGAGAGGTAGCTTCAATACAATCGGATTCTCAGCGGCAAAATCAATTACCTGATCTGGGTTCGTGTGGAAGGATAGGCCCCAACTGCGCGCTTCGTCCTTTAGATCATCAAGAAGCTGAGCGCGATCTTGTTGGAATGCCTCGGCCCCCAATACACGCACTGCGTGCTCACGAAACTCCCGCACACGTTTGTCGAGACCCTCGTTGCCACTCGCTGCTGCTCGTAAAAACGGCCCGAGTGCATCCTTACGGATGTTGCTGTAATCACGTATCGGTTTCAATTCAGGTACTTGGATCATGATAGTTCAGCTTCGCACGTCGCGTCGCCACGTCCACTCCGACCCATCCCACTCGCCCACAACCACATCATCCTTGCCCAGAATGCGCGCCTGCGTATCAAAACACAGACCGTCCAGAGCCAGGGTGCCAGTAGCAGACAGTTGTAGTTTGCCTTCTACTAAACGAGCTTCCACCCAACCGCACCACTCGATGGTACTAAAAGGAAACGCTGTCGCCAAATCAGTTTCTGGCTGCAGCTTGGAAACCTTGACTGTTACCTCGGTTGACCAAGGCTCACCACCATCGCGGAGCTTGTCTGGCCCACCAATCTTCTGGCCAGTACGATGTCCGCCAAGCGCAGCAACAGCCTTGTCAACCTCATCCTTAATTTGCCCGATAAAAGCGTCTTTATCAACAGCTGTCTCCTCTTCGGCGTGGACCTGTCGATAAAGCGCTCCCCGGTACTGCAGAATTTTAGGTAATGTTGACATCGCCTGTTAGCTTACGCTAGACCCAGGCAGATCCATCATTGGTCACCAGTGCGGCAGCTGTGGTATCATATGCCATGAACCCGATGGGCACGTCGGTGTTGGCTGGGAGATCTACAGTTGCCAGCAGGGGAACCGGCTGCTGTGGGACTACACCCGTGGCGGCCAGACCGATAAGCTGGTCAGCGTTCAGGACGTAGTTAACAAAACCCATTCCGTTTACCAACACCTGAATGGCATGGCGACGTGTGAGTTCAGCAAGCTCGCCTGCGCGATACTTGTCATTCACGAACACCTGACCAGCAACTTCACGCTGCTGTCCAGGAGGCACGTTCGCGCCAGAAACAACAACGCGCTGCCCAGACGTGTTCTTGATGGTAAGGCACAGTGGGCTGGAAAGAATGGTCCGGTATCCCATTATGGTCTCCTTGCTGATATATAAATCAGCGAAAACGAAATATTGCCACCAAGAACGGCGGCGTTCTCAACATATAGTAACCTGAAAATGGATTGCTGCTCACTGTAAGCAGCGGCTGATTTCAGGGTACTTCCACGGAGCGTTTTTATTTGTGTGAAGTCGTGCAAGCTCAGTCTTAAAAAGCTTCAAGTTGGGGGCAGTCACTATCCAATAGTCATCCTGAATAGTCGCCCTCACATTGCAAACACAAGGACATATCTCGGTGGGACGCTCGTTGTTGTAGCACTCCTCCTCTATCTTGAGCCCCTTTGCTTCGCAAAGGGTGTAGGATACGCGAGAAGGAACAAGCTGCTCACCAGAACACTTTGAAACGTACCAATCAGCCGGGACGTAAACACCAAACCAGTCACGGTTGATTTTCTTCGTGGAGCCTCCGCTTTTCAGCAGACACGCCTCGAGCTCGTCTGTTTTCTGATCGACCAGCTTGAAGAAGTCCAGAGTGACATCCTTCTTGGTTGCTACTACACGAATGTTCTTTGGGGTGCGCCAGGTATCGTTTTTGTTAATGCTGTAGTGGGTAACGTTGAGGAATCCTCCGGGGTAGCTTCGTGGTGGACAGCCTGCACTCAACGTAATTAATATCACCCCACCAGCGAATATTAGAGCTACCAGAAGAATAAGAATCGAGGCACGTAACCAGAATCGCATGAGTCTTCCTCCCCACAGACTCCATGAATGAATAGTATGGCGCCTGTGATATTTGACATCACAGTATAACATGAATTTTTGTAGGAATTAACGGGGAGCTAAGCGGCGACGGCAGGACGTAGCCAGCCTACGAACTCGTGCCACTGATTGGGGATCGCGTTGTCGGACAAGCTCTTCACGAGTAGAGCGGGCATCCAACGCGGCTTCTTGGGTGCTCGTAGCAGCGTCATACCTGACTTCTCCAACAGCTGGTCACCCTTCCGCTGGTTGCAGGGAACGCAGCAGGTAACCACGTTTGACCAGGTGGTTCTACCACCCTGGGCGCGGGGTAGGACGTGGTCGAACGTCAGAGCAGATGCAGGGAAGCGCTCACCACAGTACTGGCAGCGCCAGCCATCACGAGCATACACGTAGTGCCGTGTGAGCTTCACCTCAGGCACGAAGCGCTTGGCCTTGTGGCGTAGCCAGATAACTGCGGGCACACTCCAAGTAATGTGCTTGGAGTGCACAGAGTCATCATACTCGCTGAGCACAGATGCCTTATCGAGCCAGACCATGGTAACGGCGCGCTGCCAGCTTACCACTCGGATCGGCTCGTACCCCTGATTCAACACTAGAGTTCTTAGGTTTGGCTGTGTCATAAGGTTATCCCCTTCCTAGCAGAGCGCTACAGTAAGAAAAACTTCTGCGCCAATAAACGCAACTCGCGTAGCATGTACATGACTGTCCTCCTGATGTCCCACTTTATGGCGTCTCTCCCCAGTATGTCAAGTCGTTTGTGGTGGCTAAGAGAAGTCTGGCTCGAACTGGGAAGCGTTTAAATAGACGAGCTCTTCGTCGTCCTCAACCTCTTTATCCGCAGCCTCGTAGGCTTCGTCAATAAGGGCTTGGTGGTCTACTGATGTAACAGGGATCCACGCTGCACCATCCCACACCTCGAGCTGAGATGCGGGGATAGACTGCAGGGTGGTCCAGGCACCCGCACTGGAATCCTTGGTGCCAGGCACGTCCTCGTCAACCGTGACAGATGGATCTTTAGGAAAACGAAGCACCACCGGAATTAAACCGTCCTGCACTGGATTATCAGAACGGTTGTCTGCCATCTGCCCCAAACGGTCTACCCAAAAGCCCACGCCATCCCAGTCAGCCAGAAATAGCTTGCCAGCAGAGTGCCCTGTGTACCCCTTGCCAAAAGTAACCCCAGAGCCCGGTCGAAGCCCCTTGGCAGCAATGGCGGGGAGACTTCCAACATAGGTGATGTGGTAGTAGTAATCATCAGCAGAGGCCACTCGATAGGTGGCTCCTTTGTACACTACCTGTCTCATGCTTTGTCTTCCTGTCGCAGGAGCTCGTAGACTAAGGTGTTGTACTTGTCGTAGGATTGGTCGAAGGGGATGCCATATTTTTCTGCGATGAACTTGGCGACGGCGGCGGAACGAGAGACTCCACCCCAACAATGGACGTAGATACCCGCGAGCTTTCTTTCGTTGGCTTTGAGCCAGGAGAGGATTTTCTGAGCGTCGCTGGCAGTTGGTAAACGAGACGATCTTGCATACGGGTCACCATAAGGTTTGTAGGGGTCAGGTTCTTCAACATCATCAAATTGGAGGCGTAATACGCTGCCCCACCCTTCGGGTATGTTGGCAATTCTACCGGGATCGGTGATCGAAATAACGCCGTAAAGCGGACTGGGACGAAGACCTTTCATTTCCTTTTCGGAGTGAAAGCTCACAGAGTCATAGCCTGCACCGAGCGCCTGCACGTACAAGCGTCCCTTGTATTTAATCCGCCTTGAGTGCATACAGGAAAGTAACTAAGATGCTTGTTTTCCGTCTAGCAGTTCAGCCCACAGAAGCATCAACGCACCCAACTCAGTTCCGTAGTATTTCCCAGCCTCACGACGAATGCTTCTTGCTACCTTCAGCATGACGTGGTGTCTTGATGGTTGTACACCACTACCGCTTTTAGGAGGTGTCCCTACTGGAGGGTTGTCTTTTCCCTTGGGTTGATAACCACTTTTCATTACTACTCCATGGGAACATAAGGCTCCCAACCAAGGTATTCGTGCTGTTGACGACAGGCGTCATTCCAATCTGAGGCTTCGAACACCTTTTGAAGCGTGGCGTCGTCTTCCAACAAAAGAGCAGATTTTTGTGGATGCCCCTCAGGGAACATCGTGTGACAATGCTCGGTTTTGGAATACCAGAGCTCGTACTTAGGCATTTCTTTTCCATACAGGCATTAACCCAGCTTTGACTGCACGCTCGACAAGCGATGGGTTAAAGGCGTCAAGTGCCAACGCAGGATGGTTGGGATCTCCTCCATAGCGTTCTACACGCCAATTTTCACACACAATAGAAAACCCGGTGTTCGGAGTCAGGATACGTCTGATTGTGTCATGTTGGTCACCGAACGCTGGAGCAATACTTTCCACTATTGCGACATAGCCAAAGTAGGTGGTGCCCACTTTCGAATTGTGAATATTCTTATCCCAGTAGCTTACTACGGTAGGTATAACCTCTACGTCGAGATTCTCTACAACACAGTACGCTCGTAGGGTACCATTTTTGGCCTCCCCAGCTACAATGGTTCCAATGGGAGGAGGCCCAAGCGTAGCAGAAACGGCCTCATCTGGATTGTGCTCCATTAGAAAAATAACGCGACGACGTACAAGAGGCACCCCAGGAAAGTCGATATACGCGATGTGCTCATCTGGCTTCATCAGTAGCTGGCCAGCTTCTGCTTTATCTTTCGCCTCAGCAACGTCAGGAACCTGTGTTGCGATGGCAGCTGCTACACTCACTTTGAGAAAATCACGGCGGTTCATTTGCCCCTCCTTGTTACACTTTATGCTCGCACCGGGACTCGAACCCGGACGGGAATTACCCCAGTGGATTTTAAATCCACCGCGTATCACCGATTTCGCCATGCGAGCACATCTATTCAAGACAATCGGGCCATACTATAGCGTAAGAGATGACTCCTGACAAGGGGTTTTTGAAACTGATATCACACACTTTCAAGCGGATGTGATCGAACGACCTACCAGCATCAATGGTACGTGTAGCCTCAAGGGATACTTCAGTTCCCACAGGCAGAGCAAAAGTCACCTCTGGATCTCCCAACTTGAAATCCTTGTCATGTTGGTTTGCGTAATGAAAAAGCAGAGGCTTGATCAAACAGGCTTTAGTTGCCAGTCCCATCGTAGTGTTTCTTCAGCTTCTCCGCTACAATGATGGCGTCTGCCAAAGTTGACACCTCTCGAGTCAGTACCCACTCCTGTACTTGCTCGAAAGCTTCTTGGCAAATCTCTCGCGGCCTACCAGGAGGAAGGTCTTCCATGAGGTAGTGGGCGAACATCCCAAAGATGTTGAACTCCTGCATCGGGTCTAAAGAAACACCCGAACCCTTGAACCCGTTGAGCGAGGCAAACTGTACGCTCAGACCTCCAGGTCCACCAGGCTGACCAAGAATGCTGGCAATGAGAAGGCAGTCACAACCACCAATCCCTTGTTTGATCACTTCACTCTTCGGAATGCCCTCCGGGTGACAGTCTGCGTTGTACGTGATTCTGTACTTCTGCTCTTCGTCTGCCATCGCTGATCCTATTTCTTTCTCTCAGCAGCAAGCTGAGTGCGCACCGCCATCAAGATTTTTCCGAGCTCGTTGCGCCCCCGACCGCCGGGCCCAGTCTTACCAGTTCCCCAGAAGGTATCCCAGTACGCGTCTTCCTCGAGTGTCCTTCTCTCGGTCAAAAGAAGCTTGTCTCCCAACTCTGGGTTGCTCAGGAACTTTGCTTTCACCAAGTCGAGCATGATGCCCAGCTTCACGTGCTCCCAATCCTTACGCAAAGGACAATCGCGTCCTAGCCGCTTGGCAATCCCAGGCGCCTTCGCTGTGCGAATCTTCTCCGCCCACGGTCCCTTAAACTCAACCTTCGCTGCCTGGAAAGCGTGCTCTACCGTCAGCCACGTCTTTCCATTGTACTCAAAAGGAGCGTAGTGAAAGTTGGATAGCCAACCGTACTCGTCGCGCCCAGAAATGAAATGTATGGTGTTCGACATGCTATTCCTTTTCGGAGAGATCTTTTTCGTGGAAGAGATCTACAAAGTGTTCACGCTGATCCCACACGTACCTAGCAGTTCCCTTACGGAAATCAGCGATGACACCTTCGCAGTGGTCCCGCGCACAGTTTTCACGTAGAGGCTGAATGCGGCTCCTGTCACAATCTGCTATCTGTACTACTCTTGTCTTGCCGTTATGACCGTGGATGGCTATTACTTCATCGACGCTTGTATAAAACGCCACCGATGTGTGGTCGGTCAACCAGGTGAGTGCGCACCAGCCGTTGTCGAAAATGACGCCTTGAGCAACAGTACCTGTTCCGCTGACGCCCGATTCATCCTCGGTACGACGAAGTTCAAAGAGTCGCATTCTGTTCTCCGTTAACTCAACGCATCTGGTGGGAAAGCACGTACACCAGGTACTGGCTCATCCATCTCAGTGCAAAGACGCTTCTCTGGTTCAATCAAACACCAAAAAACGTTCCCATTCTCGTCTTCAGTACACACCTGAATGGTCTCACCAGCAGCGATGGCTTCCTCAACGGCTACTTCCCATGGCTCTTTTTGCGAACTATTTTCCATAGGTCACACTGCGTCCACAAGCACAGGTAATCCCAGTTGAGTACCATTCATGAGGAGGAGGTGTGTACTCTATCTCGTGTGTACGCCCGCACTCGCAAGAGAGCGTGCATACGATGCTACTGTGATCCATTGCTAAGCACATAGCGAGACTTTCCTCGTCCATGTCTGGATAGTGTAGCGCATAGTATTCTTCAGGAGATTCTCCTAAATAGATGTCCTTAACATAGTACCACTTCGTGGCATCGTCCCAAAGACCTAGTGACTTGCGCTCCTCAACCCAAGCCTCGGTTTGCATTTGCCAACCAAGACACCCGTCTTCTCCACAAGCACAAGCAATGACGACAAAGGAGTTCTCAATGAGAGCCTCCATGGACATATTAGACTTGGCTGCGTAGTTCTTTGCGAATTCTTCAGGGTACATCAGTCACCTTGGAAGAGCACATCCCTTTTGATGTTGTAGAGATTGAGCAGCCCCTGAACGAACTGCTCATCGTTGTCGTAACGCATGAACGCTTGATGTGCATCCGCCATGACGTAGCGGCGCCCGCACCGCTTACAACGAATGAACTTCACACCGTGCTGGATAGTTCCACGAAAAACGTAGATGTCCCAGTCGGGTAGGCGGTGAAAGTAGGAACACCACAACTCTCCTAGATAGTCAAACATCTTAGAATCCTGCTGGATATTCAAACATGTCTTCGTGCCAAACGCAAGTTTTGCAGTCAGTGTTTCCGTCAATCCCTGGACACTCGTACGTGCTACATCTTCCTCTTGCCATCATTCCCACCTCTGGGTAGAGGTAGCAGTCGTACACGTAGTCTGGGCACGTCCACTCGTTACCTAACATGGCTACTTTTTTCCATGAACTACTGCTTTTATCCACCGTTGTGCTACAGCATGCGCACCGTGGATGATAGCGTTAGGAAGCTCCTCTTCTACAACGTACGTTACATTGTTATCATCAGCCCACTCACGTTTTATCGCTTTGGCTGTCTCGTTCCAATCGGTGGTTGGGACACCGAAAAGCTCGCCAATCTGGACTTCTGGGAGCTCGAGGATGTGGTCGAAAGCGGGGTCACCTGGAGAGTAGAAACCCAAGTTGACGCCGGGGCCTTCGTCACAGTAGACGCAACCGGTGTAAATTTGGAGCGTGTACCAGCCACCGTTCGGTCCTGGGAACCTAAAATCTCCAAAGCCATCGCAACAACCACAAGCACCCATTAGTCTTCCCACTCATTAAGAACGTCTTGCAGATAGCGCGCCTGGTTCACCTGGTCTGCTGTAAACGCGTAACATTTGGCTTCTATGCGCGACTGATCAGCGTAGCAGATGAACCTCTGCAGAAGTGTAGGGAGACCGTTGAACAGCTGCTCCAAGCGCTCCTTGTTCGAACATGGAATGACAAAACCAGCAGCGGTAGTTACAGCACCGCCATGTAGCTCGCATTGGAAAGTAACTGTGTCAAACGCCATCACTCGTGGAATGGGCTTGTTGTTCTCGTCTACCATAGTGATGCCGTGGCAGAGCGAGCTCACCCCAGTTTTGTCGTTCACACTGATAATCATGGCTTGCAGTCCTCCGTGACAGTCCCATTTGTGGTGATAGTGATTTTCTCGCCCTCATCTATCCACCAATCGCTGCTAGCAGAGACCCATTTCTTTGCCCACTGCCTCAGCGCGGCCTCGAGCTCTTTTTGTGCTTCCTTGAGATCACCTTCGAGCTCGAACATGTATTCGTCACCACTACCGTGCGTGTCATCGAAAGACTCACTGGCTTGGTACACCAAGTCGTCAGCAGGTAGTATGTAGTTTACGAAGTCTTCCCCTGTTAACTCCATTATCTCGTTAATGGTGATGTCCACCTCTTCGTCGTCGCCCAGATACCCCTGCGCGTCTTTCAAAGCGAGCTCGTAGCTGTCGAAGGGGCCGTGAGCTTGACCACCACCCCATTTCATCCAACCGTACTGCTTGCTCATCGCGACCCCCTATTCTACGCTTGATTCCATTTCGTGGTGGCTTTCGCACAGTTGATGTCTCGGCACAGGTAAGTTGCGAAAGCAGCAGCATCATGCAACCAGAAGCCCTCACCTTCTGGCTCGTTATCATGCAGGTTGCTCGCAAACTCCTTGTCCTGCCAATTCTCACCACCTAGCTCCTGTAGAACGAAGGCAAGACGTGCGCCTTCTTTTCCACAGTGAGCACACTCGACTTCTTCCGGAAAGGGAGCCTGCCAACTGTTCTCACATCCTTTGGTACCGTATTCCAGTGGGTGTCCTTTTGTAGTATCCATTTCTATCCTCCAGGGTTGATGCCGGGCCCGGGACTTGAACCCGGAAGGAGCAAAGCTCCAAAGGATTTTGAGTCCTTCGCGTGAACCAATTTCGCCAGCCCGGCGTTAACGATGCATCCGGGTTCCTCTCGGAATGACCATCCCAATGGTCCGCACGTGCGTGTCTTTCAGCGTCCAAAAGTGCTTACAAGAAGAGCACGCTGCCGTTGGGATTGTTGCTTCACCTTCTTTCTGTTGCCCATTTGCCTGGTACCTGAAAGAAATGTCTGCGCGCTCGCGCGACCAACGTCCACATTCAGGGCAAGTATATCGGTACCGCCAACGTACTACAAAGTAAATCAGCAGACCAAGAACAGGAATAACGAGAGGAAGTATCTCAAGTAGTAGTTCCATCGTAATATATAGCCTCCACCTATCATTTTACAAGATGGAAGCACTATTGAGGGAAGTCCTTACACTCAGCTAACTTCTCTTGAAGCTCGAAGAAATCCTTAGGCGATCCCAGCGCCTCCCAGCATTGACGAAAAATGTCGGGAGGCACGGGGCCAACTTCTCGTGGATCTCTGTACGCTACAACAGTGACTTTGAGACCGAGAGCTCGCGCCAACCTGACAAGAGTTTTCAGAGTTAGATTACTGGGCCTGTTGAACAGCTGAGAAATTCGTCCCTCTGTCCTGTTCAGTGTTGCCGCAAGGTCCTTCTGTTGGACGTTGCCATCGTCCATTTTTGTTTCAAGCTGACCAATAAAATCAGCAGCTACAGCGTACTCAAACGCTTCTGTGCTTTCAGATGTCCAGTGCTTGAAATCATCAGGCATATGTATTCTCCCGTCTATATACTGGCGGAGAGACTCGAACTCTCACGGGATTTCTCCCACTGGGACCTAAACCCAGCGCGTATCGCCATTTCGCCACGCCAGCAAAAACAATACGATGTAATGTATTTAATCGGGAGGAAAATGTCAAGGGGAAAAGCCCGGTGGGGAAGAGCTCCCCACCGGGGCTAGAAGTTAGATATCGAAGCGCTTGGACAGCTTCCAGCCCTTGCGCTCGTCCCAACCATCCGACACGACCATCGATGCGTACAGCACCTGGCCCGACGTCTGATCAGTAGCAACCTGGCCGAAGAACTGATCGTTGCGGATCGTCACGATGTCCGCTCGAGCATGTCCAGCACGCTGCTCCTGGTCCTCCTGGAACTGGTCGTCCAGCAACTGGCGTACCTGGCGCCGTGCCAGCTCTTCCTGCTCTGCCTCCACATGCTCAAGCGCAGAGCACAGGTCATCGAGGTTAGACAGATCCTGCACCTTCAACGGCACGCGCGTCTTCAGCACCGTCTCTGTCTTCTGCGCCTGACGCGATGCAGCAATGGCAGCAGACCCGTAGCACACACGTACCAGCGGCTCCCAAACACTCCGCCAGTACTCAGTAGACGGAGCTCGTTCGCAGCCTACCACGTCGCCGTTAATCAGGATGATCGCGCCTACCTGATTCTCGACCGTCTCGAACTCCGCGATGAACTGGTCCAGCTGACGCTCGTATCCCTGAATGTAGGTCACGAGGTTTCTGCTGTCGCCCAGACCAGAGCTCGTGTTGTAGGAACCAATCGAGTTCCACAGCTTGCTGTAGTTGCGCGCCTTCCGGTTCTCCAGCGCAGGCTTGCGCAGCGCTAGTGGAAGGATGAGCATCTTGTGCTCACCACGGCTGATCATGCCAGCCTGGTTCGCCTGAATGCACATGGCGTTCTCCCAGCTCTGCTGACGCTTCGCCGGAACAATGCCTGCCGTCGACATGGCGTGGTCCTGGGCAGCCTGCTTTACGATGTAGCCTACATGCGACGGGAGCAGCACAGGCTTATCCGCCGGGTTCGTGAAATTCATCGTGCCATAGGTACTGGTACCAACACGCACGATATCAGGAGTGGCGAACCGGTCATCCTGCATGGACTGCTCCATGGTCAACGGGATGATCTGCATTGCGCCCACCGTCTGAATCCGGCCTACCTCACAGCCGCGAAGGATTTCTCTGATCGTCAACATTTTTTCACCTCCTATCGACGCAGCTGCTCAGCCGCCTGGCGACCGAGATCTGTGTGCAGAATGTAGTCGTTACCGCTCATCTGAACCAACCCACGACGCTGCAAAGCGGTTACCGTATTCGGTGCAGCAATTCCACGGTAGCGGACGTTGGCACCTTCTCTAGGTGCTCTGGTGTACAGGTCCACCAAAGCCGACTTCATCGTAGAAGTCAGATCCTTGAGCACCTTTTCTACCTTCTTGCCGTTCTTTCCTGCGCCGAGAGCACGCTCCCGCGTCGCTGCCGCGAGAGGCTGCTTTCCGCTGATCGCTGCCCTTGCAGCAGTACGACCACGCTGCAGCAGCACCTTCAGCCCCGCCAGCGGATCGTGCTCGAGCGCCTCGCGCAGCATGATGGTCGCGAGGGCCCGTGCATCCTGCACCGCCAACGTAGGCACCAAGTCTGGAGCCAGACGACGCACGGAAGCAGTCTCTGCAGCGGCTACCGGGTTCAGGTGGTAGATCGGCGTCGAAACGCCAACCTTCCGAAGTGCCCGAACAACCTCTGCGAAACGGCCAGCCGGGGTGTTGTCGTAACCATCGCTGATTACGAAAACAGAGCTCGGCCCGTGATCACGAACAGCCTGCACCAGCGGGAGCGCCAGTGACGTATCGCCAGCCGGGCGCACCAAGCGTCGACCACGATCATTGCCACCCACGATAATCCGCTTTGCACCGCCAGCTACCAGCATATCACTGATAGCCAGAGCCGCAGCCATCGGACGCAGCTTCTGAGTCTTCTCGTCACCGAGCATGGAACCAGAAGCGTCCACCAACACCACAGCACCCTCACAGCTTACCGGGAACGACGTGGCTGCCTGTGCAGCCTTCTCGTCCAACGCAGCAGTGATGCGAGCGTCCATACCACGCTCGTAGGCGTAAATGTACAGCTTGACCGCGTCGTAGTGCGTCGGGTCGAAATCGACCGTCGTACCAGCCTTCTCCACGCGCCGCTGGTGCTTGATCTTCTGGCCGTCCGTGAACGCACCCGTCTTCGCCGTCAAACGCAAAACGTCGTCGTGCGTCTTCGTCGGGTGGTACTTGGACCGAATGCCCTCCAGTACCTCTGGCGGCAGATTACGTCCAGCCGCCAGATCATCCCGAGCAGCTACGAACGCACGCAGCAACGGAGTGGTCCAACGCCCCTTGGTAGCACCCAGCACGAACGCAATGCACTCCTGAACGTCATCCTTCTGATCCTCCACGTACGCCCATACATGCTCCTCCAGGATGCTACGCTCCTTCTGCGTCCAAGCACGCTTTCGGCAAATGGAGCCGATAACGCTGGCCATCCGCTTGCCCCAGGCGTGCTGCAGTGCCAGCTTCAGCTTACGCCGGTACTTGACACTCCACCACGGCAGCTTGTCCGAGCCAAGCAACGAGCACAGGATGACCCGGCGTGTACGGCTGTTGTTGCAGCCAGACTCACGGAGCATCGCAAACAGCTGGAACATACGAGGAGTCGTGATACTGGTCGCCAGCGCACGAATTACCTCGCGTTCCATCTGAAGCTCGTGGTCGGACGGCTCACCCACTCCCGGCCACTCGAGCAGCATCCAGGAGGCGATCTTCCGCGCGTTATCTGTCAATCCCGACAGGCACACCAGCAGGCTGTACGTCTGACGGTCCATCCCGAAAAGGGTGGCGTGCGCCAGGCGCTCCGCACGCAGCTGGTCCTCCTTCGTGTTGTAGTGCGTCGCGCGGCCCATGCCAGTCGTGGCGATGTCCAGGAAGCTGGTTACGACACGGCCCACGATGCGCTTCTGCCGGTCGTTGAGATCGGCAATGGCGTCCCCACGAAGCAGTCGCTTGGCGAGCCCGTGCACCTCAGGGATGCCGTACTGCTCACAGTACACCTTGTTGCTCGTTGCGACGTCACGGATGCGCTTGGCCTCGGCCTGGTCGGCTACGATATAACCGTCCAGGATCCGACCATCCGGCCCGGCGACCGCCTTCAAACCAGGCTCGACAGAGAGGCCTAGTTGCAGTCCCAGCTTGGCACCATTGTCATTGCTGTCCATGAACAGCACGTGTGATGTGGTTCGCGTAGCGAGCTCACGACGCAGATCGGTAGTGCTCAATCCCTTTCGCATGGCCGGTACCTCCGTTTCTCTGCGGACGCAGAGCAGACAATAAAAAAGGGTCCACACGTTGTCATGAGGACCCTCCGCCTATTCGGCGTAAAATTGTCGAGGAAATGTTGCTGTCGTTGCTAGCGTAGGCTCTCACACCCCCTAAAGAGGACCTCCGAAGAGATCCCCTTTAGCGGGGTGTGTGAGAATTATGCTGTACCAACAGCCAAGTCCTCGAAACCGTAATGGGCCTAAAAAGCCTCGAATAAAAGTGGTGGAAGTGTGAACGTCAAGTTGGTGTTGAACACGGGATTTGAACCCGCAACCTCTTCGTTAATGGCGAAGCGCTCATCCATTGAGCTTGTTCTGTACTGACGTTGCCGTCCACCAAACTGTAACGACGCCTCCGCGCCGGTTGTTGTTAGTGAGAGGTAGTACAAGAGTGGTTTGTGCTTTTAAGCAACCCCGCCATAAAAGCGGCGGGGCCTGGACTCGAACCAGGAATTCCTTGTTTTGGAGACAAGTGCTTTACCGTAGTCACTCCTAAGTCCTCTCGAATCCGTATCTCTTCAGCACATCGTGCTGGGAATTTAAAGTCGCGGTAATGCCCGGGTAAAGAGATGGATGTTATCCACAGCATCTAAAGCTGTTGCCTTTACCAATTAGGCTACGTCGCCGTAAGTGGCGACGCCAGGACTTGAACCTGGATGATTCCTGTACTTACCCAGAAGTCCGCGAACTCGTTATCTCCGATAAGCAGCCGTAGCTGCGAAAACTTAAATCGAGGTAGTTCGACAGTAAACTTGGTGGTGCACGGAGCAGGATTTGAACCTGCGACCTTCGGTTTGATAGACCGATGCTCATCCAACTGAGCTATCTATGCTGTAGTTACTGTGCCGTCCTCGAAAGTTTGTGTTTCCCAATCTAAGTGCCATTGTAGCGAACTGAGCGCTGGTGTCAAGACTTTTTTGCAGCTAAAGTGCCTCCGCTACACTCATGATTGTGTACCCCAATCGTGTGCTGACGGAGGGACCAATGTACCTTCCACGTACCCGTTGGTCGCACTGCCAGCGGAGACAGCGGCACGTACCCGTACCCTCCCACAACATTCTATCGAAGGACTCTATGGCATCTTGATACTTCGCTTCGAGGAGGTCACATCCAGCGAGTGCAATATTTTTGATGTCCCCGATGGGCTTGGGATCGTCCAGGAAGTAGATTTCACCTGGCGGCAGGTCCCGAAGCTTGGGGTGTTTCTTACTCTTCGTCATGGATAACTCCTCCTAAAAGACATCGTGCTCTAGGTCGAAGAAGGCTATATTATCCCCAGTAGAGTTGACTTCCATGCACATGCGCTGTTCGATGTGCAGCTCTACGAACCTCGGGAAGGGTACGAAACCAACGAATATTTTGACTGGCCACAGGTAAAGAGTACCCACGGCTTCGGGGCTACCGAATACATAACTACTCAGAGGCGCCAGGAAGCGTAGAGTATCGTAGCGCAGGCTATCCGTGTAGACACGTAGCGTTGGAGCGTCGTCAGAAGGAGGAGTCATCGTTCCGATGAAGGAAGTGGTAAAGTGATTTCTTTCGGGAAGTAGTGACAGATGCACTTCTCGGGAGCGTCGGAAGCTCGGTAAGAAACAGGGAACCAGTAACGAACGAGGGCTCTTCACGCCGAGATTGAGCACGCGACGGTCGAGGCGGTCGAAGGTGGGCCGCTTGGACAAATCGTCGTAGGTGCCTGCGAAGTTTCCGCAGGCTTCGTTGACCAACCGGATAAAGATGTTCTCCTCTCGTACCGTGGTACCTTCGAGAAGGTCCATGAGTTTCTCTTCGAGGAGGTGATAGCTGCACTCGCTAGCTTCCTCTATTCTCAAGGCGACGGTCGTGAGCAGCTTGAAATCTTTGAGACGTCTTTCTTGAAAGAACGGCTCAGCGTCTTCCGCCATGTCTTCGATGTGGAGCAACTGTCTAGCGAGGGACATCTGCTTCCAGAGCTCTATGGCGTCCTGTGCCAGGGTGGTAAGAACTTCTCGAGCGGTCTCTTCGTCTACTTCTGCGCCGCAGAAAGCTTTTTCGAATGGTTCCTTCTGGTCATCGTAGTAACCTAGAAACATGGGCTAGTCCTCATCATTCCCAGAAAGCTCCATGGCGCAACTTTCGCAGTACCAGTCTAGCTCATCCGCGTCAGGGCGGACAGTGCCGTCTCGAGCGTTGCACTCCGTACAGACCTTTTCCAACCGGAATGTCATTTTATTGTATGTGCGTACCGTCCACTTACGGAACTCCTCAGACATGGGCTGCTCACGTGCCACCCGATTGACATGGTCCATCATCTGGATGCAGGCATAGCAGTACAGAGAATTCTCATGGATAGGGCGACGGCAGAACTTGCACTGCCCCTCCAGTACCTCTGTCCTCTTCGCAGATAGGTCCATAGGATGAATGGACACGTCTCCACGCCCAGTGATTACATAGCCAATTAAAACCACAGTAGCTGGGAGTGAAGGCTCCTTTATAGTCAGACCCCCATCCTCTCCCAAGAACAGTCTTTCACCAAGAAGACTTTCTTGCGTACGGTCGCCTGTATCAACGTAATTTAATAATCCTGGAAACATACCACTTACGACAACGGAAACAGTATCATCAGCAAAGGCGTCACACTCAGCAACTCCCATTACCATATGCTTCATCGGATTCTCTGGGCAGTGTGCCATCGCCCGTCCACACGTTCCTGGATCGATTATGTAGACAGGGTCTCCTGTCCCAAGTGCATCAATGGTACGCCAACTCATTTTGATGTTTTTCATCTTGCTGTGGTTTCCTTTCCTTATGGTTGAAACCACCCAATGGATATTTCAATGTTCCATAGGTTGAGGTACAAAGCAGGCTTCCACCCTTTCGTCCATAGCAGTCGAACACCAACCTGCGGGGGCTCAGTTGTATCGGTGCTCCATTGCGCCCAGAGTACAGTTTCTTCCAATGGGTCTTCCACTGGTGGCCAGGTTGTTTGTCGTACGTGCATATTGAGTTTCCGCTTGTCCTTCTAATCGTCGTCTACCACAGCAGTTCTCTGCAACCTGTCAATTTCTGCAGCGATGAGAGCCCCAGCAATTATCAAACATTGCAGCTGGGAATGCTTGCCACGCTTATCCCACTTTTTGCTCCATGGCCACGGATCCTTGAAATAGTCTCCTGGATCATCACTGTAGCCATCCGTGTTATCAGCAATGTAAACAGGTTCGCCTATTCCCTCTGCTGCGTAACAGATAGCAGCTAGACCCAGCGCACCTTTATCGTGCTCATCATCATGCTCTGGAGTCCAGCCTTCCTCATTGATTTGCCGCTGGCGCTCCTCTGCAATCAGCTGGACCCCAGAAGGAGGCTGTTTTCTCACCTTACGTTCTTTCATAGACGTTTCCTCCTGCCTTCTTACATGACAGACAGCACAACTGCAAGTAGCCTCGTGTTCAGGCTCCTCACTGCATTCCAACCTCCAACCCTCCACCACCTCGAGGTTCATCCCGGTTCCCTTGATTTTCCGCACCGCTCCGCACTCCAGACAAACGGTCTCTGTGCTCCGGTTACGAAAACGAAATTTCTCGTGCTTGCACTCAGCAGCTCGAGCTGTTTTCTCAGCGGACGTTGGGCGTCTCCCTTTCGTGGAGCGTTGCTTCTTCCGGGTACCGCGAAACTTTGCGTTGCTCACCTAGGTTGTCCCTTCCCCACAGCTACCCAATTTTCCACGAGCTTCGAGATCTCTAACCATCGCTTCACATTCGGTAGCAAGGCTTTCCCAGTGAGCACGGTAGCCAGGAAGGGTATCGATGAACGCTTCCCACTCTGGACCGGTCCCTCTGGTGCCGACACAAGCTTCCTGGCAAGAATCCATCAGCTGCTCAAGACCACGCTTCGCATTATCGTCGGTAGTGAGTAGGTATTGCTGCCATGCTTGGCGGTAGATTCTTTGCGCTTCTGCGGTGGGCATCACTATTACTTCTTTCACCTATCTGAGAAGAGCTACGTTATGCTGATCGGTTCCATCAAACTCTGGGCACCAAGACAGAGAGTATCCATCAAGAGACTGCATTACCTTTCCACGTTTGGCTGCTTTGCGCATTGCGTAATCGTAGAACGCTTTGTACCCGGCTTCATTGCTTGGCTTGAACATGTCGCTTGCAGTATCGATGTCATCCAGAAGGCTCCACAAAACCTCGGCTGCTTTTTTAAACCGTTCCAGCTCACTTACTCTCATTATGGTTCTCCTTGTCTTTGAATCGGCAGTGTTCGGTATGAGCCACACCGTTCCAGTGAAAGTCTTCACCGCAAGGACAACGTCCGTCGGGCCAATCGAGCTCGCCACGGATGAACGCGAGGAGCGCGTTGCGTTGTGCTACCAACTCAGAAACAGTAGCCACTGTGTCTGGAAGCTCTCGGTCACGAAAGTATTCGTGCGCCAAATCGTTGCCGCAAACGTACTTTGCGTGGTCAGTGTCATGGCTGAAATGCTCGAGCATTTCTTCTAGTTCTTTTTTCGGTACGTCCAGACGTCCGGTTTCCACCAACAAGATCACGTACGCTTGCCAAAGCTTGCTCGTGTTCTTGCTGAACATGAAATTGGTACCGAGCTCCTCCTCGAAACTACCTCCCCGCACATAACCAATGCGTTGGAGGATGCGCACGCACTCGTTGTGGGAAGGAATGTCTACAAACGGATCGGAGTAGGGGTGCTCAAGCAATCGAAAGATGCAACCCTGGGCGCGTCCTTCTTTGCAGAAATTACTGCGACCACTGAAGGTGACCCTACCGGTCTCTGGGTTTTGATGTTCATGCTCGTGCTGTACATGGCGGTCGCAGACACCGTTGAAACAAGTATCTGGGTCCATCCCTTTTTTGCGCTCACGCTCTTTTATTGCCTCATTGTGAGCGCGGTACATCGACTGCCGCTGAAATGCCTCAATCAAGCCCTCGTGGATAGAATCCAAAGGAGCATCTACCATCTCAGCAAGGCCTTCAGGTGTAACGCCCAACGAGTCGGCAACAGCGTTAGCGAACTGAGCAGTCTGCTTCTTGCGAATCTTTTCCTCGATGCTGATTACGTCACTCATTTTTCACTGTGTCCTCTAAACTGGCTTTCCACACTTGGGGCAGTGATCGTGTCTACCCCCATTGTACGTAGCACCACAATCACAAATGGCTGCCCAAGAAGGACCGTTGCTCATGTTAGGATGGCTGCTACTAACGCGCCCTGTATCTGTAGCGTAACGCCCACGTTCAGGTAGACTTTTCACTTCGATAGGGAGTGTGTCAGGACTGTTGGGGACGTTCCCGTACAAGCTTTTCAGGTTGAGCCGCGCGTAACACTTGGGACAGAACCGGCGACGCTCACCACCCTCTTTTATTTCCAGCACAGCTTCTACATCGAGCTCGAGGCACATGGTGCAGGTAAGTAAAGCGCGCCCCTTGTAGTTCTGCAACCACTGGACGCGATCTTCGAGCTCAGTTCCTGTAGAGAGGAGAGACATGAGAAGCTCCTCGGTACGGCGATCTCTTCGCCCTTCCTCCCTAGCTTCGTCTATTTTTCTTTGGAGGCCTGCAGCGATGGCAAGGCATTGGATGTCGATGTAGAGCTGGCGGGTGATCCACCGGATGGTGGACTCGCCTTCCCCACGTGTACCAGCGTTAGCCAGGTGGAGATCGACGTACGGATTTATTTCTTTGTCGGTGAGCGACATTTCGTACTCCCGACTATTATTTTACAAGATGTGCAGGGATTTTGGAAGGATGCGACTGGGGAGACTCGGACTCCCACGAGCACTAAGGCCCACTGGTACCTGAAACCAGCGCGTCTACCAATTCCGCCACAGTCGCGGGATGCTGCTGACTGGACTCGGACCAGCACGAGGACAAGCCCCACAAGGCCCTCAACCTTGCGCGTCTACCAATTCCGCCACAGCAGCAGGCAGCTACTCCATGACTGCTATAACAAAGATGTCAAGGGTAAAGTTAGGTGGCGAGTTGGTAAACTGCACCACGGAAGTAGATTTTCTGTGGCGCGGTAGACGCTTCATGTGGTATTTTTCGCTTCAACTCGTGAGCAGAGTACAATAACTCGTCTACGCGGCTCGTTTCTTCTTCAGAAGTGTCTTCGTTGTGGCCAAGACGTTCCACAACATTAATGAGTGCGTCTAGTTCTTCTTCTGAAGCTAGGGTTTTCCCGTAAGCGTATAGTCTACTACCAAGGGCATAGACCGGATCTTCCTGGCCACCGTGGAACCACAGAATTACCTCGGGATCGAGATCTTCGGCAGTTACAGGGATGTTGTACTCTGGAGGAAGCTCAGGTTGGGCGGTGCGTACATTGGAAGTACGCAATGCGCGGTACTCGTCAGAGTCCTCAAATAGATCCCGCAGCTCTTTGGCGACCATCAATCTGGTAGATTTGTTGAACAGCACATGCCAAGGAAGATCGACGCCATGGTCGCGTACGTACTCCTTGGCCGCCTGCTCGGTGAAGTTGAGAAAATGCTTCAACGCCAGATCATGATCGTACGTACCACGCTCGATACGCTTCAACAACGGAGGGTAGTACTGCTTCATCAACAACCGGTACAGCGGCTCAGAAGATGTCTGAACGTAAAGACTAAGCTCACGCGCAGCATCCGGATCACCGACGGTGGGCTCGTTTTGCCAAGCTTCACGAATATTGTCTACACGCGCGTAGACGGCACCATTGTAACGAATCCGTTTGGGGTGATTCATTGCTGAATCCTTTTCACCTACCATCTGTAGGTCGTTGTTATTTCTGCGGGTTACCCTCAGAAAGTAACTAGGATGGACCTCGGATTCGAATATCAAGGCTGAACAGGATGGAAAAGCACGACACAGTCGGGATAGACTTCAAGCCCATCACCAGGCATCGCTCCAACAAGATCGGAGATTTCCACTGCCTTTGATGTCCCTTGTTTGTTACTTCCAGGTTTAGGTGCAGGAAGCAGCACACCCTTACGATAGCGGGTCAGGTGGTGGTAGCCGATACCATCTTCAACGTCTCCTGGTGCTCCGGTTACGAAGTGGCACTCGACGTCTGCTTTGAGATCGTGGCCTGTTGGGTTGTGCAGCATGACACGAACGGTAGCCTGGTAGTCGCAGGAGCCTGCCTGGCAACCGCCCATGGAAATCATTGGAAGGAGCTGCACGCTGTAGTGGGCGACCACCACTCCTGGATCACCTGAATAATCCTTTACCTCAATCTCTCGACTACCGCAGCTGTTTTTGCTGCTGCAGCCTAGTGCGAGAACAAATAGGACCAGCAGGCCCAATTTCATGATGGACTTCATTTGTTTTTCTCCTGTTGTGCGAGGTATGGGCCCGGAAGGATTCGAACCTTCGATGCTTTCGCGTTCGGTTATGAGCCGAATGTCATTAGCCACTAGACGACAGGCCCTTGTATATCAACCCATTTTAAGGGTATCTTCCACTTCTCGTACGATATCCTGCCACACCCAATCGTTGCTCATCTTCACCAGACGAACACGCTCTCCGGTAGCAAGCGGGAAAGATATTTTCCACACGTCAGGATTTTTCTGGGCGTGCTCGTACGCCTCCTTGA
>Ga0315542_1000123_pt1 | contig 40486 bp, 84 predicted proteins | sample SalMarSW160120MG_FD_202541 | JGI IMG/M metagenome (GOLD analysis project Ga0315542, IMG submission 202541) | Salt marsh sediment microbial communities from the Plum Island Ecosystem LTER, Massachusetts, United States - Salt Marsh Sediment SW1601-20 ...
AAGAATTTTATACTAATTGGAAATTGAAAAGCATAATATCTTTTCTCAATGAACATACATATGATAGATGTTACGTGTTTGATGATGATACAAGTTATTTTTATCAGTTATTAACAGAAAAATGTCACACTTGTGAAACATATGAAATAAATTGTAATGAAGATTGGTATAGATTGAATGTTATGTGGTGATTATCATAAAGATTGATATTGAATTATTTAAAAAAAAATATTATTATAATTATAATAAACTTAATTTTAATGTGTTTGATGAATATGCAGAGAAAATTTATTATAAATATAAAAAAATATTTTTTTATGCTTGTTTAATCATTGGAATATGTTTAATTTTATCAGATATATGTTTATTCATATTATTTTTTGATGATCAACTTGTTTTAAGTATTTTATTATTTAGTGGTATTGGAATAATTATTTTACTTTATGGTATTGATTTACATTTATATGATATTTGTATTTCTATGTCAAAAAGAAAGTTTAAAAAATTATATGATGAAAAGGAATTAAAATTATTATCAGATACTAAAATAGAATTAGGTATTTCTTTAAGAACAGGTATGTTTGCTTCTTATGATAATAATGAAAGAGTAAGTATTATGAAATTAATTATGGATATTAATAAAGCTAAAAATATTTATGAAATTTATGATTTAATAGATAATGCTTCTTTTCTTGAAAAAAAAGTAATAGATCAAGAAAATAAAATTGAACCTAAAGAAATTGAATTCAAAATAGATGAATATATTACTTTAAAGTTAGAGAAAGAAGATAATGATTATAAAACTAATATTTATGTAAATGAACAAATATTTAATCATTGTAAATATGTTTTATTGAATTATGATACATCAAAACCAGAATTATATGAAGATATTAAAAATATAGATGATTTAGATGGTTATTATAATAAAAGTTTAGAAGGAAGATCTTTAACCAGATTTAACATAATACCAGAAGAAGAATTTAGAGGGCATTGTTCTAATTTACAAGCTTGGGTTGAGAATGATTATGATACCAGGTTATTGCATTCTAACTTGTCATTTCCATTACTTAAAAAATTAGTTGAAGTAGGTTGTTCTAAAGCTAAAAAAGTGTTTAAGAATGAAATAATAGAAAGATTGATTAATGGAAATAATAAAAATGTAAGAGAATATTTAATAAATGAAGGATATTTGAATTTTTTCACGATTGATGAAGTTTTTGATTTAACTGATATTTTGTTAGATAAATATGATGAAGTAAGGATTATTTATAATAATAAAGAAATAATTGAGGATTCAATATCTTTTTTTAATCTTACGAAATATTTTGATACAAAAACACAGTTAAAAAAGTATTATTTAGATATTAAAGATTTTTTTTATATTCATAAAAAATTGAATATAAAACTTAAAGTTGGAGTAATAAATGTTATAAAAAATATAGATAAAAATAATTCATATTCATCTATTAATGATGGAAATGGTAATGAGTTATTAGTTGATGTTCCACATTACACAACAACAAATATACATACTAAAAATGATGATACTTGGAATATTGTTGAAGAAGAGATTGTTGAAGAAGAAGATTGGGATGGTTTAGAAAATGATCTAAATAAAATTTTAGATTCAGAAAATAAAATGGAAAATGATGTTATAAAAACAGAATTTAAAAAACAATAGAATATATGAATGAACTTGATAAAAATAAAGAGGATGAATAGTATTGGAAAATAAAGAATTAATATATTGGTATTTCTATGAATTATATAGAAAGAAAATATATAAAAAAATAATTTTAACCAAGAATAACATTAAATTATGGTTTAAATTAAAAACAGGATGGATATCAACTTCAAAATTATTTTTTAATCGTGTTATCAGTAAATTTGAAAAAGAATTACATAAACATAGAGAAAATAAAAAATTATTAAGATATCTTAGGAGATGTAATTGTGGAGAAGTATTAATTAGAAATAATAATCATTATACTTGTAAAAAATGTGGATATACAACCATAAAAAAGACAAGTATGAAAGAAAGAATTAAAAATTTAAGAAATAAATCATTTGATTTAAAGAAATCATTTAATATTAAAAAAAGAATAAGGGTATGGTATTTATTTTGGAATTTATGAGGTGAAAAATAATTAATTTCAAAGTTAAAGAAGATAAAGATTTTTATGATAAAAAATTAGTTGAATTGAAAAAACAACAAGAACAATTTAATAGGACCATAAACAATAGAAGAGAAGAAATTTTTAACAATTTATTTAATAAAAAACAACAAGATATAAACTATATAAAGTGAATGTGATGTTATCTACTATGCTTGATTGGTCAGGGACAATATGTATTATATCAGGAAGCATATTTCTTGCTAATAAACACGTTACTTCAAAATATAGATTAATAGTTTTTATTTTATATTTAATAAGTAATTTATTATGGATTCCTATGAGTTTGTTAATAGGAACGTATGGATTACTTTTAGCACAAGGTATATTATTAATAATAAATATTAAAGGAATTATTGTTTGTGTTATAGAAATAAAAGGTGATATATTAAAAATATGATTCCAAGAAGTATGTATGTATGTCCAGATGATTTAGGTGGAGAAATTAATTTATTAGTACAGGAAAACATCAAAAATCCAAAATTATTAATGTATATGATCAAGAGTGCTAAATTATTAGGATATAAATCTCACGAAATTATAATAAAAAAAGAAGAGGTAAAAGAGATAAATGGATGATGATGGAAATATAGAATTTTATTTTACTTTAGGTTCTTTTCTTTTAATTTTTAGCATAATAGAAGTTATAGTGTTATGTTATAATTTTGTTTGGATTATATTATTGTTTTTAAGTATGTTATCCTTTATTTATGGAATTAGTATTTATAGAATAGAAAAGAAATTAAAAAATAGTGATGATAAAATGACAAAATTAGGTGAATGTCCTTATTGTGGTTCAGAAAAAACATCTTTAAAAGAAAATGATTGGAACTATTATAGATATAAATGTGATAATTGTCATAAATATTTTGTTATGATAGATAGAAAGAATGAATTAGAAATTATAAAAACAGAAGAAGAATAAAATATGAAAATCCCGAAAGAAATAAGAGATAAGGAAGGTGTTGGAACAACAAGAGGTAAGATGTGTTCCATAATAGGATGTGAAAATGGTGCAATTAGAAATTTACCTGAAAAAGAGTATGAAAATTATGTTTTAAAAGCTGGTTTGAAATATATTAAAAATAGAATTAAGATGATATATTTATGTAATAATCATCTAAAATTGGTAAAAAAAGAAAAGAGAAATGATAAAAAACCAAAAAAGAAGGGATTTTTGGTTGATTCTCCAAAACCATATAAATATAATAATTGGTGATAAAAATAAAAAAGAAGGAATTTGTAAAAATGTATGGAGATGTATTAAGCTTGTTAATATTAGGTATTTTTTTAATTATTATAGGAGTAATAGGATTTGAATCAATGTTTATTGTATTAGGGATTATAATCATATTTATTATTATAGTTGTTGGTATTAGACATTCTATATTGGTAATTAAAACATTTAAGTGATGAAATTAAATGAATAAAAAAATAGATATAACAGATTATATGATTGAATTTCAAAAATTAAAAGTTTCAATAGAAAATAATGATTTTATAATTATTATAGGAAAAAATGGAACTGGTAAGACATATTTTGTTAATAAATGTTTAGAAAAAATGAATAAAATTAGAATAATTAATGTAGATAATAATTATGATAAAAATAAGATACTAAAACAATTAGAAATGTTAGATATGTTAAAGAGAAAAAAGATTTTTATATTTGATGATAAAACTATTTCTATGAATTTTGTAAATAGAATAGAAAAAATCTTCAAACGTGATGATATAAAGAAAAATAATAAATTTATCATTACTGTTCATAAACTTAGTGGATTTTTTCCTTTAAATGTTAATGTTCATAGACTTAAATATCCAAAAAGATATGAAGTTTTGAGATATTTAAAACAATTAAAAGTAGATGATAATTTAATCAAAATAATATTAAACATTCCTAAATATAATTTAAGAAGAATACAATATACCTTAGAAGATGGATTTTATTCTGGATATGAAGAAATAAATAACAAATTTAATCTTACAAATAATAATTATTTACTTTCTATGAGTATAGCTGAAAATTTATTTAATCTAAGAAAGTTAAAAGAAGATATAATTGATGCTGATAAATATAAATTCAATAATAATTATTTTTATTTGAATTACTTGAATTTATTTTATAGAGATATATCAAAAAAGAAATTACGTTATCCTAAAGAATTATTAAACATTAAAAAAAGTGAGAAAACTGGGAAAGTGTAAATATATCAATAATTGTGAAGATTATAAACAAGATAGAATAGTTTGTAATAATTATAATGGAACTAAATGTAAAAAATATGAATTATTTGAAAATAGAAAATATAAACAACAAAGAGTTGATGAATTTGTCAAATGAAAGTTTTTTAGAAAAATATAGGCCAACAAAAAAAGAGGATTTAGTAGGAAATGAAATAAATAAAGAAAGAATTTTTAGTCAATTAGAGCAAGGAAAACTTGTTAATATGATTTTAACAGGTAAACCTGGTAATGGAAAAACAAGTACAGCAAATATCATAGCTAAAACAATATTAGGAAAAACATATGGTGTTAATTGCATAACAATTAATTGTTCTGATAAAACTGGTGTTGATAATATTAGAAAGAAAATAATAGATGTTGCAGGATTAAAACCAAGTGGAAGTGATTTTAGAATATTCATATTAGAAGAATCTGATGAATTATCTAATTCAGCACAAGATGCACTTAGAAAACCTATGGAATATCCATATGATAAACATAATAAATTCATATATTTATGTAATAATTTAGCTAAAATAACACCAGCTATAAAGGATCGTTGCAGGATATTTCATTATATGCCTATCAAACCAGAAGAAATGATTGATAGATTGAAAAAAATACGTGATGAAGAAAATATTGATATGAGTGATGATTTAGTTATGAAACTTGCTGAAATGACTAATGGTAGTATGAGATTTCCTGTTATTCGATTAGAAGAATTTAAATCATTAAAAAGGAAAATAGAAGAAAATGATCTTAAATTATCAGAAGAATATGAAACAATTAAAATTATATTTATGTATCTAAAAGAAAAGAAAATACCAATAGCTCGTGATAAAACGTTAGATTTATATCAAAAAGGTTTTCATTTTAATGATATAGTTGAATTTTTTCATAATTTTACTATAGATTCCTTAGAAAAATATACAAATGAGATTAATTATAGAATTAAAGCAAAAGTTTTGATTAAAATTGCTGAAGCAGAAAGAGCTGTTATTGAAGGATGTAATGAATTTTTGCAGTTATCATTTCTTTTATCAAACATATCATTATTGTTAATTGATACTAAAAGAGGTAGTAGTTAAATGTTTAAAGAAAAATGTTGTAAGTGTCAGTGTATTAATGAATTAGAGGATATAAATGCATATATATGTCATAGTTGTGGTACATTAAATCTTCCAAAACATATGAGTTCAAAAATTATGAAAAATAAGAAACAATTTTATTTTAAAAATATAAATTATGGTATTGATGTTTCAAAATGAATGAAAAAAATGAATATGTAAATTATATGGTAAGTAATATCAAACATATTATTGTTTGTGATGAATGTGGGGAAGATTTTGAGAGTTATATAAAAACAAGAAGAATATGTAATAATTGTTTAGAAAAAGAAGTAAATGAAATGTTAATGGAGGATTGATGTTAAATTCAAACTTATTCTTTTATTTTTGCTTTTTATTTAATCTATTTGATTGAGTGGTATATAATTAATAAGAAGCTTTTACATTTATTTGTAGTCATTGAATTTAACATCCCTTATACATTAATAAAGAGGTGAATTATTATAGCTAAAAAAGAAAAAAAAGTTGAGATCATACCAAATTTATATGGAGATTTATTATTATTAGTTAGAGAATATGATAAAAATAAAGATCTAATGAGTAAACTTGAAGAAGAACAAAAAGAACTTAAGCAAAAAATAATTAAAGAAGCAAAAAAAGAAGGTATATCAAAAGCAAGAAGCCAATTACTAAGTTTTTCCTGGAAGATGATGAAACAAACAAGATTAGCAACTAAAAAACTTAAAGAGATATTAATAGCAAAAGGAATGGAAGATATTGTAAAAGAATGTGAATATGATATTAAATTTCCACAGGTTTATGTTAAAAAAAGAAAAGGTGGAGAGAATATATTTTAATCAATTCTTATTTCTTGAATATCCTTAAAATCCTTTAAAATTTTATTTATAAAAAGAAATAATTCATATCCAATCAATCTTACTTTTCTATTATAGCAAGATTGATCTTTTTTAATAATTAATATTTTAGTCATTATAATCAGTAAATTATTTATTTGTATTAAATAATATAAAAATAATTAACTATTTAAATTTTTCATAATTTTTTATGATAAAGTTTAAATAATAAAAAAAATAAACTAATCTTACTTAAAAAGTTTTTATAAATTTATAAATATATTTTATAAATTTATAAAAGAGGTATAGATATGGAAAACAACGAAGAAATAATAACACATAAAGAACACGTTATAAAATATCGAAATGACACTAAATCAAGATTTATTAAAATACCAGATGATGAACAATTTTCAGAAATAAAACAAGGAGATACAGCAGAAGTAAGAAAAAAAGAGACAGATGATAAAATATACCTTATATATGTATTTAAGAAATAAAAATAAAAAATGTGAAAAATATGGCCAAAAAACCAGTTAAAAAAATAGATGAAAGAAAAATACCACAAAAAATTTTATCAAAAGTAAAACAAATAAAAAACAGATATTATAAAGAAGAAGATAAAAATAAATTTCTAAAAATATACTGGAAAAATTATGATGAAGTAAAAGATAACCCTAAACATAAAGAATTTAGTGAAATAATATTACATAAAAAAACTATAGCTAAAATTAAAAATGATAATAAAAGGGAAAAAATCGGTGGTACCATAGATAAATATTATAAGATAGTATTAGGTATGTCTAAAATTAGAGATTTAAATGATACAAAGAGATCTGAAATAATTAAAAAATATACAGAAGATCCAGATGGAGCTATGGAAGAAGGATTAATAATGAGAAGATATGAAACAAATCCTGTTACAAATGAAGAAGATAAAATTCCAATTTTAGATGATGATGGACAAATCATACCACGAGATAATAGAGAATACTTCATTAATGCCAATGGTAGTAGAAGAAAAAATACTAATTTTGATCATGCATTACAACATTTATTAAGAAGAAATGTTGTTGGTATTTGTATAAATCCTAAAGGTTTGATTGGTGTTTTTATTGAAGAAATAAGAGATGAACAAACTAATTTAAAAATACCAAGACATAAACTTTTAAAATCATCCTCAAAAACTATGAGATCTACAGTAGAAGTTATGAAAGAAAACAAATATATTAATGTAGAAATGTTAGAAGATATGATTGATACAATTGAAGATGAATTAGAAAATGGATTAATTACAAAATCTTATGTTGATATGGTTAAACAATATTACAACAGGTTAATAAATAATGATGATTTTGAAACTAACTTGTTTTTCTTGAGAAGTAGTACAAAATCTTATTTTGATGTTGTTATAGATAAAGAAGATTTAGAAGCTTGTAAAAATTTATTAGATGAAGATGGTATGTTAAATATTAACAAACTTTACAAAGAATATATGTATCCTTTTACGAGTGATTGTTCTAATCTTTTAAATTATCATAATAGTAATAAAGAAATAGTAAAAGTAGATAATAGAAACAAGCCTGTTGTAGATAAAGAAGGAAATACTATCATAGAAACGAATTGGAATGAATTTGTTTGTTTTCAAGATGTTAATTTGTTGCAAATGAATACAGAAGCAAGTGTATCTGGAAATATAACAATGTATGTTGATGATGAATCATTATCTAATAATGAGGTTCAACATCTTGATAAAATTATAGAATCCATAAAAATTATGGTACCTTCTTCAATACATCTTGATTTTGGTCAAGATAGCAAAGTAAATTTAATTGGTTCTCCATTTCAATTTCCAGCAAAAGATGAAGAAAATAAAGAATTATATGAAGAAGCATACGATGATGAAGGAAATATTCTAAAAGATGAAAATGGTGATCCTGTTCAAATTCCTATATTAGATTATCCATCAATTATGGTTTATGGTATATATCCTATAGAAGAATATAAAGTTCATATTGATACAATTGATATGACAAGTGAAGATGGAAAATTAAACAATAAAAAAATAGAAAAAGAATCTGATGATTTAACAGAAGAAGAAATTAAGGATATGGAAGAAGCCATTAAAAAGAACAATCAATTAGATGATATTGAGGAAGAAAGTGAAGAAGAACCAGAAGAAGAAAGTGAAGAAGAACCAGAAGAAGATAAAATAATTGATGTTGAATTGTGGTAAATTTTAAATTAAATTTTTTTATTTTTTATTATTATTAAAATGACAAAAAGGAAGAAAAAATGAGTAAAAAAGGTGTTAGAGTATATTCATTAGATGCATTAAAAACTAAATTAAAAAATGAAACAACTCCAGAAAAAAGGCAACAGTTAAGATTATTATTAGATGAAATGGCAGAAGTTTATCCAGATGAAAGTGAAATTCCTAATAATCCTGAAGAGATTTTTATACTTCCTAAACAATGGAAAAGTGGAGATATAAAAAAGAAAATAGTTATGTGTATAAAAGGACAATCTACATCTGGAAAAACATTTACAGCATTATCTTCAAGTCATCTCACACAAAAACATATTTTACATGATTTTAGCAAATCTATTAAAAATAAAACAATATCTAAACAAGAATTACAATATTTTTTTGATGAATTAGATAAATACATACCTTTTACTCCTGTTTGGGTAATAGGTACTGAAGAATCAACATATGAATGTTTAACCAGTGATGATAATGCTGAATTTTTTGAACATGCTGATGTTAGATATGTTGAAGTATTACAAAAAGGAAGTGGTTTGTCTTTTTTGGATCATATGTCAACATATAAAAATTTTTTAATAGCATTATATTCTTTATCTGGTCAAAAAAGAGGAACAATAGTTATTGATTCAAGTTCTGGTGTGTTATCTGCACAACATGAAGTTGTAAGAAGAGTTATTGCTAAAATTCCTTCTCTCAAAAAGGAACAAGGAATTCCAACACGTCAATGGTTTTGGAGAAATGTAGAAAGGGAAGGTATGATGTTCTATGGAAGAATAACACCAGTCAATTTTATATTTACAATAAAACAAGTTATGAAATCTCGTGAAAATCAACCAGATTTTTTAGCAACTGATTGGTGGGAAAGAACAGATAGACATTTATCATCAATCATCATACAAAATGAACAATTGGGAAATACTAATAAATTTAGAAGTACAATTGAAAAATGTAGACCAAATTCAAGATTTTTAAATAAATCATATCAAAATATGACTTTACCAGTGTTTATGTATAATTTAATTATGGCAAAAAATAAAAAAAATATCAAATAAGGAGTGGAAATTGGTTGGAATATTTTATTATATCCCTAAATATTAACTTTCTATTTTAAAATATTTCACTTTTCATTTAGAAAACCAACCATTAACCTTAATAAATAAAATAATAAAGGTATGAAAAAATGAAAATAAAAGTAAAAGATTTGTTATTGATAAATAATTTAGTTCAAGTTAGTACCAATACATCAGATAATAAAATAAAAAAATACATTATAGAAGTTGTTAAAGAAGATAACTGTTTATATGTAGAAGCAGTTCACGAATCAGGAATTTTTTCTGTTTTTCTTAGAAAAGAAATGGATGATATTGAAAAAGATGAAAAAATAAACATAGCTGATAGTATCATTCTTTCAGATATTTTGAAGAATATAATAACAGATGAAGAAATTAACATTTCTATGACCAAGGATGCTGTAAAAATAGATAAAGATGATATCACATTATCTACATACGAACCAAAAAAAGAAGAAATTGAATATAAAGAACAACTTTTAAATATTTTTGAAACTAGAAAATATGGTGCTGTAGATAATAAATGTAAAATTTTTGAAGATGATAAAGAAAAACCAAAATATGATGCTAAATGCAAGATTGATTTATCAAGATTAAATGCTTCAAAAATAAGAAACATTTTTAGTGATGATATCATAAACATAAAAATTCAAAAAGGAACATTATTCTTTAAAACTGGTAAAGTAAATTCTATAAATAGAAAAATCAAGAAAAAAGGTAATGAAGACCCAACAAAAATAACAGGAAGTTGTGAAATAAATTTATCTGATCTTGGTTGTTTAAATATGCTAACAAGTTATAAAGGATTTACTGTGTTAGAATTTAAAAAAGAATATCCAATGGTTGTTAAGAAAGAACTTGAAGAAGAAAAAATTGGTATAAATTATGTAGTTTCAACAGCAACTAAAAATGATTAGTTTACATAACTAAATCATTAATTTTTTTATAATAATACATAAAAGGGTTTTAAAATGAAGGATTTTAATGGGAATGAATTACCAGAAATAAAATTTGAATTGATTCAAATAGAACAAAATTATCGATCTGGAATATCCATATTTATTCCACAAAGAACCCTTTTCATAATTGGTAGGAATGAAAGTGATTATCTTGATAAGAAAATATTTTTTGTAAATGATTTTTTCCCAAGATTTCAAGTAGAAAAAGGAGAAAACTTGGATTTAATAGTTAATGAATATAAATCCAAGATAAAACAAATTAAAGATAAAAACATACGAAAACTTGGTGGTAAAGTTCATTTATTATCAATTTACACGTATAAAACAGGTCAGGTGGTTGACATACGTGATTCATTTTCAAAAACATATGATGCTAACATAACATTTACAGAAGTATTTAAGAGAAAAAAACTCATACGTGGATATTTCTTCATTCCAGAATATATTTTTACTATGAAATCAAGATTTATGAAGATAAGAGGATTAGAATATATTTTCTTAAGAAGTAAAGAAATTAATGGAGGAAAGTTAGAATTTTGAAGATTTATATATCTGGTGCTTTAAAAGATGAAAAAGAATGCATAAAGATAGCTAATAAATATGAAAATGATGGTCATATCATTACAAGAAAGTGGTGGGAATTTAAAAGTAATGATCCAGATGTAAAAAAAGCATATGCTAATATGTGTAAAAAAGCAATAAAAGAATGTGATTTATTCATATTATATAATAGTGATAGTATTACATCTGGAAGATATACTGAATTAGGGATGGCCATAATTTTAGAAAAAATGATATATGTATATGGTAATCCTTTAACCACTATATTTAGACACGATTGTTATCATAGAAAACTTGAAGAGGTTAATTATAATGGTAAAAAATAAGAATAATAACAATAAAGGAATCAATCATCCATTTTCAATCATAGATGGTAAAAAAATCACAGTTAAGGAAGCATTTAGTTGGGTTTTAAATTATTACAATCCAAGAAAAAATATTCCAGAGATTATGCCATTAGTTATTGATGGAACGTGTGGTGAGATGTTAATGTGGCATAAAAAAGATTTATCAAAATATAAAGTAGTAACAAATGATTTACATAATGATGTTATATCAGATTATCATTATGATGTTGGTGAATTAAATTATCATTTAGATAAGATATATGATATTGGAATATATGATCCACCATATATTAATTTAAAGAAAAGAAAAGATAAGAAAAAATACGAAAATGGATTTAAATATTCTATGATAAGTTCATTTGAACATCTTGAAAAAATAACAAGAAAATCAGCAATTAGTTTTTCAAGAATATTAGTAGATGATGGTATTTTAATTGCTAAAATTACCGATTTTCATCATAAAGATAAACTAAGAGGACATATAGATTTTATTAATTGGTTTTCTAAATATTTCTATTTATGGGATATCATAATTTATAGATTTTTTAAACCAATTCCAAATTTAAATTTTTATACAAAAAAATGTGCTAAAACACATAGTTATTTTTTAATATTTAAAAAAGAGAAAAAATAATATAATGGTATGCTTGAGTTCTGATGAAGAATATTGTTGCAAGTGTGGTAAGAAACAAAATAAACAATATTTATACAGAGATAAAGAAACAGGTAAATTATATTGCATACATTGTGTTGGTAAAGTAAAAAAAGAAAGAGAAAAAAAGTTTGAAATAAGTAGATATGAAAAAAGAGGTAAAAAAAGGTCCTTAAAAAATGGTAGACCAAGAAATATCCTATTGTAAATTATGTGGATTAGATATTAAAAAAACAGAGTATTATATTGTTTATTCTAAAATTTTAGATGATATAATATGTTCTGGATGTTGTTTAATGGCAATATATTATCATTTTAATATGTTACCTGTTTTAACATTTGAAAAATTACCAGAAAATGTTAAAAAATATTGCATAGAAGTTCATAAAAAAGAATTAGAAAAAGAAAAAAATATAAAAGAGGTTGAAGTATCATGGAACTAAAAAAATATTATAAATTTTTTATATATTTTATTTTACTTTGTTTAATTCAAACATCAATCTTACTAATAAGTATTAAGATATTTGATTATACAATGTATATTTTAATATCCTGGATTGTTACAATAATATGTATAATGGGGGATATTATATTAGTATATAAATTTATTTATAAAATACAAAATGATTAAAATGTCGTTATTTAAATACATAAAAACTAATGAAAAGATAGAAGATCAAGTAAGATCTTATGATGAAAATATTAAAATTAAGAAAATAAATTTCAATTCAATTGTTTTTAGTCCTTTTGCACAATTAAAATGTATGAATTGTGGAATGTTTAGAAGAAATTATCATTGTTTATGTAATATAACATGGAATAAACATAAAGAAAAAATATCTAAATATAATTATATTTATTTAATTTACATACAAGTTAATAATAATGAAAGAATAGAACATTTAAAGAAACATAATGAAGAAAATATAAAAATTGGTAAAAAACCTTTAAATGATTGGAATTTACATAAATTTGCTTGTGATGCTAATCAAGTTGTTGTTGTTAGTATGATGAAAAAACTTATGATTCATCTCAAATCAAGAAATCCAGATAAAAAATTAATGCTTCTCAATGGTGGAGGTGGATGTAGAGGTTGCAAGGTATGTGGATTGATAAAACCAGAAAAAACAGGAGAAAAACGAACACCTTGTAAAAAACCAAATGAATCATTTACTTCTCCAGAAGCATTAGGAATTGACGTGTATGCTACTTTACAAAAAAATGGTATTGAATTTAGTGTAATACCTAAATATGAGTTAATATGTGTAGGGATGGTGTTTGAAAAATGTATTTAGGAATGATAATAGAATTTACAAAAAAAGATGGTAATTTTAAAATAGATACTAACATTAAAAATGATGAACAATTAGCAAATATTATAGAAAACTTTCTTTATCGACAAATAGGAAAGGGCATTGATGAAAGAAAAGTTATTGAAAAAGATATTTATCATTTTGTAATTAAATGGTATCCAGAAAATGATAATATAATAGTTTTACACGATACAGGTAATTTAGGATTGAGAGATGGTATTTTAAAATATATTTTATCAAGATTAGGGTGAATATTATGGGAATAAATATTAAAGAAATTAATAAAATATTTAAAAAAGAACCTTCATTGAGAGAATGTGCTAAAAAAGAAGAAGAAAATAAACTTTGTGTATGTGGTCATTTAGAAAAATATCACCATAACCATAAAGATTATGCTTGGGGAGTTTATTCTATTTGTAGAAGGTGTATGATGTGTGTTTGGGATGTTAATAAAGGATGTTATGAATTTAAAGAAAAAGAAATAAAATTTAAAGAAGATGATGTAAAAATTGCTTGATGTTAAACTTGATGTACTTGAACGATTAGTAATAGAACTATCAAGAGAAATTAATAAATTAAGAGATACTGTTGATTATATAAAAAGAGAATTTAATTTATATGAAAAAGATATAAAAGAAAAATATTATGAAATTAAAAAATTAGCAATAGATTTAAAACATAAATTAGAGGATAATTAAAAATGAGTTTGAATAAAATATTAGGAATGAATAAAAAAGAAGAAGATAAATGGAGATTTGATGAAAAAAGCATATTTTCTATAGCTTTTAATGAAGAAGAAACACTAAATTTTAACAGGTTATTGAATGTAATAAAAAATTACATAGATCAAACCCAATTTTATTTAAAAAAAGAAAAAATGATATTTAACGTGTTAAATGGTGATCATACTATTATCATTAATATTGAAAAAGATATTAATTATAAAGGAAAAAATGTTAAAATAGGGTTTGATGTGGAAGATCTTTATAAAATAACAATTCCACGAAAAAAAGAAATGAAATTAAGTTTGTTAAATGAAAAAATAGTCGTAGAAAAACTAAAAAACAATGGATATTATACACATAAAGAAATTAAAACATTAGATAATAAATTATTTGATGATTTAGATAATGATATAAAAAATTTATTTAAATTAGAATATGAAAATAAATTTAGTCTTACAAAAGAAAATTTGTATGATTTAATTTCTGAGTTAGGAGATTATTCTGAAGTATTAAAAATACTTGTTAATGATGATGGAATAAAATTTATGGAAGAGAATAATTATCAAGGAATGTTTGAATATCCCATCTTAAAAGATGATTTATATGATTTTAATCGTAAAAATTCAAAAGAAGAATTTGTTTCAGTAACAAGTTATTTATTGAAAAAAATAAAACCTGTTTTTGATCTATTAGATAATGATGATATCATAACATTTCACGTGAAAACACAATATCCTATAAGAATAGATATTAAAATTAATACTATAAATGCTGATATGACTTGTTTTTTAGCAATAAGAGTTAAAGAAGATGAAATCGAAGAATATGATGAAGAACTTGATCTATAAAAAATATAATGATATATGGCCAAGATGACAATAAAAAAAGGAAATAAAAAAATAGAATTTGAAGTAAAAGAAGAAATTTTAGAAAAATGGGATAATGTTGCCAAGATACTAGGATTTAGTAGAGCTAAATTCATAAGAAATGCTGTTGATAAATATATCATTAATATTTTTGAAGCTATAAAACCAATATATGAAATAAAAGAAAATATAAATGAAAATCTTAAATCTAATAATTTTCCTACTATGATATGTCCTTCTTGTAAAAAAGAAATTGATAAAAGAGGTTCTGTACAACACATTAAAGCTTGTAAAAAAGTAAATGAATCAAAAGATGTTATCAATGAAAATATATCTAAAGAAAATCACGACCCTAAAATCATATCTAAGGAGAAAAGAGATAGATTGAAATTAGAAAAGAAATTTAATGATGTTGGAAGAGATGGAATAATGAAAGAAAGAATTCTTTAAGAGGTAATGAAATATGAATGATGTTGAAAAAGAGATTGGGAAAATACTTAATTTATTAGAGGATGTTTAATAATGAACATAACAGTATTTCCTGAAAATGAAGTGTTTATGGTTAAAATGTTATCCATTTTAGATAAAGAAAATAAAGGAATATCTAAGAATGATTTTTTGTGTAAAATAGTTAAATTTCAAAAAATAACTGGTGTTAAATATTTTTACATAATATATGTTGATTATGTAGAAGATAAAAAAATAATAAACTCTCCAACATTTGAATCAGAATTAAAAAATATCATCAATAAATTAAATTTTATAACAATTACAGATGAAGATAAAATAAAATTATCTAACTGGGGAAAATTATTTGCTAATTCTATAGTATTACCTGTAAGAGAAATTGAATACATAGAAAAAATATTATTAAATAATTAAAATGGTGTTTATAATGAGTTTGATATACAAGATAAAGGATAAGAAAAAAGAATTGGAAATTGAATATTTAGAAAATGAAAAAAAAGAAGTAGTAAAAGAATTAAAAGATTTAGGAAGAGATATGATCGTGATACAATATGGTTTTTCTATGAAAAATGAATTTGATGGATTTAAAGAACAAATTAACAAGGTAAAATGTCCTTATTGCAATCATATATTCAATCAAAAAATATCAAGTGGTTGTTTTAATAACATAAAAGAACCATTTATGTGTCCAAAATGTTTTTATCCTGAAAATTTATACAATAAACATTCATATATATTAAAAAAATTGAGAGAATTAAGAAAAGAGGATGATTAATTGACAGATAAAATAAATTGGTTTAGAAATGTATATAGATTTGTTACTATGTATATAAAAGATTTAAAAAATGAAAAACGATGTAAAGAATGTGGTAGAATAGTTGATGATTATGGAAATGATGAACTAAAATTATGTGTTGATTGTAATAGAATTAGGATAAATAAAACAATTGATGTTTATAATGACCCACAAATTAAAGAAAGAATTAAAACTCGATTGAAAAATAATCTAGTACCAAAAGTTATAGGAAGTGATTTAAAACCATATCCTTATGATCAAGATAAAATAGTAGAAGCATTAAGAAGAGAAACAGGATTGGATGGTAAAATACTTGATAATTTAGTGGAAGATGTATCGAGATACTTGATAAGCACACACATCAATATCATAACAGCACCAATGATTCGTGAAGTTGTTAATTCATTGTGTTTAAAATATAAACTTGAAGGAACACGATTAAAACACACTAGAGTTGGCATACCTAAATTTGATTTGAACAAGATATATGAAGAAAATGGAAAGATAAATTACATTGAAGAAACCATTAAATTAATAGATTATATGGTTATAGATATAAAAACAGATATATATTTAGATAAAAAAACAATAATAGAACGATTGGAAGAAATAGGTCAATTATTATATAAGTGGTATGGATCCTCTGATAAAAAAATATTGAATCACATAAAAAAAGAAAATGAAAACATAGATAATTTAATTAAAATGTTGGAAGAAGGAAAAGAATTTAAAAATGGTGTTTTATAATGGAAATAAAACAAAATAAAATGAACATATTTGATAAAATAATAGATTATATTGATCGTAATTCATATTCAGGAGATTATGAAATTAATGATGATATATTGTTGATATCTTTCAAGAGTTTTAGTTTTGGAACTGAATTTTTAAGTAATATCTTTTGGTATTATGGATTAGATTATAAGGACTATGTCAAAAATTTTAATGTTGTTCCTGTTTCACGTAAAAATGTCATGGTTAGAATATGGTTATTAAAACTTCCAGATGTAGAAAATTGTGAACATCATTTTGAATATAATAGTAATTGGGGATATGATATTTGCATTAAATGTGGTTTGTTTAGAAATAAAAGGATGAGTTAAAATAATATTTACCACATTTGATTTGGAGTTGAATATATGACAATATATGAAATATTAAGTTTAATAATATTACCAATTACTGGAAATTCTTGGATATTATATGAAATATTTAAATATTTAAAGAAAAAAATAATACTAAATATACAACTAATTAAATTATATTATCTTTTTAATAAAAAAAATAACACAAGTTTTGATTTATGTATAAAAACTATAAATATCTTAAATTATATAACAAATAATATCACTAAAAAAATATTTAATAAAATATTTGAGTTTAAAGAACCAAAATATGATAATAAATATATTAATTGTCATAAAACATCTAATGGAGATTTTATAATAAAAAAAGAGTATGATAATTTTGAAATTTATGAAGGAATAAATCCAAATTTTTTATTATTTATTAAATATTCTATACAAGATAATCTTATAAGAATTAGTAATTATAAAAAAAATTTAAAATATGAAGAAGAATCAAAACTAAATAATAAAAAAATAGAAAATAAAATAGAAAATGAAGAAATATTAAAGGATTTTTTAGAATATTATATAAAAAAATGTAGAAATTACAGTAAAATTATATTTTATTTATTATATAAAATTATAAAATATAAAAAAAGAAAAAATTTATTATTAATATTTAGAAATGAAAAATTACAACATTAAAGATTACAGTACAGAACGTTAGAATGGTTTTAAGGATTATTACGTAAAGATAAAATATTAAAAATATGATAAAAATGGAACTTAATTTAAATTCATTAGAAAAAAAGAACGGATTTAAAGATTTAAAAGGATTTTCACGTTGTATTTGTGGCAAGTGTGATCGAATGTATTTTCAAAAATCAACATTATTACAAGTTTTAAATCCATATTTAGAAAAATGGAAGGATTTACCTTTAAAGGTTGATATGACATCTATAAAGGATCATTCTACAGGATTTATGACTATAAATTTAAATATAAAACAAACAGGAAATATTTTTGTAGAGGATATCTCAAAGATTAAAGAATAAAAATCTTTAATTTAACATAAAATTTAAATATTTAATTAGTTTATTATTTTAGTAACATAAAAAGAAGGTTTTATCATTGTTTAAAAAAAACAAGATTATTTTACGTGAAAAAGGAAGAGTTAGTATTAAAGAAATTGATAAAAAACATCAAGTTGATGATCCCATCCTTCATACATTAATAGGAAATCAAGTTGTAGATATTGGAAATGGTAATGATGTGATTAATGGACTTCCAATAAAAGATCCTTCACATATAATTTGGAAATTAGATCTTGATAAAGAATATGAAGTTATCATTCAAACACCAAGTGCTTTAGCTAATATGATTAAAGAAAATTTGTGTATGAAATTTAAGAAATTAGAAATAGAAGCATTACAAACAGCTAAAGAATATAAAGTAATAAATGAAAAAGAATTTGAACCAACTTATTGTTATTATAAAGGGAAAGCAAGAGCATATTCAGAAGCTTGGTCTTATATATTATTTCCTAATGGGTATTCTGAAGATGATGATGATTATAAAAAAGCTAATAAAAAATTGACTGAAAAAGCTTATGAAAAAATAAAGGAAAAAAGAGATGCAAAAAGTAGAAAGTAATTTAGATGAATTAACTGAATGTTGGAATTGTTGGGGAGTCATATCTAAAGAAGATTCTATTAAAATTGGAAATTGGATCGGTGGAGAAGTTAAATATATATGTAAAAATTGTGCTAAAAAAATTAAAAAGAGGAATAAAGATGGAAAATAATGATAAAGAAAAGGATTGGATTGTTAAGATATCGAAAAGTGATATAGGAATTAGAACTGTTATGATTATTGATAACCATGATAAATTACAAATATTTGGTATAGATCCTGATAATTTTGATAGATTTTCAAAAGAAATGAGTAAAGAATTAATTAGAATTAAATATGAAAAAAAAGATGAAAATGAATCTTAAAAAATTAAAAATAAATTTACAAGAAGATAAAAGTGTTAAGTTTGAAATTGAATCAAGTAATGGAAATGCTTATGGTAGTATGCCATCTCATATGATCTTATCTTTTTTGAGTCAATTTGAAGATAAACCAAAATCATTCATGCAAAAATTATTTTCAGACATATTACTTGAAACTTTTAAACCAATTACTGATTTTATTGAACGGTATGGTTTTATAGATACACCATGGTATATTAAAAAAACTATAAAATTTGCAATGGATACTTTTGAATATGAACTTTTACAATCTCAAGAAAATAGAATTTTAATGTATTTATTTCAAAAACAAAAATATTTTGGATGGTAATTAATGTATATTAATGAATTATTTTTAGTAGGTATTTTCTTTTTCACGTTTATTGGTGCTATTATATTAGTAGAAATAATAGATAAATTCACAAAAGGTAAGAAAAAATATGGATAAAAGAAAACCAAAAATTATGAAAAAAACAAAGATAAAAGGAAAATTCTTGAAAGAAAAATATCCTTTAATTGAAGATAAAAAAGAAAAAGAAATAAAATTTGTAAGAAGAAGAGGAAAACATCACAAATGAATGATAAATGTGAAGAATGCAAACATAGAATTAATGATTATTGTAGAGCATATAAGGTTAAAATAGAAATAATTGATATTGATAAATGTAATAGAAGAAAAATTACTGAAAGTAGAAAAGAAAGAAGATCTAAAAAATGACTAAAAAAATATTGATGGAATTTGATGGAGAAACGTATGAAATAGAATATTTAAGATTGAGTAAGACAAATCTTTCATTTACAAAAAGTAATGGAAAAAATGAATGGATAACTCATCCTGTTGGTGAAATTAAAATAAATATAATAAAAAAAGAATAAAAAGAATAGAGATGATAAGTTAAAATGAAAATGAGATATAAAAAAACAGGAAGAATAACCTTCAGTTCAAAATTCAATGTTGGAGGATTATTTGAAGTCATTACAGAAGATGATTCTGCATTCATAAAAGATTTAGATGTTTATTTAGAATCTAAAAAAGAATGGAAAGATCTTGGACAAGCATTTAAGGACAAGGATCTCATTCCAGATAATTTGAATGTATATTTCTTTGAACCGATAAATAAAAAAGAACGTGAACAAGGATATAGATTATAAAAGAGGAATGATAATGAATGATAAAAAAATAGATGTTATTGAAAATGATATTATTTGTAGTGGATGTGGAAAAGTTATATATGAAGATGATGAAATAGAAATTAATTATAACAAAATGTATCATATAGATTGTTTTGAAAAAATGAAAAATAATAAAAAATATGAAGAAATTGGAATATGTGATGATTGTGAAAATCCAATCTATAAAGGAGATAAAACAGTTAATACACAAAATAAAATGTATCATGAAGATTGTTTTTCTAATAATAATATTCACAATGAAGTAAGAAAAAAAGAAAAATTTGAAAAAGAAATCAAAGAATTAGTTGATGAAATAGTAAATATTTTAATAAAGAAAAATAAAGGATATGGTAATTCATTTTATAATGGTTTGAATAATATAAAAAAATCTTTAGATTATGATGATGACAGATTTAAAAATATGCATTATTTTCCATTTTATGCTAGAGAATTAGATAAATTGAGTAGAATAAATAGTTTAATAACATCATCCATACCAAAAAAAGATAAAGAAGATGCTATTTATGATGCTGTTTTAGATTTAGCTGGATATGCCATATTATTTCTTAATTATATTAAAAATTATGATAAATAGGTGTAAATTATGAATATAGATAATTATAGAAACATTGTATTTATTGGTAGTTATATATTTCTTGTTATAATGTTATTTATAACATATTTTTCACCATTAGGAATGTTAGGTGTTGTAATATTTTCTATTATTATATTAAGTATTATGATTATAATTTTGATAATTTTAGATAAAATGGAAAATAAAATATATAAAAAAATAGAAGAATGGTTTGATAATTATGAATAGAATTGAAATAAGAATAATAGATGTATTGGATCATTTTACAACTGATTCTAATGAAAATAAAATCATAGCACGATTTATAGGAGAATTTGTTGGTGAAGATGATGATTATATAACATTACGACACATAATTGCTGATATTAATCTTGAGAAAAATTGTAATGAAGTATCTAAGTTAGTTAAAAAAGCCATAATAAATCAATGGATTGCATATATTGATATAGAATGAGGTTTGAATGATGATTAAATTACGTTTTTATCAAAAATATATTAACTTTACTAATAGATTTAGAAGATTATTAGATTATTTTTTAAAAATTCATTATGATAACACACGAAAATGTTATGCTTGTGGTGAATATGTAAGATTTTTAGAATGTCATAAAGTAAATAAAAATATATCAATAAGTTATTTACTTAAAATTTGGTTCAATGAAAATGTAAAATTGTTATGTTGTCGTTGTAATGAAATTCTTAAAAGTTTTCCAAGTAAAATACATGATTACTTGATAAAAAATAAAGAATTGATACCTAAAATAAATTATGTTTTAATACCAGATGATTATGAAAATGATATACTTGATAAAATTTCATCTGATAATGATTTAATAGTAGAATATATATCTTCATTGATTAAAGATTCTTCTAAACAACCAACAAATTTTACAACAAATTTTACAATACTTTATCCAGATGGTAAAATATGGGTACCTAAAAATAAAAAACAAATAAAAGAAATAATAATAGAAAAAACTGAAAAAGGATATAAAGCAATAGTGGAAGTAGAATTTGATACTGGATTTACCATTAAAATAGAAGAAGTAATTGATAAAAAATATTTAATAAAAAAAGAGGATGTTAATGACAATATTAAATGATAAAAATCAACATTTATGTTATTCTTGTAAAAGAGTATTATATTTTAGTGAATTAATTGAAACAAATCAAAATATTGACATTAAAATATTAAGCAAATTATGGAGATCAAAAAACATTAAGTTTTATTGTTGTAGTTGTAATTATATCATCAAAAATATAAAATATATGCCTTCTTTTGTAAAAATAACTGATGATTATAAAGTTCAATATGATAGTTTTTTATATTGTAAAGAATGTGATAAACATACAGCAAGTATTTTAAGTTTTAAAGTTTCTAATATTTATTTAGAATATAATAAAAAATCATATTATATGATACAATGTTCATTATGTAAAAATTATTTAGATGATAAAGGAAATAAAATAGAAACATTTAAGTTAACATATGAAGATACAGTAAGATGTAATCATTGTAATGATGATACAGGATTAATTTTATATCATAAAGATGGAACGTATGATATGTATTGTATAAGATGTAAAAATTATTTAGATAATGATGGTGATATTATTTGAAAGATAAAGATAAAGAATTAGTGGATGTATTGGATCCAATGGAATATTATGTTGAAGAAGATTTATGTGTTGATTGCAAGTATGATTCTTCTTTTTTATGTGATAAGAAATTTACTGTAGGATTAGTTGATAATTATTTCAAGCAATATGGTATTAAAGTGTATGTTTATGAATTTAAATCCAATAATCTTAAAAAAATAGTAGAAAACATACATAAAAAGGAAGTAAATCATCATCGGAATGGTGAGTATTTTGCTTTACAATGCACTAATTTTCACTGTGGTGTTGCTTGTGAATGTGATTGTCCAGATTATAGATGTCTTAAAATGAAAATTAAATCACGACACCAACCACATTGTATCAAGTTTTTTGGATTGAATATAGAAAAATATAATGATAATAGATTTGCATTTATATTAGGGAATGAAGATTTTAAAAATGTTGAATAATTTTTTGAATAAAAATAAATATTGGTTCATTGGTATTGTTGGTAGCACGAAACGACACGAAAAAAGAAAAATAAAAGAATTACTTCAAGAAAGAATGAAAAAATATGATGATAAAACGATCATAGTGGTTTCTGGTGGTGCTAAAGGAATAGATACTGATTCAGAAATAATATGCAAACAATTAGGCATACCATACTTGGTGTTTCCACCTAAAAAAGCAAATTTTATCATAGAAGGTGATGAAATTTATTTTAAAAGAAATTACCATATAGCACGAATAGCTAATGAAATCATTCATTTTCCATTAGGATATAATGATGGTTCAAGAAATACAGTAAGGTATTTTCGTGAATTGAAAAAAGAAGGAAATATAGAAAAGTATTGAAAATAAAAATACTTTAATATTTAATTAGTTTATTTATAATAAAGAAGAAAAAAACAAGAATTAATATGAAAAATACAATAATTACTAGGAATATAGATGTTCTTGATCTTACATATGATCAAAAAGAACAATTAGATATGAAAAACATTAAAAAATTTTATGAAAATTATAAAAAAGAACACACGTATGTTACAATTTCTAAAATAGCAAATGATTTTCTATTTTATTGTATGGATATTGATGGAAGAGAATCATCAAATAATATTAAATTATTACAAAAAGGATTAAAACGTGAATTTTCTTTATTATTAAGAAAAGATGAATGTGTAATGAAATACTCAAGAAATACCTATAAATTTTGTGATAAAATTGTAAATAAAAAAGAACAAATTCCTTCAATAACAAGAAAAAAACTAGTATCTTTAATTAAAAATACAAAATGGAATTTTGATAAAGATTATGAAAAAAAATTCAAAATTAATGATAACGTGTTTTTATTAACAAATGAACGTATTAAAATTATCTTGGCCCTACTTGAAAAAGAATTAACTTTAGAAGAATTATCAAGTGTTATAAATAAAACCACAACATATTATTATTTGAAAGATTTTTATGATTTAGGGTTTGTTGATAAAAATAGATTAAGTAATGGGTATCGTGGTGGTAGTATAGTAATATACAAGTTAAAAGAAGAATACTTGATAAATTAAGATTATCAGATTATATGATAATAAAAAGAGGAAAATGAAATGAAACATAAAATGGAAGAATTATCAATAGAAATAACCTATAGATGTCCTATGAATTGCATACATTGTAGTTCAAGAGCAGAATTAGGTAATGAAACAAAAATACCAACCATTAAAATCATAGAAATGATCGATAAGTGTAAAAAATATTGTGGAACAACTGATGTAAGTTTATCTGGTGGAGAACCATTTGAACATCCTGACTTTTGGGAAATTATGAAATATATTAAAGGAGAAGGATTGAATTCTATTGTTTATTCTTGTGGAATAGAAAGTGTAAAATGGAAAAATCAATTTGGAAAAAATGAGATATATTATAAACCATTCAGCATACAACGATTAAACAAGTTAAAAGAATATTGTGATAAATTAATCATTAGTCTTCATGGAACACCAAAAACTCATAATAAAATAATGAACATACAACAAAATGCTTTTCTATTGTCAATATCTACAATAAAAAGTGCTATAGATATGGGAATAAATGTAGAAATACATTTTGTACCAACTAAATTTAACTATAAAGATATAAAAATAATCTATGGATTTTGTTTGGGATTAGGTGTATCTAAGATGTCTGTCTTGCGTTATGTTCCACAAGGAAGAGGATTAGAAACAAGTGAAAAAGAAGGAGAAATAAACTTAACGAAAGAAGAATTTAAAAAACTTCAAGAAGATATGCTTCAATTAAAAAAATTATCTGAACATACAAATACACAATTTAGGATTGGCATACCAGCAGATTTCACGTTTTTAATTGAATATCTTCAAGGAAATAAAAAAGTATCAAAAGAAAAAGCTTGTACTGGTGGTAAAACTAAAATTCTTGTAAAAGCAGATGGTTTGGTTCAAGTGTGTCCAGCTTGGAAAGAATTGAATCATTTATCTGCTGGTAATATATATAAAGATGATATTGTTGATATATGGGTTAGAGGAGATACATATGTTAAGTTTAGAGAGTTTCAATATACAGATTTACCAGAACCTTGTAAATCTTGTATTTTTGTTAAAAGTTGTTTGGGTGGTTGTGGAGCACAAAGAATACTCAGTACTACTTCAGATATTAATGGTTTGAAAACAGCACCAGATCCACTATGTTTTTATGAAGATAAAGAATTATGGAAAAAAGAGGTATAAAAAATGGAAGAAATAAATTTACCAAATGGTAAAAAAATAACTATGAAAGAAATTGTCAGAAAATTTGCCTTTAAATCAGTAAAAGATGTACAATGTATTAGAATATATAGAAAATCATTTAATGATTTTTCAATGGAATTTATTGATAGTAAAGAAGTGAATGAATGTGAAAGTAATTTTTATATTCTAACAGTTATTCCAAATGTAAAAATAGATGAATTCATAATTGAAGAATCTAAAACAGCAGAAGAAAGAAGAAAAGAAAGAAAAGAATATAAAATAAAAAAAGAAAAACAAATGAAAAATTTTCTAATAGATCTTAGAAAAAGATTAGAAAATGGAGAAGAAATAAGTTTGGTTTGGTTTGCTGATAACATAGCATATGATATCTGGTGGAAAGATGAAAATGGAATATATAGAGTTCATAAAAAAGATACTGAAGGTGAATTTGATGATAATTCTTATGAAAAATGGACTATTGACGAAATAATATCTGAGGTTGAGAATAGAAAAGACATACCAGAAATAATTAAATAAATTTTGTTTAAATTATGAGAAGGATTTTTACATTTGATATAGAAGTAGATTGGGATAAGAAAGAAGCATTTAGTTTGGTAATTACAAAGGGTAATGCTCCCATTCAAATGATTGGATGTTTTGATTTTTTTAAACAAAAATTTTATTCTTTTTTTTATCATAAAGATGTAAAATTAATTGATTATTCTACAAAAAATATTAATAAAATCAATAAAAAACATTATGAACTTCTTAAAAAATTCTTTAAAGAAAAGAATTTTAATGTTATAGAAGGTAAATTTAATAGTTCTGAAAGTAAAATTACTTGGGATTGTAGATATCTTGATTTTAATGATGAACGTAAGATGATGACTGCTTTTATGAAAGTTGTTAAAGAATTATCACCAGATATTTACAATGGATTTTTTATAAGAACATTTGATTTAGTTTATATCATAAATAGGTGTAAATCACTTAGTGTATCAAGTTCATATCTAAGTTGTTTGAGAAATGTTTACATATCTAATGGAGAAGCATACATAACAGGAAGTGTAATATATGATATTCCAGATACATATGCAAATTTTATGGGTTCACATAGACATGCTAATTCTTTAAAAAAATTAGCAGAAACACATCTTAAACGTGATGATGCTCATAAGATAACTAAAACATCTGATAGTATCATAGATGAAACGTGGTATGATGATGATTGGGATAAATTCAAGGAATACTGTCTCATAGATGTTGAATTATGTGTTTTACTTGAAAAACAACTTGGATTAATTAATATGTGTGATAAATTTGAAAAGTTTACAGGAGTTAATCCACGATTTGTCATGAATCATTCTAGTGTTATTGAAAGTTTTTTTAATATGATTAAACCACTTTATGAAGAAAAAGTTCTTCATAATGAATATAGAATTGCTTTTCAAACTAAAAGTCATAAAGATATGAGAAAAGAATCTGGTGGTTTAGTATTAGAATCTATTCGTGGTCTTTATAAATCAGGATTGATGTTGATTTTAGATTTATCAAAAGAATATCCTAAAATAATTGAAACTTTAAACATAAGCATAGAAACACTCGTAGAAGAAGTCATAAAAGAAGAAGAAAAGAAAAATTACATACATTGCTTGACCAATGATAAATATTATCAAAAAGAACCCATTGGTTTTGTTCCTTTTGCTCTTAAAATATTATACAAGATACGTGATCAAATAGAAGAAGAACGAGATAGGTTTGAATATGGAACAAAAGAATGGAAAGAAATGAATGATAAACGACAAACAGTTAAAGATGTTATTAATGCTGTTTCTGGACAATTTGATTACGTTAATTCCATAATAGCTAAAGAAGGAATTGCTGATTCAATAAGAGGAACAGGAAGAACTGAAATCATCATATCAAATGATTATACCATTAAATTTAGTGATATATGTGATGTTGATTTACAAGTAATTTATGGTGACACAGATTCTGTGTTTGTATGGTTAAAAAATGTAGAAGACTGGAAAATAGGGAAAAAAGTTGCTGATGAAATCGTGAAATGGATTCAAAAAGGATTTGATATATTTGCCAAGAAAATGAATGTTGATTCACATAAATTTGAAATTTCACTTGAAAAAATATTAGATGTATTTCTTAGCACAGGTAAAAAGAAAAAATATTTTGGACACGTGTTATGGGCAGATGGTAAGGAAGTTAGTGAAGAAAATAGTTTTTACATAAGAGGATTTGAAAGTAGGAGATCTGATAGTTCAGAGTTTACAGATAAAGTTCAAAAAGAAATATTTGGTCTCATTTGTCAAACAAAAAGAAGAAAAGGTGGTTGGAATGAAGTGAGAAATGAGATCATAAGAAAAATAAGAATAGATTATCCATCTGAATTTAATGAAGAAAATTTCTTGGAAATTGGCATACCAAGAAAATTAAAAATGCCTTTTGATAAATATAAAGTGACAAACCCACACTTGGAAGGATGTAACTATGCTAATAAATATCTTAATGCTAATTTTTCAGCTGGTTCAAAACCTAAATTAATATATTTAGATTATGTTAAAGATAATAAACAAGGATTTCCAAATACTAAACATTTAAGTGTTGAAGAAGGAATGACAATTCCAGAAGGAATTTTTGTTGTTGATAAAAGAAAAATGATGGAAAAAACAATTAGAAGTAAATTAAGAAAAACTCTTGATGTAGTTGGTATTGATGATAATGAAATAGATACAGGATATAAAAAGAAAACAATATTTGATTTTTTTAATAAATCAAAAGAAGATAATATGATAATGGTTGATGAAAATAATATAGATAAAATACTTGAAATATCTAATGAAAGGTTGGAGGAAATAAAATATGAGACTCAGTAGTAGCAAGATGGATGGATATGTATGGTGTCCAAGAAAATATTATTTATTGAATGTAGAAAAGATTAAATTACCTTATATTTCTAAAGCTTTAATTATAGGAAGAAAAACACATAAATTCATAGAAAATTTTTGGAAGAATTGTAATTTTTCTTTAAGTAATTATATAGGAGATCTTAATGCTTATTTAAATAAAGTAATAAAGAATATGCATATAAAAGATAATTATGTGAATGCTACATTACAAGTATATTATTCTAATTTTGTTAATTTTCAAATAAGAAGGATAAAAATATATGTTGAAAAATATGATGATGATGAAGATTTGATTAAAAAATTGTTTTATCCTTTCATAAATGAAAAATATGGAACAATAAAAATATCAAATAATCATACATTTGGATTCATAATAGATTCTGCTTTTTGGCATCCAGAAGGTAATAGTATTATTGATTGGAAAACTGATAATATATGTAACGAAACACAATTTAGAACACATATTCCACAATTAAAAAGGTATTCTGTATGTATGAGAAAAGTATTAAAAGAAGATTGTGATAAATTAGGGATATTTTTTGTTAAAGATTTTCTTTATTTTGCCATAAAAACAGATTATAATTATAGTCTTGAAGATGAAGTAATAGAATTCATTAGAATGCTTCAACGATCTAAATATCCTAAAGTAGATAAAAATGAAAGTTGGAAGTGTTGTTCTCCTGTTGATGAATGTGAATATTATCCTGAAGTATGCAATGGTGCAATGGTGAAAGAATAGATGAAAGAAAAGAAAAATATAGATATAGAGAATTTAGATCCAAATCTTAAAAAACAATTATTAGAATATTTAAAAATACACTTCTTTTTCAAGCACATACAAGATGCAAGATTAGAAGCAAGAAAACAAATAGAAGAAACATTCATTAAACTTGATATTAAAGAAGATTTCAGAATCATTGATAATGAAAATAAAATAGCAACATTATTTCAATGGAGAGAATGTTCTTATAAAGAAGGTGGTGAATTTATTAACATCATACCAAAACCTTTTGTTATAGGAAAGAAAAAAATTGAATTTCCTCAAAAAAACTCCTTTATAGATATTTATGATTCTTTAAATAAAAAAATTAGATGATAAAAATGATAAATTTAACATTATTTTGTATTGGACATAAAGATTTAACAATAGTTACTTTAACAAATTATAGTGATAATGACCAGGATGCATTTAAAGTTAATGATTTCATTAAAAATAAATTATTAAAAGAATATGATTTTTATGAAATCAAAATGATTGTATCTAAAAGTTACAAATTATTGATATAAAAATGAGTGATGATATTTATGGTATTTTTGATGGTTTAAAAAATCTTATTAAATTTCAGAAAGAAATAAAAAATCTTCTTAATTTAAATTATAAAGAAATTTTAAAGAATAAGGATGAAATTTTTGATAATAATAATGATTTTAATAAAAAATTTGATGAATTAAATAATAAACTTGATAAAATTATAGAAAAATTAATATAATTTCATTTTATATTATAATTAACCCTAAAATTTTATTGGCTTAGGAGTTTGCTGGTTTGCAAAGCCACGTGACTTTTATGGACCACGAAAACAAACGAAACCAGCACTATTTCTATTAAATAATTTAAAATTTTAAGAGATTTATTTACTTTAGTTTAATCTTAATATTTTATGTTAATATATATTATTACTTTTAATTAAGTTATATTAACAAAAACTAATAATATAAAAAATAAATAAATAAGTATTTATACTTTTATTACTTTATTGATCATAAAATATTAAAAATGATGTAAAATGTCTAAATTATTATGTAAAAAGGTTGGAACCTGGAGAATTTATTGTGATCCATCTAAAAATACATTAAGGATATATATAGATGGTAAAAAAGAAAATCCAGATGATTGGAGAGGATTTCTCATTGAAACATATAACATAGATAATGCCAAAAAAGTATATCATTCTTTAGATAGAGTTTCAAAAATAAAATCATTTTTAGAAGTGTCAAGACTTACAAATGCAGAAATTATAGATAAATTATATAAAAAATGATGTAAAATGAGTAATTCAAACCAAGAAGGATATTGTTTATATCATAAAAATAAAAAATGTATGGATCATAACAAGTGTGATGGATTTAATCTAAATTGTTGGATTTTCACACCTGTATTTGAAATAGAAGATTTATATGATATAACATTTTCAAAAGATAATTTTGATAAAACTTTTTTTATTATGCAAGGTCATAATTTTAAAAAAGTATCAGAATCAGATTATTTAAAATATCAATTAAAATTTCATCAACTAATCAATGAAATATTTGAAAAGAAAGAAAATGACCAAAAAACCTGAATGTGAAGAATGTAATAAATTAAAAAAAGAACTGAAAAATAGTGATATTTTTACTTTCTTACATTCAAACATATCAAACACCCATTTAGCAGATGTCATTCTTGATTACATTAATATGTTAGAAGAAAGATTGAGATGGAATCTTTCTAAAATAAGATATAAACATTTAAAAAAAATATTGAGGTTATAAAATTGAGTAAAAATAATGATAATTTATCATATGACTGGATTCATAGAAATGATATGAAAGTAAAGTGTGAAAATTGTGATTCAAGAGTATTATTGATTAATTCTCATTCTTTTTGTGAAAAAATATATGCTGATGAAGGAGATTTTGATGATATAGAATTTTTATGCAATGATTGTTATGATGGTAATCATCCTAATCAATTTTTTAACAAGAAAGAATATTTAGATATGGGTTATATAGAATTAGAAATAACACAAAAAGGATGGATTGTTAAAAATGAACAAGATAATTAAAATGAAAATAGTAACAACTTTTTTAATGTTATTATATGGTTTGGTTAATTTAGTAGTAGGATTATATATAGCAAATGATATAATGAATGAAAATAATAGAAATATCTTAGATTATGTAGTTATTATTTGTTTTCTAATTACAACAATAATAGGAATAAATTCATTTGGTAACATATTAGGTCATTTCATAGATAAAGAAAAAAAGAAAATAATGTTTATTAAAGAAGATGTCAACCTATAAAAAATTAAAGGCAATATACAGGATTAAGAAATTTGAATATCAAGATAAAAAACCATTCAATAAAAAAATGAAAGAATGGTTAAAATGGCATAAACCATTCATTAGAGGTAATTACTGTCCTTATTGTTCTTCTCATAATTTTAAAAATAATGGTAAAGGATTTTATAGATGTAAAACTTGTGGAGAACGATTCATTATTCTAAGAGCAACTGATAATGATTATTTTCATAAAGATTACCTGAAATTATTAATTAAAAATGGATATAACATATCTTCTTTTGAACTTACTAATTTAGGAACATTCAAGTTAAAAGATTGGGAATTTCAATTCAAACGTGGATATTTGATATCTAAAACTAAAACCAATAAGAAATTATTGGAATTATTTGATTCTTCTAATACTAAAATTGAAACATTTAAGGTCAATAATAATGAAGTAATTGTTAAAACAAGAAAAATTTACCTTCAATTCATAGATTTCATAAACAGTGATCCAATATTTGAAGTAATGGAAGATTTTAATAAAATAAAAGGTGATGAAAATTAGCAATACAAAATACATAAAAAATATCATATTAAACGTGGATAATTGCATCCTCATTTATTATGTTGATGATGGTCTAAATAAAGAAGTAAAGAAAATATATCCTTATTCTAAATATAACATTAAAATACAACATAGAGAATTTGAAAATTATATTGAAAAAGATGATAATGTTGAAAATATTATTATTGATTTATCAGATTCTAAAATGATATCAATTTATGATGATACTACTATACAAGTTTATTTTTACTTTACCAGGGATGATGGATTTAAATTTACTATTAATTATAATGATATTAAAATTAAAGATTATGGGTATTATTATAATGATTATATATAGAAGAATTAGATCAGTATTATGGGTTATTTGTTTTGGTGGGTTATGGGATGTTGTATTTAAATCCATTAAATATGTATTGAAAATATTCATATTTTTATTTTTTGTGGTTGGTGTTATCATTGCTTTTTTATTAGATAAAAGTAATAGAATAAGAGAATATGATATTATACCAGATTATTTAAAAGATTATAATTAAATTTAAATAGTTAAATAGTTTATTATTACTTAATTTACTTAAAAAAGGTGATACTTTAAAAAATATAATTTATGATGTAATGATTACTACTGGTAAAACTATAGTGGTATTGAAATCTAGGAGATTGATGTGAACTATTTCAAGTTTGAAATCTATGATGAAAATGTAAACTATCTAAGGATTGAAATCTAACTCTTAAATGTGAACTATAGGTGTGTTGAAATCTATATGATAGCTGTGAACTAATATATAGTAGTGGTGTATTGAAATCTATAGAACAAATGTGGTGGTAATCATTACTTCAAAAAATTAAAAGTGGAAGGTATTAAAATAATGACAGATATAAAATATAAACATCAATATACTTGTCCTGTTTGTGGAAAAAAATATGTTAAAGGAAAATATTTTCAAAAACATTTAAGAAGATGTTTAAGAGAAAATCCTAATTATAGAAAAGAGAAAAAATTAGAATGAGAATAAAAAATAAGAGGTAAAAAAATATGAAAAAAGAATATGAAATACATGAATTATGCTTGTTTTTCCCATATATGGAAGATGGTATATTTGAAGCACTCAAAAAAGACATAGAAAAATTTGGCCAACGGGATACCATAAAAATATATAAAGGTAAAGTCATAGATGGAAAAAACAGGTTAAAAGCCATTGAAGAACTTGGAAGAGAACCATTTACAGAAACATTACCAGATGATACCAACATCATAGCATACGTGAAAGCTTTAGGACTTCATAGAAGAGATTTATCTCCAACCCAACGAATCATCATATCTCAACAATTAGAACAATACAGGTTAGAAATGGAAAATATTGCCGATAAAGTTGAAGACATAAAAAAGGATCCAACTCAAAAAATGATCTATGAAAGAGCTGAAATGAAACGCATAGCTAAAGAAGCAAATAGTAATGTTCCAACTGTGAAAAAAGTTCTTAGAATTAAAGAAGAATATGAAAATAATAAAATTGATGATAAAACGTATGATGATCTCTTGAAAGGTAAAGGAAATGAATCAATTGATAAAGTTTACAAGAAAACAAAACCAAGAAAGATCAATCCTAAAAAAACTCCTGTAGAGGTGTATGAAGAAAGCAAGGATGATATTATACAAGAATTAAAAAAAGAATTATCACTTAAAAATCAAGAAATTGCTTATCTTAATGAATTACTTGAAAAAATGATCAAGAAATTTGTGGAATTAGATGTTTGGAATAAATTTCGATATGAAATTTTTCCCATATCTAAAAAAGAAAAAGTTGATATATATCCTTCAATTAAACAATTACGAGAGGCATATGAATAATGGGAATAGATAAGAACATAGGAAGGTTAGCAACACAAGGATATTACATTCTACAACAAAGTAGATTGAAATATATGAATCAAATACGTGATATCTTGAGAAAAATTAATGAAGGAATAGCTTTTGATGAAATTGAAGAAAAAAAAGAAACCAAAAAATTTGATAAGAAGTATGCTGATAGTAACCTGGACAAGTTGAACAGTAAATTATTACTTGAAGGTAAAATGGATAAACAAACCAATGAATTCATAAAACAATGCTTGGAAATAGTGAATGGTGGCAAGGAAACAAAAGAATTTGATTGTCCACATTGTAAAGAAATTTTTCAAGTTACTGATGATTTTTCAGGAATGAAAAGCATAGAAAATCAATATAAAAAACTCATAGCAAGAGCTATAAAACAAGAACCAATTTATGTTGAATTTTTAAGCAAGATTCGTGGTGTTGGTCCAATTCATTCTGCTAATCTCGTGAAAATATTTGGTGATTGCAGTAAATTTTCAACATTATCAAGATTACGAGCTTATGTTGGATATGGTGTGAATGAGGATGGAAAAGCACCAAGAAAAGAAAAAGGAAAAACTTTGAATTTCAATCATAGAGCAAGATCCTTGATTTATATGATATCTCAGAATCTCATGAAACAGAATAAAGGAATATATCGAAAAAAATTTGAAGAATACAAGAAAAAACAAGAAGAAAGAGAATTTCCAGAAGGTTATTTAAAAAGAATGTATGGTGCTAAAAAAGAAAAAAAAAATGGTAAAGGATATAAAAAAGAAGATACAAAATTATCAAAAGGACACGTGAATAATAGAGCTTTAAGAAAAGCAGTGAAATTACTTTTAGCACATTTCTGGGAAGCAAGTAGAGAATTAGCTGGATTACCACACGAAAAAAGTTATGAAGAAGGAGTATTGGAACACACCCACATAATAAATTGGAAGGAGGCCATAAAATTAGAAGGTAGCTTTGGAATAACTATCATTGGACTGAAATCTATGTCAAATATGTGAACTATGAAACAGGTGAAATCTAATACAACATTGTGAACTAACAGAGATTTGAAATCTACAAAGAGTATGTGAACTATCAAAGAGATGTAATCTATTCAATCTTTGTGAACTACTGTATTTTTGAAATCTAAAAATTAGATGTGAACTATTAACTTGTTGAAATCTACCTAAAAAATGTGTATGATAAAAATTTAAATAGTTAAGTAGTTTATAATTACTTAACTTAAAAAATTAAACAAAAATGATAAAATATGGTAGAAGAATATATTGATAACAACATAAAAATAGATGATGATTTCATCTTAGATATTCTTTATTTAGTGAAAAACAATAAAAATAATATTTTAACTGAACATCATCTTACCAGGTGTTTTGAAAATTCAAATGAAAAACGTGATCTTCATACATTACGATCGTTAATTAACAGGAAAGATATAGATACCATTCTAATAAGAAAATATAAAAAAGAATAATTAGAAAATATAAAGTGAAAATATCTTGCCACATAGAAAAATGCTTAGAAGTTTATTTAAACGATTATTTACAGGATATATGAAAAATTATTCAAAATATAGTAGAAATGATGGATTTATCATAAATATGACATTAATGAAACTAAAACCAATATTCTTAGAAGATTTTATTGATAATGGTAATAAAAAAGAAGATTTTGATGATTTTATTAGAAGTGTATTTAAGAATGAAATTATAAAAATAAGGTGTTAATTAAATGGGTAGATATCACGGTATGATCGTAATAAGATGTAAGTATAAATTTATGGCTTATATTAAAGCCAAGAAAATGTTGAGATGGATTGAAAAAGTAAATAAATACATAGATGGTTCAATTTTAGAATCAAAAATATTGAAATATGATTTCTTCAAGGTAAAAGAATATTATGATATTCAACAAAGAACTATTCTTAATGCCATAAAAAAACTTCCCAAAACAACTGAAAAAATAATAGATAAACAATCATTAGATTTTAGAGAATATGATGAATTAGATGATTATCATAAATTATTTAGTTGTATTGAAGTGATACATAGTAGATATGCTAATTATTCAACTAAATTATTGTATGTTTTAAGAAAAAGGAAAGGAGATACTTATTATGATGATTTAGTTAAATGGGATTATGGAATTGTTGAAAATGATTTTTATTTTAGAACAATATTTGAAGAAGATGATAAAAAAATTGAATGGATGGTTAAATTTTCCTTTCATAATTAGGTGATATAAATATGAAATTTGAACATTATGATTATTTATTTAAAAAATTCAAGAAAAAAGCAATTAATCAATTAATTTATCTTTCTATAATTACCATAGTTATAGCTATAATAACAAGTTTTTTACCTTTTTATAATATAATCATTGTTTTTATCATATTATTTGGATTTTTTGTATTTTACTTGATGATCATTAATGTTTTAAATATGAAAATAAAAATTTTAAATAATGAAGGAATTGATGATGATAGTAGTGGAGGAATATTCACACCAAAAGAATTAATATAGAAATGTATGAAAAATTTAAAAAAGAACAAGAAAATGATAGTAGAAAATTTTAGATATGGAAAGTGTTATTATATTGATTGTTTGGATGAAGAATATGGTTTATCTTCACTTAAAGATGAACAATTTGATTTAGGATTTACAGATTCACCATGGGGAGTAGAACAACACAAACGTGTTGATAATAAACGAAACTATTATGGTTCAATATTAGAAGTAAAAGAAAATAAAAAATATTATAAAGATAAATTTGATCCTGAATGGAATTTAAAATGGTTTAAACATCTTAGAAGAGTGACAAAATCAACAATATTAGTATTGCCAGAAAGTAAAAAATATTGGTGGATTAGAAATACTGATCCTATTGGAGATATAACAATACAATGGAATAATGGATATTCCTCAAGTAAAGTTGCCAAATTTAGTAGGAAATCAACCTATTTGGTGTATGGAAAATTACCTAATAAATTACAATATGATCTCGTTCCTGAAAATACTCTTAAATGGGGATTTTTGTCAGATTGGAAAGGAAAACATCCTAATCGAAAAGGAATAGAAATTCCATTACAAATATTTAAAGAAATAAAACCTAAAAGTGTAATAGATCCATTTCTTGGTTCTGGTTCTTATGCACAAGCTTGTGAATTACTTAAAATAAAATGGTTGGGATATGAAATTAATGAAGAAGAATATCGTGATGATATGTTATTAAGTATGAGATACACTGCTAATAATACTACATCTGTGTTACATTGGTTAAATAAAAAAGAAGAAGATAACAATGAATTGTGATAAATGTAAAAGGTTTACAGGAAAAGAAAGAAAAGTAAGAATTAAAGGTAAATTATATCATTTTTGTGAATGTTGTTGGTTTAACTTTGAAGATATATTTTTAAATTGGTTGAATAATGATAATATTGATAAAAAGATAATGATAACAAGATTTCTGTCAAATATAGGGATGATAGAAAATGCTGTAAAAAATGATGAACGATATCAACGTTCTTTTATGAAAGTTAAAAATTATTGGACTAAAGAATTGAAAAAATTAAGTAAAAAGGTGAATTAAATTGGTTGAAGAATTGAATATCATAATTTTATTGGATACAATTGAATTACTTGATAAATTAAAGAAAATATGGAAGAAAATATGGTATCAACTTACAGATATCTATAACAGAAAATTACACATAATTAAAGAATCATCAACAGCAGTTGATAGAGAAATTGAGGATATGATTTTTAGACTTAATAACAAAATTTTACCATTAAGAACTGAATTAGAAAAAATAATGGAAATTATAAAAGAAAAAAGAAAAGAACTTAGAAATAAATTCATAGATGGTGGTTATATTGGAAAATCTTGAAAAAAGAATAGAAAACATAGAAAATGATATAGAAAAAATGAAGAAATTTCTTGGGAAATGGTTACCAAAATTTTGGAATGAATGGAGAAGGTTAAAGAATAATTCAATAATAAATATGAGAATGACAATGGAACAGATAAATATAGAATCTAAATATATTGTAGATGTTTTTAATAAATATAGTGATTTAGATGATAGAATTAAAAAATTAGAATCAAGTATTAAATGTTAAGATTATGAATGATATAGATAAAAAAGATAGTATTTGGATTGCTGAATGGGGAGATGAAGAAAGTTATGATCGTGTTGGACTTTTTAAATCTCAGTTAGATGCTTTCATTTCTTGTTTGAATCATTGGAAATATAGTATGATGAATGATGTTGATTATTATAGAAAAAAATATAAAGTAGAGAAAAAAGAATGGTATAGATATCATTTTTTAGATCATTTTCATAATTTACAAAGATATTACATATATGAAGAAAATATAAATGAATCATTTTTAACAAAAGAAGATATAGAAAAGAGGTAATGAAATTGAAGATGAGATATAAAAAAACAGGAAGAATAACCTTCTGTTCAAAATTCAATGTTGGAGGATTATTTGAAGTCATTACGGAAGATGATTCTGCATTCATAAAAGATTTAGATGTTTATCTTACTAAGAAACAAGAATGGAAAGATCTTGGACAAGCATTTAAGAACAAGGATCTCATTCCAGATAATTTGAATGTTTGGTTTTATGAACCTGAAAATGAAGTAGAAAGAAAACAAAGATATAGATTATGAATGAAGATGATATGAAAAAGTTTGATGAATTTAATAGTAGAATTCATAAAGAAATAAAAGAAATTATTGAAAAATTATTGAAGGAATATACTTTTGTAAAGAAAGTAAAATATAAATTAATAATAGATATGTAGGTGTAATGTATGGTAATAGAAATGCCTTTAAATGAAAAAGATGAAAAAGCTATAATAGAGTGTAAATATTTAACCTGGTCTAAATGTCCATATTGTGGTTCTGGTGTAGATTATTATAGAACTAATAAATATAATAGTTGGGAAGAAGATATTTATTTTTTATGTGGTCTTCATATTAAGAGTAAAACTCCTACTGTTATGGAAGTATGGTCGATGTGTAAGAATTCTTTAGAATATGATCAACTTAAGAAAAAACGTTTAGAAGAATACAATAAATTAGAAAAATTCATAAATGAAAACATAAAAGAAGAAAGATTATTAAGAGAATTAAACGATAAGATGAATTCTATCAAGTCTAATATAGTAAATTGGTGGGGATTATAAATGTTAGTGTGTGAATATTGTGGAGAAGTAATTTATTTACCTGATTTTTATAAAGATGATGATAAGAATAATATCTGTAAATTTTGTGGAAGTAAATTAGAAAGTGTTAGTTATAAAAATTATTTATATCGTTGTAGTAGAAAAGGTTTAATACAGTTAATTTGGAATAAACGTAAAGAAATTATGGATTATTTAGCTTGGGAACATTATTATCCAGAAAAATTTACTTCACATTGGGAATTTAAATATAAAATATTACAAAAATTTGATAAAGAACATAAAGAAATTTTATATAAAGTAAAATTTTATGATGCTTCAACTTTTGGTTATTTTAGGGTTGCTTTTTATAATGAAAACATTAATGTTCATTATAAATATGAAGAAAATAAAAATAATTTAGAAAATATTGATGATAATATTTGGAATAAAATAAAATATTGTTTTAAGAGAATTTTAAATGAAGAAAAAAATGAATTAGATGAAATATCTTCAAGTATATCAAATAATTTTGATTATAAAGATTTAAGAAAATTAGATGGTATTACATCATTATTAAATTCTCTTGATAAAGTAGAAGATAAGAAAGAATCATTATTTAAGAAAATTAAAGGTAGTTTATATACCTATTTCATATTGTATGAAATATTTGCAGTATTTATTTTAGTTATAGGTATAGGTAATATATTTTGGTGAATTACATATGAATAAAATGATAATTAAATTGGATTATAAAATAATAGATTGGATAACACTTGAAACAAGTAATAAAATATTAAAGAAAATTAAACAATTATTTTGTTATTTGTATGGAATAGATTATGAATCTGGTTGCTATAAAAAAACAGGATGTCCAGCATATTAAAAGATGATAAAAAATGGTTAATGAAAAATTAGAGTTTACAATCAAAGAATCTGAACTTTTTTTAGAAGAATTGAGAAAAAAAAGTAAAAATAAAAAATATATTGATATTTCTGATGAAACATGGAAAGATGCTAAAGAATTAATAAGAGAATTATTTGAAACATTTCAAGATTTATATGATAAAGAACTTCCAATTCCTCTAATAATTTTTGATTTATATGAAGGAGAAATTGCTTTTAGATGGGAATTAAAACATTTCAAGCTTGTAATGAATGTTTATGATGATATTAACGAAATAATTCTTTATTTAAAAAAATACAAGGAATATGGTAAATCTTTAGTCATAAAAAGAAATGAAATAGTTGACATTATTATTAAGGAATTTTATGATTATCTAAATAATTTTCAAGGATTGTGTGCTGATATTGAACTTTTAGCATCAGAATCAAAAAATTACAAAGTATTAAAGACTAAAAAAGATGAAATAAC
>Ga0315542_1000124_pt1 | contig 40442 bp, 39 predicted proteins | sample SalMarSW160120MG_FD_202541 | JGI IMG/M metagenome (GOLD analysis project Ga0315542, IMG submission 202541) | Salt marsh sediment microbial communities from the Plum Island Ecosystem LTER, Massachusetts, United States - Salt Marsh Sediment SW1601-20 ...
TTGCTACGCCCTCAAAGTACCGGGGGAGAATCTGATCGTCGTGTCAGTTTTCTTAAAGTAGGTCCACAAGAATAAAACGGAAGTTGGAGTGATTTTAATGTCGGAAAGGGCCTTACTCCGACTATAAATGTATCCAATTTGCATCTTAAAACCGTACAAGAAAGGAGGCATCCAATGAGAAAATCAGTCGTGTGTATCTGCATTCTTATAATGGCTTTTATGTTTGTATTATGTCAAACTTCTACTAAAGCGACTGCAGAAACAGCCAAACCTGGAAAATTATTAAGTCCGAGTTCATTCAATCTTAATGGTAAATGGAAGGTAACCGTTGAGTGGGAAAACGAGTATAGAAGTGGCACATCCAATTTGCAATATGAAATAGTCCAAAAAGGCATGGAAATCACAATGATAAATACTCGCTCAGGGGACAAATTCCCTTTTACTCTGAAGGGGGATATCATCCATCTGGAACCCCGAGATGCTTATGATCTAAACAGTGGCGTGACTAGCTATTTCCCTGCTCGAGAGTATAAGATCTCCCAAGATGGAAACACTCTGACTTGTGAGTGCGACTATACCTGGGATAATGGGAGGGACAGAGGCCCTGCAAGTATGACAGTGACCATGATCCGTGAATAGTTATTCGAGTTGAGCAAAACTCGAACTCGTTGTAAGTCCCATGTCTCTAAGATCCGAGCTGTTTGTCCAGAACAGAACATAAACATGCAGAGTCCAAGCGGAGGCGCGCTGGCAAAAGGGGAGAATGCGATAGCTCGGGACCACTGCCAGCGTGCCGGATCGGCAAACGAAAACAGGTACCGATTTGACTGAAATGTAAGACTACTGTTTGAATCTTGGCAAAATCTCGGATGCTGACTTACCGATATTATACTTGAATTTTGACTATCCCCAGAAAAACAGAAGGCTACATATAGCAGTCTTAACCTGTTGGGAGTCTGAAAAATTGCACTTTGTGTTGTACCGTTGTAACCCTGAAGACTGGGGGCCGCAGGTTTAAAAAACATTCCTTTCGTGGTAATTTAGCGGCTCTGACCCGTTATCCCTACTGATAGTTCCATAATGTAGCGACTTAAAATTTCATTATAGTTATAGGTTTCTTGCCTTGTAGCACCCGAACTCCATCATCATCGCTTTTCCTTGCCCTCCTTGCTATTGTCATCCAGGATTTCATTGTATCTTTTCGCCTGCTGGTCAGCTATCTTTCCGATATCCTTTTTCAGTTTATGGTATTGTTTGACGGCTTGGTTCCCAGTGACTTTATCTACTGTTTTTTCACCGCTATCACACCCTTCAAGCATGAAAATGCCGACCATCATAAGCAACATGGCCATGAAAAAACTGCTTGGATTCAAATGTTTCATTTTTGCGATCCTCCTCTGATAATAATGGGGCCAAGGGAAGTGTGAGGCCTCTTAGACCTTTATGAAACTATAAATCCAGGGCCTATCCAAAAAAGTACTCTTGTTTTGGGTTCAGGAAGAACAAGAAAACCCCGCTCTCCTTTTCTTCGGAGTAACGGGGTTCTTGGGCAATCGTATACAATTTCTAATAATCTTTTCCCTATCGGATTGTTTTCAGCTATTCTAATATTCTGACGGCATCTCCTTGAGCTGCGCTAATGAGAAGACAGGGCCGTCCTTACACACGTACTGATCCCCGATATTGCAACGACCACAGATGCCGATACCGCACTTCATTCGCATTTCGAGAGAGAGGATAATCCGTTCTGGAGGGAATCCGAGTTTTTCTAAGACCGGCTGGGTAAACCTGATCATGATGGGTGGGCCGCACACTATGGCGATGGCATTGTCCGCATTGGTGACTTTTTCTTCCGTAATGGTGGGTACAAAACCGGTGTTGTATTTCCAATCAGGATCATCCGTACCGTCTACCGTGATATGCATGTTGATATCATCCCGCTGCTCCCACTGGGCTAATTCGTCCTTGTAGAGGAGCATACCCGGGGTTCTGGCGCCGTACACCACTGTGATATCCTTGAATTTAGAGCGGTTGGCAGGGTCTATCATAGAAATGATGCTGGATCTCAATGTGGTAAAGGCAAATCCACCCCCTACGATGACCACATTCTTCCCTTCCATCTCATCCCACGGATACCAGTTGCCGAGAGGCCCGCGAATCCCCATCACGTCCCCTTCATTCATATTATGAAGGTAAGTGGTGACAAGTCCTGTTTTATTGACGGTGAAAGTAACAAATCCCTTCTCTGTGGGCGAAGATGCTATGCCGATCGGGATCTCTCCCTTTCCCGCTATGGACAGCTCTGCAAACTGTCCGGGCGTATAGGCGAATTTTTCCTCATCCTCCGGATTCAGAAAGACAAATCTGAAGGTCTTTAGGTTCCTGTCCTCGGTTTCGGTGATAATCTTGTCTATTCGAACGGGATAGGGTAAATACGGATTTTCCAATGGAACTATCCTCCTTAACTTTCCCACTGCAAGCGGGATAAATAGGCACTTTTAACTTTAGGCATTTCCCTAAAAACTATTCATCAATTTACAAACTTCTCGTATGTCGATATTGACCGGGCAGTATCTGACACAGCGTCCGCAACCGGAGCATTGGACTCCATCATCATATTTGTCCACATAGTACTTCAGCTTGTGCATAAAGCGCTGGCGCACACGCTGAAACTTGTTGTCTCTCGGGTTATGACCTGACCCATGAAGGGTAAAGAGCGGGGACATGCAGGAATCCCAGTTCCTGATTCTGTCTCCTTCCTTCCCTAAGACCTCATCCTGTATATCAAAACACCAGCAGGTGGGGCAGAGAAAGGTGCATGTACCGCAATTGAGACAGGCGAAGGCTGTATCTTCCCAAAAGGGGGCATTGAACAGATCGTTTGTCCTCTTTTCCTTCAACTTGTCAGTGGGGATGGATGATGTTATTTTCTTGGATGCGGATGCAGCAAGATCTTCAGCATTTTTCAACGCCTGATCATCAGCAGGACTCCCCCCGGTGATTTTACTCAAAAGCGCTTCACCCTTGTCGGTCAACCCCTTAACGAGATAAGTCTCCCCCATATCAAAGAGAAAGGCATCAAGCCCTTCTTGATTGAAAGGTCCCCCTCCCACCTCTGTGCAGAAGCATGTGGAACAGGGCTCATTGCAGCCAAGACCCACTAAGGTGGTCGATTCAAAATGCTGTACCCACCAGGGATCACGATACTCGGGATTGTCGAAGTTGCGTTTCACGATCTGAAATGCATGGACGTCACAGGGCCGTATCCCGATAACTGCCTTAGGTGAATAATCCTTGGGAGATTCTTTCACGATATTTGCTTCGGAATCAGCCTTATCTAAGGTGTATTCGAACAATCGTTCCGATTGGGGATAGACCACTGATTTGGGAGAAAGCCTGCTGTTCTGGTAATCAAAGTCAGGGTTTTTCCCTTCACTCAGAGGCATGAAGGTGTGGAAATCCCCATCCTTCACCGGTACAAATACCCCGTATGTCTCTCTCAGGGCTTCGATCCCCCCCAACCACTCTTCCTTGGAGAATATCTTGTCTGTCATGGTAGCTACCTTATTATTAAGATCTTGATAATCTGCGTTTATCTGCGTCCTAACCTATTTTATGAAATCGTTATAGTCATCGGGCCTGTAAACATCCAACGGTGGTCGTTGATCTAATGTCAGACCTGCTTCCCATGAGAAAAGGTCCTGGCAGTCTTTGTTGAGCTTTTTGGTAAACTGGCGCATGGAGATCCCCATGGGACAGACCCGTTCACAGGCACCGCAGTCTGTGCACCGGCCGGCACAATGATAGGCCCTCAGAAAGTGAAAGGTCATGGTATCTGTAGGATCACTACTTTTTCCAACCCACTGGGGTGTTGATTCATCCACAAAACATGTGGGGCAGTAACATAAAGGGCAGGAATTTCTACAGGCGTAACAGCGGATGCAGCGGGATATCAGCCCTGTAAAAAAGGTCTGTTTTTTCGCTGGATCCATCTCTTCTATCTTTTTTACATCCTTAAAGGGTTCCACCCCGGTCTGCTCTTCCACGGGATCGCCCAATATCTCATCATGAATAACGGGATTGCGATGAGTACAGGTGGCACAGTTGCCCTGAAGGAACTTTTCTTTCTCAAAGGTCTCCTCAAAATCGGCGCCCTTTACCAGGAATTTCCCCCCGTTTTCTTTAATATCCAATATCTCTCTATACTTGACCGCACGCATCACTGCCCGGTGATCGATCATCCCCTCACAGGGAATCCCCACAATATAGAGCTGTTCCCGTTTGATCTGGTTCTCAATGATATGGGTGACGATGTTCCTGGAATTGCAGCCATTGGCCACAATGCCGATTTTGTCGGTCCGTTTGGTCAGATAATTACACAGATTCAAGCCGCAAAAGCTATCCCAGTAAAGTTGATCCACTTTGTCCGGATCAGTCACAAGGACCGGTTCATTCATCATGGGTACGGTCCCCTTTTTGTATCCGATGAACGTATCAACCCTGTTTTCTTTGAGCAGCTTTAGTGCCGTCTCCTTGATCTTTTCAGCGTACTTGAGCATTATGCCACCTCAGCTCTCTTTTTGATAAAATAATTGGCCGGGCCCAAGGCCTTCACCTCTTTTGCCACGGCGTTGGCTACGTCAACAAACTTGGTTGCCTCTGCCGAAGATATCCAGGAAAAGTGGAGCCTCCCCGGTTCGATGCCCACATGTTCCAAAAGGCCTTTTAAAAGCGCAAATTTTCTTCTTGCATAATAATTACCTTCCAGGTAATGGCAGTCACCCGGGTGTCACCCGGATACCCATACGCCGTCAGCCCCATGACGGAAGGCAGCTAAGACAAACTTGGGGCTTACCCGGGCAGAACAGGGAACCCGGATGATCCTGAAGTTCGGCGGGTATTGAAAACGGCTTACGCCTGCCAGGTCGGCAGCGCCGTAGCTGCACCAGTTGCAAAGAAACGTCGTAATTTTTGCTTCCCAGTCGTTCATTATCATCTCCTGGTTTGTTATTGGTTACTCGTTATTTGTTATTCGTTGAACACCAATCTCATCCGCAGATTATTTAAACATCTCATCCAAACATTCATTTTTTCAATCCCTCAATTCCTCAATTCAATCTTATATCTGATTAATCATTGCCATAATCTGGTCTTCCCGGAATCCTTTGAGATTCAGGGCGCCGGATCGACAGGACGAGACACACAGCCCGCATCCCTTGCACAGAATTGGGTTCACCTCTGCCCTCCCTGTGAAGGGGCCTTCCTCGATAAATGACGGAGCAGAGTAGGGGCACACTTCTACACAAACCCCGCAACTGCTGCAGAAAACAGGATCGGCCTGCGCTATTGTACCGCTGACCCGGATATTCATTTTGGCCAATAATGTGACGGCCCGGGAGGCAGCGGCCTGGGCCTGGGCAACCGATTCATCGATCGGCTTTGGATAGTGGGCCATTCCGCACAAGAAGACACCGTCTGTGGCAAATTCGGATGGCCCTAACTTTGCGTGTGCCTCCACAAAGAAACCATCTTCATTCATGGGTACCTTGAAGAACTGGGCAAGCTTTTCATCCCTGTAGGGAACTATGCCGGTAGCCAAAGAAACGAGATCTGCGGTTAACAGGACCGGGCGCCCAAGGATGTGATCTACGACTTCTATCTCAAGTTGATCCCTGCCGATTTTTAGCTGGGGTTTCTGTCCCAGTGAATAGCGGATGAAGATGATGCCTGCCCTGCGGGCCTCTCTGTATAGATATTCTCTTTCTCCGTAGGTCCTGATGTCCCGATAGAGTATATAGACATCCATTGCAGGGTTGAGCTTCTTCAGGTGAAGTGCGTTTTCTATGGAGTGGGTACAGCACACCCTTGAGCAGTAAGGCCGTTCCGGTTCGCGAGACCCCACACACTGAATAAATACGGCGGTCCCGGCATTTTTCAAAGAGGGGTCGTTTCTCATCAATTTCTGATCAAGCTCCAGATGGGTCAATACCCTAGGGTCCCTGCCATAAAGGTATTCATCCGGTTTGAATTCAAGGGCTCCAGTCGCTATCAGCGCGATTCCGTGCTCAACCACCTCATCCTTTCCATTAGAACTCAGAGTAGTTTTGAAGTTGCCTACAAAGCCCTCGACGCTACCCAATTGCGTATCTAAGCGTACGTCAATGTTCACGTTTGATTCAATGGTTTTTCTCAGACTTGTTAGGTTCTCCTGGATGTCCTCGCCCTTCCAGGTTTTGAAAAGACTTAATGCCTGACCACCCAATGATGCGGATCGCTCCACAAGACAGACCTCATATCCCTGCGATGCGAGGGAGTCAGCGGCCGCCATTCCGGATATCCCGCCTCCGATGACAAGGGCCTTCTGATTGACGGCTACTTCAGCCTCTTCAAGCGGTTCCATCAGGGCGACCTTGGCCACTGCCATTCTTACAAGGTCTCTTGCCTTTTCAGTGGCCATCTCAGGATTATCCTTGTGGACCCAGGAGTCCTGGTTGCGGATATTGGTCATTTCGAACAGGTACTTGTTTAATCCTGCGTTTATCAGGGTCTCCTGGAATAGCGGTTCATGGGTCTTTGGCGTACAGGCGGCCACCACAATCCGGTTGAGGTTATTTTCCCTTATTACTTCGGTTATTTTGTCCTGGGTGTCCTGAGAGCAGGAGTAGAGGTTGTCTCCCACATATTCCACATAGGGAAGGGAGTCGGCATAGTCCCGAACCGCGGCAACGTCCACCACACCGCTGATGTTGATACCACAGTGACATACGAATACCCCGATACGCGGCGGTTCGCCAAGGATGTTCAGCTCTTCAGGGGTGTCTTTGGTCTTGGTCAGAGTATTCCTCGCTCCACTTAAAAGCGCTCCTGCCTCTGCGGCGGCCGAACTGGCTTCGATAACAGACTGTGGGATGTCCTTTGGACCGGCAAAGGCCCCGCACACGTAGATTCCTTTCTTGGATGTTGCCACTGGATGGAACGAGGGAGTCTGACAGAAGCCCCCCTCGGTAAGATTGATGTCTAATTTATTGGCAAGTGCAACCACCTCTTCTGAGGTTTGAAGCCCCACTGAGAGAATCACCATGTCGAAGCCCTCTTCGATGGCTTCTCCTTCCTCATTTGCGTATTTCATTATCACATCATCACTGCCATCAATGGGATCTATGGTGTGAACCCTTGAACGGATAAAGCGAACGCCATGTTTTTCCTTTGCATCGTTATAATATTGCTCAAAATCCTTTCCGTGGGTCCTCATGTCCATAAAAAATATGGAACAGTCCAGGTCGCTTCCGGCATGCTCCTTTGCTATTACGGCTTCTTTGATGGCATACATACAGCAGGCAGAGGAGCAAAAGCCGTTATCACACCGGTTGATATCCCTTGATCCAACACATTGGAGCCATGCAATTTTTTTAGGCTCTTTGTTGTCGGAGATCCTTGTAAGATGCCCCATGGTTGGGCCTGATGCAGAGAGGATCCTCTCAAACTCCATGGAGGTAATGACGTTAGGGAGTTTAGTGTAGTTGTAGGTCTCGAACTTTGAGGGATCAAAGGGCTGAAAACCGGGGGCTAAAATAACAGAGCCTGCCTCCAGTTCAAGGGTTTCCGGTTGCTGGGCATGGGTCTCCAGGGTGACGGCATCAGCACCGCAGGCCTCCACGCACTGAAAGCATTCGCAGCAATACCCGCAGTTCAGGCACCGATCTGCTTCACTTTTACCGGCCTCCTCGTTATAACCGAGTTCAACTTCTTTGAAACTGCCCTCCCTTGCTGCCGCGGGAAGTTCCGGCATCTTGGCCCTGGATTTCTTGGTTTCATTTTTCGGAATCGGGCGATAGATCGGATTTTTATTGGAAACAGGGGTTCGTCCTTCAGCCATATCACGGCCGTCTAAATACCTCACAATCGATTCGGCTGCCTCTTGACCCGCTGCAATGGCGCCTATGGCCACCCACGGGCCGGTCTGGAGATCGCCACCGGCAAATATCCCTTCGCGGCCGGTTTCATAAGTGACGGGATCCACTTCAGTGGTGCCCCATTTAGAGAAGTCCAGATCAGCCACATCTTCTAAGGCCGAAAGGTCGGGTCTCTGTCCTATGGCCGGGATCAACTGGTCGATTTCAATATCATACTCGCTCCCGGGGATCGGGACAGGTCGTCTCCTCCCCGATGAATCGGGTTCACCCAATTCCATACGTATGCAACGCACCCCTATTATCCGGCCGTCCTTGATCAGGGCCTCCTGAGGCGCAGAGAGATATGTGATCTTCACGCCTTCCACCTCTGCGGCCTGGATTTCTTCCTCCCATGCGGGCATTTCAGCTCGGGTGCGGCGGTACAGAATCATTACCTCCTCAGCACCTAATCTGACTGCGGAACGGGATACGTCAATGGCAACATTCCCGCCGCCAATGATGGCAACTTTTTTTCCGACCTCTGCCTTCCCCTTAAGATTTACCTCTCTTAAGAAATCTACTCCCTGGCGAACACCCCGGGCCTTTTCACCGGGGATTCCCAGTTCGATTCCTTTGTGGGCGCCAAGGGCCAGGTATACGGCCCTGTAGCCTTTGTTGAGGAGATCGTCCACACTTAGATCCGGGCCTAAGGGCGTATCGGTCCTTATTTCAACGCCTAAGTTGGTGATTATCTCGATCTCTTTGTCGAGGATCTCCCTCGGAAGGCGATGATCCGGGATACCCACCCGCAACATGCCGCCCGGCTCGGGCAGTGCCTCAAAAATTGTGGACAGGACCCCTTTTCGCGCCAGATGATAGGCCGCGGAAAGGCCTGCAGGACCTGAGCCGATTATAGCAACCCTCTCCTCTCTTGGAGGGAGACATTCTATCTTTATATCCCTGGGATCAAACTGATCAGCAGCTAACCTTTTGAGGTCCCGTATGGCAACCGGATCATCTACCTCGCATCTCCGGCAGGCATCTTCGCAGCCGTGTGGACAGATGCGGCCCAACACCCCCGGAAGAGGCAGATCCTCCATAATAATCTTGAGTGCTTCTTCATACTTACCCTGACCGACCATCTGCACATAGCCCTGTACGTTCAAGCCTGCAGGGCAGGCTAATCGGCAGGGGGCCTTGTCCGTTTTCTGGATGGCAAATCCGCCCGGAATGGCCTGGGGATATTTCTTAAATGCAGCTTTACGATCGTTCAAACACTGATCGTATTCATTAGGCAGGTTTACGGGACATGCTTCGGCACAGTCGCCGCAGGCGGTGCATTTGGCGTCGTCGATATAGCGGGGGGTCTTATGGATAGTGACTTTGAAATTTCCCTCAGACCCTTGAATATCGTCTATCTCTGCACAGGTGATCAGATTAATATTCAGATGCCGGCCGACCTCGACCAGTTTAGGGGAGATGATTCACATGGCACAGTCATTGGTAGGGAAGGTCTTGTCCAATTCACTCATTACCCCACCGATGGCTGATGATTTTTCTATTAGATGAACAAGGTATCCGGAATCGGCCAGATCCAATGCAGCTTGCATCCCTGCAATGCCGCTCCCTACTACCACGACAGAACCAACGGCTTTCTCGAGCATGAAAGACTCCTTGAGACCTTTGTAAAACGCCCCCTCTTGCCCAATCTCAGCGTCAGGCTGAGATTTTAATCCTCGAAATATTCAATATATTCCTGTGGTTAAAATCTTCGCCTTCCTTGACCTTGACCAAAGTTGAACATTTTTCAAGGGCCTCCTCTTAGAAATTACTTTAAATAAAGAGTGGATTGAAAAAAGTAAAAGTGCCGTATTTCTCTCATTATTTTATGATGGTGTCAACAAAAAAACTCCCAGATATTTTTCACCCGATCGAGATTTCGAAACAAGGGTCCGGCTCGACAAATATCGACTTGAACCGTGGTCGCTACAATGATACACTGGTTGTCTACATAGACCAAGATCTTGAATTTCTGGAGAAATTTTGGGAATTTTCCGCAGTATCCGGTATCCAGTATCGAGTGTTCCCGCTAAAATCTGGATTTTGGACCAGCATTGCTAATATAACTGAAACCTTCATCAAACGGAGTATCGGTCATGCCAGAGAAAAAGGACTCACCCATCAGAATGGGTATTGTTGGTGGTGGGGCATTCTGTAAAGAATTCATCGAGAAGACACTGTTGTATAGCAAAGAATACGTTGATGGCGCCCGGATCGTTGCAGTAGCTGATCCTGATTCTGAAGCGCCCGGAGTCGTTCTTGCCCGTGAGAAGGGACTGATAACTGTTTCGGACTATCATGAATTCTATGCGATTGACCATCACATTGATCTCATCATCGTCTTAGTGCCGCATAAGGAGGTTTTTGATGATATCTTAGCCACCAAGCCGACCCGTATCCGTCTCCTTTCCAATCGCGTGTTCAGGCTGTTGTGGAATACGGTGACCTTGCAGGAAAAAAAATTGAAGGATCGAACCGGAGAACTCATGACCATATTGGACGGCATCCAGGATTTTATTGTCGTCATTACACCGGAAAGGGAGATTGTTGAAGTGAACCGGGCATTCCTGGATCAGATGGGCTATACCCGTGAACAGGTGATCGGCCGGAACTGCTATGAGATTTTTCAGAACGCCATGCGCCCCTGCGAACAGGGAGATATTGTATGTCCGTTAAAGGAGGTTATTCGGAATAGAAGGCCTGACCGGCAGGTCCTGACACGGGTAGACCACAATGGAGAGCTTCGTTATATCGAGGTAACCATATTTCCAATATGGGAGGATGACGGGAGGATTTCACGTTTTGTTGAGATCAGCCGTGATATCACTGAAAGGAAAAAAGAGGAGGAAGAGATTACCCGACGTCTCGAACAAATGGTGGAAGAGAGGACCCTGCAATTGAAGGAGACGCACGAAAAACTCCTTCATCAGGACAAGATGGCCTCCTTAGGGAAGCTGTCCGCCTCGGTTGTCCATGAAATCAACAACCCAATAGCGGGTATACTGAATTTGCTCATGTTGCTCAAACGGATTATTGAAGAGGGATCGGTGAACAAGGAGGAGATTCAACAATTCAACGAGTACCTCAATCTCATGGAGACGGAAACCAGGCGTATAGGCCGGATTGTCTCCAATCTGTTGGCCTTTTCCCGACAGTCCAAAATGAGGATCAAGCACGTTGACCTTAATCGGGTTATCGAGAAGACTCTGTTTTTGAACTCCAATCTCCTGAAGATAAGCGGGATTAGGGTTGAAAAAGATTTAGATCGGGATCTTCCTGATATTATGGGGTCGGAGGACCAGCTTCAGCAGGTTTTTATGAACCTGTTTTCCAATGCCGTCGAGGCCATGGATAGCTCTGAAGAGGATGTTCTGAGGATTGAAACCGAACATTCCCTGAAAGATAACAGCATCGTAGCCAGGGTTAGAGACACGGGGATGGGTATATCTAAGGAAAACCGTGCGGCGCTCTTCGAACCCTTTTTCACAACCAAGAAAAGAGGGAAAGGTGTAGGCCTGGGCCTCTCGGTGGTTTATGGAATTATCAAAGATCATAAGGGCTCTATCAGTGTGGAATCCGAGGTTGGAAGGGGCACGACCTTTGTGGTGGAACTCCCCCTGGATCACCAGGGGATCAAAAATGAAAAGAAAAAGTAAAGGAGAAAGGTGTTTCCCATGGACAGTACCAAAATCCTTATTGTTGATGACGAATTGATCATGAGGGAATCTTTGGCAGGATGGCTTGAAAGGGATGGCCATGAGGTGAAAAAGGCCGCCAGTGGAGAAGATGCGCTGGAAATGCTGAAAACCGTCAAATTCGATATACTCCTGGTCGATATGAAGATGGAAGGGATGAGCGGTCTGGAAGTATTGAAGCGTGTGAAGGAGAGCGATCCGGAAGTGGCGGTGGTGATAATTACCGCCTACGGCTCTATCTCTACGGCCATTGATGCCATGAAGGTGGGGGCATATGATTATCTCCTAAAACCCTTTGATCCCAGCGAATTGGGTATGCTCATTGAGAAGATTCTCCATTTTCAGGCACAGGCAAGAGAGAACCTGTTTTTAAAAGAGCAGTACAAGGACAGGACCCGGTATGAAAACATGATCGCCCAGGCCGGACCGATGCAGGAGGTATTTGACCTTATAACTGATGTTGCGCCTACAGGTTCTACCGTCCTGATTACCGGCGAGACCGGGACCGGCAAGGGGTTGGCGGCCAAGGCCATCCATACCGCGAGCCCCCGCGCGGAGGGTCCTTTTGTAGTGGTCAACTGCGGCGCTTTTCCCGAGCATCTTTTGGAAAGTGAGCTTTTTGGCTATCAGAAGGGGGCTTTTACAGATGCAAAAACCAACAAAAAGGGCCGGTTGGAACTGGCCCACGGGGGCACCCTGTTCTTAGACGAGATTGGTGAGATCAGCATGAGGATGCAGATAGACCTGCTGCGCGTCTTAGAGGACCGGATTTTTTACAGGGTGGGTGGGACACAGCCCATAGAGGCGGATTTCCGCGTTATTGCCGCTACCAATAAGAATCTTGATGAGGCTATCAGGGAGCGGACGTTCCGGGAGGACCTGTATTATCGTCTGAATGTAATCTCTTTTACCATGCCGCCCCTTCGCGATCGGAAGGATGATATCCCCCTCTTGGCGGAACACTTTCTCCTGCGTTTTTCTCAGGAGACCAATAGACATATTGACCAGATCAGCCGGGAGGCCATGGACGAAATGATGCTCTATGAATGGCCGGGAAACGTGCGGGAATTAGAAAACGCCATTGAGAGGGCCGTTGTTGTCGGGAAGACCAGGAAGATCATACCACAGGATCTGCCCATATTTCACCCCGAGCACTTAGACGCCACTCCGGATAACTCCCTAATGGAGATAGAGAAGGCCCATATCAGCCGCATCTTAGATGATAACCAGTGGAATATCTCCAAGGCTTCCCAGGTTTTAGGGATTGATCGCTCCACCCTTTACAGCAAGATTAAACGTTATGGCATTCAGAGGCCCTCCGGACCCTCAGGGGCTTAGGCAGTCAGATGCCCCAGGGCGGAGGCCGGATTGAATAAGACACAACAACAGAAGGTCATTATTTCTCCCATCGGAAAAAGGGATGATGAACTGATTGAGTTAATAGGCGCTGACATAGAATCCGTATTCGGGCACAAAACGGAAACGATCCCCCTTCTCGACTCAGCGGACTTTGCCTTTGACCCGGTTCGCAAGCAATATCACTCTACCCCCATTTTAGAGAAATTAGCGGCTTTGGCGCCATCACAGGCCATGAAGGTCTTAGGCATGGCCGAGGATGATCTGTTTATTCCCATCCTCACACACGTCTATGGTGAGGCACAGTTAGGGGGAAGGGCATGTATGGTGTCCACCTATCGGCTTAAGGAAGGGCTTTCTTTATCGGCGAGCGGGGATGCCTATCAACGACGGGTGGTCAAAGAGGCTATCCATGAATTAGGGCATACCTTCAATCTCCGGCACTGCCGCGATAGCGCGTGCATTATGCATTACTGCCATACGGTGGAAGATGTGGATAGAAAAACAGGGCAGCTCTGCAGATATTGCAAGGTCCTTCTTGAGGATGAATTAAACATTTTTTCTAAGTCCTGAGGAAACGCTTGGCCAGTCTCTTCCAGCCGATTTCCGGCATACACCCATAAATATCATTCCCTAAGAAGCCTCCGTCAGCGGCAAGTGGGCCTACCTTTTCCTCTATTATCCCGTAAAGACCGTTGATCTCTTTCCCCATGAAATCCTCGGTTTCAGCGTTGAGCATGAGATTCCTCAGGTTCTGTCTGAGATTCTTGGAGTGAATCCTCATGATCCAGCCTTCGGAAAAAGGGTGTTCATTGGCCAAACTCCCCTGTTCTCTCAAAACGGGGTTGATGGCGGTGACCACTCCGCTCACCGGTGATAAGACCTTTGCCATATGCTTACCACGATGGGCCGTGATATCTGCCTGTTCCTGTTTGACCTCCTTTCCCACAAGAGGGGCCTTAATGGAATCGAGAGGGCCCAAGAGACGTAGAGAAAAATCGTCCATTCCCACCCTGACAGTGGACCCTTCTTCTATTTTTGCCCAGGTGTGTCCTTTGTGAAAGTAATAGCCCTGTGGGATCTTGAACCCCTCTATTTCCATGATGTCAACCGGGGTCACAACCGTGTGCACTTGATGCTGGTCATCGAAGTATTGATCAAACTCACAGTCTGCACAGTGATATTCGTGGGTGCAAGCCCTGAAGTCTATCCGGCCCTTCATGGAGTGGAGGCATGGACGCTTCCAGGGAGGGAGTGCCTTAAGTTTATCCTTCCAAAAAACGACCTTACCTCGCTTTCCCTTGGGGCCCGTCCCTTTCTGCTTAAGGCGCATGTTTGCCTTTGCCGTTCCTCTCAATGCCCTATCAAATGGGCAGGTCCCGCATTGATAGTTGCTTTTACACGCCTTTTTTGCAACCACCCCCGCCTGCATCCACAAGCAGGGGGAGAGGTCGATTTTGGAACTATGTTTCAGACAGGTTGTCGGTCTCATTATTCTAAGTCCTCAGTGTTACAGCAACTCGGTTTCAATGCGTTGTTACATGTGGCTTTTAGGTTGCCGTTTCCCGGCAAATCCCGTGTGCTTTTCTTATCCGGTCTTCAGAAAAGTCTTGGTCAAGCTGTTCCATCCAAGTGAGGGGAGATTTCCATAGATATCCTCGGCTAAGAAACCACCATCCGCGGCCATCGGACCTGCCACATCTTCAATCATTCTTTCCAACGTGGTTACTTCTCCGTTCATCCACTCAAGACTCTCCGCCTCTGCCATAAGCTTCTTGGCCGTTCCTTTGACGTCGGGAGTGCGCACGGTAAAAAGCCAGCCGTCCCCGTATGGTTCCCGGTTGGCAAGGTCGGGTCTTTCGCGCAGTCTGGCATTTACATCAACAATGACCCCATCCACAGGGGAGAGGATATCGGCCAGATTCTCTTTACGCTTAAGGCCCCATCCGGGATTGTTCTGATCCAACTCCTTGCCCATCAGCGGGAGATCAAATGCATCAGCTTTCCCTAACAGTTTCAATGAAAAATCATCCATTCCCACACGGATATAGCCCCCGCTTTCGATTCGCGCCCATGTGTGGCCGTTATGAAAATAATAGCCCACCGGCATGTCGAATCCTTTCACTTGCTGTGTCTCATTAGGGATGGTTTTGGTCTTTGTGGACCACACGTCCTCAAAGAACTGGTCGAAATCGCATGTTGAACATTCATAATCATATGCACATGCCCTCTTGGCAATCCGGTTGGTCAGACTGTGCCTGCAGGTCCTTTCCATGCCCGGTCTTTTTCTCATGGAATCCTGCCAACTGATCTGTTTGCCGTTTTCGACCTTTTTATTCATGCCGAGATCATATTTGCACGTGGTGCAGTCATAAAAGTTGTTGCAGTTTTTAAATGCGACCACGCCCGACTCCATCCATAAGCAGGGATTCGCAGTCTTGGCATTCTTATCGGGTTTAACCATCCAGACCTGGCCTCCCAAAACCGTCCCGATTTCAGATTTGCGTCCCAGGTCCTGACTGCTCCCTCTCCTATAGGATGTCCCGAATCCCAATTTTTCTCTCTTGCCTTCATTCCTTATTCCTGCCATTTTAGAACCTCCCTCTATTTTAGTCCTTTTTGGATTTTGATTTAACAATTAGCTTCTGAATACAGCAAGAGTGATGCCACTTAGGGGGATTTCTTCAAAAAAAATCCTGATTGATTTGAATTGAGGCCGAACAAAAGGTCTATCCTGGTACGCATTTGGTCCCCTTCGGCGAGATTGAGTTTTTACCATTGGGTTGAAACATCCTGCAATTTCAAAGAGTTGAATAATTGCAGGGAAAAGCGGAAAGTCATATTTTGAGTTTTTCTGTCGGGCAATGAATAATTTAAGAATATTTTTGTTTCTGGCTGGCTATGTGTCTTGATGAGTGTTTGGATGTAGGGGTTTAGGTGTAGCTATATCCTACAGCGAGGCGCTATCCCACTCGATTTTTTTGAGGAGAATGAATCATTTATCCAGTAGTTTAATTCGGTTACGCTACTGTTGCTAAATGCAACACATAAATCTTATTTCTCTACACAACAGAGATCGTCGAATAGTTGAGCCTCGCATGACTCATCCACTTAACGATGTCGGACACTAAAGGCTTTTGCAAAAATAAGCGCACCTGGAAGTGACGGAGGTTATGTGGTTGACACACCTTCCTCTTTTCCGTATCCTTCCGTTCAGTACAGTAATCGTAAAACACTCAACGAGGGTTGTAAGAAGGATACCACATGACATTAAACGATCTGGATTTGGAGGTCCCGAAGTTAGGGAAATGCCGTATAACCTCGCCAATGAGTTCAACTGATTTTGTTGATGATGGTGAACGCGTCCTCTTTCATTCGACTCTCAAGGAAGCCGAGGCCTTTCTCCAAACGAACGGAAAGCTGCCATGCTTCGAAATGGCCGGGCCAAGGGAGAAGATCTATTTCGACCCCTCAAAGCTCAAGTGCGGGATCGTCACGTGCGGGGGTATCTGTCCGGGTTTGAACGACGTAATCCGGGCGATTGTATTAAGCCTCCATCATCATTATGAAGTGGGAACGGTGTTTGGGTTTCGGTATGGGTATGAAGGCCTTTCACCGGCATACCGGCACCCGCTTGTGGAACTGGGTCTGAAAGAGGTGCACGATATTCACACGAAAGGGGGTACGATCTTGGGTTCGTCCCGAGGTCCTCAAGATGTTTCAGAGATGGTCGACACTCTGGAACGGATGAACATCGGCATCCTTTTTGTGATCGGGGGAGACGGTACCCTGCGAGGGGGACAGGCCATTTATGAGGAAATTGGGCGGCGCGGTCTCAAGATCAGCGTGATCGGTATTCCAAAAACCATAGACAATGATATCTCCTATGTGGACGAGTCGTTTGGCTTTGAGACCGCGGTTGCAGAGACAAGGACCGCTATCTACTCCGCCCATGTTGAGGCTGACGGGGCGAGGAACGGGATCGGTCTGGTGAAACTTATGGGGAGGGAGTCCGGTTTTATCGCGGCACATGCCACTCTTGCCAGCAGTGATGTAAATTTCTGTCTGGTACCTGAGGTACCATTCAAACTTGACACGTTTTTTTCTTCCCTCAGGGAACGGCTTGAAAGGCGGCGCCATGCCGTAATTGTCGTGGCAGAAGGAGCGGGACAGGATCTCTTAGAGAAGACCGGCAAGCGGGATCCTTCCGGTAACCTCCGCTTCAAAGATATCGGTCTCTTTTTGAGGGATCAGATCAGGTCTTATTTCAAGGAGGCCGGTCTTAAGATAATCCTGAAATATATTGATCCGAGCTATACGATACGGAGCAGGCCCGCAAATCCTCATGACTCGGTATTCTGTCTGCTCTTAGGTCATTGTGCTGTTCATGCGGGGATGACCGGTAGGACAAACATGTTAGTGGGCTTCTGGAACGGTGAGTTTACTCATGTTCCCATACCCTTGGCCGTTTCAAAGCGGAAGCAGATCAACCCTGAAGGGAGGCTCTGGAGCAGCGTGCTGGAATCCACGGGACAGGCACGAGAAATGGTCTGAAATTGAGTGAATGCCGAGGCTTGCCATCGTGTTTTTACACTGTGTAAAAAATATGGACAGGTAGATGCCCTGACTCCGGTCTTTGTATCCCGAGCGATGCCATATTACCCTGTTATATCTGGTAGATAGCCTGACTTTCGAGCATCCGCCCCGCTGGCATGGCTATTGCAGACCCTACGTTTGGGTTATCACCTTTCTGAGGTCTACACAAACCCGGATAAACGAGGGTTGAACCTGTCAGACTGAGAACCCATCAATGGAGAAGTCTTCTGCCAAACAGATTGGCGTTATTGGATTGTCAAATTTTGAAAGAGAGAAAAAGAAAAAATAGTATTGAACGGTGACGTACCCAAATCAAGAAAGTTTAAATATCAATAGTAACAATATGTTACGCAAAATGAATATATTTGCGGCAAAAGGGTTTGGCAGACCGGAGGTCTTTTTAAAAAACCGCAGGAATTTAATGTTCATTTTTTCTTGACAGCTATAAAAAATAATATATATAAAGACGCTTGTTACAAAATGCACAAGGGTTCTCTATGAGAGAATTTAGATGGAGGCGCTGATCTTGCGGAGTCAGAAGCATGGTTTCTCTATAATTTGTCAGCGCCACGAGACTGGTATTCAAAAATTGAAAATCGGCGATCCGATGCCGCCCCAAGGGGACCAAAATCATAGCTTGATTATGTTTCTGATTCGGGCGCCAGAGGGTATCACAGAGAAAGGAGGTGCAATCAGAGTAACGTTCCAGTTCGTTTTTTGGACAATTGTCTAAGGCTTTAAAACCGTTAATTGTAGGAGGTATAATAATGCCAAGTTTTGTAATTGCAGAAAAGTGCGATGGTTGCAAAGGGCAGGACAAGACAGCTTGTATGTATATCTGCCCCAACGACCTGATGTTCCTCGATACAGAGAAGATGAAGGCATATAACCGTGATCCTTCCATGTGCTGGGAATGCCAGTGCTGTGTCAAGATCTGTCCCCAGCAGGCCATGGATGTCCGCGGCTACGCAGACTTCATTCCTCTGGGAGCGAGCTGTGTTCCCCTGCGGGGTTCAGAGGATATCATGTGGACGGTCAAGTTCCGGGACGGCAGCCTCAAGAGGTTCAAGTTCCCCATCAGGACAAATGAAGAAGGCTCGGCAGATCCATTGGGGGGCTATGCAGCTCACGATGATCTGAACAGCGAAGCCTTAGCCACCGAACCCGAATCCTTGGGTCTCGATGCAGTTCCCACAGTATAAAGAAAGGAGGTATTATAGATATGGCAAATTTTGAAACAGTAGAAGTTAGCACAGACCTCCTGATTCTCGGTGGGGGATTTTCAGCTTGTGGTGTGGCCACAGAGGCAGCTTACTGGGCCAAGAAAAACGGCCTGAAGGTGACCCTGGTTGACAAGGCGGCCCTGGATAGAAGTGGCGCCGTGGCCATGGGCCTTTCGGCAATTAACCAGTATGTGGGTGTCAAAGACGGTGATAACACATGTGAGGACTATGTCCGCTATGTACGTCAGGACCTGATGGGTGTTTCGAGAGAGGATCTGGTTTATAACATCGCCCGTCACGTGGACTCAACAGTGCATCTCTTTGAAAAATGGGGTCTCAAAATCTGGACCGACGAAGAAGGCAAGTATGTGCATGAGGGTCGTTGGCAGCTAATGATCAACGGCGAGTCTTACAAGATCATCATTGCCGAGGCAGCCAAGAACGCCATCGCCGATGCGGGTGGTGAGATCTTTGAGAGGGTCTTTATCGTAGAACCGCTCTTGGACGGCAACAAGTGCGTGGGTGCTGTAGGTTTCAGCACACGTGAAGAGAAAATTTATGTGTTCAAGGCCAAGGCCACCGTCGCCACCATGGGCGGTGCGGTTCACGTGTTCCGGCCCAGGTCGGTCGGTGAAGGTTTTGGACGTTCCTGGTATCCACCGTTTAATACCGGCTCCAGCGCCTATTTCACCCTCAAGGCCGGCGCAGAGATGACCTGCCAGGAAGTCAGGTTTATCCCGGTCCGGTTCAAGGACGCCTATGGCCCTGTGGGTGCATGGTTCCTCCTCTTCAAATCGAGGGCCATCAGTGCAGAGGGCGGCGAGTATATGTCCGTCAGGAAAGAGGAGCTTAATAACTGGGCACCTTACGGATTGGCCAAACCGATTCCGGCCAACCTGAGGAACTATCTCGGCATGTTGGATGTGGATGCCGGTTTAGGTCCTCTGTATATGGAAACCGCTGAGGCCATTGGCAAGATCGCCGATGAATTCAAGGATGATCCAAAGGCGTTCAAGAAGAAGATGAAGGAGCTCGAGTCTGAGGCATGGGAGGACTTCTTGGATATGACTATCTCCCAGGCACATCTATGGGCGGGCCTGAATGTCAAGCCCGAAGAGAAGCACTCTGAAATCGCGGCCTGCGAGCCTTACTTCATCGGTTCCCACTCCGGTGCCTCCGGTGCCTGGGTAAGTGGTCCCGAAGACATGGACACCCCGTACAAATGGGGTTATGCCAATATGTGCACGACAGAAGCGCTCTTCGCGGCCGGTGATGCCTCTGGTGCATCCAGCCATAAGTTCTCGTCCGGTTCCCATGCGGAAGGCCGGATCGTTGGTAAGGCGGCCATCAAGTACATCGTGGAAAAGGGCGCAGCGCCCAATGTCGATGCGGCCAAGGTGGACGAGATCAAGGCCAGGCTTTTGGCGCCTCTGGATCGCTATCAGGAATTCTGCAACGAGACCACAGATCCTGCCATCAACCCCAACTACCTTCTGTGGCGTCAGTTTATGGATCGTCTCCAGAAGATCATGGATGAGTATGCAGGTGGCGTGACCGCGGCCTTCAAGACCAGTAAGTCCAATCTTGAGAGGGCCATGGAGCTGTTTGTCTATTTGAAGGAGGACTCCGAGAAATTGGCTGCCGAGGATATCTACTCCCTTGAGAGGGTCTGGGAGAATGTCCAGAGGATGTGGCAGGGTGAGGCCCATATCAGGACCATGCTCTTCCGCGAGGAGACCAGGTGGCCGGGCTACTACTTCAGGTCTGACACACCCAAGATGGATGACGAAAACTGGCTCTGCTTTGCCAATTGCAAATATGATCCTGCAAGCGGTGAGTGGGAGATGTCCAAGAAGGACATCTGGAACATTCCCGGTGTATAACCTTTAACCTGAGATGAACATACTCCAGGCATCGTTTTCGGTGTCTGGAGTATTTCTTTGATTATCATCATAATACACTGAATTAAGTGAACTAAAGTTTTAGGATATTTGTCATGTGAATTCTTAGAAAATCATCTGTGGGGCCATTAGGGACAAACAGATTATTCTATGACGGTTCAAAAAATTATCCTGTCAGCCACACAGACCTTCTCTGAGCCCCTATCCTTTTTGGAAATGTTAGATACCACTTTGTAATACTTTTAGGCATTTTAGGCATCCCGCCTGAGCGGGACTCACTTTAGGCACTTGAATCAGCGTGTTTGGTCAATGAACATTTTCGCAAAAATCAATGGCGCAAAAATGGATATTGACGAAATACGCTTTTTGTATTATTAGGGCATTTGAGTTTCCGACATAGATTTCAAAAACAACAACCCTGGAGGATACAATGGCAGATGTACAAACGACAAACCAGACCATATTGGTGGTTGGCGGGGGCATGAGCGGAATTACAGCCGCATTGGAAGCGGCTGAGGCCGGTTATGACGTGGTGTTAGTCGAGAAAAATCCATATCTTGGTGGTCGCGTGACCCAGTTATACCAGTATTTTCCCAAGCTGTGCCCGCCAAATTGCGGTCTGGAGATCAACTTCCGGCGCATGAGACAGAACCCCAAAGTTCGTTTTTTTACTATGGCTGAGGTAGCGAGCATTTCAGGGCAGGAAGGGGACTATGACGTCACCGTTAAACTTGCCCCCCGGTATGTTAATGAGAGATGTACCTGCTGCGGGAAATGTACCGAGGTGTGTGAGGTTGAGATAGACAACCCGTTTAATTATGGAATGGATAAGATCAAGGCGGCCTATCTCCCCCATGAATTTGCATTCCCCATGAGATATGTGTTGGACCCGTCCGTTGCAGGAACCGATGAGGGAAAAAAATGCCTCGATGCCTGTGAATACGGCGCTATCGATCTGGATATGGAAGAGACTTCCTTTGACCTGAAGGTCGGCGCTATTGTCTGGGCTGCGGGATGGGATCCCTTCGATGCGGCCAAGGTGGATTATTATGGCTTTGGTGAATATAAAAACGTCATTACCAATGTAATGCTGGAGAGGATGGCATCGCCTAATGGACCAACAGGAGGGAAGATATTGCGGCCTTCTGACAAAAAGGAGCCCAAGAATATTGCCTTCATCCAGTGTGCCGGGTCGCGGGATGAAAACTATCTCCCTTATTGCTCAGGCATATGCTGCCTCGCCTCTTTGAAGCATACGACATACGTGAGAGAACTGTATCCTGATTGTGATGTAACAATCTTCTTCATAGATATCAGGGCACTTGACAGGTTAGAGGACTTTTATGTCAAGGTTCAGGAAGACGAAAAGGTGGCCTTTATCAAGAGCAAGATTGCCAATATTACAGAGAATGAGGAGACAGACTGCCTGCTCCTTGAAGGAGAAAACACCAGGACGGGCGAACAGATCCTGATGAACTTTGACATGGTTGTTCTGGCGACCGGTATGGTGCCCAACAAGATCGAAATAGATGCCGCGCCCGAGGTCCCCTGTGATGAGTATGGGTTCTTAGTAAATGATCCGGAGAAGACCGGAATCTACGGCGCCGGCTGTGTAAGAAGACCAACCGATGTCGCTTCATCTGTGCAAGACGCCACAGCAGGGGCCTTAAAGGCTATCCAATCAATCGCGAGGAGGTAACTCGATGGACAAAAAGACAGCAGTTTATATTTGCACCGGGTGCGGCATCGGAGATGCCCTGAATATAGAGCAGCTCAAGGAGGATGGTACTGAGGATTTCACCATCGAATTGAAAAAAGATCATTCCTTCCTGTGCGGCCAAGAGGGCGTTGACCTTATAAAGCAGGATATAGAGGGTGAGGGGATAAATACTGTCATTATCGCCGGGTGTTCTCACAGGGTCAACTATGATGCCTTTAACTTTGGCCAGGGAGTCATCGTGCAAAGGGTCAATTTGAGAGAGCAGGTGGCCTGGAGTCAGCCTCCTAAAGAGGAAGATACCCAGATGTTGGCTGAAGACAACCTGCGGATCGGTTGTTCCCAGGCTAAAGACACCGAATTGACTGAGCCGTTTAAGGCAGAGGAAGAATATTCCAAGGACATCCTGGTCGTCGGTGGGGGGCTTGCCGGGATGACCGCGGCCTTAGAGACCGCTAAGGCGGGTTATCAGGCTATTTTAGTGGAAAAAGAGGAGAAATTGGGCGGTTTCCTCGGCAAGATGAAAAAGCTAATCACAATGCCCTATAAGGATCTTTCGGAACCTGGTACCGAGGATCTGATCAAGGCGATTGAGGAGGAGCCCAAGGTCAAGGTTTATACCTCCTCTACCGTGGAAAAGATCAGCGGGGGCCCGGGTCTGTATACCGTTGATATCAAATCAAACGGAAATGGGGCTAATGAAAGGGTAGGGGCAGTGGTTCAGGCAACGGGCTGGGTCCCCTATGATGCCAACAAGTTAGGTCACTTGGGCTATGGCAAATTTAAGGATGTGATTACAAATGTGGAGATGGAAGAGATGGCCGCTGCCGGCAAGATCACCCGGCCCTCGGATGGGAGTGATGTCAAGAATGTCCTCTTTATCCAATGTGCCGGATCCAGGGACCCTGAACATCTCCCCTACTGCTCATCGGCCTGCTGCTTGGTTTCAATGAAGCAGGCAACTTATGTCAAAGAGCAGAATGCCGAGGCAGTGAATTATATCCTTTATAAGGATGTGCGTACTGTCGGTCAGGCCGAGGACTTTTATCGAAAGGCACAGAATGACGGTAATATCTTCATTCGAGGCGAGGCTGCCGATGTGGGAGAGGCAGGAGGTAAACTCTTTGTGGAAGCGGATGACGAGCTTTTGGGCGAGAAGGTGAAGATCGAAGATCTGGATCTAATCGTGCTGGCTGTTGGTATGGTACCGGCCTCTAAACCTGAGACCACGCCAAAGATCAAGGCGCCGGCCGATACCGAAGGGGCCGATGAAGACGGCATGATGGAAGTCGTGCCCGATTCCGGGTTTTTTGCCACAAGCGCCCTCAATTTGGAGTATCGCCAGGGGCCTGAGCTGCCAACACTGAAATACGGGTTCCCCGATTCCCACTTTATCTGCTTTCCGTATGAAACCAGACGAACCGGTATTTATACCGCCGGATGTGTCAGGCGACCCATGGAGACGGCCAAGGCCATAGACGATGCGGCGGGCGCGGCCATGAAGGCCATCCAGTGCACCGAGGCAACTGCCGAGGGAAAGGCGGTCCATCCCAGGGCAGGCGATATGACTTACCCTGAGTTTAATATGCAGCGATGTACTCAGTGCAAACGGTGCACAGAGGAATGTCCCTTTGGCGCGATCAATGAAGACGAAAAGGCTAACCCTCTCCCCAATCCCACCCGATGCCGTCGGTGCGGTGTCTGCATGGGGGCCTGCCCTGAAAGGATCATTTCCTTTAAGAACTACTCCGTGGGGATGATCGGGAACATGATCAAGTCAGTTCACGTACCTGAGGAGGATGAGGAAAAACCGAGGGTGATTTGTTTGATTTGTGAAAACGATGCCCTTCCGGCCGTGGATATGGCAGGCATCAAACGGATGAAATGGAGTCCCTATGTCCGCTTTATCCCGATGAGGTGCCTGGGTTCCATGAACCTGGTCTGGATTGCTGACTCGCTCTCCAGGGGTATTGACGGCATACTCCTTCTTGGTTGCCGTCATGGAGATGATTACCAGTGCCATTTTATTAAAGGTAGTGAATTGGCCGAAACGAGGTTAAGCAAGGTCTCAGAGACCTTGGACAGATTGGCTTTAGAGTCCGAGCGTGTGAAATTTGTTGAGGTGGGGATCACCGATTATGACAAGATCCCCGTCATCATCGATGAGTTTATGGAAAAGATTGAGGAGGTCGGCCCTAATCCTTATAAGGGATGGTAGTTGGATTGTTGATGGACGATTGTTGATTGATGATTGTGGGATTCACTGTCCGAAGTTGTCAATAATCAATATTCAATATTCAATAGAAAAGGGGTTGCTTATGGAAAACATGATCAACTACAATCCCTCCTTTGCCGAGGAGGTCTTCCGGGATGTGGATTACGGGGATGAGATCAAGATGTGCATGAATTGCGGTGTCTGTGCCGGATCATGTCCTTTGCGAGAGCACATGGATTATCCGCCCAGGCAGATCTTTGGCCTTATCAGGGCAGGTAAGAGGGAAGAGGTCCTGAGCAGCAAGGCGATTATGCTTTGTACATCATGTTATACATGTGTGGTCAAATGCCCGAGGAATATTCCCGTTATGGATGTGATGCACGGGTTGGCCCACTATGCCCTTAAACAGGGTTATGTCCCGCGAAAAGACACTGCAAACTTTGGGAAGGAATTCTGGAACCAGGTGTATAAACTCGGTCGTATAGATGAGAAGGACCTTCCGAGACGTGTATTTTTTGCCGGCGGGTTGCTTGAGGGTATCAAGGCAATGCTCAATTTTATGGATATTGGACTGAAACTGATGCTTCACAGGAGAATGAAACTCCTCCCGGAGAAGAAGATTAAGGGGGTTAAGTTGCTCCAGAAGATGTTGGACAAGGCAGAAGGCTTAGGGAAAGGAGGTGCTGCGGCATGAAATATTTTTTATATTGGGGATGCAGCTTAGAGGGTACCGGCGCCAATTTTCTCGTCTCCCTGAAGCCTTCCTGCGAGGCCCTCGGGATGGAGTTTGAGGAGATTGAGGACTGGAACTGCTGTGGCGCCAGCGTGTCTTATGCCGGGGCAAATGACCTGGCCATCAAGGTGCTGAATGCACGCAACCTTGCCATAGCAGAGGCAGAAGCCGACTATGACGTGGTTGCCCCCTGCAGTTCATGCTATATCCAGATGGTCAAGGTGAACCATGAAATCCAGGAAGATCCAACCCTGCTGAAAGAGGTGAATGAGTGTTTGGCAGAAGGGGGGTTGAACTATAAAGGAGGGATCAAGGTCAGGCATATACAGGATGTGCTATATAATGATGTGGGGGTTGATAAGATCAAGGCAAAGGTCGTTAAGCCCCTCAATGGGCTCAAGGTTGCCGGCTATGTGGGATGCCAGTCTGTCAGACCTTATGGTGAATATGATAGCGTAAATAAACCGATTGTACAGGATTGTCTCCTTGAGGCCTTGGGCGCTGAGGCAGTCCCTTTTCCCAACAAGATCAGGTGTTGCGGGTCAGGAATATTTCTCCCCGAGATAGACTACTGTATGGGGTTGGTAAAGGATATCTTAGAAGATGCGCTCAATCACGGGGCTGAGTTGATCTCCACGGTCTGCCCCATGTGTGCCATGAATCTGGAGATGTACCAGGGGAGGATTAATGATGCGTACGGGACCGATTTTGATGTCCCGATAGTATATCTGACCCAGTTAATGGCCGTGGCCTTTGGGATGGATCTCAAGAAGGATGCGGCGCTCAATTATAACGTCATCCCGCCCGAGGGCATTTTGAAGGCCGCCATAGGGTGAATTGCGAAACGTACGTAAAGCAAAAGAGCCAAATCCCTGGGACAGGATCTGAGGGGTTTGGTTTTCTTTTTTTAGATAGGAGAAGAAGATGACTGACCAGGAGATACCCAAGTGTAAGCATTGCGATGCTGCTATGAAGAAGTGGCAGCCACCGGCAGATTCCACATGGAGCACCCCTTTTCTGTGGGTCTGTTTTAATGATGAGTGCCCCTATTTTAAGCGAGGCTGGGATCATATGATGAAAACACAAGAGGCTAAGGCCTCCTACCGGCACAGTCTCAACCTGGAAACAGGTACTACCGGTCCGTTGCCATGCTGGTCTTATGATGCCCATAAAGATCGGATTATCGGGGAATGAAAAAGATAGGAAGAAATGATCCATGCCCCTGCGGCAGCGGCAAGAAATTTAAACACTGCCATTTAGGGAAAGAAGGTGAACTCACCCTTGAGGGGATGGGAGAGTTCTCCCCGGAGATGAGCGCCGGGATTACGACCCTGCGGAATGTCTGCTATGGGCGGTCTCAGGAAATGACGGAAGGGCTTGATATCAAGCAACTGACCGGGGTTGCCGCCGGTGTAAAATTCATTGATTTGAATGAGTATAAAGGCCTGGCCGTGTTTAATCAAAGGGGCGAGGGACAAGAAAAGGAGGGGACAGGCGGGGTCTTTGTCAACGTTTTAAAGACAAAGACGACCGACCCGGATAACCTCTATATTGCCATATCCCCTGAAATTGGTGACAGCGCCTTGGTGCATCAGTTGGCCCATCTCCTTGACTATTTGGGAGGCTCAAAATTAATGCCCGGCTTAGCCAAACCCTTGAGCTTTGATATCGGGATCCTGGTTGAGCATATTGAGCACCCCCACGAATTTGGCTACTGGCTTGACTACCTCCAGAATAAATTCGATGTGCAGTTGGATGCCGATGATACGATTATCTCATATCTTTACAAGAACGAGATGCTCATAAAAGGCACAGACATAGAAAAACAGGACAAGGTGATCCTGAAATCAAAATCAGAAAGAATTATGCGGTTTTTGAGCGAGAAAAGCTCTGAGATCGATGCGGTTATCCGTGAACTCACTGGGTATATCGGCTCAAGGGTGGGTAAAGAGGGGAAAGGATAAAAATGCAATTTATCGACCTCGCTGCCCAGCAGCAGCGTATTCGTCAAAAAATAGAAGACAAAATCCGGGTTGTCCTTGATCACGGCAAATACATTATGGGTCCGGAGATCAACGAGTTAGAGAAAAGACTTGCCGAGTTTGCGGGGGTCAAACACTCTGTTGCTTGCGCATCCGGTACTGATGCCTTGCTCATGACTCTTATGGCTGAGAAAGTGGGTCCTGGCGATGCTATTTTTACCACCCCTTTCACCTTTATTGCCACTGCCGGAATTATTAGCCTCCTTGGCGCGACCCCAGTGTTTGTTGACATTGATCCCAAAACCTTTAACCTCGACCCTGACAAACTTGCTCTCGCCATCAAGTCCCTAAAATCAAACGACTCATCACTCCACGCATTACCTCTAACGCCTAACGCCTCTCACCTAACGCCTCGCGGCATTATTTCCGTCGATCTCTTCGGACTCCCATGCGACTATGATTCGATCAACGCCATTGCCAAAGAGCATCGGTTTTTTGTCATAGAAGATGCTGCCCAGGGGTTGGGGGGTGAATACAAAGGCAGAAAGGCAGGGGCCCTTGCCGATGTGGGCTGCACCTCATTTTTTCCTGCCAAGCCTTTAGGGGCTTATGGAGACGGAGGCGCCCTGTTCACGGACAGCGATGAGATGGCTGACAAACTTGCCTCAATCCGGGTCCACGGTCAGGGTGAAGATAAATACAACAATGTCCGTATAGGGCTTAATGCGCGTATGGATACGCTGCAGGCCGCGATACTCAATGCCAAGCTGGATATCTTCCCTCAAGAAATCGACCTTCGCCAGGATGTTGCGCAGAGCTACACTGAACTCCTTTGTCCATACGCCATGCTCCATGCTCCAGGCGTACCCGAGGGGTATAAAAGCGTCTGGGCCCAGTACTCTCTTGTAACGGAAAGTCCCGAATCAAGGGCGAACATCCAGGAATCGTTGAAAAAAGCCGGGATCCCCACCGCCGTCTACTATCCTAAGCCATTACATCTGCAGACGGCATTTGCAGGTCTTGGGTACAAAGAAGGCGATTTTCCAATATCTGAAGACACCTCCAATCGCATCTTTAGCCTTCCGATGCACCCCTATCTGAATGTAAATGAGATTGAGCGGATTTGCGCTGTTATTATTGCGTCTTTACATCTATAATAATTAGTAATTATGCCGTCACTCACCATTAACCTGACATCACAGTGGCTGGCTACACTCTATACTGCTGCTGTATCACTCGGGCTCACTTTTGTCCTGGGGCGTGTCCTTGGACCTGAAGGCTTTGGCAGTTACAGTTATATACTGACATTAGCTACGCTTTTTTTTATCCTCCAGGATGGGGGCTTTAAGACACTTCTCTTTCGTGAAGAGACGCTGCCTTCTGAAGGGCTGACAGGATACAAAGATCGTCTGTTTTCATGGGCCCTGGGTCATGCGGTTGTGATAACCGTGGCCGGGGCCTTTCTTGTTCTGATCCTTCCTATGGATTATCGCAAGGGGATTCTTGCGTCTGTTTTCTGTTTTGGATTTCAGGCTGCGGTCAACTTTATTTCTTCGGAGATGAAGGGCAGGGGACTCTTTCCACGTGAGGCGCTGTGGCAGGCCACGGTGCGTACCTTTGGAGCTTTAGGCATTCTCTTTGCGATTTTCTTTGTCCGGCCTGTACCATGGGCGATATTTACCGGTTGGTCTTTAGGGCTTTTGTTGTGCCTCTTTTTGTCTCGCAGGCCGGTTGTGAGGCCTTCGTTTGGTGGCTTTAGTGCCCGGGGTATCAGAGGGGCCTGTTTCGGTTTTATGGCCATAGACGCGGCAACGACGGTATACAACCGTTGTGATATTATCTTGCTTGAGCGCCTAATCGGGGATTCAACGCTGGTGGGGTACTATGCGGCTGCATACCGGTTTTTGGATGGCATTGTCCTTTTAGCTGCGCCGTTAGGTATTATCTGGTTCAGAAAGCTGAGGTTGGTCTCTGAAGAGAAGGGGATTTTTCAATTTCAGGTTGTCCGGATGAGTTTGATTATGCTTGTGGCTGCGGGCCTTATCATCGTTGCAGTTGGTCCTTTCAGCAGGGAGATTGTTATTTTGGCGTTCGGGCATGAATACATCGATTCTGCACGTCTGCTGCCGTGGCTTCTTGGGGCGTTGATTTTTATTTTGCCGAACGGGGTCTTGACCCAGGCTGCGATTGCCGAGAACAGAGAACGTGCGTATGCCCTTGCTGCAGGTGCTGGGGCCGTGGTAAATATAGGCCTTAATCTGGTCTTGATCCCCGGATTTGGGGGGTTGGGGGCGGCATGGGCGACTGTTGCGACCGAGGCGTTTCTTACTGTTGCCCTTCTCTTCGGGCTCCGAAAAAAGAGAGGGAAGGTAGATGACTCCACGAATTAGGCTTCTTGTCAACGCTATGCCGATGGTGAATGTAAACACCGGGATCAGTCGTTATCTGAGATCTCTTTATGCTGAGATGGAGCGGGTGTATGGTGACAGGTTAGAGATCGGGTATTTCGATGGGTTGAGGGTTTCACCTGTGATGCCATATGGCCCGGCTAATCTTAATCGCTGGGCAAGGGGTGTTGGCCTCTTTTGGAAAATGCCGGTTTACCCGGCCCTTATTGTAAGACTTGTATTTCATTTTATTAGAGAAGCGCTTTTCCATCGGTGCTGCAGGCATTTTGATCTTTACCATGAGGCCGGATTCTTCCCTTTTGCTGTGCCTCGCCGGTTAAAGACCGTTTTTACGATACACGATTTATCCCTGATTCGTTTCCCACAATACCATCCTGAGGAACGAGTGCTCTATTCGCGTCTCTTTTTTCGGCGAAGGTGTAAAGGAGTTGATCATTTCTTGGCGGTGTCTGAATTTACTGCAAGTGAGATGCGGGCGCGCTTGGATATTAACCCTGAAAAAATTTCTGTAACTCGTGAGGCCCACAATTACAAGATCTTTTTTCCCAGATCTCATGATGAAGTCAAGGTGTTCCTGAATCGTTACACGTTGCCTGAAAAATATGTCCTTTTTGTTGGCGGTGGCGATCCACGGAAGAATCTGGATGTTGTTCCGGAGGCGTTGGAGAAGGCAGGGATAGAAGTACCGCTGGTTGTCGTAGGGTGGTCAGGATGGTCTGATGAAAAATCCTGGAAAAACGTTATCCCCTTAGGATATGTCAGTGATGACGAAATGGCCCAGGCCTATTCGGGTGCCCTCGCGCTGATTTTTCCGAGCAGTTATGAGGGTTTTGGCCTGCCGATTCTTGAGGCGATGGCATGCGGTTGCCCTGTGGTTACTACGAGAGAGGCGAGTCTTCCAGAGGTGGCCGGGGAGGGGGCAATATTTATGAAAAGCCCCCGTGATGTGGATGACCTTGCCGGAATTCTAAGAGACCTTACCGGTGATCCTGCCGTGAGACAGGGACGCATAGATGAGGGACAGGCACGGGCCAGGAGATTTTCCTGGGAAGAGACAGCACGTAGGACATTTGAGGTATTTGAGGCGGTGTTTCAGTGATAAGTGAACGGACCATCGTCTTGCACGATTTTTTCAACACCCCTGACGGAGGGGGAAAGGTGGCCACGATCTTAGCTGGGTCCTTTCGTTCTGAGTTGTTTACCGGTCAGCTCAATAAGGACTCTTTTCCCGATGGGTACTTCAGAGAGGTAAAGCCCAGAAGTCTTGAGGCATATGAAACATCTCCCCGCTGTCTCAGGTTTTCAAAGATTTTTCAACTCTGGTGGGCATTTGCCCATTTTCCCGCCACATCAACTTCATGGACCATCTTCAGCGGATCGCTTTCCCCTTTAGCGCACAAGAAGATTACGGGGAACAAGATCTATTACTGTCTAACGCCGCCGAGGCTCCTCTATGACCAGAAAGGGTTTATGTCGCAACAGGTCCCCGGATGGCAAAGGCCTCTTTTGAGGGCGGTCATGTTGCTATACCGGTTTGCATATGAACGAGCGGTACGCGGGATGGATAGCATCGTCACTATTTCGGAAACCGTCAGGGCACGAACAAAAAGGTATTTGGGACATGATAGCTCAGTTGTCTATCCTCCCTGCGAAACAGAGAGATTCCAATGGATTGAGGAGGGTAATTATTTTCTCTCCACTGCGAGGGTAGATTCCCTGAAACGGGTAGATCTGATAGTTGAGGCGTTTAAAGAGATGCCGGATAAAAGGCTGGTTGTGGTTTCGGGTGGGATGAGTTTGTCCGGGATACAGAAGATGGCAGAGAAGGCGCAAAATATAGATGTGTTAGGTTGGGTTGATGATGAGAAACTTTGCGATCTCATGGGAAGGTGTATTGCCACGATCTATATTCCAAGAGATGAGGATTTTGGTATTTCCCCTGTGGAGTCTATGGCGGCCGGCAAGCCCGTGATCGGGGTGCAGGAGGGGGGATTGCTTGAGACGGTTGGGGGTCAGAGTTCGGAGGGCGGAGGTCACCCCGGTGAAATATGCTTTGCTCGGTACTCTTATGAATTTGACGGGGTAAAGAAGTCAAAAGATGTTGAGAAAGGATTGTTGATTACTGATTGCGGAGTATTGGTTCCAAAGGACCCAGGGGTGGCGGATGTTATTGAGGCGGTGGAGTGGATGACGCCAAAAAGAGTCCTCGCCATGAGGGGGAGCTGTGAGGAGCGGGCGAAGTTGTTTGACACGGATGTCTTTCTTCAAAAGATGCGGGATGTGATTGAGGGGAAGGTTTGAGTGAGCCCTAAGTTCCTTAAATTGTCAATGCTAAATATTCAGTTTTCAATCCAATAGGAGTCTCTTGACCTGTTCAAGGGTAAGATGGTCAATCCGAATCGATTTCATCCTTGATCGTTCTCCCGAGATGATCCTGAGCTCTCTTTTTGGCAGGCCTAATTTCTTGGCAAGTAATTTCAGCAGTGCCTTGTTTGCCTTTCCCTCTATTGCCGGAGCCGTGAGCTTTATCTTGTAGACCCCGTTCTTTTTCTCCACGATCTCATCTTTAGAAGACCGGGGTAAGACCTTCACGTCTATAGTGGTTTTTTTGGGGCATCTTTCAAAGATTTTGAGGTCTCCCCTCTGTCAGCCAAGACGACCAGCCATCTCTGCAAGGCTCCGGACTAAGAAAGATTGAATGAAAATGATGGCCAAGATCACAAGGATGGGGGAAAGATCTAACCCCCCAAGATTTATGGGAAGCCTCCGTCTTATCTGGTAAAGCACCGGTTCTGTCACAGACGTCAAGAACCGAACGATTGGATTATAAGGATCAGGATTAACCCATGAGATAACTGCCCGGGCTATAATAATCCACATATAAAGGGTCAGTCCGATATCAATCACCTTGGCTGCAGCACCTAAGAAATTACCAAAGACAAACATGGGATCTATTGAACCTCCCTATTTCAGACCTCGTTAAGTCCCGCCGGAAGCGGGATTGAGTTGTTAAGTCCTGCCCCAGTCGTGACCTAACTATTTGACGATCTCTTTATTGACCTCAAATGCTGTTAGAATTCCGTGGCACTTACATGCCGTACCAAGAATCCACATCCTGGCCTTATTTGTCGAGACCTTCTCCGCCACATTTTTCAATTCCTCCACCTTATACCCCCCCAATCCCGGAGCAAGCTGCCGACTTCGTATGATATGCATATTGAATGGAGGTAAATTGAGGTTTCTTAAAAGAGCGTATAAGGGTTGTTCGCGTCTCTCTCCTGTTACAGTGCAGGAAGCGGGCTCCGGGCAGTCATCAGGACAGAGAAAATCTGCGTAACTGACCAGCGTCGACCCTTCGCTTGCAAGCCATGCGTTAGGCAGCGGGGGATTCGTTTCAGGCACGGGCAGTTTTTCTATTTTCATGTCCCCGGGCAAAAATCCTTTCAGCCATTCATAGGCGAGATGTATCGGAAGCGCAGGGACGATGGTGTTGGCCTGTTTCAGGTAATGAAAATTTCTTATCAGGAACTGAATCCCGTCACCTAAGATCTTCTTGACCCGGAGGTCCTTTAGATTAGAAAGGCCTTTCTTATCCGGATCTACGACGAAAACAGGCGAATCGGAATGCTGACAGACAATTCGAGCGGCCCTGGCTCCAAAATGGCCGGCGCCTATTATGAAAACGGTATCTTCAGAAATTTGGTTTGAATCAATGGCCATTTTGGATTTTGCATTGCTACGCAGCTGCTGAGAAGGCTTCTTCGCCATCCGTTTTGCACCCTGCGCCTTCCTTGCAACTTACACCTTGCGCCTTAAAAAATGTGTCAGAGAAGGTCATAAGCCGGGTCCTGTTCCCCGAAGGGGTCACCCGCCTCCGGGACAATGACCATTCATCTAGCCTCGACGTTACCGTCGAGATCAAGCGACCTACCCGGGAACTCGGGCGGACCACCCTCAGTCGCTCCCCTATTTGGTTTTGCTCCAGGTGGGGTTTGCCAAGCTCCCGCCGTCACCGGCGGGACTGGTGAGCTCTTGCCTCACCGTTTCACCCTTACCCTGTCAGACAAAACCAGTCTGACGGGGTGGTTTCCTTTCTGTTGCACTTTCCTTCCCGTCGCCGGGACTGGGTGTTACCCAGCACCTTGTCCTGCGGAGCCCGGACTTTCCTCCCCCTTGAAGCCAAGGCGGCGGCCATCTGTCCTACTCTGACACACTATAAACTCAAAACTTTACTCACTTTCTTTATTTTGATAGCGCTCATCATCGCCCCAATAGATAATGCGTGTGCAGTTGGGGCAGGTCATGAGTTTATCGCCTCGTATTAATTCGTTAAATTCCTGTGGTGGAATGTCTAAGTGGCATGTCTGGCACACGCCCTTTATAACCGGGCTGACTCCTATACCGCCCTTATGTGCCCTGAGAGAATCATACCTTTTTAGCAGGTTAGGGTCAACGGCCTTGGCGAATCGTACTCTCTTCTTTTTAATCTTATTAAGGTTCCGATTCAAGGTCTTAAGTATTTTCAGGATCTCATTATGATCCAACTCGAACTGTTGCCTCGTCTCTTCGACTTTTTCCCTGTTAGTGGCGTACTTGGTTTCAAGCTCCTCTACTTGTTCTAAAATATCGATGACCCTGTCTTCCCAAAGCAGTTTTTCCCTATTTAAATCATCAATCTCCTTCAGAGCAGCCTGGTATTCTTTGTTGGATTTTATATTGGATAATTTTATATTAGATTTTTTCAGTCTGTTTTCTACCTCCCCAATCTCCTGCTCTGCCTGCCTCCTATCATGTGTGAATGCCTCAAGCCGGTTTGCCTCCTCTTCCAACTGATCTTCCACTGTTGCCAGTTTCTCTTTAAGCCTTTGGATCTTATTGGGCACTTCCTCTTCCTTGATTTGAATATCTCTCATCCGGATATCGCAATCCTGGAGGGAGATAAGAATCTTTATTTTTTCTTCCAAATCTTTACCTCGGCTGAAACAGGTTGAAACGTTTGTAGAGGGGTATTAATCATCAATCCATATGGGGTCGGTTTCATTCTTGTCTGTCTCGAACGTAACTTCCCAACCCTTTGCCTTTAATACCTTGTTTAAATTCTTTACAAAAACCCTGAATGCGGTCTTTTCCGTATGAAAGTGGCCTCCGTCGAGAAGGGCTATTCCCAAAGATTTGGCCTCTAATGCAACGTGGTGGCCGACATCCCCGGTCAGGAGGAGGTCAGCTCCTTTTTCATAGGCAAGGGAAAGGAGACTCCCACCCGATCCCCCTACTACGGCAAGACGATGAATCAGGGCGTCTCTTTGACCGACCACCTTGATATTTTGAGTGCCGAGGGCCTTTTTGACATTTCTTGCCAGGGCAGACAATCCAGTCGGTTTTGGCAGATAGCCAATCCTCCCCAAGCCCACTCCATCCATTTCGTCAGCATTCTTCAAGACCTCCACATTTCTAAGACCCATAAGATCTGCCAGGATATCGTTTATACCTCCCTGGGCCGCATCTAAGTTGGTATGCGCAGCCACAATGGAAACCCCCCTCTTTGCAGCTTCTGCAACTACATCACCGGGAAAGGAATTGATATCAAGCCGCGACAGGGGCTTGAAGATCAAGGGATGATGGGTGAACAGCAGTTGAGCGTTGGCTTCAGCTGCAGATATAAGGGCATTAAGTGTCGGGTCGAGGGATGTGAAGACCCTTCTGATTTTTTGAGACAAAGAACCCACCTGGAGACCGGGATTATCCCAAGGTTCGGCCAATCGTGCGGGCGCGATGGTTTCTAACAAGCCTAAGAAGTCCTTTAGCGTGGGTTTCATGTTAAAAAAGTCAAAGGGCGTATCCTCTTAAGGATACGCCCTTTATGGAACAATTATTCCCGATCCGGGGAAAACATAGCTAACAAAGTCCTTGGAAACATGTGAGAGTCTGGATGTTGGTGGGCCCACCTGGTTTCGAACCAGGGACCTACCGGTTATGAGCCGGTGGCTCTGCCAGCTGAGCTATGGGCCCTCTAATCATTCCTATAAACTAGTAAATACAATGCGCATCCAACAGAAATTTGTCAAGAGAAAAGGTGTATAGTTTCAATTATCCATAAAGCTTTTCAGCTTTTTGCTTCTGCTGGGGTGCCTCAATTTTCTGAGCGCTTTGGCCTCTATCTGTCTGATACGTTCTCTGGTAACGCTGAAATCGCGACCTACTTCTTCTAAGGTGTGGTCTGATTTTTCACCGATACCGAATCTCATCCTAAGAACCTTCTCCTCTCTTGGAGTGAGGGTAGTAAGGACCCTTCTTGTTTGTTCGGCTAATCCGAAGTCGACAACCGCATCTCCAGGGGAGAGGACATTTTTGTCCTCAATAAAGTCTCCCAGGTGGCTGTCTTCCTCTTCGCCTATAGGGGTTTCGAGAGATATTGGTTCTTTGGCTATCTTTAGCACCTTTCTAACCTTGTCAAGCGGGAATTCCATCTTTTCGGCGATTTCTTCCGAAGTCGGCTCGCGGCCATGTTCCTGTACAAGATAGCGGGATGTTCGCATGAGCTTGTTAATGGTTTCTATCATGTGGACGGGAATGCGGATAGTCCTGGCCTGATCCGCTATGGCTCTGGTAATCGCCTGCCTGATCCACCAGGTAGCGTAGGTGCTGAATTTATATCCGCGTTGATATTCGAATTTGTCCACCGCCTTCATCAATCCAATATTTCCTTCCTGGATAAGATCAAGGAACATGAGGCCCCTATTGGTATATTTCTTGGCAATGCTGACAACCAGCCTCAAATTGGCCTGAATGAGCTCTGATTTTGCTCTGTTTGCCTTCTCTAAGCTTTTTTCCACCCTTTGCAGTTTGAGTTTTATCTGGCGGGGGGTCAAATCAGTCCGTTCCCTGGCTTGCTTGATGATTTTTTGGGCGTTATCCGCCTCGGACTTCAAGACAATAATTTCACTCTTTGTTAGGCCGATGGGTGCGATTATCTGGTCATCTTTTGCCGATTTTGGGATCTTGGCAGCACACCTTTTCAGATAAGAAACCGGTTTACCGCCTGCCCGCAACATACATCTTTCTAACTGCCTCTCTGCCGCTTCGACCTCCGCTGACAGCTCCTTAAACTTGTCAATCATTCTTTCAACCTGTTTTTCGTCCAGGCTGAATGAACTCACAAGCTTCATAATCTTCCCTTGATCCTGCTTTATCTTTGCTGCGAGTTTCTTTTTTGTTTCGTCTGTGCAGCGGGTCTTGGCCTTGTCACGCCTATTAAGGCACATACGTTCATTAAACTCCCTAATTCGATTAATCAGGTTTATGACAGTCTCCTTCCTCTCACTCATCAGCATGTAGCTGTCATCGTCTTCCATATCATTGATAACGTCTTTTAGTTTTACTTCATCATTCTTGAGCATTTCCCCTAACTCGATGATACGCTCCACTCCCACACCGCAAAGGAGAAGCCGTTGCAAGGTTTCATTTTCACCTGCCTCAATTCGTTTGGCTATTTCGACCTCTCCTTCTCTCGTGAGGAGAGAGATGCGGCCCATCTCCTTTAGATACATTTTCACAGGGTCAGCGACCCCGGCCGCTGCCTCTGCAAGATCTATTAATGCATTTCCCTTCTCCTCTGCTTTTGCCGCTTTTCTCTTCGCCTTCTCCGCCTTTTCGATTTTGTTCTTAGCCGCATCATCAATAACCATGATGTCTAACTCTTGAAACATCATCATGAGTTCATCGATCTGCTCCTCAGAGGAAACAAAATCATCGGACAGATCATCATTTAGCTCTTCAAAGGTAATGTAGCCCTTATCTTTCCCGTTATGGATCAACCGCTTTAAATTGATCATATCGGCATTCTTATCCATCATATTACCTCTATTCGCTATCCGTTAAATAAGTAATAACCAATAACTGACAACCTGATAGGCTGAAGTTAGATAGACTGAGGGCATTTAGGCTGCAAACTAACAGCCTTCAGCCTAAAGCCTAATCTGCGCCCTCAGTTTCAATAATAGATCGTTCAAGGCCTCGGGATCGCCCTTGATTTCCTTAAATGAGTCTGAGAGCATTTTTTGACGTGCTTTTTCCCTGATTTCTTCGACTGCCTGTTTTACCTCCTGATCCGAATAAATGGAGTCGGCCACCATTACCTCTCTAAGTCGTATACGAACATCGTCATTATCGAGGTTTTCCTCAATATTTCCGAGTGAAAACTGGCCTTCCCTGCGATGTTTCTCGAAAATGACTTCAACAATTTTTGAGGCAGTGTCGTCGGAAAGCAGGGTCCTGCAATCAGAGTTTATCAGCCCGGCTATTGCTTTGGGATGATGCACAAGCAGGTTGAGTAACTGAATATCTCCAATTTTCTTCTCCACCTCTGGGCCTGCCAATCGACCTTTCAGACCTCTTTCAGGGGCGTTTCCTGAAAGGTTTTGTTTGAAAGACTTCAGTTCAGACAAGACCACTTCCTCTTTGATCCCAATCTGTTCCGAGAGACGTCCCGCATACAACGAACGTTGTGCAGCATTCCGGAGTTGCGCCAGGACCGGCAGGATTTCCTTCAATGCATGAACCTTTCCCTCTATGTCTGAATTGCCTTGCGTCAGTTTCTGATCAAGAAAAAAGTCAAACATTGAAGAGGCGCTATCCAAAAGCCTTAAGAACTCGGGCAGGCCCTTTGTGTTTACAAAACTGTCCGGATCATGACCATTGGGTAAGACAACCGCCTTGGCTGGAAGTCCCTCATTCAAAAAGAGGGGCAGACTTCTTAAAGCCGCATTTCTTCCTGCTTCGTCAGAGTCGAAGACTACCACGGCCTCCTTGGCATATCCTTTTATCTTTCGGATATGCTGGTCGGTCAGGGCAGTCCCAAGGGTGGCCACCACCTCGTCCAGCCCGTGCCTTCTTAAGGCCAGAAGGTCCATGTATCCCTCAACAATAACCGCTATTCCTTTTTGTCTGATCGCCTTAAAAGAGGCATTCAATCCATAGGGAAATTCTCCCTTATGGAAAACCGGGGTTTCGGGCGTATTCAGATATTTGGGCAGAGAGTCGTCAAGGACCCTCCCTCCAAATCCAACCACCTGTCCTCTTAGATTTAGAATGGGGAAGATAACCCGGCCTCTGAAGCGATCGTAATATCCCCCGCCCTTTTTGGGAATAATCAGACCGGCCTGGACACCCTTTTCCAAGTCTATCTTATGCTCTTTTAGATAATCGGTAATTCCGTGCCATTTATCAGGGGCATAACCCAGGCGGAATTCCGAGATAATCTCCTTTGAAATGGCCCTTTTCTTCAGATAATCCGCTGCAGGGTTTCCTGTTGCAGCTTTACTCAATGCCTGTTGGAAATATAGTGCAGCGGCCTCATTTATCTTGAGTAGGGTCTCTCTGAGATCACTCTTCTTTTTTTCTTCAGACGCGGAAAATTTCTCAGTGATTTGTACATTATACCTTTCTGCTAAATCCTTCAGGGCCTCTGGGAAGGTGAGTCCGTGATACTCCATCCAGAAGGCAAAGATATCTCCTCCCTTTTTGCATCCGAAGCAGTGAAACATCTGCCTATCCGAACTGACCGTGAACGATGGGTCCTTTTCAGCGTGAAATGGGCAGAGGCCAATAAAGTTCTTCCCGGCCTTTTTAAGCTGAACAAACTGACCGATGACCTGTACAATGTCGGCCGCCCGTTTTATTTCTTCTTTGGCAGACTGGTTGCTTGGCATTTTTAATTCAAATTAGAAACCTTGGTCTAAAAAAGGGCCTCGTTTCTGGAATCAGCCTCAGCTCGTTGTGGATGTCTCGAGACCTTTGCAAAACGCCCCCTTTCGAAGTCTTCGCTTATCTGCCCAATCTCAGCGTCAGGCTCAGATTTTAATCCTCGAAATATTCGATATATTCCTGTGGTTAAAAATTCCTCGCCTTCCTTGATCTTGACCAAAATTGAGCATTTTGCAAAGGTCTCGTCTCTTGAATCATTTGATGGTTTTAGGGATAAGCCATGTGATTGACCCGGCGAACAGGAGGCATATCGCGACAGGATTTCCATAAGGTGATAATGTCCGAAAACCTGATATGTATGCTCGATCATCGAGGCTCTATCAATAGGTGCGCAATCTCTTGGTCATTGTGTGATTTCACGGCGCAAACTATCAGAAATCTTTGGTCCTTTTTCGGCAGGCTACGAAGTTAGAAGTTTTTTTGCTATCTTATTTACTTCTTTTCCCTCTACCTGTCCTGCCATTCTGGCCATAGCCGCCTTCATGACATTCCCCATATCTTTGGGGCTCTCAGCAGACAGCTCAGAGATGATTTGGCGTACAGTCTCTTCGATTTTCTCCGGGGTCAACTGCTGGGGCAGGTATTCGTAGAAGATCTCGACTTCTTTTTCTTCCTTTAGGGCCAAATCCTCACGATTCCCGTTTCTAAATTCCTTTGCAGCCTCTTTCCCTTTTCTGACTAAGGATGAAACAACGGACTGGATTTCTTCATCCGTTAATTCACGCCTCTTTTCCACCTGCAAATTTTTTGAAGAACTCCTGATCATCCTTAAACAGGAAAGGCGGATGCTGTCCTTTGCCTTCATGGCCTGTTTGATATCTTCAACTATTCTTTGATTTAGAGACATGGTCTTTTGTTAAAGGTTCAGGGTTCATATGAAAACTTTAAACCCTTTATTTTAC
>Ga0315542_1000125_pt1 | contig 40413 bp, 28 predicted proteins | sample SalMarSW160120MG_FD_202541 | JGI IMG/M metagenome (GOLD analysis project Ga0315542, IMG submission 202541) | Salt marsh sediment microbial communities from the Plum Island Ecosystem LTER, Massachusetts, United States - Salt Marsh Sediment SW1601-20 ...
GATGAAAATTCCGATTATTATCCTGTTCCTCTTGAAGAGGAAGCTTTACGACCCGGTATTGTTTTTGCCGACCCTTACGGACATACACTTACCCTCACAGGCAGAATACCGCAAACCAGTGACCATCCGGGATTGCTTCTTGCTGTAGATGCCCAACCCGATGGGACTGTCGGGATCAAAAGGTTCTGGAAAGGTAATTTTCTGTTTAACACTTCGGGAGTGATCGGAGAACCAGGCTTTAAGGCATTTCGTCCAATAACTGTAAAAAAAGGCAAATTATACCTTATGCTTAATGAAGAACTGACAGTAACAGCCGGCTTTGTACCTTTTTCTCTTGAGCAGAAAAAGATGAAAACTGATGTTTTCTATCATACAATGGAGAGATTGATCAATCCGAAGCCTCTCGATCCGGAAACTGCACTTAAAGATCTCATAAAGGCACTCCACGAACAACTCCTGGTACGCATCACTTCTGTAGCCAATGGTGAAGCTTATTTCAAATTGCACCCCGGGGTAGTGATTCCTATGCCCTCCAGTGCCGCCGGCATTTTTCAGGCGGGTGGCCAATGGGAAGACTTTTCAACCCCGAATCGCGACCTGAGGCTTCTTATTGCGATGGATGCAGTGCTTGATTTCCCCGATCTGGTAGCCCGCTCTCCTGAGGATTTTAATATCTCAAAACAACTTTCACCGGAACAGATTAAGAATAAGCTTCAGGCGATCCTCTACAAGGAAGTCAGCATACCTTCGATCAGTTATACCCGCTCAGACGGGTCTTTACAAAATCTGACTGTTGGAGAATTGCTTAAAAGAAAGGATGCCTTTGAAATGGCCTATAACCCCAATGATGGAATCGAAATACGCTGGGGAGCACCGGAAAACAGTGCAGAACGGTCCACTTGCAAGCGCCATAGTCCCCAGTCCCAACTTGAAAAGATGCGAACAATACGTACCTGGTTCATAAAACGGCTGCATCCGCCAACTTAAAAAATGGCACAAAGGCACAACGGCTCATTGGCAATAAGGCCCTGAAAAATGAGGGGGGGAGGGGGAGAAAGGGAGAATTGGAGATGTAAGGAACTAAGAGACCCAGAAAACAAGAATTCAATTAGTCTGATTTAGTTTTGGAATATTTCCATTTCAGGAAATAATAAACGGGGATGCCTGAAAAGATAAGGATCAAACCTATAGCAGCTTCACGGGGCCGTGTAATGATTGTATTGAAAAACAAGCCTATACAAAACAGTATAAATATAGCCGGCACAACAGGATATCCCCACACTTTGTAAGGCCTGTGAGCTTCCGGCATCCTTCGCCGCAAAATGAATACTCCGAGAGTAGTGGCACCATAAAATATAAAGACAGCAAAAATAATCATGTCAGTCAACTGATCGAAGGTTCCTGAAAGAACCAGCACCGATGCCCATATTCCCTGCCAAAGAAGGGAATTGGAGGGAACGTGGGCTTTGTTAATCTTCCCGATACCTCTGAAAAAAAGCTTTTCACGCGACATAGCATAATACGGACGGGCTCCCGTGAGTATACTGGCATTGGTGCAACCTAGTGTTGTTACAAGTATTAATAACGAAATAAACATTACGCCTCCTGTTCCCCAGAAAATCCTGACTGCTTCAACTGCTGCGATCTGAGTACCTGCTTCATTAATTTGAACAAGCTGTGGAATAGATAAAAGGCGGAGGTAGGTTACATTGACCAGCAGATAGATTAAAATAACAATAAAAACACCTGCTACAATCCCTTTGGGAATATTCCGTTTAGGATCTTTAATCTCTCCCCCAATAAATCCTACAGAGACCCATCCCTGGTAAGCCCAGAATGCAGCCAGCATGGCAGTATAAAAGGAAGAGACAGTAACTGTTTTACCTGTCAGCTCTTTAAAGTCCATAAAATTTGCAGGACTGGCTATTCCGCTGCCCAAACCAAAAATGACAATCGTAAGCAGACCTGTAAATACCAGCAGCAGAATGGCTTTACTTACTCCTGCTCCGCTTTTTAATCCGGAAATGTTCAGACCTGTTAAAATTAAAATAAGCAGGATTGCAGTCAGCTTGATACCAAAATCCTGGAAAGGGTAGAAAACACCTCCTATTGTGAAATTTTGCAGCGATCCTAAAATCCCGGGTATAGGGAAAATACTATTCAGCGATTGCACAAATACATACGCAAGGGAAGAGATGGTAGCAGTCTGAATAATCGTAAAAAGGGACCAGCCATATATAAACGCAAAAAAACGGTTATAAATTTTTTTCAAATAAACAAAGTCACCCCCTGTATCGGCTAATAATCCAGCAACTTCCGCATTACTCAACGCACCAAATAGAGTGATAATTCCACCGACAATCCAGGCAACAAGTATCCACACCGAAGAGTGAAGTTCTGATGCCATAGGAGCAATTTTCTTATATACTCCTGATCCTATTATATTTGCAACCACAAAAATAACGACATACCCCATACCCAGAGCCCTGACCAGATTCCGTTGATTACTCATAGCTTAGCGTTAGATGCTGATGATCACAATGTAATAAATTATTCAGGAATCTGTCAACAAAAGATATATGGATTAATCAATTATTACTACTTCCCGGCAGGTTTCAAATATTAATGTATACTGAACCTTAATGATGCCGAACAAGTAGGCAGATTCCACAACAAAAAAAATTACTATATTGCATATAAGCTTTAAATATACCTGACAGCATGGGAACCATCCTCAGTATATCTTTAAATTTTAACTACTTCCCATTGTTGGTAGTAGTTGGACTTGCTTGGTTAATTCCCATGACATTATCGGTACTCAGGATCAAAAAAGTCCCTTCGGTTATAGTTGAGATATTAATTGGCTATTTAGCCGGCAGGTTTATTCTGGTGCATATAGACTCCGAAAGCACAAAAATATTGGAATTCCTTGCTCTTTCAGGTTTTATATTCCTGATGTTTCTCACCGGACTGGAAATTGATATGGACCAGGTAACTCTGTCTTTCCCACGAAAACGAATTAAATTTTCCAGTATTTCGAAGAATCCTTTGATCCTGGCCATCGTTTATTTCTCCATAACAATAATACTGGCATATCTTGGATCAGAAGTTGTATCACTGATAATCGATATTAACAATAAATGGTATTTCTCTCTGATAATGGTAACCACTTCAGTAGGGATCATTTTACCTGTTTTAAAGAACCAGGGAGAAGCAACAGGAGCTTATGGCCAAATACTTATTATTACAGCTGCGGTGGCTGACATCCTGAGCATCATCCTTTTTACTTTTACAGCATATATTCTTACAAACGGTTTCAAGTTGGAGATTACATATATCATCCTTCTTTTTGCGCTTTTTTACCTTTTGTACAGGCTTGGTAACCGTTTCAGAAACTGGTCGCTGTTGAAAAAAATTACATTCCAGCTCTCCCATGCTGCCTCACAGCTAAGTATCAGAGGAACAATATTCCTGTTACTGATATTTGTTGTCATAAGCCAGTATATAAGTCCTGAAGTAATTCTTCTGGGTGCCTTCCTCACGGGTATTTTACTTTCACTTTTTCAGCACAAAGAGAGATCGTTGCTTCTTATTAAACTCGATGGTATGGGTTATGGCTTTTTTATTCCCATTTTTTTCATTATGGTTGGAGTGAAATTCGATCCTTCCTCACTCAAAGAGTTTGAACTTACATTGATACCTTTCCTGATAGTCTTGCTTCTGCTGATGTTTATAATAAAAATTATTCCATCATTCCTGTTTATAAAGCAATTTGGCAAAAGGAAGGCATTAGCTGCAGGTTTTTTGCTTTCATCACGACTAAGCCTCATAATAGCCGCCTCAGCTATAGGGATTGAGCTGGGAGTTATTTCTCCCGGGATAAATGCCAGTTTCATTATTATGGCTATCTCCACCTGTTTCCTTGGGCCTGTACTGTATAATTTAATAAACAGAAATACAAAACAGCCTGCAAACCAAACCATTATAGTTGGAGGGAGCAGCAAGGGAGTTCTGCTTGCCAGAAGACTCAATATTCATGGAAAGGCATCTCTTATTATTGAAATTAATGAGAACAGGTATAAAGACCTTGTCTCCAAAGGTTTTAAGGCTTACCTGTCTGATGGACTTAATCCTGCTACATATGAAAATATAGAACTGACCCCTTCCAGCTATGTGGTTGTTGATACAGGGTCAGAGGAACTGAATATACGTATTTGTGAAGTATTAAGAAAGGAATTCAATCACGAAAAGATCATTTCCATGGCTAATGGCAGAGGTGTTGAGCAACAACTTAAAAGGCTCGATGTTGAGACAGTAGATATCAGAAGAGTGATGGCTACAACCATCGAAACACTTATTGTACGTCCCACAACATATCATGCCCTGATAGAAACATTTGAATATTTCAGGGTTGAAGAGATCCCTGTCATCAATGCCGATATAGGCAGCCGGAAAGTAAAGGAGATTCCCTTTCACAAAGATGCCATTCTTATAATGATAAAACGAGGAAACAGTCTTTTCATACCTCACGGCGAAACTTACCTGAAAACAGGTGATATCCTCAACATCTTTGGAACAGATTCAGCCCTGGAAGATACCCGGGAAAAACTCAGATAACAACATGATCAGGTTGTACAAAGGTTCTGTTTATATATACTAAAATACGGCTATTTCAACAAAACCCGTTTCAACTTTGTTTTACTTAATGTATTTAAAAAAGGAGGTTAGAATGTACGATTTTTTGTGTCCGAATTGTATGGGCGATATACGTGTAGGTGATAATATTATCTTCAGGGTAAAAAACCACAGGAAACAAACAGGTCTTCTTTTATTGAGTCCGCAAATAGGGAATTATACCAGCATTAAACATCCTTCATTTGAAATCCAGACCGGCGAATATCTTGAACATTATTGCCCTTTATGCAATGCTTCTCTGATTTCGGAGATTCATCCAAATCTTGCGCATGTAATCCTTAAAGACGAGACAGGTAAGAATAACGATGTCTATTTTTCCCAGATTGTTGGCGAACACAGTACATTTGAAACAGATGGGGAATCAGTTCATGTGGAAGGAGCAGATGCGGGCAGATATACATATTTCAAAATAGGAGATAAATTCAGAAAGTATTTTTAAATCTCTTTTCAGAATCAGTTTATATGTACCTTTGCTTGTATTCCAGTAAACTAATCTTTTAAAACTGACCTATGAAAACAAAACCAACATTTATTCTGTTCGTCGCAGCACTTCTGATCACTTCCATTAATTGCTACGCCCAGAAGCCTGATTTTGCAGGAGAATGGAAACTAAACAGGGAAAAAACGGACCTTGCCGATAACCAGCTCTTCCTGTCAAAAGTTTCCATCCAGATTAAGGGTGACAGTCTTTTTACCACACGTGTATATGAAAACGGAATGGGAGAAGAGTATCCTTTTGATGAAAATATTACCCTTGACGGGAAGGATTGTAAAATTACTATTTATGACATGCCAAGAACTTCAAAAGCATCCATATCAGATACAGACGGATCTATTAATGTTGAGTCAAAAACGACATTTTACGGAGATAGCGGAGAACAAGACATGATTGCAAAAGAGGTTTGGAAAATTGACCCGGAAACAAAAATGCTGACTATCGAATTCTCTAATACAATAGCAGACAACGAAACAAAAGGGATAAACTATTATACAAAAAACTGATAGCTGAGTATACTCTGTGTAACTCTGTGCCCCTCTGTGCAACTCTGTGTAAGTTTTTTGTTACACAGAGATTCACAGAGGACACACAGAGAACCACAGAGGTTCACTGGTTTGACTAAGTAATCTCAGTTAATAACCAGTTCCTGTTGATTCAAATTCCATCCTGATATCTGAATAACAGGTTTCCTGCCATCCAGTTTTACAGCCGGGCAACTTACAGTTATTGTTGTTGACTCAGAAGGTGCCAGTGTGAAATAGTTGGCCGACCAATAACTTGGCAGTACCTCTTCTTTATCAATCAGCAGCTGAGGCCGGAGAAAAAAGGCAATTTTATCAGTATTATTGGAAATCTTAATAGTCCAGCTATTCTCACTTTCCACTTTTTCCGAATTCACCACTTTCGCCTCAACAGAAGTTTTTTGCATATAATTCAGCGAAGTGTAATTCTTGTCATTCGACAGCCAGTATACATTATGTGAAATTATCTTTCCTTTGTTGTCCTTCAGGTTCAGGACTACAAATTTTATTCCTGCAGAACCGTGTAATACTGAGGTTAATGAGGTTGTCTCCTTCACCTCAATTTCTGAAAGATCTAAAATTTTTTCTTCGTGAAATATTGATTTTGAGTCAATTCCGAATATATCCACCTGGGCTGTCATTCCTGAAACCGGCTTATAAGTCCTGTTAATGACAGTGACCATTAAATTATTCAGATTTAGCTGAAGATGAACCGGTTCACAGGCATTCTGCATAAAATAGTATCCGGCATTCGGCATCAGGTACCAGTCATAAACCTGCCAAACAACACTTGGGAAAGCTGCATTCAGCTTCCATAACATAACCCCCTCTATATCATTGAGTTTATGCCCGGCTGCCTCAAAAATGCCCTGGTAGCCAACGGCATTCATCAATTGCATTTTATTGCAGAAATCCTCCATGTCCGACGGTTCCCCGTATCGCTTTATCATCTCTTTATAGTACATGTCCCATCTGCCGTTACCAGTAGCTGCATCGTGATAACCCCAGGTATTGTTTAAAGGAAAAGGCAATGTCTTATCCCATACCAGATCAGGGATAATTTTTGGCATAATGTTATATGGGGGCTGTGAAGGTAATCCGGTTTCATCTTTAAATACCCAGTCGCGGCCAGCAATTGCTTTTTTATAATAATTTAAAGGATCCTGCCAGGTATAAGGGCCGCCACTATAAACACCCGAAGGAAGATTATCGGGCCATGATGCCTGCCAATCAGCAGGAAGTTTCGCAAATCCTGATGAACTTGGAATATAGGGTCGTGTGCCATCGAGTTTTATTATACTTTCTCTCATAGAGTCATAAAGCTCTTTTCTTGCATGTCCTTCGTTTCCTCCAGTCCACACCAGTAAACTGGGATGATTTCTTATTCTTAAAATAGTACTCTTTACATTTTTAATAAATACATCTCCCTCTATCGGCCAGTTTGGTGAACCTTTAAATTCTCCCTGCGTATCGCCTGTAATCCAGAAATCGGACCATACAAGCAATCCATAGCGATCGGCCGCATCAAAAAATTCATCACAGGGCGTAACTCCACCTCCCCAAATTCTGACAAGATTGATATTCGAGTTCCTGCAAAGATGCAACTCATAGTCATATCTGGCAGAATCGCGATTCAGCATCATATCAGGTACCCAGGCTCCTCCGGTAATATGAATTCGTTCCCCGTTAACATAAAAATCGCGACGCCAGAAACCATTGACATCAATAGCTTTTGAACTTACTGTACGGATTCCGAAAACAAACGATGTATCATCCGATATTCCTGTATTGTTTGTAAACTGTAACCTCACCCGGTACAAATTTGGTTTGCCGTATCCGTTGGGCCACCATAGAGCCGGATCTGTAATATTCAGTTCTTTTGAGTTTTCAGCATTAAGATCAACAACAGAAGTGCCATTTTTTGTAACAGTGACTTTTTTTGTGAATTGCAAAGATTTACCTTTAAAATTCTCAGGAGTTATAATTACGACAAGTTTTCCTGATTCATCCTTAAAGCCGTGATTTATAAGATTAATATGCAATGAGATATTTGCAGCAGTTGTATCAGGAAGTTTTGGCAGGGCTGTCACTATTTTTGGATCAGCAATTGTAACGCTGCCCGTTGTCCTCAGATAAACCGGCAGCCAGATGCCCATATTGCGGTCTCTGACAGGTGGCACCCAGTCCCACCCTACTGAGCAAAGCATCGTAACATTTTTACCAATATCTCCGGTTGGACCACCATTGGCAAAAAAATCACCCAGAGCTTTCAACTGCTCTGTTGATGGTAACCCAGGATAATCTAAAGGGTAAATCTTTACAGCCAGCACATTTTCCGATCCGGGTTTAACATGTTTGCTAATATCCAGGCTGTATTCGGCAAACATGCCTGCCATTTGTGTTGAATCGGTTATCTGCTTCCCATTAAGCCAGACAGCTGCACGATAATTGATCCCCTTGAATATCAATTGAAAATTATGACCCCGATCATTTGCCGGAATATTAAATGTTGTCCGGTACCAGTATGGTTTTTTCCATGGATTGGGATCGTTCGGAAGATGACTGAACTGCTCCAGGTTGTACTTTTTATTGAATTCATCAGAAGCATCAGGTATTACCATATTGTTAAGCCCGGAATAGGGATCGGGATATATTCCGTTAGCTACCAGTCCTGTAAGTACTGTGGATGGAACTTTAACAGGAAACCAGTAAACTTTTGAATGGTATTCTGATGTGGATATCTCTTCGCCTGTTGATGATACCAGCGCAGAAGATTGCAAGTCAAACTGACTTAATCTGACTTGTTTTATTGAACCAGGCTGGGAAAGCGCCGGTATAGAAAAAGTCAGAAAAATTAAAGCGAGATAATTTAAATCGATTTTCATTGAGATAGAATATAGGTTTATTTGCTCATTTTCAAAATGAACTCCTGTTAAACATTCACCGGGAATATGGGGCCCTTTTTTTCGTTATGCAAATCTGTAACAGGTTCATATTTTCTCTTATAAAATATATTCCCTAACATCATTAAAAAGATTGTCATCAAGATTACCAGGGTTATGACCTCTTCACTTATAATGGGCACCTTTGATGACATTGGAATACTGATAAACAATAGAATCGTAATTAATCCCCGTGGTGAAAAAAACAACAGAGGGACAACCGGCATTTTCAGTACAAGTTTAAGAAAAATCATTCTAAGCAAAAAAATACCGGCTGTAATTAACAATCCTGCTATAATATTATGGTAATCAAGAAGCCCGTCAATTTTTGTATAGTAACCAAACATTATAAAGAAAAATGATCTCACCAGGAATGTGAGTTCAATCAGTATTTTTTTGAATGATTCCAGATCATTTCTGAATTTTGTGAAGTTGAAAACTTTATTTACGAAAGTATGTTCAAGAAACTGATTGTTAGTCAACACCATTCCAAAAGTCAGGACGAGCAGCAGAGCAGGCAGGTGTGATAATTGTGCGAGCATATACATAAGAACAACAGAAGTCATAATAATAACATAAGTGACATGGTATTTTATCTTAAAAAGCAAAAAGGCAAGTATTGAAGATGTTATAATAGCAATGACCAGTGTAATGACAGTGCTCAAAGCAAAATTCAGTATTCCCAGTCCAATATTTGACTGGCTTGTAAGTATAAAATCAAACAGGATTATTCCAAAAATATCTGAGAACGAGCTCTCATAAACAATAAATTCTTTATCATCCGTGGGTAGATGAATAGATGAAGGTATTGCAACCGAACTACTTATTATACCCATTGGAATACTATTTAAAAGAGCATCCCTGACCGGATAGTCGAAAATATAAACAAGAATATATGATAAGCCTGAAGAAAAGAGTACGAATAACACTAAAGCTGATGATATGGATTTAATTATCATGCTCTTCTTTCTTTTCTCAAGTTTAAGATCGAGGCTGGCTTCCATTATTATCATAACGAGGCCCAAAGTACCTATCACCGGAAGAAGTGGTCTGAGGTTAGGTATTTCAAAACTAACCGTCTTACTTATCATCTGGATCCCCATACCAAGAATAATAAGCAAAATAATACCAGGAATTTTTGAATATTTACTTGTAATATCAAATATATAGGCCAGAATTACTATAATGCAAAGAGCCAGTATAATGTAATAGGTCATAGGATTTAGTTTTTTGAGCTACAGGTTTTTCAACTTAATAAAAATATCAACAATCCGGGGAGCAATAATGTTCTAAAAAAGAAGTCCGCTACAATCAGCGGACTTCACATAAAATCAAAGTATTAAAAAAGAAAAGGTTTCCTATTTGAGCTGAATTCTGCAATTACCTATTACATTCCCTTTGCAAAGTATCTGGATTTTGTATATACCTTTTGCAAGTTTTTCCTTTTTAGCGTAAGTTAATACAACTTGTCTTGATGCCTCCAAAACACCCGGATAGCCGGATAAGCTTGCAGTTAAGTTTGTTGGTTTCTGAACAAAGTACCACGACATAGATTTATCATCAGGATTTATTGTTGATCCTGAAGGCGTTACAATCTTGAAGCTTATTGCTTCAGTAAGGTTATTGGGTACGTCAAATGCTACATTAAGTTTCTTTGTACACATTGCACTGGCAACTATTTTTTGATTTGTTTTTCCTCTTGTTGCAGTTACAAGGTAATTATCAACTTTATACATCATAGCGCTGTCGAGCTGAGCAGTAAGTTTATTATTTTCTGCCTGCATCGCGGCCAATGAACTTTGAAGATCATTGCTTTTAGCCAGTAATTTGTCATAGTCAGATTTTAACTGCTGTGACTCTTTTTCAATTTCGGCCTTTACTTTCTGCAGATCTTCCAATTCCTTTTTACTTTCACTTAATGACCGATTTTCACCTGCAAGAGAATTTATCTTTCTCCTATTTTCCTCGATCTTCTTATTTGTCTCCGCCAGCAACTTTTCATTTGCATCATTTTTTTGTTGAAGTGCAGCGAAATCTGCTTTAGTACCATCGAGTTCTTTTTGGACCTGTAATTTCTCCGATAAAAGTTTTTCAGATGTTAGTTTTTCGGCATTCAGATTCTTCTTATTCTTTAAATTTGAACTAACAGCAATAACTAAACCAACAAGCAGAAGCGCAATAATTACTGCACCAATATAAATCACAAGCTTGTTTTGTTCTTTACTTTCTTCCATTACATTTATTTTTTAGGGTGCAATGACAATTATACTACACTGGCATTAAGAACAAATTAAAAGGAGATTAAAAAGAGATTAAAATCCGGAATGACACCGAAATACTTCTCCGACCATGGTAAATGGTGATAGCCTTAAGGATTATAAACAGGCAATTTTAAAATAACCCTGGTGCCTTTACCAATAGTTGAAATAAGACTTATGATGCCATTATGGTTCTTTATTATACTGTTAACAAGCGAAAGGCCAATACCATGTCCGGGAATAGTTTTTGCATTGCTCCCTCTGTGAAAGGGTTCATATACATGCTTCAGGTCGGCTGTATTAATACCAATTCCATGATCGATGAAGCTTATTATAATCCAGCCTGAAGAACATTCAAGGCTTATACTTACTGAATTATCATCCGAGTATTTGCATGCATTTTCCACTATATTTGAAATTGCTGTCTTCAGCAAATAATCATCCCCGAAAATTGTCATCTGGTTTGCATCAGTCAGTGAATCATCCATTGATATGCTGATATTATAATTCCTGTTATATCGTTTAAGTTCATCCGTAGCCTGCCATATTATCTCATCAATCTGTACTCTTTTAAACATATTCCCTGTAGTTTCGGAACTTGTTTGGGCAAGCAATAACAGGCGATTGGAAAGATCTATAATGTTACGGATATCTTCAAGAACCGAAGTTATTGCTTTCTTGTATTCCGACGAAGATCTGTCTTTCATAAGAAGTACTTCCAATTGCCCATTGATGGATGTCAGCGGAGTCCTGAGCTCATGTGATGCATTTGAAATGAAATCTTTTTGAGTTTTGAAAGCAACTTCCAGACGCTCGAGCATCTTGTTAAAGGTTCTGGCCAGGATAGCAATTTCATCTGTCCCGTTTCCCTCATCAACACGAAGGTTCAGGCTTGCTATGGAAATATCTTCAACCTGCTCCACAACACTTGATATGGGGGCCAATGCCCTGCCGGCATAAAACCATCCTGCAAACGAAAAGAGTATCAGACTGAAAAATGATACTACAAAAAGAATTATTCTAAGGTTCCTGAGTTTCAGGTATCCAACAATATCAGTTGCTGCTGCAATAACGACGAACCGGTCATACTTTTCAGTATACAAGAGACCTAATACCTCATATTCTCCCTGCCTGAACCGGATTCTGCCTTCAAGCCTGATTTTATCAAGCAAAGCATCATCGATTTTAAGAACCTTTTCTTCATCCGAACTATATAGAATCCGGTTCTCATAATTATAAATGATTATCTTCTCCTTAGGCAGATTAACAGGGTTATCCTTTTCTATCCGTCTTAGCAGGTCAGCATCTATTTCCTTTACTTCTATAAGAAGTTTAGATGTTATCCTTGCCTTATTTTCGAGCCTTGTGCTGAAGTCATCTTTTCGAAAACTGGCTGAAGAAAAATATATTGCAGCCGAAGCAATAACCATAACAATCCCTCCCATAAGAAGGAACTGGAGTGTCAGTCTGGCACGAATCTGCATCCTAGATATCTCCAAAAATGTAACCAAGCCCTATACGAGTGTTAATAAGTTTTTTGTCAAAGCCTTTGTCTATTTTTTTTCTCAGGAAGTTAACATAAACATCAACTACATTTGTACTAAAATCATAATTTATGTCCCAGACCTTTTCAGCAATATTATTTCTCGATAATACCCGACCGCTGTTTCTCATAAAATACTCCAGTAACAAGAACTCTTTGGCAGTCAGCTCAATAGTATGACCCCCTCTCCTGGCTAGCTTTTTATCAAGATCGAGCTCCAGATCCGCAACCACTATCCGGCTCATCGTATCGTGTTTCAGACCCGGTGTTTTCAACAGAACTTTAACCCGGGCAAGAAGTTCCCGGAACTCAAATGGTTTTACCAGGTAGTCATTTGCCCCGGCATCAAATCCAAGAAGCTTATCTTCAGTAGTACCTAATGCTGTAAGCATCAGCACCGGGATATCAGGCTTCTTCTCTTTAAGGATTCTGCATAAATCCAGACCATTAATATAGGGGATTACTATATCAACAATAAAAAGATCATAAGGATATTGAATAGCCAGTTTTTCAGCACTTTTCCCGTCGTAAACGACATCTGCTTCATAATGATATTCCTCAAGTCCATGTTTAATAAAGGCAGCAACTTTAGGTTCATCTTCCACAATAAGTATCTTCATTTAATGTCTGTTTTAACGATGGATATGACCTGCTCTATCGTTTTCTTCTGGCCTAATATTGGTAATGTAATTGTTACCATGAAAAATTAATTTGCTTTCTTCAATATACATTAATTTTTTTGAAGAGAGGCTATTTAAGATATTTTTTGATGCTGTATAGTTTATTTAAAGCCTCAACGGGTGTAAGATTATCTATATCTATTTCAAGTATTTCATCACGTATCTGCTTAAGCACGGGATCGTCTAACTGAAAAATACTTAGTTGCATACCTTCCCTGTGACCTGCAATATCGCCAATTGGCTTTGCCGGTACCTGCTGATCATGACTTTGTTCCAGATCTTTCAGTATTTCATCGGCACGGCTTACGACACTTCTTGGCATGCCAGCCATTCTGGCAACATGTATACCAAAACTATGTTCGCTTCCTCCTCGCTTGAGCTTTCTCAGAAAGATAACCTTGTCGTTCAGCTCTTTGATAGAAACATTATAGTTTTTTACCCGGGAAAAAGAACTCTCCATTTCGTTAAGCTCATGATAATGAGTAGCAAACAAGGTTTTGGCTCTGAGCTTGTTCTCATGCAGGTATTCCACCATCGCCCAGGCAATCGATATGCCGTCATAAGTGCTGGTTCCCCTCCCGATCTCATCGAGCAATATGAGACTTCTATCTGAAAGATTATTCAGGATGCTGGCTGTTTCATTCATCTCAACCATGAAAGTTGATTCACCCAGGCTGATATTATCAGATGCACCTACCCTGGTAAAAATCTTATCAACCATTCCTAACGTGACATCTTTCGCAGGGACAAAGCAACCTATCTGTGCCATAAGTACTATCAGCGCCGTTTGCCTTAAAAGGGCAGATTTACCCGACATATTTGGACCGGTAAGTATTATAATCTGCTGGTCCTCCGTATCAAGAGTAAGATCGTTTGGCACATATGATTCTCCGGCAGGTAATTGCATTTCAATAACGGGGTGACGTCCGTCAATTATTTCGAGTTTCATTGTATCGTTGAGTACCGGTCTTACATAACTGTTTTCAACCGAAATAACGGCAAACGCCTGAAGGCAATCAAGCTTTGCAATAAGCGAAGAATCTAACTGAATTGGAGGGATGTATTCAATAATGGCAAGTACCAGGTCGGTAAACAGTTTTGTTTCAAGTGATATTATCTTCTCTTCTGCGCCGAGAATCTTGCTTTCGTATTCCTTCAGTTCCTCGGTTATATAGCGTTCAGCGCTTACAAGTGTCTGTTTGCGGATCCATTCCGGAGGCACCTTATCTTTGTGAGTATTCCTGACTTCAATATAATAACCGAATACATTGTTAAAACTGATCTTAAGTGAAGTGATCCCGGTTCTTTCACTTTCCCGTGCCTGCAAATCCGCCAGATAATCTTTACCGCTGTAAAGTATTGTCCTGAGTTCATCAAGTTCATCAGATATTCCCAGGGCAATTACGTTTCCCCTGTTTAGTTGGACCGGAGGGTCATTATTCAGTTCTTTATCAATCCGTTCAGCTATCAGCCTGCACGGATTCATTTGCTCTGCAAGCTGAATCAGCGGAAAACAATCACTTTTATTGCACAGTTCCCTGAGCGGTTCAATTGCATTAAGAGCTCTTTTGAGCTGGACAACTTCACGGGGATTGATCCTGTTAACAGCAACTTTGGATATTAGTCGTTCAAGATCTCCTATCTGCCTTATCAGCCCGGCAATTTCGTCTCCTGATGAACTGTTATCGACCAAATACTGAACAATATCAAGCCTTTCATTTACAGGTTGAATATCCTTCAGGGGAAGCGATATCCATCTTTTTAGAAGCCTGCCTCCCATCGGGGAGATTGTGCGATCCATTACATCAATAAGAGTTTTTGCTCCTTCATAAGGAGAATGAAATAACTCAAGGTTCTTAATTGTGAATTTATCAAGCCAGACATACCTGTTTTCTTCAATCCGCGACAGCCTGGTAATATGCCCTAGTTGTTCGTGCTGTGTAATATCAAGATAATAAAGAATGGCACCTGCAGCAATAATCCCGTATGAAAGATTTTGTACACCAAACCCTTTCAATGAACTTGTTTCGAACTGTTTGAGCAACCTGTCTTTTGCAGCATCATTCGTAAATATCCAGTCATCCAGTTTAAAAGTATAGAATTTCTGACCGAAATATTCAAAAAAGAGTTCCTTCTTTCCTTTTTCGAACAACACTTCCTTAGGCTGAAAATTATTAAGCATCTGATCGATATACTCAATTGACCCTTCCGATGTAAGGAACTCACCAGTTGATATGTCCAGAAATGCTACTCCGGCTATTTTTTTATCAATATGTACAGCAGCCAGAAAATTGTTCTCTTTATGATTAAGTACGTTTTCGTTCAGAGAGACGCCCGGTGTTACAAGCTCAATTATTCCTCTTTTGACAATTTTTTTCGTGAGCCTGGGGTCTTCCAGTTGTTCACATATAGCCACTCTCTGACCTGCTCTTACCAGTCGTGGCAGATAGGTATCAAGTGCATGATACGGAAATCCTGCCAGTTCAACAAATTGAGCTGAACCATTAGCCCTGCGTGTCAGTGTAATGCCCAATATCTCTGAAGTTCTGATTGCATCTTCACCGAATGTCTCATAAAAATCACCAACTCTGAAAAGGAGTATTGCATCAGGGTGTTTAGTCTTGATATTATAATACTGCTTCATCAGCGGTGTTTCAACATACTTCGGAAAATCAGTCATTTGAATAGTATTATAAATTCCGGCTCCTGAACAATCAGATCATTCTGAACAAAGATACATTCCCGGAAAATTTAATGAAAGTGTTTTTGAATTTAATTATACCTAAGAAATATCATAGAATCTATGAAAGCGTTTCTCTACCTTGGTCTGAATAAAAATTCAAAAAACAAAGTATGAAAAAAGTTCTTATTCTCGGCGCAGGGCTGGTTGTAAAACCAATGGTTGATTTCCTGCTTGAAAATGGCTTCAGGGTTATGGTAGCCTCCAGGACTAAAGAAAAGGCCGATGCCCTTATTAACGGACACGCCCATGGAACATCACTTGGCTGGTCGATTGATGACAAACAGACACTTGAGAAACTTATTGTGGAGTATGATATTGCTGTGAGTCTTCTTCCATACAGACATCATACCGAGGTTGCCAGAGTCTGCATTCGTCATGGCAAACCACTGGTGACTACATCATATGTTCAGAAAGAGATGTCTGACCTGGATGCAGAAGCTAAGAATGCAGGGGTAATTTTACTGAATGAGATCGGACTGGACCCAGGGATTGATCATATGTCGGCAATGAGAATTATCGACCACATTCACAACAAAGGAGGGGCTGTTAAGGAGTTTTATTCATTATGCGGTGCACTGCCCGCACCAGAAGCAGCAGATAACCCTATGAATTACAAATTCTCCTGGAGTCCTGAGGGGGTAGTCCTTGCAAGCCGTAACAGTGCCCAGTACCTTAAAAAAGGGAAAAAGATATATATTGAACCTGTTAATCTTTTTAAAGACAGATTCAATCATAGTTTTCCAGGCATAGGGGAGCTGGAAGTCTATCCCAACAGGGACTCGATAAGTTATATAGACATCTATAAAATACCTGAAACCGGCACAATGTACCGGGGAACATTTCGATTCAAAGGGTGGTGTGAGACTCTCGATGCAATGAAAAGCCTTAACATGCTCGACGATACACCCGCCGATTACATGGGAAAAAGTCTTGTTGATTTTCTTGCTGAAAGGGCCGGCAGCGACAAGAGCGGTCTTCAAAAGAAGATCGCTCTCAAACTTGGAATAGATGAGGCATCCGCAGCCATAAAATCACTTGATTTCCTGGGTTTTTTTAGTGAAGAAAAGATTGAGGAAAACGCCAACTCGCCTTTTAAGGTCACTGCCGGAACGATGATAAAGAAGATGTTACTCGGGAAAAAAGAACGCGATATGGTATTGTTGCAACATATTTTTCTTGCTGCATATCCCGATGGAAAAAGTGAGGTGATAAAGTCTTCTATGATCGATTTCGGCTCACCGGCTACCAATACGTCTGTTGCACGTACAGTGGCCCTGCCAGCTGCAATTGCTGTTAAACTGATACTTGAAAAGAAAATAAAACTATCAGGTGTTTTCAGGCCCGTGGTACCTGAAATTTATAATCCAGTACTTGACGAACTGAAAAAGCTTGGCATTGAAATGAAGGAGGAGTACGGATTACCTGAAAGTGAAATGATCAGAACTTCAGGTAGAAATCCTTTGTGAGGTGGACATATTCTTCTGTGAATTCATGTCGTTTTCCACGTTCGATAGTAAGGAATTTTTCTGAAAGTTTATGCCGGGTTCTGCTGAAGGAAAGTATCATTCGTCTGATATCTGAAGTTGGCAAAGGCCTTATCTTCAGTATAGAATTACAATAAAATCCGTATTGTGAAGCTTCAGCAATAAATATATTACCTTCAACATAAGGCATTATAAGCTGAAAGAGCCCTTCGCGATCCAGAAGCCTCAACACTCCATCCAGAATTTCGGCTCTGGTCAGTTCAACATCATGTCGGACCGCAGATTTACGGGGATCAGGATTTCGTAATGAATCATTGAAAAAGGGAGGGTTTGTAACGATAAGGTCAAATTTTCTTTCATCAGTATTAAAGTCCTGAAGGTCCGCCTGTTCAATTTTTATCCTCTTACTCCATTTGCAGAGACTTATGTTATGGCTTGCCTGAAGGAATGAGTCCCTGTCAGGTTCAATAGCCAAAATATCAGCCTTGCTCCTCTGCGCCAGCATAATTGCAATAAGTCCTGTGCCGGTGCCTATGTCGAGTATTTTTTTTCTGCCTGCAACATCAGCAACTGCTCCGAGCAAAACACCATCTGTACCCACTTTAAAGGAAGATCTGTCCTGAAAAATTGTGAATTCTTTGAAAGTAAAATAGCTGTTTGCCATAGTCAGAAATGTTCATTAACTCCAAGTCCGAAAAGTGCAAAATCATATTTCACCGGATCTGACGCATCAAATTCGCGAAGGACCCCGGTAAGTTCCTCTACTGCTTTCCAGTCATTTATCTTCCTTTTCAACAGACCGAGTCGGCGAGCTGTGTTACCGGAATGCAGGTCGAGGGGAATGAAAAGTGATGCCGGGTCAATTCTGTTCCACATTCCGAAATCAACACCGAAATTATCCTTCCGGACCATCCATCTGAGAAACATGTTTAATCTTTTTCCGGCAGCGCCCCCTCTGACATCAGCAAAGTGCTTCTCAGTTCTCTTAGGATGGGGAGCAGAAAAGAATACATTTCGGAGATGTGAAATACCATCTCTTATTGATCCTGTTTCTTTCATCCCAAAAAGAATTATATCTTCCATACTGTTGTTTTCGGAGTAAACCTGCCTGAGCCCTTTAATGAAATAAATACAATCTGTTCCATTAAAAGTACGGTGAACAAAATGCGAAAGCCTGTTAATCTCATACTCGCTGGCTGAAATAACAAACTCATAAGGGCTGTGATCCATCGATTCAAGTAATAAATTGCTGCTACGCAGGATCAGATCCCTCCTGCCCCAAGAGATGGCTGCCGTCAGAAAACCCGACACTTCCCTGTCGAGGCGATCAGTAAATTTGTGTGGAATTGATATCGGATCGCAGGTGATAAAAGAAGTATTATTATACTGAAGAAATTTTTCTTCCAGAAAAATTTTAACTTCATCGAACGACAGCCCGTTATATGATCCTTTACGACTCATTAACAATAAGGCCGTCTTTTATCTGAAGTATCCTGTCCGACATTGCGGCAAGCTGGCGGTCGTGAGTTACTATGACAATTGTCTGACCAAAGGTGTCGCGTAATTTAAAGAAAAGCTTATGAAGTTCATTCTTGTTCTCGGTATCGAGGTTACCTGATGGTTCATCAGCAAGAATGACCGAAGGATTGTTAATTAATGCACGGGCTACGGCTACCCGCTGCTGTTCCCCTCCGCTAAGCTCAGAAGGTTTATGATCGAGCCTTTCTGAAAGACTCAGAAATCCAAGCAACTCTGATGCCTTTTTTTCGGCTTCAATTTTACTCTTACCCGCAATATATGCAGGGATACAAACATTCTCAAGTGCCGTAAATTCAGGGAGAAGCTGGTGGAACTGAAACACAAATCCAATGTTATTATTTCTGAAAGATGCGAGAGATCGTCCTTTCAATCTGCTTATATCGGAATCATTATACAGGATTGTTCCGTTGTCGGGCCGGTCAAGTGTTCCAATTATCTGCAGGAGAGTTGTTTTTCCGGCTCCGCTTGCTCCCACGATTGCAACCACTTCTTTGTCATTGATCAATAAATCGATCCCCTTCAGAACCTTAAGGTCTCCGTATGCTTTAGTAATACCGGATGTTCTGATCATAATGCACCATCTGGTTTGTTCACCTGTTAATTATTGCCGCCGGAAGTATCATCTGTGCTCTTGTTGGGGTTATCGGCCGCTTCCTGAGCATCTTTGTGGGAAGTATCATCTGTACTCTTATTAAGGTTATCAGCAGCTTCCTGAGCGTCTTTGCTAAGAGTATCTTTTACCTCAACCATATTTCTTCTTACTTCTGAGGTAACATCATTCATATCATTCTTTATTGAGTCAGATACCTCATTCATATCCTTATTGATTTTTTCCGCATAGCTGGTCACATCTTTTTTTATTGTATCAGTAACCTCATTCAGATCCTGGCGAATATCCCTGGTGCTTGTCTCAATCTCTCTCCTGATCTCATCAGTGGCCTTTCTAAAATCACGCATCCCCTTTCCCAGCCCTTTTGCAATGTCCGGGAGCTTCTCAGCGCCAAAAAGAAGAAGGGCAACAATGATGATTACAAATATTTCCTGTCCGCTCATAAAAAAAATGTAATATATGTTCCTTCATTTACAATTGACAAAGTTAGAAAAGTTTAATGATATTCCCAGAATTTTAAGTCGCATTAAAATAAAATAGGGACATGCTGGTACATGTCCCTAATATTCATATAAATGTCAATTATTCCTCTTCTGCACTATGCCTTCTTTTTTGATCTTGGATCTTCATCAGCGTTCCCTTTGGGCGAGGTATCGTACATTAATGCAGTTGCCACGAAGACAGATGAGTAAACACCTGTTCCAATACCGACCAACAGGGCAAACATGAAACCGCGTATTACAGCCCCTCCAAAAATGAACATTGCAACTATTGTAAGAACAACGGTTAGTGTTGTGTTTATTGTTCTGCTGAGTGTTGCATTGATAGCCATATTTAGAACCTCTTTCATAGGACGTTTCCGATATAGTGGAATATACTCCCTGAGCCTGTCGAAGACAATAACCGTATCGTTCACGGAAAATCCGACAACTGTAAGTATTGCCGCTATAAATGCCTGGTCTATTTCCATAGAGAAAGGCATAATACCCCAAAAAATGGAGTATACACCAATAACAAGCAGAACATCGTGGAATAATGACATAACAGCTCCAAAGCCATACTGCCAGTACCGGAATCGCAGGAAAATATAGAAGAAAATAAGAATAAGTGCAATCCCAACTGCATAGAATGCGTTGATCTTAATATCGGCTGCCACAATAGGGCCAACTGTTTCAGAACTGACCCTGTATTTACTCAGGAAATCCTCTTTGCTTATATTCCCGCCGACAACATCCTTTAAACCATCATATAATTTTGTTTCAACTTCATCGTCAACACCCGATTCATTAATCTTGTATTTGGTGGTTATCTTTACCTGGTTTACGTTTCCGTAAGTTACAACCTGAGGGAGCTCTCCAAATTCCGGAGTGAGTCTCGCAGCTATATCTTCGGTCTTAACAGGATTATCAAACCTTATAACATAAGTGCGACCTCCCGTAAAATCGATACCCGGATTAAGTCCTCTCACAAATAATGATACAACACCTGCCAGAAGAATGGCTCCTGAAAGCACGTAGAAATATTTCCTGAGACCAATGAAGTCTATTTTTGTGTTTTTGAAAAGGTTCGCCGTGATTTTAATGGAAAAATGAAGATCTCTATTTCTTTTAAGAAGAGCTTCATAGATTATTCTTGTAATGAATATTGCAGTGAATAGTGATGTCAGAATACCTATTACAAGTGTGGTTGCAAAGCCTTTGATTGGTCCCGTTCCAAATACATAGAGCACAATACCTGTAAGCAGGGTTGTAACGTTAGAGTCGATAATTGCTGAATAAGCATGTTTATATCCGTCAGCCACAGCAAGCTTAACTCCTTTCCCGGCTCTGAGTTCCTCCCTTATACGCTCAAATATAAGAACGTTGGCGTCAACCGCCATACCCATTGTAAGAACTATACCCGCTATTCCGGGCAATGTCAGTACCGCATTAAGTGAGGCCAGTACCCCGAAAAGGAGGAAAACGTTTGCTACAAGAGCAATGTTTGCAATAGCTCCTGCACTCTTACTGTAATAGAAGATCATAAATGCCAGGACGAGGACAAAAGCTATCATAAATGATACAAAGCCAGAATGAATAGCCTCTTTCCCGAGAGTTGGTCCAACAACTGTATCAGAAATTATCCTAGCCGGAGCAGGCAGTTTACCTGATTTAAGAATATTTGCAAGGTCGTCTGCTTCCTCTATAGTGAAATCGCCTGTAATTTCCGTACTACCGCCTGTAATCTCATTCTGTACCCTGGGGTATGAACGAACATACCCATCGAGAACAACAGCAATACAACGACCGATATTTTCACGTGTCATTCGTGCCCATGTCTTGGCGCCTTCCGAATTCATAGTCATATCAACTTTTACTTCCGATCCTGTAAGACCCGAGGAAGTTCTGGCTGAAGTAATTACATCTCCGTCAAGAGGAGGACGTCCGTCGCGGGTCGTTATCTTAATCGCATGAAGTTCATATAATGATTTTGTAGGATCATACTTATATGGATTCTGGCTCCATAAAAATTTAAGATCTCGTGGGAACAGAACCTTGATCGCCTTCATTTTCAGGTAAGCGTCAACCTTTGCAGTATCTTTTGAACTTGCGAGTCCAACCATACTTGAAGGCAATGGTTGCCCTTCCGCATTAACCCTGGGACTGAGAATCCCAAAAAGAGGATTCTGGAGGGTGAAAGCCTCACGAGTTGTGGCTTCCGGAGCTTTTGTCGTATCCTTCCCTATCAGGTCAAGAAGTGACTGATCCTTCTTTGAAGTGTCTGCAACGGCTAATTTTTCGGATGGTTTTTCTTCCTCTGTTTTAGCTTTCTCAGTGTTCGCCAGTATCTCTTTTAAAAGATTATTGGCTTGCGAAAGATAACCTATGATCTCACTGTTTTCGTATGTTTCCCAGAATTCCAGGTTAGCAGTTCCCGAAAGCAGTTCCCTGACTCTTTTAGGGTTAGTCTGACCGGGAAGTTCAATAAGGATTCTTCCTTTTGTGGAAAGGTTAGTGATATTAGGCTGCACAACACCAAAACGGTCAATTCTGGTACGGAGAATATTGAATGCATTGCTGATTGCACCATCAACTTCGGTTTTAAGTACTTTCAGAACCTGTTCGTTTGTTGAATTGAAATTTATCTTATCCTTCAGGTCAACAGTGCCAAAAACAGATGAAAGCCTGGCGTTGGGATCTATTTCCTGGAAAGCCCTGCCAAAAAGAGTAAGGTAATCAGCCTGACTCTGCTTCTGCATCTCCTTTGCCCTGGCCAGGGCAGCATTGAAAGTCTTATCGGGATTGTAATTGGAAAGTGCTTTTAAAATATCTTCAACAGATACCTCAAGGATCACATTCATCCCTCCTTTAAGGTCGAGGCCGAGGTTCAGCTCTTTTTTCTGACACTCTTTGAATGTATAGCCGAGGAAACTCCATTTATCTTTGGGTAAAGTCGAAATTGAATCGAGGTAGTTAGTTTCTTTAACCAGGCTTCCTTTTGCATACGTTTTAGCATCTTTTGTAACTTTATAGGTAGCAAATGTAAAAGAAAGCTGGTAAATAGATACCAACCCTAATGCAATTGCCAGGATGATGATTGCTGCTTTATTCTGCATTTGTCTGTACTTTTGGAATTATTTCGATAATATTTTCTTAATCTTCTCAATTGAGGCGCAAATATAAAAAAAAATTACAAAACACTCCATTATTAACAAGATGAATTAGAAGTCAGGAAAAGCAGATAAGTTAAACTACTGAACAAGATTCTCATAATCAGCTTCCAGCGGTTTTCTGTTAATGAAGTCGAAGAGAGTAAGACTACGCATGTTATAGAAATAAGTCCAGTAATCCTGCAAAGACTGAACATATGCCCGCCTGTTCTGGTCTTTTCTGCTATCCGCATCGTTCAGTTCAAGTACTGCAATCTTGCCAATTAGGAATCGTTGTTTTGTAACTTCATATCTTTTCATTGCCACTGTATCGGATTTTGCAGCTATCGCAACCTGATTTTTCTGAAGGTTGAATTGTTCCACATCAAGAAACAGATTCTGCTGGAAGTCAATTAGAGCCTGTTTAGCCTGAACCTGTGCCAGTTCCAGACTTGACTTGGCAGTCTGATATCTTCCTTTTCCAAGGCCCCAGTCGAGAAGAGGCATTGTAAACCCAATCCTGACTCTCTGGGAATTACTTAATTTATTATAAGCTTCCGCAAAGTCAGGAGACTGCTGAGAATAACCAAGAGATGCCGTGAGGCTGGCATTAAGTCCTTTTGAAGCTCTTGCCTGTGCTTCATTGCTCTGGGCATTAAGCACATTTATCTGCTGATTCAGTATATCCGGATTATTCGCAAGGGCCAGATCAAGAACCTCCTTCATATTAACCTGCAAATCGGGTACTTCACTGGGAAGAATTAGCTCAATTCTTACATTCTCATTATATCCAAGGAATGATCTAAGCCTGATTTCCCGATCGCGCAAATTCATGTCAGCCTGTTTTCTCGCGGTTTCCGCGTTAAGCCACGAGAGCTGCATCTGCAAAAGCTCATCCTCTGCTATTGTACCCAGCTGGTATCTGCCCTGCGCAATCCTGTAAAGAGTATCAGCATTGGAAAAATTCATTTCAGCTATCTGCTTATTTATCTGGGCAAGGGCAAGAGAAAAGAAATTCATCACAGCCCTGGCATGAACGGCCTCAATATCTGAAAGATAAGTTTTCTGGGCAGCTTCATATTTTACAGGTTCGATTTTCTTTTGCCATTTTAAGGTATTATAGGTCCTTATTGGTTGAGTAATATAAACACTTACAGGATTAGTTATATAATTAGTCGGAATATTATTCGCTATATCCCTGAATAAAGTAAGATCCGATCTCACTCCGATTACAGTTCCGGTTGGCCCTATATTCTGAGAAAGAGATAAAGTTCCAAGGTTGCTTATTGTGTTTGTTGCTCTGTACTCATACTGGTCAGTTTGAGAATTATAAACTTTATCCAGCCCGTTACTGAAGTCGGGCGTTGTCCCTGACAGGGTAAGTGAGGGAAGATATTGTGCCTTAAATGATCTGTATTGCCAGTAGCTTGAACGGAATCTGTGCTTGGCGATGAGAGCATTAGTTGACTGCTCTTCGGCCAGCTTCATAACTTCGTCAAAAGTAAGATTTTTAACTTCCTGTGCATTAATAACATTAGTAACAGATAGAAGCACAGTAACAATGGAAAATAAAAATAATTTCTTCATTTCTAAAAGTTTATTCATATCTCAATGATTCGATCGGGTCTTTCTCGGAAGCCCTTTTTGCAGGGGAGTAGCCAAAAATTACCCCTACTGCGGCAGATACTCCAAAGGCAATAAAAACTGAGAAGAAGGAGACAACTGTCATTATCCCTGCTATCTGTTCTATCAGTTTCGCCATTATCACGCCAAAAAACACACCAATAAAACCACCTGTAACACTTATAAGAACTGCTTCAGCCAGAAATTGAACTACGATATCCATTTTCTTCGCGCCTATAGCCATTCTGGTGCCTATTTCTTTAATCCTTTCCATAACCGATGCAAACATAATATTCATGATGCCTATTCCACCGACAATCAATGAAATACTGGCAATTGCTCCAAGAACAATATTGAATATGTCCTTGGTCCTCTGTTGTTGTTTAAGCAACAATTCCGGGACGGTAATCTCAAAGTCTTTCACACCGGTGTGCCTTCTTGTAAGCATGCGGCTAAGTATCTCTGTTGTAGGGGCAAGCTGTTCTGTTTCATTTACCTGAACAACAATCCTGTCGAGCTGATTATAGTTGGTCTCTACATCACTTGATGCATCTGAGCTGCTCGATACTACCCTTGCCATTCCGGGTCCTCCGAAAAACTGAACTGAAGTTGCCTCCGAAACAAGTTTAGTATTTAAAAGTGCACGGTTCTGATACCTTAACAACAGTGTATTTATAGGGATATAGATATTATCATTATACACATTAACCCCTTTTTCTTCAAACCCGGTAAGGCTGACATTAGTTTTCTGCAGAACGCCGATTACTTTCAGCCATATCCCGTTAAATTTAATATACTGCCCCAGAGGGTCAATTTTGCTGAAGAATTTAGCCCTGATATTAGCTCCGATAATACATACCTGTATCCCATTTTCTTCCTGGTAGGTATTGAAGAAAGCGCCTGCCACCAGAGGAAGGTTATAGAGGTAGAAATAGTCATTTGAGACTCCAACCAGTTTTGCAGTGTACTTAACGCCGTTCAACATAGCGGTAGAGTTAAATGAAATTTCGGGACTTATTCTCTTCACTGAAGGGATTGTTTCACGTATTGCATCAACATCAAGAAGATTTAATCCTCTGGAAAACTTCTTCTGTTGTTTTTCACCTTCCTCGTTTGAAGTAGATTTATCAGGTATTACAGGGTTAATAAGGATATTATTCACCCCTACCATCTTCATCTGTTCCATTATTTCCTGTTTGGCTCCTTTCCCGATAGCGAGCATGGCTATAACGGCAGCAACGCCAAATATTATCCCGAGGGCTGTAAGCATCGATTTGAGCTTATTGGAGATAATAGATTCAACAGCAATTTCAATATCGTGAAAATATCTTAAGATAAATTTGAACATTATATTTCTGTTTAATGATTAATTTCTAACTGGAGATTGGTTTGGAGGCATGCTCTGTGAGCCACCCTGCTGGCCAGGTTGTGAAATTGTTCTTCTTCTGGCCGCTGTGTCGCGCGGAGCTCCCGGTTGTCTGTTGGGATTATTCGTATTACGTCGGATAGCGGCGGTATCTCTTGGCACTCCCTGACCTGAGTTTCTCATATTCTGAAATCGCTGCCTCATCTCAGGTGTTATGTTCATCCCGCCTCTTCCCGTCATGCCGCCTTCCCGTTCTTTTGCCTTTGCTGCTTCCTGTCTGATCCTGTCTTCTTCTTCCTTTTTGGCTTTCTCACGCTCTTTTATTACCGAAATCAATTCTGTACCTTCAAGTTTGAAATTTTCCGGTTTCTCAGGTGTACTGAGATAAACCTGAGTGCCTGGTTTAACTCCCTGTTCAATAATAACATTGTTTTCGTTAGATTCTCCGAGAACAACAATCTGCTTGGTACCGTTTTTCATGTAAACAAAGGGAATACTGTCAGGGCCTGTCTGAACACTTTCAAGAGGAATGTAGGTGACATTATCAATTGTTTTTGTTATGATCTTATTTCCTGTTGTCATTGACGGTCTCAATATAGGATCAGATTCGTTTACTTCAATAAGTACTTCAAATACTTTGGCATCAGCGTTTGGCAACTGCTCGCCAATATTTGCAACACTTGTAACTTCGCCTGTATATTTCTTTTCAGGGAAAGCATCCACTTCAATCTCAACCTTCTGACCGGGCATCACTTTACTGACATCAATTTCATTTACATAAGTTTTTGACAGCATGGATGACATATCTGGCAATGTGGCAACCACATTATCCCACGGACTTATTGAAGACCCTACTTTTCGCTTTGTTCCCATACGATCTCGTTTGTATATTATCATACCATCGGACGGAGCACTAATAATAAACTTTGATAATACTGTCTGAAGGTCATTCACTTTCTGACGCTGTTCAGAAAGTTGTGTTTTATTTGTACGCATATCAGACTTCGCCTGTTCAACACGGAGTGAGTAACCCCTGATTGACTGGTCAAGAGAACGGTTAGCCTTATCAAGGGCAATTTCAGCCTGGCGGATGGTTGTTGGCGGTTCATATTTAGATTGCTGCAGCGTTATTGCAGCCTCTTCAACCGAAAATCTGAGATTTTTAATATTATCCCTCAGGTTACTCAGAGTAACAGCTGTATCAAGCTGTTTCATTTCCAGATTAGTTTCATATGTAGTAAGCCTGTCAAGTTCATCTTTCAGGCTGTTATCAAATGCAGTCCTGTCAAGAGTAGCAACATAATCACCCTTTTTAACCTCTGTACCTTCCGGTACCATATCCGTAATTTTAATATCCATTGCTCTTATACTTCTCATCTGGGCCATTTCCGGACCGGTAATGTCTGTTGATTCTCTTGCCTGCAATTCCCCTGTTGTATTAACAATAATTTGAAATTGCCCTTTTTGTGCCTCAGTATAAAGATTAGCGATATCCTTCTTAGAATTTGCCCTGTTAATAATGATCAGAGCGATGATTGCCACCACTGCAACAATTGCTGTAATAATAATTGTTCTTTTCATCATAAATAGAATTTTATTTTATTGGTATTATGCAGTTCGGATGCAAGTAATTTTTTATTCAAATATTTTATATTTCGTAACATGCCCTGTTCATCTTATTTAGTAATAATTACTAGATCCCAGAATAAGGCACAAAAGTATTAAAAAGGGTTTCCCTTTTTTAGTCATTAACAATATTTAACATCATTACTTTTTGCCTTTTGAATTTATGACATCAATTACTCCCGATTTATTCCAAAGTGTATGTGAAATATAATAATAATTAGGATTTTTTAACAGTTTCGATAACCTTATTTGCAAGATCTTCAGCATCCTGTGCCGTTCTGCCTTCAGCATATATTCGTATTATAGGTTCCGTATTTGATTTTCTTATCTGCACCCAACCGCCCTGATAATCAATCCATAAGCCATCTCTTTCATCCACTGAATGATCACGGAAATGAGTCTTAACTGACTTCACAATATGGCTGAACTTAGTCTCAGGAGAAAGAGCAAGTTTCTTTTTGGCAATAACATAGTCAGGATAAGTTCTCCTGAGCTCTGAACATTTCTGCCCACTTCTGGCCAGGTGAGAAAGGAACAGTGCTATACCTGCCAGGGCATCGCGACCATAATGAAGTTCAGGATAAATTACTCCTCCATTTCCTTCTCCCCCTATAATTGCATCTCTTTTTTTCATTTCCTCCACTACATTTACTTCTCCTACTGCTGAGGAGTAATGTTTGCAACCATGGCTCTCAGTTATATCTTTTAAAGCTCTTGTGGATGACAGGTTTGATACAGTGCTTCCCGGCTTATTTTTAAGTATATAATCAGATACCGCCACAAGGGTGTACTCTTCCCCGAACATGGTTCCATCTTCACATACAATAGCCAGTCTGTCAACATCAGGATCGACAACAAAGCCAATATCTGCTTTTGATTTAATAACCAGTTCTGATATATCTTTCAGATTTTCAGGCAGAGGTTCAGGATTATGCGCAAAGTTCCCGTCTGGAAGAGTGTTCAGTTCAATTATCTTTTTAATGCCCAGAGCATTTAATAAATCCGGAAGGATTATTCCGCCAACCGAGTTGATACAATCTATGGCAACAGTAAAACCGGCCGATTTAATATCCCTTACAGTCACCAGGTCGAGTCCGATAATCTTATCTATATGCTTTCCCCCCCATGTTTTATCATGCTCAAGAAACCCGGTGAAATCATTTGAAGCAAATGTAAAATCCTCGCTTTCAGCTAACTCTATTACCTGCATGCCGTCTGATGATGAGAGGAACTCCCCTTTTTCATTAAGTAGTTTGAGGGCATTCCATTCGGCAGGATTATGGCTGGCAGTAATTATTATCCCCCCGTCAGCATTAAGGCCTGTTACTGCCAATTCAACAGTTGGTGTTGTCGCCATCCCCAGGTCGGTCACATTGATTCCAAGGCTTCTCAGTGTAGTAATTACCAGGGTGTTAACCATCCCCCCCGATTTCCTTGCATCCCGACCTACAACAAAGCTCAGGGGGTGCTTTTTTAGCCTTAACCCTGCCCATGCACCGAATGCTGCAGTGAACTTCACAATATCAACCGGGGTGAGGTTTTCTCCGGGTTTGCCTCCGATAGTTCCTCTTATACCTGAGATAGATTTTATCAGTGCCATTATTTTTTAGATTTTCATAATCACAAAGGTGCAAAAAAATCACCAAATCATAATATCACTAATTAATTGTACCTTTGCACCCTGATAATTAATTGATATGGAGAACAGAAAGCCCGGGGGAAGAAAACGAGGGAAATATGAAAAACATGGAGGTAAAGTAATAAACCGGCGACCATCAGGGGAAGTTATTGCCAGGCAGGGGAAAGCGGCTTTAAAGGGCAAAAATCAGGAGCTTACTCAAATAAGGCTTAACAGGTTTATAGCCAACAGCGGATTATGTTCGAGGAGGGATGCTGATGAGCATATTAAAAACGGATTGATAACCGTCAACGGTCATCTTATAACAGATATGGGAACAAAGGTCACTTATGACGATGTTGTACGATTTAAAAATAAAAAGCTCTCTCCCGAGAAAAAGGTTTATATACTAATGAATAAGCCTAAAGACTATGTAACAACCGTAGAGGATCCACATGCCGAGCATACAGTACTTGAACTGATTGGTGACAGATGCCCTGAAAGGGTTTACCCGGTTGGACGGCTGGACAAAGCAACAACAGGCGTTCTTCTGCTAACCAACGATGGCGACCTTGCCGGAAAACTCACCCATCCAAAATATAAACGGAAAAAGATTTATCATGTCTTTCTCGATAAAGCAGTAACAAAGAACGATCTGTTCAGGTTTACAGAAGGCATTGAACTTGATGGCATTACAGTTATTGCCGATGCTGTATCATATGCTGATGCCGAGGACAAAAGCCAGATAGGCATTGAACTTCATTCAGGACAGAACAGGGTAATCCGCAGGATGTTTGAAACACTCGGTTATAAGGTTAAAAAACTCGACAGGGTATATTTTGCAGGACTGACCAAAAAGAATGTACAGCGGGGGAAATGGAGATTTCTTGCCGATAAAGAGGTGAGTATGCTTAAACGTGGTATATTTTAGAAAAGAGCTATGGGTCACAGATCAGGTTTTGTAAATATACTGGGCAACCCCAATGTCGGTAAATCGACTATAATGAATGCCCTTGTGGGCGAAAAGCTTTCAATAATTACATCCAAGGCTCAGACTACCCGGCACAGGATAATGGGGATAGTTAACGGAGAGGATTTTCAGATAGTCTATTCCGACACCCCCGGTATACTTAGACCCATGTATAAGCTTCAGGAGACAATGATGAACTTTGTAAACACAGCTTTGTCCGACGCTGACATGATCCTTTATATAACAGATGTTACTGAACGTTCAGCCAACGAAGGGGAGTATATCGATAAAATAAAAAAGTCAGGAATCCATGTAATCGTAGCTGTAAACAAGATCGACCTTACAAACCAGGATGAGCTTGAAAAAATTGTTGAATCGTGGCATACAGCTTTCCCTGATTCTCCAATAGTGCCGCTTTCAGCCCTTAAAAACTTCAACCTCGATTCTCTGCTGAATTCGATACTGGACAAGCTTCCTGAAAATCCTCCTTTTTTCCCGAAAGACCAGCTAACCGATAAATATGAACGGTTCTTCGCCTCAGAGATAATACGTGAAAAAATACTGGTTAACTATAAAAAAGAGATTCCTTATTCTGTTGAAATAGAAATTGAAAGCTTTAAAGAAGAGAAAGACATTATAAAAATAAGAGCCCTCATTCATGTTACCCGCGATAGTCAGAAAGGAATAATAATAGGCCATAAGGGATCGATGTTAAAAAGGGTGGGGACAGAGGCCAGACACGATATGGAAGATTTCTTCCAGAAGAAAGTGTTTCTTGAATTATATGTTAAAGTAACTAAGGACTGGAGAGATAAACCATTGGTGCTGAAAAGATTTGGTTACAGATAAAAACAAATATTAATAACTGTTATGAGTAGAATAGTTGCTATAGTTGGCAGACCCAATGTTGGCAAATCGACACTCTTCAACAGGCTAACCGAATCAAGGGAGGCCATTGTGGACGAGGTAAGCGGGGTTACCCGTGATCGCAACTATGGAGTGTCGAACTGGAATGGTATTGACTTCTCAGTTATCGATACCGGAGGATATGTAAGAAACTCTGATGATATTTTTGAAGAAGAGATTAATAAGCAGGTTCTACTGGCTATTGAAGAAGCCGACATCATTTTGTTTATGGTCGATGTCACAATCGGCATTCATGATCTGGATACATCTGTAGCTTCGCTCCTCAGGCGGGTAAATAAGAAGGTTTTGCTTGTGGTAAATAAGGTTGACAACGGGGAAAGACTTTTAGATGCTACCGAGTTTTACAATCTCGGACTTGGAGACTATTTCCCGTTGAGTTCCATGAATGGAAGCGGTACGGGAGAACTTCTTGATGAGGTTGTAAAAAGCCTGCCTGCAGAAGAACCGCCGCTTACTCCTGATCTTCCAAGGATTGCTATTGTTGGTCGACCTAACGTAGGAAAATCTTCTCTTGTAAATTCCCTTCTGGGCGAGGAAAGAAATATTGTCACCCCGGTTGCAGGAACAACACGCGATTCAATATATACCAGGTATAACAAATTTCAACATGACTTTCTTCTTGTAGATACTGCCGGATTGAGAAAAAAAAGCAAAGTAAGTGAAGATATCGAGTTTTATTCAGTAATGAGAGCCGTCAGAACAATAGAGAGTTCAGATATTTGTCTTCTTCTTATAGATGCCACACGTGGAATAGAGGCGCAGGATCTTAATATTATATCGCTGATACAGAAGAATAATAAAGGAATGATTATTCTTGTCAATAAGTGGGATCTCATTGAAAAAGAGAATAATACTACAATTCTTTTTGAAAAGGATATCAGGGAAAAAACAGCTCCTTTCACTGATTACCCTATTCTTTTTATTTCAGCTACAAATAAGCAGAGAATACATAAAATTCTGGAATTAATTGAGCAGGTTAATCAAAACAGAAACAGAAAAATAAGCACTTCTGAATTAAATGAAGTGATGCTTGAGATTATAAAAAACAATGCACCTCCTTCTTTGAAAGGAAAATATGTTAAAATCAAGTACGTTACTCAGTTACCTGTTTATACACCGGCATTCGCTTTTTTTTGCAATCTCCCTCAATACGTAAAGGACCCATATAAAAGGTACCTTGAGAACAGGATGAGGGAACTTTTTGATTTTTCAGGCGTCCCTATCAGGATATTTTTTCGAAAAAAATGATCAAATTTGGTGTGGTTTTTGTAGAATTATAACTTATTACCTCAAAACCATGAATAAATTAACATATTTCGGCATAATTCTTCTTATAACAGCAATAGCAGGTTCCTGCAAGAAGATACAGCAATTACCTGCAACACCTTATATTGAGTTTAGGAGTTTCGCCATTTTTGATACGATTGATATTCTTGGAAACAGTGCCAAGGGAGGCAGACTCAAATTCTATTTTGAAGACGGAGACGGAGATCTTGGTCTGACCGCTCCTACAGATTATCAGACCGATACAACGAACCTTTTCTTTACTCTTTACAGGAAAACAGGAGGTGTTATGATACAGGCTCCCGATAATGACCCGCTAAAACCTTCGTCGTACAGGATACCATACCTTGAAAGACTGGGACAGAATAAGATTCTGAAGGGTACTGTCTCCGTAACGTTCCTTTACCTTTTCTATGATCCTGCCGATACGATAAGGTATGATTTTTATATTAAAGACAGAGCTGAAAATGAAAGCAATGTAGCTTCAACAAGCGAAATAATTGTTGCTGTTAATGGCATTTACACAAAATAGGGGAATCAGACCTTCACTCCCATGAACAGGATATCGTCTACCTGTTCATAATTACCTTTCCATTCAAAGTAAAATTTTGACAAAGCTTCCTTTTGCTCAACCATCGGCAATCTTGAAATCTGTTCTATTATCTTCTTAAGTCTTGCTATCTTCATTTTCTTACCGTCCACGCCTCCAAACTGGTCGGGAAGACCATCAGAGAAGAGGTAAATAGTATCCCCTTCACTCAGGTAGTACTCCTGGTCGTCAAAATATTTCTCTATTACAGATTCTCCTCCGACCGACGACCTGTTACCCTTTATATAATAAGGTTCACCATCAAGAACAATTATCACCGGGCGCATAGCAGAAGCGAACCGGATATGGCGTGTTTTAATACTAAACTCACAAACAACCATATCCATTCCATCATTTGAAACCCCAAGTTCCACATTCTGATTAAGAGTGGAAAAAATCTGTTTATCAAGCAGTGTGAGAATTTCAGAGGGTTTTGAAATTCTTTTCCGTGTCACTATATCCTGCAGAAGAGTTGACCCGATCATTGACATGAATGCCCCAGGCACACCATGCCCTGTGGAATCAGCGCATACCAGTATAAACTTGTCATCTTCAAGATGATCAAACCAGTAAAAATCACCACTGACAATATCGCGCGGGTGGAACATTATAAAGGCATCTTTAAATGTCTCCTTTAGCTTGTTGATGTCAGGAAGGATACTCGTCTGAATACGCTTGGCATAATTAATACTATCTGTGATTTCTATATTTTGCAATTCAATTTCTCCTTTCTGTTTCATTACAACCTTTGTTCTCGCATCAAGTTCTTTCTCAAGGTACAACTGGATTTTTTTCTGTGACTTATCCCTCTGCCTGATAATAAATATCAAAATACCTGTTAATAAAGCAATCCAGATCAGAATGGCCCACCATGTTCTCCAAAACGGACGTTTAATAAGAAGATTGAATGTAATCGGATGATCCTGTGACAAGCCCTCTTCATTCACCGATATCAGGTTGAACTTATAATCACCGTCTCCAAGGCTGTAAAGAACCTCTCTTGATGCAGACAGTTTACTGTAGTCAGGGTCAAAATTCTCAAGATAAGTACTGTAATATACTTTCCCAGGATCGCTGAAATTTATACCGGTGTAGTTAACCAATATCCTGTACTTCCTGTAAGGCAGCGTATATGAAGACCGATAAGGATACACTACATCATTAATAATGAGATAGTTAATATTAGTAAATGGAGGAATAGCTTTCTGTCTGTCTTTCATCCTGTCATAAATAACCAGGCCCTCAGTTGTGCCAATAAGTATCTTCTTATCAGGAGATTCAATCATAGCATCAGGGTTACAGATGCCATCTTTTGCATATTCAGTGCCAAAATCCTTAATAACTCCTGTTGACGTGTTGAATCGTGAAAATCCTTTGGAATGACCAATCCAGATATTGTTTTCAGAATCAGCCAGTATACTGTAACAGTAATTTGACATTAAATCATTTGACTTACTAATTGAGGAGATGGAATCATTCTGAAATTTAAAAATACCATTACCCTGCGTAGCTACCCATATACCTCCATCTTTGTCCTGTACTATCGAAAGAATTTTATTTTTGTAGCTGCCGTACATTACGGCTTCACTATTATTAATATTAAAATCGCTGTCTATTGAATAAAGCCGGTCGCTCTCTGTAGCAATGTATGCAGTTCCTTCGCTGGTCAGTAATATTTTATTAATACTACTGTAAGGTAATCCGCTATTAGTATCAAAAATCTTCCTTGTTGCACCTGTTGCTCTGTCAAGAACTACAACTCCATTGGTTGTGGATAACCAGATATTTTTATTATCCATAGTAATATCCTGTATCTGGTCAGCTCCTGAATCACCGGATCTTTTGAAAAGCTTCAACTCACCTAAGGCATTTCTGACAAACAATCCGTTTCCTCCTGTTCCGATCCAGAGGTTTTTATCGCTGTCCATATAATACGAAGTAATGTCAGCCTTTCCTACCTGGCCTGCAAGGCTTGTAAATGATACGGACCTGCCTTTCACAGGATCGAAAAGATGGAATCCTGCAGGAGTCCCGAGAAGATACATATCATTGTACTTACAAATAAATATAATATCGTTTTCCTGTCTGTCCTTCCCGGGTGTATAATAACTGAATGCGTAGGATGACAATATTGAAATACCCTCACCATATAATCCTACCCAGTAATTCCCTTCCATATCCTGAAAGACTGATTTCACATCATTACCATTTAATCCTGACTCAGTATTATAATTATGAACTGATGTTATTTTTTCGAAATTATCTGAAAACTGAATCTGTATAACTCCGGAGCCAAAAGTTGAAACCCAAAAATTATTTTCTGAATCTTCATAAATTGACTGAACATTAAGTGATTCCCACTGGGGGTAATTTTGCAGGCGTGTCAGACTATTCCCATCTGAAGAAAGAATCAATTGAAACAAACCGTTGTCATCAGTTCCCAGAATGAACCTTGCACTATCGCTGGTCTGATGAATAGCCGTTACGGCTGAATAGTCAAATCCTTCCACAACATTATCAACTAATACGGAATCGTTTCTGAGTCTGCACACCAGAACATCACCCTGGGTACCTAAAAGTAAATTCCCGCCCGGAGAGAATGAAGCTGAGAACATTACAGGATCAACTGAAAGAGCAAATCTGCGTATCTCAGTCGGTTTCCCGGGATTAATATTAAAAATAGCTTTACCCTGAGGAAAAACATAAATAAGGCCGTCAGGTCCTTCAATTAAGTCGCTGATACTCTTTGAATTTAACAAAGGAACAGGGATCAGGCTATTGTTTTTTGAATAGAATACAGAACCATCGCTGCAACCATACCAGAGTGTCCCGTTTTTATCTTTCAGACTTACATTTGGGTAACGCCCGTTTGAAGAATCGGGAAAAGAAACATTATAAAACCTGAAACCGTCAAACCTGGCAATGCCGTTCCCTGTTCCTACCCAGAGATATCCATCATCAGACTGATTAATAGTATATACAAAACCATTCGGGATATTATTCTCGGCTCCATAGTTCTTAAAACTGTAGGTCTGGCCATTTAATATACTAGAAAATAAAAGCAAGCACCAGAGGGTACTGCCTGATAATTTTAAAGCATTATATAACTTCATTTCAGGTTAAGCTTAATTCTTTTTAGGAGGTAATTTATCGACTCTTATCCTTGGCTGGTAAATAGGTACTCCTCCAATCGGTGAGCTGAAGAACTTAAGTCCGTCTCCTCTCTGGTTTTCAAGTGTAATTACAACATTATTATTTTTAACCAGCTCCCCCTGTCTTTTATGAAACTGAAAATCGAGAGAAGCTCCAATCTCTGCCTGTTCGATAGGGATTTTAGACGAAATCCAGTTATTTTCTCCTGAGATAGGAACTGTGATCCCCTGTTTATACTTGGAAACCACCATTATACTACCATCAAAATCCCAGTCGAAATTTGTCTGTTTTATATAGACTATACCAGTATCAACGTACGGATATATATGTGCCACACTCCTGAAATCATTCCACATACGAAAGGTATATGAATATGTGAATGCATTGGCTCCTTCAATCGGAATATTATTTTTCGGATCGCTGCTCAGAAAATACCTGTAAAGATTACCATCGTCTCCGCTAATACCTTCACATACAATTTTGAAAATATTACTGTTCCATTTTTCATTAAAATCTCCTTCAGAGGGGTTGAATGGCCCGAAGGTAAAATATTTGTTATCGTACCTGGCTTCACTTCCAAATACTTTAGATGCCAGCAAGTTGCCCATTTTATAGTTCAGGCCTTTTAACAATCCCTTCGATTCCTCATTCTTTTCGGGGTCGACGCCTTTGCCCCCAAAGACAGAAAAAAGAGTCTTAGTATTAAATTCACCCTGGATCTCATCGTTCTCACCTCCGCAATCGGGATCAAAAACCCTTATGTAAAATGGTTGTTTATAATCTTTCGGGATGGTAAAGAAAAATATCTCATAAAAATTGGCATCACCCCATGATGTCTTACCCTCTTTCCCAAAGGTTACAAGGAAAGGAATATTTTCATCCTTTCCAGGGACCGGCTGTCCCCTCAGATTTGCAGCTATTGGTAATCCCAGAAATAAGATAAAAATAAAAAGTCTGTATGAAGGTTTTTTCAATTTCATTAATCTCAAATATAGTTAATTTCCATATCAGGGCTTTTGCAAAACAATAATATTTTTTGAAATGCATGCTTCCCTTGTCATACCTCCTGCTTCGGGTCTGGTTGTAACTATAAGCTGAATATTATATGTTCCCGGTTTCATATAATTCTTATCTACTTCCTTACCTACCGCTATTGTCTGATCCCCGAAATTCCAGTAATATTGAGCAATATCCCACCCGGGGAGGTTGGTGCTGTCAGCACTCATTTTAATCATTTTGCCCGTTTCAATCTTATCAGGTGCTGAAATATAAGGCTGTTCAATTGCTATTAACTCAAGTATCTCTGATTTTTCATTGTACATTATCTCTTTTGTAATAAGGTTCACCACGTCGAGGTGCACCTGGTAAGTGCCAGGTTCTTTAAAACAGTGTTCAACAACCGCACCAATCCCTTTCTCCCCGTCCCCAAATCTCCATTCATATCTGAACGGCAGTGTATCAAATTTGGCTGCATTCTCTTCAACGAATCTGTAACAATAACTATTTTCCGCCAGGGTGTCGCATTTTGCTTTTCTTATTATTGTCGATACAAATTTATATATATCATCATTTCCGCTGCGGCTTGATGAGAAATATCCTGTTTGCTGATCGCCTGCAGCAACAAATGCAAAATCGTCATAAGCTGAATTTATTGGCTCAGGCAGCAGTTCCGGGGCTTCCCATTTTCCATAATTCAACGATGTATAATAGATATCAAGCATCCCTATTCCACCGGTACGGTCTGAAGAGAAATAGAGTCTGCCCGAGAGGGATATATAAGGGTAGTTTTCCGCATCAGCCGAATTAACAACAGGGCCAAGGTTCACTGGCGCAGACCATTCACCGTTAACCAGCTCACAATAGTAAAGATCAGATTTGCCCTGTCCGCCTGGCATATCTGATGCAAAATAAAGATACTTTCCATCGGCGCTTATTGATGGCTGGCCAAGATCGTACTGCGGATCATTGTATTTAAATGGACGTATATTATTAAGACTGGTACCTGACATGTCGGCTATAAATATCCCGCTGTGGTTTTTAAAGTTTCTTCTGGTAGCTGCTTTCCCAGTTTCCACCTCACTTGTGAAATAGACTGTATTGCCGTCAGGAGCAATACATAAAGGTCCGTTATTAAAAAACGTACTGCGCTGACTGGTCAGTTCAACTGGTTTTCTCCAATCTGTTGAGTCTTTACTCTCTACAAGATATATATTATAAAGACGACGATTATCAAAGGTAGTCCGGTCTTTCAAACCGCTGAAACGCCTGCTTGAGCAAAATAAAATACCATCTTTAACCATCACTGGAGATATTTCGCTGAAATTTCCCGTATTAAATGACATTTTTATCACCTTATATACAGATGGCTGTTGCTGTGCATACATACAAAATGAACCTACCAGCTCAATAAAAACAAATGTTATGATATAAAACAATCTGTTCCCCATAATCTAAAAATAGCGAGGATTAGCTGCGCTAACCTTATAACCGAATTCGTATCTTAATATAAATTCACTCGATCCGCTTGAATACGTATGCATCCTCCCGGTCGGATAATCATAAGAGAATCCGAACATAAGCTGCGGGTTCATCTGTACCTGGAGAATACCCACGGCAACCTGTTCAGTGGTTCTCCAGGAACCACCTACCCACACCAGATCAGCCAGAATAAAATTCCCGCTTAAATCGAGCCGTGTAAGTTTTTTTGCCTCCTGCAAAGAATAATCAAGCATAACAGAGGGTTTGAATTTGAAGAACTGTGAAAAGGTGATAAGCCCTCCTGCTGAAAAGATCAGATCATATTCATTGAAACTATGATATGGTTCCACTGAACCGGATGAGTTTTTTCTGTAACTCAAAAAGGCAGGAACAGAGATCCCTGCAAACAGTTTATCGCTGAAATAATAAATACCTGCCCCCACATTTGGAAGGACATAAGGCTTGTCGTTAACAAAAACAGGATCGTTGGAAGTGGTGAGAAACCTTTCCTGATCATTATCGGGATATACGGTGTTTGACATATCGGCCCCTGCTTTCAGTCCGAAAGAGAGCTTTCCCTTAGCTAATTTGATACGATAAGCATAACTGGTATATATGCTTGTTGATTTGGTGTATCCGAATTGCATAAACTGAGCTAATATCCCTAGTGCAACCTTGTCATTCTTCATAGGTGTGTTTAAGGAGACAGACTGGAATACCGGCGACCCCGATATGCCTATCCATTGCAATCTGTAGGATAAAAATGCACTCAGGGCGCCTCTTGACCCTGTATATGCCGGATTTATTACCATCCCATTCTGAAGATACTGACTGTATACCGGATATCCAAGATTTATCGATGTGGAATCCGGAACGGCTTTCCCCGGAACAACCATTATAAAAGACAAAAACAGCAATAATAATTTTAGCTTAATTTTATTCATAAGCCGGATATCCAGAATCAATTTAAACAAACTTTTAATCACCGTCTTTTCAGAATAATAAAACCTTTTCTCTTATCAACCCTGTCTTTATTATCACCAGGGTCTTTTGTAATAACCTTAAGAAGATAGTAATATGTGCCTTCAGACAGATCGACCCCTTTTGAATTTTTACCATTCCAGTCTGTCCATGTTTCTCCGTTGAAGTTTGAAGTTGAAAATACCTCTGTACCTGAGCTATTGACAATTGTCAGTTCAGCGCTATTCGGTTCGGTCAGGTTCAGACCTTCAATTACAAACTGATCATTTATCCCATCACCATTAGGTGAAAATGCGCTGGGTTCAAAATCTTTGCTTAATATTATCCTTACTGAATCTGAAAGCTTACAGTTTCCTATGTCGGTAGTTACTGTCCATAAAAAGTAATTAGCTCCCAGTGCCAGATTTCTAACTATTGTGTTATAATCTGAAATATTGTCAGTTGTGGCTGAATTTGGCTCCAGGACTTCCCACATTCCTGTTTCTCCTATCAATGGAGGAGTAGCATTCATCTTTGCCGTCAAACCAATAGATGAAATACCCTGGTCGGGGCCTGCATCAGGAGTACCCGGAAGCGGGTTAACAGTTATTTTAACAATATTTGAAACCTCAACACCGCAATCATTTTTGCCCGAATAGACAATCCGCCTGTAACCC